>Ga0209835_1000422_pt1 | contig 28345 bp, 21 predicted proteins | sample LakKivwa52mmetaG_FD_184138 | JGI IMG/M metagenome (GOLD analysis project Ga0209835, IMG submission 184138) | Anoxic lake water microbial communities from Lake Kivu, Rwanda to study Microbial Dark Matter (Phase II) - Lake Kivu water 52m metaG... | ecosystem: Environmental > Aquatic > Freshwater >... | reverse complement strand
CATGATTGATGGTTTTGGAAAACGTTGCTAAATTAATGTTTTTCATTAGTTTAGCAAACAATCATGCTACTTTTTTTATCATTTTTTTTCAGCGTTTTAAAGAACTTCATCAAGTGCGAAACATTAGTTATTCACTTTTCCTTTCTGCTGATAAACAATGTATGCCTGCCATTCAAGATCGCCGGTACCATTGGGGTTGGCAATGGTGATTTGTAGCACGGATGAACCTCCCGGCTGCAAAACCTCGTTCAGGCTCTGTGGATTGACTGAGATTTGCGAAAAATCAAGGACAAAGTCATGGTTGGTTGTCTGGTTAGCCTGCACTTCGATGCCGGCAACCGTTTGACTAAGAAAACCCTCTGCTTCGCAGGTGAAATCGTATAAACCGGTTATGATTGAAGGGAATTCATAATATCCTGTTGCATCGGAAAAAGTTTCGTAGCTCCCGGTAAATACTTTCGCTCCGGGGATTGGTTGATTAACAGCCGAGGTAACATATCCTGATAATGTACCTGTAGTGAGATAATCTACCGAAACATCGTCCAAGTACCAGCTGTGAGCTGCTTTTCCTTCATACCTGAAGGCGATATAAATTGTTTGTCCGGCAAAGGCATCTAAATAAAGTACTGTTTCAGTCCAACTTGCAGTTAGCGCTTCATCAATCCAGATTTCAACAAAATCACCATCTGACGGGTTGGGCGATCCAGTTGAAACCAGCACAGAATTATGTCCCCAAAACGATGACCCGTACAGATTGAGCGACCAGAATTTCAGTCGAAACATCGAATAATCCGTAAGCGATATGGCCGGTGTGATCAGCCAGCCGTCCTGGTCAAATGAATTATTGTATTTATGAAATGCAGTAAGACTTCCTCCGGGAGTATGGTTAAACAGGTTATCGGAGACCCATCCGGGATTTCCTCCGTCTGCATCATAGCTTCTCCAGCAAAAAGGGGGGAAGTTTCCGCCTTCGAAATTTTCGGCGAAGGGCAAAGTAAAGGGATCGCATAAGGTGAAAAATGAAAATGGACCCGCCCAGTCACTCTGCCCGCTTTCACAGATCGCCTGAACATAGAAGTCATATTTTTCTCCTTCTGCTAATCCATTGATTTGATAAGGATTTGTGTTGACTCCATTTGCAAAATTTCCGGACCCCTGCGAAAATCCAGCCGGTCCCCATTCGATGTTCCACGAAATTTCACCATTTAAAGCAGTCCATGTAAGGTCGGCTGAATTATTACCAATGTTTACTGCATTGAGCGTGATGGGTTTAAGGCACTCGGGCAGGAAACAGGAAGCTGTTCCCGAATAAATCGTAGTGCCCACTTTGTTAGCGCCTAATACCTGTTGATGAAAAATTACTTCCCCAAAAGGATCGGTTATTTTTAAACCTACTTCGTGCGGATAAGAGCCCGCATTGTTCCAGTAAACCTGAAAGTCTGTGTTATGGCACAAGCCAACAAGCTCAGTGAACTGATTTCCATTTGTAAAATTTAAACCCAGAACATGAATTACTGATCCTTGAGAGATCACCTGCATAGTAGCGCCGTTCCACCCATCTCCCCAGCTGTCAAGAAGAAGAAAATTATATGAACATTCATTCTCCGGCAGGCACAACTTTGTGCCGAACGTCATCGGCCCAGCCCATTCACTCACATCGTCAACAGCACAGACCGACTGAACGTAGAAGTCATAAACGGTTGCTACTTCGAGGCCATTCAACTGGTATGGATTGCTGGTAGCATTTTGGATAAGATTACCCGCTCCCTGGGTAAACCCGGTCGGACCCCATTCAATATTCCATTTGGTGGATAAACCGGTCTCCATCCAGCTTAGGGTTGCGCTCCCGGCTGTAACATTAGCTGCTGCCAGCGTTGTAGGGGCGAGGCAAACATCAGCTTCAAAAATCATAATATCATCCATCGCCATATAGGTACCTCCACTATCATTGTTCCCTCTGATTCCGATAAAGTAGATACCTGATTCAGGAACAGTAAAACCTCCTGATACTTTCTGGTATGAGTTGCTGAAAACAGGCTGTTGAGATGCTACAGTAGTGGTCATAGAACTTCCTTCGGGTTGCAATCCCAGGTAGATGCCAATGTTTCCCTGCCAGTTGGATTGTGTTTGTGTGGCCCACAGTTCAATGATGTAATCCATCCCGCCTTCAAAATAAAATGGCCGGAATAACCAGGCATGGCCGGATGAGAAAAGGGTTACCTTAAAATCTCCGGTTCGCGATGGGATTTGAAAATTAATATTACTGGCAGTCCAGGAGTAGTTTGAATTACCCACTAACTCCTGTGTCCAGAGGTAAATGTCCTGCGAACCATCCACATTGCCGATTTCAAAGCTTTCGATAAACGGAAAATCAACAAAACCAGGATTAGACATAATTGTAAAACTACGAACCGGGCAGTTCTGCGCATCGCCAAAATCGTTGTAAGCCACTACTTTCCAGTAATAGGCAGTCGAATACTCCAAACCGGGGTTCGGGATGTAACTGGTTATATTTCCAACATCAGCGCCATTAAGCACATTGGTAGGCGGATTATCCGTTCCGAGGTAAAGTTTATATCCTGTCGGATTCTCGCCGCCGTCAGACCATTGCAATTTCACTTTGCTAAGCTGATCAACAGCGCCATCAAGCGGTAGTTGAAGATTGGCGCAGTTCGGAGGAGTGTTGCCCACATTGGGTTTGTACCAAAAAGTTAAACCGGACTGAGGTTTAATGCTTGAAGTAAAATTGCACCAATCAGAGGGCGACACACCCGCGGTAGTTGCATTCCAGTTGTTCATGGTGGTTCTGTTGGCGTAATTGCTGAAAGGGTTGTTGGCAGGTGCGCCACGGACGCCAACCTGGGCTACATCGCCATAATCATCGGGGACAATTGCTGTAAAATAAATTGCCAGCCAGTTGGATGTTTCATGCAATCGTATCTGAAAGCTAAAATTGCCTTCATCCCAGTAATGGGTGAAATTCTTCCATTGAATCACACATACGCGGTTCGGTGCCTGACCAATGGTCTCTATCCGAAGCGAAGCCCCTTGTTGGGCAACCAGATCTGTAGCAAATCCGGTTATTCGACTGACCAGGTAAGGCGGAGTGATCGGGGTACTTGATGCAAGAGGTGTGTAATTGTCGCTCGAGTTGATGTTTACCGACGGGTTTAAAGCAGATTGGCCAAGGCCGATCCATCCATTGGCATTAACTGCCAGCCTGTCGAATTCAACCCCATCAAACTTAAAATTGAACCCGATCGGAAAACCTGGTCCTGTAGGTGTAATCCCGCCAAGCGGAACGGCAGGATTGACAAAAATATGATCGTCCGTAAAGGCATTTCCAAGCAGATAACCACCTGAAATTTCAGCATAATTCTCTACTGACTGGCTGAAACCATAATCGCTCAGTTGAGCATAAACAGTTTGAAAATAAACTGCAAATAAAGCAAGTAATGTAACTAATGTAAACTTTTTCATTGTTGATGAGATTAAAAGATTGATGCGGCAAAACTACACTGACATGGCGGGGCTGTCAATCACATGAAAGTAGATAAATGCGATTTGAGAAGGATAAAGCGCTGAATGTTAATGGCTTTCAAATCTGGCTGAGACCAAACTTGTTATCATTGATGGGTAGGTTGCTATTCAGGTTCCGTTAGGAAACTCAAGAATATAAATTCCCTTCAAGTATTACTCTGACACCTTTTTTCGGTGATGATTCGAGCGCGAAATTACCGCCAATAGCTTCCATTCTTTTGCGAATATTGTTGAATCCAAAACCGCCTCCATGAACAACATCTTCCTCTATACCTATGCCGTTGTCAGCTATTATGAGGCTGTAGCTGTTCCAGTCGGTTTGGAATGAAACCTCAATATTCTCCGCCTTGCTGTACTTTATGGCATTGTGCAGCGCCTCTTTGAAAGCAAGGAAAAGGTTTCGTCTTAACTCCGGATTGACCGATTTGGATGGGATTTCATCAGGAAAATTGACCTGGTAATTGACCTGCGTATCTTCGAGGTAGCCTGAAATGTAACGTCGGATGTAGGCCAGCAGACTTTCCAGATTGTCTTTCTCAGGATTGGTTGACCAGATGATTTCACCCAATCTGGAAACGCTTTCTCTTGAAAAGGTGAGGATTTTATCCACTATTCTTTGGTCTGGATTAAGGTTGCCTTGCTTCGATTTTGCCTTCAGCATTTCGGCCAGCCAGGAGATTTTTGCCAACCCCGAACTGATGTCGTCATGGATATCCTGTGAAATGCGCTCACGGATCAACGCTTTTTCCTTTTGTTTTTCGGTTTCGATCAACAGCGCCTGCGTATTTTTTAGTTCATCGAGTGTGTTGGTGAGGTCGGTGTTTCGCTGTTCGAGCAGTGTATTGGCTGCTGCAATACGGGTATTAAGGTCGGAAAGTTGCTTATTGGCAGTTTTTTGATTGGCAAAATTTCGATACATAAAAAGTATAGCAATAGCCAATAGTCCCATCCCTGCAATAAAATAACCACGCTCGTTGCGTTTCTTTTGCACCGCCAGTTTATCCAGTTCGATCTGCTTATTTTTCAATTCCACCTCTCGTTCAGTGGTAAGCTGTTCGATACGCTCCTGGCTTTGTGTGGACATTATGGAATCGTTGGTTGTTGTGCGCAGCTTGTAAAAATGAAGCGCCTGCTGATAATTCCCGGCTGAAGCATACGCCTCCGAAAGCTCGTTGGCAAAATAAATGAGGGCGTCTTTTCCTCCCAATTGCTGGTAAATCTCCACCGATTCGGAAAGTTTTTCGATGGCCTCTTTCAGCAATGTTTCTTTAGAACCTTTTATCAGTCTTACTTGAGCATCATGCTGGTCATGTAATTTAAAACTCTGATGGTAGGCCATACCCATATTACCCATCGAAATAGCCATACCGTCCCTGGCCTTGATAGACTGGTATGCCTCATAGGACTCAGAAAGATTTTCAAGCGCTTTATCAAAATCCTTTAATTCCATGTAAAACAAAGCCAGGTTGTTAAGGCTTAAAGCTAAACCCATTTTATAATCAATCTCCCTGGCCAGCGCAATAGCCTGCGAATAGTAATCAATGGCTTTTTCCGAAATGTCGGCCTGCGCAAAATTTGCTGCAAGTCCCCCCATCACCATCACCATCCCAATCTGATCGTCACTCTTACGACAATTTTCCAGTGATAGTGTCATATAATCAATGGCTTTGAGGTGATTTTTCTGAGTCATATAAATGTTGCCAATCGAATTGTAGGTAGTAGCAAGTCCTGAAGCATCATCCAACTCTTCAAAAATAGCCGCTGCTTTGAACGAGGCTTCGAGAGATTCAGGATGCTTTCCCTGTAAAAAAAGCACTCTTCCCAAATCTCTCAACAGATTCGCCTGCATGGCCTTATCGCCGATCTCCTGCGCCAATTGCATAGCTTCGCCATTGAATAAAAGGCTGCTGTCGTAGCTGGCAGTCCTGATGTAATAGGATGTGAGGTTTTTCAATGCCAGCAATTCGAACTCCCGGTTTTTCAATTTCAACGAAAGGCTTCTTGTCCTTATGGAGTAATCATAAGCAATGGCTGTGTTAAAATTAAGATTAAAGGAGGCAATCTTATGGTAATTCTCCATCCTTTTATGCAAGTCTGAAAGAGTATCCGAAATTTGGATGAGTGAATCCACCCTTTTTGCTTCCGGGGGTTGGGCAAACATTGATCCGGATAAGAGAATCAAAAGCAAAGGCAATAGGCTATGCCAAAATGAAGCTGTGACAGATAAAGGTTTGGAGTAGTGATTTTTCATAGGTAAGATTCTGATTAATGAGTTGACAATCACCAAACAAACATGAAGGGATGATTACTGTTTATCTCTGAATTTTTCTGTTTTTTTAACTTAACATCAAGACGATCAGGATGAAACAATTCTCTTTAATAAAAGCAGAGCAAAGGTTTTAGGATTGTGAACAATGGAATGCATATTAGCCGAAAGGAGCCGGAATAAAAACTCTTTTTAAAAACATCCTTTTAAACGGGAATCTCAGGATTAATGAGAGCAGAAAACGATGAACACAATATGATTAGCGCCAATAGATTTGATTTGGTTCCAAAACGATTATTCAGGTTTCTTTTCTACACGGAATTATTTTGGGAAAACTTTGTTCACCGCCTCCATTTTCGAGTTCACTTGTAATTTTTCATAGATCTTTCGCAGGTAAGTGCGCACAGTTTCGATGCTGATAAGCAGTTTGGCTGCAATTTCCTTGTAAGAGTAACCTTTTGCCAGTTCGTGGATTATCTCCTGCTCGCGTGTTGTAAGCATTTCGAGTAATGATTGATCCTGTTTTTTATTTGGAAAAGAGTTGACAACCATCCTGGCTATCTCTGAAGACATAGGTGAGCCACCCTGATGAATATCGCGAATAGCCTGGAAAATCTGCTCAGGGGTTGAATTTTTCAGAAGGTAGCCTGTAGCGCCTGCACACAGCGAATCGAAAGTGCGTCCGGCATCATTATGAGAAGTACACATAAGGAACTGTACCTCTGGCCTCTTCGCTTTGCTCTCCCGAACACATTGAATGCCGTCAATGCCCGGAAGGGTAATGTCCATAAGAACTACATCCACTATCATGTCCCGGAATTTTTTCATAAAATCCTCAGCACGTTCAAAATCATGCACGCATTCAATATCGCCAGCCAAAGGGATAAGATCCTTCATTAACTCCCTGATTTCGGGGTCATCTTCCACAATTGCTACAAAAATCTGTCTCATAACTGATGGCATTAAGTATTAAAATGTGCTGCAAAAATATATCATACCTTGATGCAACGAAATCACATGAAAGTAGATAAAAACTTGTGCAACTATTCTAATAAATTTCATGCCTGATTTTTGAAAAGGATTGGGCTGCCAGAAAGTACTAATCGGTATTGCTCTGGCAGACATAACCAGGGTCTGGTAAAAACACCAATAAATTTGTTTGCTTGTTTTTAGAGGTTATGTGTTTTCAAAGGGTATTTTTTAAAAAAAAAGAGACTGCCCGTTAAGACAGCCTCTTTTTTTACCTAATGAATATTAATCTGGAAATCCGCTGGCTGAAAAGTGAAGTCAATGAGCTTTTTGAAACAGCATTTGAGTATTACGTTGGGTGGAACTCCCACAAGGCATCTCCTGTAAATCAGAAAAGTACAAGCAGTATTGAAAAATCAGCGAAGTTTTAGTAAGAAATAGAATTGATCAGCGAAAACTTCGTGAGAGTCACCATCCAACGCGTAAGTAAAATTATTTATCCAAAGACACTTTTCAGGAATTGAAACAAGCAGTAATACGCAGTTGTGCAGCATTTAAAAACCAGCAGTAGAAAGAACGAAAAAAGAAGAAACAACTTTGCAGAAACCAGATGTGTACCTAAGACTGAACTTTTGGTAAAGGTTGCCTGTCTGAATTGAAAAATAATCTACTTTTTAAAACTTTTTCAGCAGATGGCAATGATGGAATCATTATCTGTAGAATTCTGCTTTTTTAAAGAGAAACCCTGATTTTCATAGATTATGATAAAAATCAGGGTTTCCTGTCAGTCAATTATTCTGAAAATAGTCAGGGAAAGGTTATGGTGCCCGATGCGGACATTTTTACAAAGTAAGCTTTACCGGGCTGCAACGATCCAATGGTATTAATGCTGTAAGCAGGCCAGAAAATGTTTGTCCCGGCAGCGTCTTTGACGATGATAAGATTGCTGGCAACATTGGCGAACAATTCAACAGCAGCAACCGGCTGGCTGCTTATAACAGGTATGAGGTTCCAGCCCTGGCTAAGTGGGAGCGTTTTATTCTCCTCCACATTTCCGGAAATTGTGAGTGTTACCTCTTCCGAAACCTTGATCTGGTAGGCAGACTGGCTTTGCCAGTTTCCGATGGTATTGGTTCCGCTCTCAGGGTAATAAAATGCCGTCATCGTTTGAATAATGACGAGTTCGGGAAGCATGTCGCTCAGCAACTCTTCGATATCAATATTATTGGGCATTAGATAACTCGAAAGTCCGCTCCAGCCAGCGGGAATGGATATGTTGTGAAGTTGGGGGCATGCACCGCAAAGATTGAAGCATACCACATCGAGATTTACGGATTCAAACGGAACAGTGAGGAATCTTTTTAACCCACCAAAACCATCATCTACTCCGCATTCTGCCGGCACATTTTCAACACCTGCGTCAAAGGTATTTCCATTAATGTAACGGTAAGTCTGGTAAGATTCTGCCGGCAAGGTTATTTCAACGCTGTAAATTCCATCTCCAATGTGATTCATCGGAGTGGTTTCGGGATTCCAGTTCTGAAAATCCCCAACCAGATGCACACCATTTGGCGAAACTTCCTGCTGCGACATATCCACGCTGAACACTACCTGCACCAGGATGGGGCATGCGCCGCAGCCTGAAAAACAGACAATATCCAGCACGGCGCCACCTGCTGGCACAGTCAGAAAACGGTTGCTGTTGGTATTACATGCTTCGGGTACAATTTCAGCTTCCAGCCAGGTTGTCCCGTTGATAAATTTGTATTCGTGGTAAGCCCCTTCGAGCAACAAGGTTGTGTAGGTGTAAATATTGTTGCCGATGTGAGTCATTTGTGTGTCGCTGGTTGACCATCCCTGGAAGCTACCGGCAATATGAACGCCTTCAGGAGATACAACTTCATTGGTCATATCCACCTGAAAAGTAACTTCGACTTCCAACGGAACCACACACCCTTCGCAGGAGCCAAAACAAACTTCGTCAAGAATTACATCCTCCTGAGGAACCGTGAGAAACCGGTTAAAACCACCGTAAGTATCGTCCACGCCGCAGGCTTCAGGGACTGACTCAGCCACGCTGAATGATATCCCGTTGATAAACTTGTATTCGATGTATTGATTTGCCGGAAATACTATCGTTACCTCATAAATTCCATTTCCTACATCGGTCATTGGCGTTGATTCAGCATTCCAGCCCTGGAATGAGCCTGCAATGTGAACACCGTCCGCAGAAACAGTCTCATTGGTCATATCTACTCTGAAAGTAACATTAACGGGTGTACAGGGATCGCATTCACTAAAGCATACCTGCGGAACTGTTAGATCGAAACCTGGTACAGTCATCGTTCGCCAGTAACCCCCAGTAAAGGGAGACCCAACCCGGCATTCCTGGGGTATTTGCTCATAAGTGCCTGGCACGCTGATGCCATTGGAAAACTTATAGTTCACCACCTGGTTTTCAGCAAATGGCAGTGTAACTGAGTAAATATTATTTCCAAGATGCTCCATCGCATTTAACAAGGGATTTCCGTTTTGTACAGCCAAATGAACTCCATCGGGAGAAACTGTCTGTTCGGACATATCCACCTGGAAAGTCACCAGCGGCAGAACGGGTCCGGCACAGGGCTCACATAAGCTGTAGCAAACCAGGTCAAGAACAACGGCGGTTTGCGGAACAGTGAAATAACGGTTGCCGCTACTGGCACACTCTTCGGGTACCCATTCCGCTTCAGCCCAGGTAGTGCCGTTTACAAATTTATATTCCTGATAGGAGCCTGAATTCAAAATGGTTGTGTAGGTATAAACTCCATTTCCTGCATTAGCCATTGGTGTTGATCCAGGATTCCAACCCTGAAAACCTCCCGCAATGTACACACCCTGAGGCGATACTGTTTCGTTGCTCATATCCACCTGAAATGTAACACTTACCGGAACTGGGGGGGGGCCGCAAGCGTTGCAACTACCAAAGCAAACTGCATTGAGGGTGGTTGAAACCGAGGGTATAGTGATAAAACGGTTACCATTCTGTGCGCATGTTCCAGGAACGGTTTCCCATCCATTAGCGCCATTTTTAAACTTGTACTGATGGTAATCACCCACTCCAAGAGATAATGACAGACTATAAACTCCATCTCCTGCAGTTGTCATGGGAGTGTTTGTCCAGCCGTTAAAAGTACCGGCCATGAAGACGCCGTCCGGGGCAATGGTCTGCTGCGACATATCAACCTGAAAAGTAACATTCACCGTCGGCGGATTACAAATATTGCAACTGTTGAAACACACTGACGGAAGTGTTACATCTGTTTGCGGAACGGTAAACATTCTATTGCCACCGGGTCCGGTGAGACAGGGTCCGGTGAAGTTTTCCCAGGCAGAACCATTCAAAAATTTATATTGAATGGCTGTTCCTGCCGGAATATCTACCGTCACCGAATATATTGCGCCCAACACTGGGGGGGTTAAAGGGGTTGCGGTGGTATTCCATCCCTGAAATGAACCGGCAATAAAAACACCCGTTGGCGCAATCGTCTGATTGGTCATATCAACATTAAAGGTAACCTGAACTGCTGATAGTCTGGACATCGAAAAGAGGAGAAGTCCGACCAGAAAAATGTTTCTAATTAGTTTCATAGTTTAAATTTTTGATTTTGATAAATATTTATCTATTTGATAATGAGTTTCTTAACAATCGTTTCACCCCGACTGTCCTCCATTCTGATGAAGTAGAGTCCGGCAAAAAGTGAAGAAATATCCACATTATAATTTCTAATGATCTCATCTTTTATAACTTTCCCTTCGATAGAGTAAATGCTCACGTGCAACCATTCTCCATTATGAATAAAATACAACTGAGACTGCGCCGGATTGGGATAGAATTCAGGTTTTGATTCCGCTGAAACCATGCTGATGCCAATCGGGCAATAATCACATAAGCCAAAACAAAACGCCGGCAGGGTAAGGTTAACATCGGGTACGGTAAAATAACGGTTGTTGTTGGCAGCACATTCTTCGGGTACTGTTTCCTCCATACCCCAGGCATTGCCATTGATGAATTTATATTCAACATAAGTACCTGATAGTAATGTTGTTGTGTAAGTATAAATTTTGCCCCCCGCATGGGTCATTTGCGTTGCTCCCGGATCCCAGCCCTGGAAACTACCCGCAATATGAACACCAAGAGGTGAAACTGTTTGGTAAGCCAAATCTACCCTGAAAGTAACCTGAACCTCCAATGGCGGTGGGCCGCAAGGATCACAGGAGCCGAAACATACTACCGGCAGCACAAGGTTTTGGTTGGGAACGGTGAGATAACGATTTGCATTTTGGGCGCAATCAGGCGGAACCAGCTCGGCGCCATCGAACGTGTTACCATTGATGAACTTGTATTCCTGAGTAGTTCCTTCCTGAAGTTCCACAGTTACTTCATAAACATTGTTTCCTGCTGGGGTCATTGGCGTGGAGGCCGGGTTCCATCCCTGGAAAGTTCCGGCAATGTGAATACCGTTTGGCGAAATAGTCTGGAAGGACATATCAACCTTAAAGGTGATGCTATGCGATGGTGGGGGAGGAACACATGGCTCGCAACTGCTGAAACATACCAGCGGGAGCGAAGTGTTTTCTCCCGGAACGGTCAGAAATCTGCTGTATCCTCCAAATCCGTCATCCACTCCGCAGGCCTGAGGCACTGATTCAGCGCCATCAAAGGTATTCCCATTTATGTATTTGAACTCGATGTAAGTGCCGCTGAGAATTGAAATTGTAACCTGATAAACCTTTTCAGAAACATTAATCATAGGGTTAGCAGCCGGATCCCAACCCTGAAATGATCCGGCAAGATGCACTCCATCAGCAGAAACCGTTTCGTTGGCCAGATCTACTGTAAAAGTAACATCAACCAAAACTGGTGGTGGCCCGCAGGGATCGCACTCGGCGTAGCAAACTACATCAAGCACGGTATTGTTTTGGGGTACGATCAGCCAGCGGTTGTTGTTCACGCCGCAGGGCTCCGGTACGTTCTCCGATTGATCCCAGGTAGTTCCATTAACAAATTTATATTCCTGATAGGTTCCTGATGGTAAAGTGGTTGTGTAGGTGTAAATATTGTTACCTGCCGGTGACATCAGCGTTGCTCCGGGATCCCATCCCTGAAAACCTCCGGCGATATGAACACCGTCCGGTGAAACAGTTTCGTTGGTCATGTCCACTTTGAAAGTAACCTCAACCGGCACTGGCGGCGGCCCGCATGGCGAGCAACTTCCAAAACACACTGCATCAAGGGTGGTAGAAACTGATGGAACAGATAAATAGCGGTTCTGATTCTGAGCGCAGGCTGTTGGTACGGTTTCCCAGGAAGTTCCGTTGATGAATTTGTACTGATGATAATCGCCGCTACCAAGCTGAAGCGTAAGTGAATACACGTCATTACCTATGGCGGTCATTGGGTTGGCAGTAGAATTCCAGCCGTTGAATGTTCCAGCAAGGAAAATCCCATTTGGGGAGATCGTTTGTTGAGACATATCAACCTGGAAGGTTATCGAAACCTGGGTCGGATTGCAAATATTGCAGCTTCCATAGCACACCGCAGGTAAGGTAACATTGGTAGAGGGAACGGTGTAAAACCGGTTGTTATTGGGGCCGGTTGTACAGGGGCCAGCCACCGATTCTTCCATTCCCCAGGCATTTCCGTTAACAAACTTATACTCCACGGTGGTTCCGGGAGCAATATTTACAGTTACCTCATAAATTGAGTTGCCGGTAGTAGTCATTTCCGTTCCGGCCGGGTTCCAGCCCTGGAAACTTCCTGCAATATGCACTCCGAGCGGGGAGACTGTTTGCTGAGACATATCAACCCGGAAAGTTACGTCTACGCCGGGAGATTGTTCCTGAACCGTAGAGGTAGTTTTGTAGATTACATCGCCGCCTGTTCCACCATTTCCGTTTGCCGCATTCAACGCAGCATAAAATGTAACCGGGCCTGTACCCGTTGCAGGAGCTGTCCAATTCACACTCCAGGTTTTGGTGTTTCCGGTTGGGGTAGTTCCTGCTGCCTGGTGGGTAACGGCTTTGTTCTGGTTAACCAGTTTGGTCTGCGCAGCGTTGGTAATCACGAATGTGCCAACCTTTGTGCCGATGCTGTTTTCGGCAGTCAGTTCGAAGCCGAATTTTACCACTCCTGTGTGAGTGCCGGTGACAGTGATGGTGTAAGTTTGCCCCGGAGCGTATCCTGATACCGGGATGTTGGTAGTGATCCAGCCTGTTGAATTTTGTGCTGTCCCTGTGTGGCAACCTGTGCAGGTTTGGCCACCATCACCAACCGAACCGGTCCTGCCACCCGGCGAACCGCTGTTGTTTGCCAAAAGGATGAACACAAAAGGAAGAACTAACAAAGGAAGAAATTTGTAAATGTTTTTCATCACTTTAAAATTTAGGTTAGGAAATTATTTTTTGGACAAAATTAATCAAATCTCAGAAAAATATTTTCAGACCAGTTTCGTTTTTCATCAGAAGAGAAAAGAGGGTAATTGTGTTTTCATTTTTCATTTTTTGTCCCCGCCATCTGGCGGGGTTTTTTTTTAATGTGATGCGATGGCAAGAAACGCCAGACTGATACTGGTTGCCGGCACCTCCAGTATTGTGGATGCCGCAGCCTCAATTGTGGCGCCGGTGGTAATTACATCGTCCACAAGCAGGATATTCTTCCCCGCAATTTTTTCCGGCTCAACCACTCTGAAAACATAACTTACGTTCTGCCATCTTTCAAATCGTGATTTACGGGTCTGTGTCTCGGTTGCTTTTTCCCTCACCAGCACATCATTGAGCAACGGTATATTCATTGCCGCTGCAATCTCTTTTCCAAAAATTTCGCTTTGGTTGAAACCACGGGCTTTCTGCTTGCTCCAGTGCAGCGGAACCGGAATCACGCAGTCCAGCCCGCTAAAAAGCTGAGACTTATGCAGGTCATTTCCAAACATCCTGCCCATCATTCTGCCCAGCTCGAGGTTTCTTTTGTATTTAAACTGATGGATCATTCGCTGCACTCTTCCTGCTTTGGCAAAATAAAGATAGGCCGAAGCTGCCATGATAGGTATTCTTCCGGCAAAAATCTCAGTTACAGGGTTTTCGAGATGAAGATGAAAATTGGTCTTTGGCAGCGACATCAGGCATTGTGTGCAGATTTGCTCCTCATTCCTTAATAATACGGCGCCGCAAGAGTTGCAAACTCTCGGGAAAAACAAACCGACAAAATCATCCATCCATCTCATGGTTCAAAATTAGCTTATTTTGCAAAAAGTCCTGAAAATGAATTTTCATGCGGAAACGACATTTTACCATACCTGTTTTTATACCAATGGAGGCCTGCCCGTTTCATTGCATTTACTGCGACCAGGTAAAAATTTCAGGACATGCAAAGATGCCCGGGTTTGACGAGGTTAAAGAGATAATTAACAAGCACTTAACTACAATTCCAGCTGATCACAGTGTTGTGGAAGTCGGGTTTTTCGGTGGAACTTTCACAGGCCTGAATAGGGAGATTCAGGAGAATTACCTAAAGGTTGTTTTTCCATTTATTCAGCGGGGGAAAATCAGCTCAGTCCGGATTTCCACTCGCCCCGACTTTATTGACCAGATCGTTGTTGATCTGCTGAAAAAGTATTCGGTAAGAACCATCGAGTTGGGAGCCCAATCCATGGATGATGATGTTTTGCTGCAAACAGCCCGGGGCCATACAGCCGAAGATGTGGCAAATGCAGCCAGACTAATCAAAATGAACCAGCTCAGGCTTGGGCTGCAGATGATGATCGGGCTTCCGGGAGATTCAAAGGAGAAGAGCATTTACACAGCATCAAAATTCATTGAACTTGCCGCCGATGATGTAAGGATTTATCCCACCCTGGTTATCCGCGGCACCTGGCTCGAAAAGCTCTTTCAAACCGGTGAATACCGGCCTTTGTCGCTGGGCGAAGCAATTGTCACGACTGCCGGGGTCATTCAAATGTTCGAGGCTGCCGGGACAAATATCATCCGGGTCGGTTTGCATCCCTCCGAAGGATTGATTAATGGAGAATCATTGGTGGCCGGTCCCTTTCACAACTCCTTCAGAGAGCTGGTAAATACAAGGATCTGGAACAATTTGCTCTGTCCGCTTTGCAGCAGCCCGGCAAACGAAATCACCCTAACAGTAGCTCCCCGCGAAATCAATTTTGCCGTGGGATTTAATAAATCAAACCGGAAAATGCTGGAGGCCTCTTTTCAAAAAGTTGTTTTTAAAACATCCGATTCATTGAAAAACAGGGAGTTTCATGTTGATTATCGTTGATAAAAAATTGCCCGAACCAGCCAAAGCAAGGCTCAGAGAATCTGGCTGGTTGTTGGAACTGGAAACTATCGGAATAACTTATGATGCCATTTCGGGTCACCCGGATATCTTTTTCACCCAAATTGACGACCAGCTCATCATCGCACCTAATCTTCCTGAGAAATTCAAAACCAGGCTCTTATCGCTCGGAGTAGAATTTCTTGAGGGCTCAAACCCTGTTGGAACATCTTATCCGCATTCAGCAATTTACAATGCAGCCGCTACTTCCGAATTTCTTGTCCACAACCTGAGCATAACTGATTCAGCCGTGCTGAATTTTGCCGGAGATAAGACCCTCATCAACGTAAAGCAGGGCTACACCCGCTGCAACCTGGTGTTCATCACCCACGATCGTGCAATTTCTTCCGATCTCAGCATCTGCAAAAAACTTTCAGAAGCAACCATCAAAGTACTTCATTTTGATCCCAAAACCATTCTTCTGGCGGGCTTCAGAAATGGGTTTTTTGGGGGATGCTGCGGGGTTTTCGACAATAAGCTATGGCTCAGTGGAAACCTGAAATATCACCAGGGCGGTCAAAATGTAAAGGAATTCGTAAACGATGCCGGCCTTGACATTATCGAGCTCTGCGATGGGCATCTTTTCGATGCCGGCAGCATATTTTTTATCACCACTCCCTGATTTTAACAACAATTTAGGTATACGTTTACTGATAAAACAAAGAAACCCTTATTTTTGCCGCCCTGATTTCAGATTAACCTAACCCAGCCAAAAGTATGAACTACGTATATCTTTCGCCGCATTTTCCACCGAATTATTTCAATTTTTGCCGTGCATTAAAACGATTAGGCGTGAATGTTCTGGGGCTTGGCGATGTTGCCTACGACAGCCTTCGCCAGGAACTAAAAGATTCACTCACTGAGTATTACAAAGTGGATGACCTGCACAACTACGATCAGTTGGTGCGCGCCCTGGGATATCTTACCCACAAATACGGAAAAATTGATGGCATTGACTCCAACAATGAGTATTGGCTTGAAACAGAAGCCCGCCTAAGAACCGATTTCAACATTGATGGAATCAAGCTGGACAAGCTGCACATGATCAAGAGAAAATCGGACATGAAAACCGTTTACAAAAAAGCCGGGGTTCCCGTTGCCCGCGGAACGGTGGTTCACAGTATGGAAGAAGCCCTAAAACTGATCGGGGAGACTGGTTACCCGGTGGTGGCCAAACCTGATACCGGGGTGGGCGCTGCCAACACCTTTAAAATTCATAATGAAGAAGAACTGGTCAACTTTTTTGAAACCAAGCCTAAGGTGAATTACATCATGGAAGAGTTCATCAACGGGCAAATTGTTTCTTTCGACGGACTTACCGATAAAGATGGCAACCCGGTCTTTTTTACTTCTCATGTTTATGAACGGGGAGTGATGGAGGTGGTAAACAAAGACACTCACATCTATTATCATTCGTTTATTGATGTCCCAAAAGACCTGGAAACCGCAGGCCGGAAAATTCTGAAAGCCTTTGAGGTGAAGGGGCGGTTTTTCCATTTTGAATTTTTCAGGCGTTTCGACAATCAAAAACTGGTTGCGCTGGAGGTAAACATGCGCCCTCCGGGAGGATTTACCACCGATATGTTCAACTATGCCTGCGACATTGACATCTACTTTGAATGGGCTAATGTGATCGTAAACAACAAACTATCAGACGATTACATGCGGAAATATTACATCTGCTATGTTAGCCGGAAAAACAACAAAAGCTATCTAATCTCCCATAACGAGGTATTGAAAAAGTTCGCCGGTTTAATCGTTCATCACGAACCTGTGGACCAGGCCCTGGCTCTGGCTTTGGGTAATTATGGCTATCTGCTGAGAAGTAAGAATTTAGATGAGATTTTTGAAGCACAGCGTGAAATTCACCAAATGAATAACTAAGAATGAATATCGAATATCACAAATGGTACAGCGACCGGTTGGGTCGCGATATGGAGCTTAAGGTTTACGGTCATAGTGGCAAACCTTTTATCATATTCCCCTGCCAGGGTGGACGGTTTTACGAATCAGAAGATTTTGGAATGATAGATGCCCTTTCCTACCTGATCAATGCCGGACGCATTAAAGTGTTTACGCTGGATGGTATTGACAACGAATCCTGGGCAAATTTCGGGGCGCATCCTTCCATCAGGGGCGCACGCCACAACCAGTACGACAGCTATGTGCTGATGGAAGCGGTTCCATTTATCCGGAATCACTGCCAGAGCAATGATATCAAAATCGGTCTCACGGGATTCAGCATGGGAGCCTATCATGCTGCCAACTTCTTTTTCCGCCATCCGTATGTGTTCGACACTTCCATTGCCATCAGCGGATTGTATGACCTGAAAACCTTTGTTGGCGATTACGTTGACAACCACGTCTATTACAATTCGCCGATCATGTTTTTGAGCAACCTCGAAGACGAAGCCATACTTAATATGTATCGTCAGTCTAAAATTGTGATCTGCTGCGGGCAGGGCGCATGGGAAGAGGAGATGCTTGAGGATACTTACCAGATGAAAGAAATTCTCGAACGCAAAGGAGTTCCCGCAATGATTGACATCTGGGGGCACGACGTGAATCACGACTGGCCCTGGTGGAAAAAAATGCTGCCGTATTTTATCGAAAAGCTGGGGTATTAGGTTTTATTATGATCAACCCTGATTTTCCCTGACTTCAAAATCACGCAGTACAAAATAATCGTCAGCGCCCTTTTCGGTATTGATGGTGATTCCTCCGATGAAGGCGGTTTTTCTGACGTGAAACTCACTCTTGGCCGCATCAAAAGCGGCAAAAGTTTTGTTGCGGATAATTTCGTAAGCACAATCCGTAATCGTGATTTCAGGGTTTTCAGACTGCAGGATTCTCTGTTTGTAAGGCTCTAACCACTGGAAAAGCTGCACAATCTGGGGGTCATTCGTATAATCGGCAGGCATTTTCTCTCCTGATCTGAAATAATTGAGCACGATCATCAGTGCGCCGCAGGAAGTCCCTGGTTGGCTCCGACCACGACGACAAACTTCGCCAAACTTTCTGGCAGTGGTTATGCCCAGATGAGCACCAAAAAAGATCAGTCCAAAACCCTGGTCGGGGATATGATGAGCATACGCTTTCAGCCCAACCTGGCCGGTGAATGGAATCCCGGCAAGCCCGCCCATCTCAAAAGGTTCGCCAAGAACGTGGAAATAGGCTTTGTTGCGGTGATTTATTTCATCGGCACAAATGGATTCAGCCATCAGCGTATCTGAGATTTTGAAGCCAAACTCATTTTTAAGCCTGCCGAGAAGCTGAACAGAAGCATCCCGCATATTCATCGCATCCGGAAATTGCGACAGCACAATTTTATCGTAAGTCAGTTGTAACATGATTTTGCTGGTTTTTTAATGTATAGCCGGATGCAAAGGTAATTATCCACCTGATAGCACCGGTGAACAAATCCGGTTTAAAGCCTATTTTTGTCAAAAAATATTCCTGATGGAACTGAATGAGAACGATTCGTTGGAGGATTCAGCCCTGAAAGTAAACGAAGGCATCAAGCAGCCCGAACAGGTCAATCCGCTTGCGCTTGAGCGGGCCAGGCAATTGCGTCACCGTACTCTTAGTGCAGACGAGTTTGCGGAAGGGATCCTGGCTGGCAACCGGGTAGTGCTGAGCAAGGCCATTACGCTGATCGAAAGTATGAACGGTGTTCACCAGGAGCTGGCGCAACGTGTAATCGAGAAGTGTCTTCCTTACAGCGGAAAGTCTTTGAGGATAGGAATAACCGGTGTTCCGGGAGTGGGCAAAAGTACCTTTATCGAGGCCCTTGGGGTTCATATCACCAGCCAGGGTCATAAGCTTGCCGTGCTGGCAATAGATCCGAGCAGCAGCCGCACGAAAGGCAGCATTCTTGGCGATAAAACCAGAATGGAGGAACTTGCGGTGAATGAGAATGCGTTTATCCGTCCCTCTCCTTCAGCAGGCTCGCTGGGCGGTGTGGCGCGCAAAACCAAGGAAACCATCATCCTTTGCGAAGCTGCCGGATTTGACGTAATTTTTGTCGAAACAGTCGGTGTCGGACAATCTGAAATTGCCGTACATTCAATGGTTGATTTTTTCCTGTTGCTGATGCTGGCAGGGGCCGGCGACGAACTGCAAGGTATCAAACGCGGGATCATGGAAATGGCAGACGCCATTTTTATCAATAAGGCAGATGGCGATAACCGCCGGAAAGCCAACCAGTCGAGGCTCGAATACGCCAATGCGCTGCACCTTTTCCCAACACCTGAATCGGGCTGGACACCAGCGACAGGAACCTGCTCAGCCAGAACCCGGGAAGGCATTCCTGAAGTCTGGAATGTTATCGGAAAGTACGAAACATTTACCCGCCAAAACGGTTACTTCGACAGGAAAAGATTGCACCAGAAAAGCCTAATCATGCTCGAAACCATTGCCGAAGGACTGAAAGCCGATTTTTACTCAACCGAAAAAATCAAAATTCTGCTGCCACAAATTCAGGGTGAGATGCTCAATGATAAAATCAGTTCCTACGTTGCAGCGCAAAAACTCATCAAGATCTATTTTGATGAAAAAAAATCCCCCTCAAAACCTAGTTAATGAACTACCTGGCCCATTTGTATCTCTCGTTTGGCAACGATGAAGTCCTGGTCGGAAACTTCATTGCGGACAAGGTCAAAGGCCGGCAGGTACTCGACTATCCGCCGGGAATCCAAAAGGGGATTGTGTTGCACCGCCGGATTGATTCATTTACCGATAGTCATCCCATTGCGGGAAGGAGCAAAGCGAGGATCAGAGCGCGCTACGGAAAATTTTCAGGGATCGTGGTGGATATGTACTACGATCATTTTCTGTCGGTAAAATGGGAGGAATTTTCCGACATACCGCTTTTGCAATTCACCCGGAACTCTTACAAAACGTTATTCCGGTACTATTTCATTATACCGCCGCGGCTGAAGCGAATTCTGCCCTGGATGGCTGCTGGTAACTGGCTGTTTTCGTATAGGAAAGTGGAAAATATCGGTCTTGCCCTCGAAGGGATGACTTCAAGGATCAACGTAGATTCCGGAATTGAAAACGGCGCCACGGAGCTAAAACTTTATTATCGGGAGCTGCGTGAGGATTTTGAAGAATTTTTCCCTCTTTTGGTCGCCTATGCTCAAGAAACGCTGCAACAGCTTGACGATTCAAAGCTGCCGGAAAACTCACTCCCCCATGATCGTGATAACGACTTTGCGGGATGATGCGTGATTGCGAAATTCGCAGAGAAAAATCCCTTGCCAGGTTCCCAGGTTCAGCCGGTGATTTGTGATTGGAATGGTTACCGAAGATCCGATTAGCGATGCTTTGATGTGTGCAGGCATATCATCCGGCCCCTCCTCATTGTGTTCAAAATAGGATTGATTTTCCGGAGCTATCCGGTCGAAATAGTTGTCTAAGTCTCTTCGAACCGATGGATCCGCATTTTCATTAATGGTAAGAGCCGCCGAAGTATGTTTGATGAATAAGTGTGCAATACCCTGTTTGGGCAATTCGTTGAGGTGCTGCTCAATAAAATGGGTTACCAGGTGAAAACCCCTTTTAAACGCAGGCATATGAATTTCGATCTGGCGAATCATTTATTTCGCTGTAAATGAGATGAATAAGGGACGTGGACGAACTATATCTTTTTCTTATCGCTCACACACAGGACGGGCGTTTTGGAATCGTTGGTAAGCAGGCGCTCTTTGTCGCTGTCGGCAATGTAGTAATATTCATCGGTAGCCACCGACATCACGGCAATAATATCGGCGCTTATCCTGCCGGCGTAATCCAGAATTTGCCTTGCATAGCCCGGCGAATAAACAGTCTGCTGCTCGTTTACTCTTTCGTACTTTATTTTGTTTGCCTCAAGGCTGGTCAAAGTCTTTACAATATTCTCCTTAAGCTGTTCCGACCAATCAAAACCTGGTTTCTCAACAGTGTAAACATGAATGGTTGCATCGAAAAGATGACCCAGGTAAACGGTTGCTTCAATCTTCTTTCCGAAAGCTTCGTGAGAACTTGCAGGCAGCAAAATGGTTCTGATTCCGTTGTGTGGCAATTGGTACCCCTCCTGCACGGTGAGCACAGGCACGGGAATATTTTTCACCAGTTTCAGAATATCCATCCCAAGGAATTTGTCCTTAAAACCTTTGTAGCCGTGCGAACCTGCGACCATAAAATTGTATTTCGGCTTGCCTGACTCCTCTTCGATTTCGGTAAACAAATTTCCCCTCCTGATGATGTAGTCGCATTTGACGCCGCTATTGCCGGAGATTGTTGAGGTCAATTTCTGCAATTCATCGTCTGGTGGAGTCAGCTTCTCGCTTGTTTGAACATTAAGAAGGGTGATTTTCAAGCCGCCTTTTTTGGCAATTTCAACCGCAACATCCAGGGCGCGGCGGGCTGCATCGGTGAGGTCATAAGGTACAAGAATTGTTTTTTCCATAATTCACAGGTTAAAAATTGAAGTCGTTTGTCTTTAGTTTTCTTCCTTTTGCCTTGATTTGCGGGCAATTTCTTCGAGCATATCGGTGGTTATTGACTTTGGGCGTTCGAGAGGGTACATCAGCGCCCTGTCCCAGATTATGTTTGCTGCAATACCAATGGATCGGCCAACACCGAAAAGTACGGTGTAAAAATCATATTCAGTTACGCCGTAATGCCACTGGATAACACCGGTTTGAGCATCGAGGTTTGGCCATGGATTTTTGGCTTTACCCTGTTCGATAAGTATCGGCGGAACCACCTTGTAGAGCATCTCCACGTATTGAAAAAGTTCATCATCAGGCATGTGCCTGAGGCAGAATTCACGCTGAATGGTGTACCGGGGGTCTGTTTTGCGCAGTACAGCATGTCCATAACCGGGTATCACCTGTCCGGCGTTGAGGGTATCCCAGACAAACTGTTTCATTTCTTCTTCAGTGGGAACCTGGCCTCCCATCTTCTCTCGCACTTCCTGTAGCCAGCGCAAAAACTCCTGGTTGGCAAGGCCGTGAAGCGGACCGGCAAGGCCGTTGAGCATTGCTGCAATAGATTGATAAATGTCGGCTAAAGTGCTGGCCACCAGGTGCCCGGTGTGTGCACTTACGTTTCCGCTTTCATGGTCGGCATGAATGATGAAATTCAGACGCGAAACTTCGTCATAAGGTTTGGGTTTCATCATCAGGTGGGCAAAGTCGGAGCCTATATCCAGACCGGGATTGGATTGGATTCTTTTCCCATCACGATAGAGTTTTGCGTATACATAGGATGCAATTTCGGGCAGCTTTGCCAGCAAATTCATGGCATCTTCGTACATCGGGCTCCACATGTCAGTTTTTTCGATTCCAACAGTCAGTTTTTTCGAAAAAAATGATTCCCGGCTTAAGGTCAGCACGGCGTTGGCAAAAATGGCCATTGGGTGGCTGCAGCATGGCGCTGCATCTATCACTTCATACACATACCTGGGTACAATACGGCGCTTGCGGAATTCATCCACTACATCCATAACTTCGGCATTGGTTGGTATGTCGCCCGTAAGCAGCAGGTAGAAAAGCCCTTCGACGTAAGGCATTTCTGCACCTTTTGGCTTTGGCAGTTTTTCAAAAACCTCCGGTAGAGTATATCCGCGGTAGCGAATACCTTCATCGGGATCGAGGTATGAAATATCTGTAATCAGCGATTTAATTCCGCGCATACCGCCGATAATCTGCGAAATAGTTACTTTGTCAACCACCACATCGCCGTAATCCCTTAAAAGATTCTGAATCCGTGGACGATGGGCCAATATTTTTTCGTGAAGCTTTTCCTTTAAACCTGACATCTTATTCTTGTTTTTGAATTTTTTTCAAAGATATTAATACTGCTTTACACTCAGTTGATGGGTGTTGATTAATCGTGTTTAATTTTTCTCAGATTGCTGTCCAGTGCATCGAGAAAATCTTCGGTATTGAGGTAATGATCCTTTTTGAGATTTTCACCGTGAATCAGAATTGCAAGGTCTTTGGTCATTTTGCCCTCTTCCACTGTACTGATGCATACCTGCTCAAGGTTTTCAGTAAATTTGAGCAATTCATGATTTTGATCGAGCCGGGCACGATGAGCCAGCCCCCTGGTCCAGGCAAAAATTGAAGCAATCGGGTTGGTGGATGTGGGTAATCCTTTTTGATGCATCCTGAAATGGCGCGTAACGGTGCCGTGCGCTGCTTCAGCTTCCAGTGTTTTTCCATCGGGAGTCACCAGCACGCTGGTCATCAAGCCTAACGAACCAAAACCCTGAGCCACAGTATCCGACTGAACGTCGCCGTCGTAATTTTTGCAAGCCCACACAAAGTTACCTTCCCACTTCAAAGCTGCTGCCACCATGTCATCAATCAGCCTGTGTTCGTAGGTGATTCCGGCTTGATGAAACTTTTCCGTGAAATCGTTTTCAAAAACCTCCTGGAAAATATCCCTGAATCTCCCGTCGTACTTTTTCAAAATGGTATTTTTTGTCGAGAGGTAAAGCGGCCAGCCTTTTTGCAGCGCCATGTTGAAACAGGAATAGGCAAAACCTCTGATGGATTCGTCGGTATTAAACATTCCCAGTGCAACCCCGTCACCATCAAACTGATGCACGGTATAGCTCTGTTTTTCGCCATCTTCAGGTTCAAAGGTAATGGTAAGTTTTCCTTTGCCCTTCACCAGAAAATCGGTTGCCCGGTACTGGTCGCCAAAGGCATGACGCCCGATGCAGATGGGCGCTTTCCACCCTGGAACCAACCGCGGAATGTTGCGGATAAGAATGGGTTCGCGGAAAACAGTCCCGTCCAGTATGTTACGAATAGTGCCATTGGGTGAGCGATACATCTTTTTCAGCCCAAACTCCTCCACACGCTTTTCGTCGGGGGTGATGGTCGCACATTTGATGCCGACATTATGCCTTTTGATTGCTTCGGCAGCTTCAACCGTAATGGCATCATTGGTTTCGTCCCTGCTTTGGATGGAAAGATCATAGTATTTAATATCCAGTTCGAGGTAAGGAACAATGAGTTTTTCCTTTATATATTTCCAGATTACTCTGGTCATTTCATCGCCGTCGAGTTCCACGACTGGATTTTGAACAAAAATTTTCTTCATTATCGGAATTTGGTTAGAGAAAGATAATTAAAGTATTGCGATGCAAAATTAGAAAACACCACCCAGCGAAAGGCTTTCGATTGGAAAATTAAGATTTATTAACGACTTGCTGTCTTCAGTTTAGAAATTCATTTCCAATTTTGACAAAAAATGCAGAAAATAAATCCATTCCAATTTTGAGATTAAAAGAAAAGACGTAATTTTGGCTCCATTGTAAAAGCAACCCATGAATACATTTAAAGTTTTTATTGTCGAAGATGACCCGTTTTATGGCGAGATGCTGAAATACCATGTGAGTCTTAACCCCGACTACAGCGTGGAGAAATTTCAGACCGGAAAGGAGTTTCTTAATAATCTGCACCGTAATCCATCGGTTGTTTCGCTCGATTATTCGCTCCCTGACATGTCCGGCCTCGACGTTTTGAAGAAAATCAATGCTTACAATCCCGAAATTCCGGTAATCATTGTCTCGGGTCAGGAAGATGTTTCCACCGCCGTCAACCTGCTGAAAGAAGGCGCATACGACTATTTTGTCAAAAATGAAGAGACCAAGGATCGCATCTGGAATTCGCTGAACAAGATCAGAGAAAAGCTAAATCTCGAGAAAGAGATTGACAGCCTGAAGGAAGAAATCGGACGCAAATATGTATTTGGTAATATCATAAAGGGAAATAGTCCCGGGATTAAAAAGATCTTCAGCCTTATCGAGAAAGCTATCCAAACCAACATCACCGTATCTATCACCGGCGAAACCGGAACGGGTAAAGATCTGGTTGCCAAGGCTATTCACTACAATTCGCCCAAAGCCAATTTTCCGTTTATCGCCATCAATGTTTCGGCTATTCCCAAGGAGTTGATCGAGAGTGAAATGTTCGGCTATGAAAAAGGAGCCTTCACCGGAGCCAACACCCGAAAGATCGGGAAATTTGAAGAGGCAGGAAAAGGCACAATTTTCCTTGACGAAATCGGCGAAATGGATCACCAGATGCAGGTGAAACTGCTGAGGGTTTTGCAGGAAAAAGAACTCAACCGCGTTGGTGGCAACGAAGTGGTCAAAGTACAGTCGCGGGTGATAATAGCCACAAACCGCAACCTGGCCGAAGAGGTGAAAAAAGGGCATTTCAGGCAGGATTTGTATTACAGGTTGCTTGGTTTGAATATCAACCTTCCACCGTTAAGAGACCGTGGGAATGATATCCTTTTGCTAGCCAAGTATTTCATAGATGAATTTAGCAAGGAAAATGACCTTCCCAGGAAAAATCTCTCTCAACATGCGCAGGAGAAACTCATGAACTACGATTTTCCGGGTAATGTCAGAGAATTGAAAGCAATAATGGAACTTGCGGTGGTGATGGCAAACCGGGAAGCTATCGAAGATAATGATATATCGTTGACTTCGGCCACTCGATCGGCAAACTTTCTGCTCGACGAAGAGGATACGCTCGACGGATACACCAAAAAAATCATCAAACACTATCTCGAAAAGCACGACAACAACATCCTCGAGGTTGCCAAAAAGCTTGACATCGGGAAATCAACTATTTACAGGATGCTCAAAAATAAGGAATTGTAACATGACACCTAAAAGCGAAAAACTCTACAGCCTCGCCTATTTGTCGGAGGTAATAGGGGATGACACCGATGTATTGAATGACCTGATGAAAATCTTCGTTGATAACACACCGAATGATTTGAATGATCTGAATCAGGCTTTTCAGGCCGGTGACCTTGAAAAATTTGCAGCCCTTGCCCACAAAATGAAATCTTCGCTGGCCACCCTTCGCATTGATACACTCAGAGAAATCATGCTAAGCATTGATAAACCCTACAAAGCCATTGAAATCAAAGATCAGCTTCCCGGAATTGTCGCAAAGATAAATGCGACACTTGAGGTTGTATTCAAACAGATAAAGAATGATTTTAAGCTATAAATTCAGGCTTAAATCGTTGTTGAACAAATCAGTAAGCATTTTAGGATGACTCAGATGGTAAGCTGGTAAACCTGCCAGAACCGATGCTCTGATATTTTGAGGACTATCGTCAACAAAAAGCGTTTCATCGGGGTTTAAACCACTGTCGTTCAATACAAATTGATAAGTTTCGATATCTGGTTTTCGCTTTCCCATTTTAAACGACCAATAGGGTTTCACAAAAAGTGAGTTGAAATCATACCCGCGCTGCTCACGAAATTCATCAGTAAATACCTCATAATGAATCTCATTGGTGTTGCTCAACAGATAAAGATTCATCCGGAGTTTGAGTTTTTCGAGCAGATTCACCGCATCATCCAGGTAGCCTACCAAAATGCTGTTCCAGGCCTCAACTACGCGCTCCCTGTTCACTTTGTCCCTTCCCAATATTTCCAGAATCTCACTGATGAGGGTGTCAGGCGCAAAATTTCCACATTCAAAACCGGTAAAAAGTTCACTTTGCATGGCCTGGGAATAGAGATCGCCAAAATCTTTTATTCCCAGCGCACTAAATGCTTCAATTTGCTTCTGATGATCAATCTGGTAGATGACTCCGCCAAAGTCGAGTATCAGGTTTTTGATGTTTTTTGGATCAATGTTCATGATGAGATTAGTGTATTGATAATCATTATTTTATTCAAATAGCCAAAAGTTAATCAGAGATTCTTGATGTGCCCGCTAACAATTTTTAAATGAGCCAATCGAAAAATCGTCACGGCGCCAATGCATTTAATCTGGTTAATTCATAAACTTAGTGAGTCTTTGCGTCTTTGAACCTTTTGCCAGAGGCATCACTTTGTGAGTGGCAACTATTTTTTTTGCCACCAAGACACTAAGGCTCTAAGAATCACAAAAATGAAAGCATTTCATGAATATTCCAGGTTAAAATTTGTAACCAATTCATTTTAAACAAATAAGGCAGTACAAAATTTCAATTTGTAGCTGCCTTATTCTATGTATTTTAAACTTTGTGGGCCCAGCTGGACTTGAACCAGCGACCTACTGATTATGAGTCAGTTGCTCTAACCGACTGAGCTATAGGCCCGTTGTAAACAACTCAAAAAAGGTGAGTTTTACAGGGCTGCAAAGGTATCACTTCGTTTCAAACCAGCAAAAAAATCTTTGGGTTTCTGGTGGGCAGAGGCTTGTACTGCATCAATAAATCAATAATACTCCGAAATCAACCTGTGGAAGTCATCCTTTTTTCTTGTTGAAAGAAGCACATTAATTCCATTAGACATTTTGATGGGTACATCTTCATTTTTATCGTAAGATTTGACATGCTGAAGATTGATCAGGTATTGCCGGCTGGTCCGGAAGAAGCCATAATCGGCCAGAATTTCATCATACTCTTTTACATTTTTGGTAGCAATCAGAATTCGGCCGTCCTCGAGGTAGAAATTCGTACGGGCGCCATCCGACTGACAAAAGATAATGTCATTCACAGGAATAATATGGATAGTAGTATTGATGCTTATTGCAATTTTTTTTCCTTTTGAATCCGTATGCGAAATGTTTTCAACTAAAGCTTTTAATCGCGATTCAATGGATTGATTCTTAAATTCATCTTCAGCTTTGCGCACGGCCTGTATTAGCTCATCAATGTCAAGGGGTTTTAAAAGATAATCCATTGCGCTGATTTTAAATGCTTTAATCGCATATTCAGAATGGGCAGTAACAAAAATGATATTGAAGTTGATTTTGCTGAAACGGCTTAACAAATCGAAAGCGGTTCCATCAGGAAGCTTAATGTCGGATATCAGAAGATCGGGCGCCAATTCGCTGACAACATCAAACCCACTGGCAACATCCGAAGCTTGCCCAACAACTTCAACGCTGGGGCAAAAACTCATCAGCAGCGACTTGAGGTGGTCAAGTGCATGTTGTTCGTCCTCAATTAATACAGTTCTGATTTTCAAAGGGAAAAATATTACCTGATTTCGATGGTAAAAATATAGAATTTATTGATTTGTTCTGTCCATTTCCCATTTAATTTACTAAAGTTTCCCACATCCAAAACCCTCATCAAATGAGGAATTTGCCTTTGCAATAACGGAACCAAATTCGCTCATAAGCTTTGTCGCTGTTGAGTTGTAGGGCTAAGCAGCAGAATTGTGCTTATAT
>Ga0209835_1000419_pt1 | contig 28429 bp, 23 predicted proteins | sample LakKivwa52mmetaG_FD_184138 | JGI IMG/M metagenome (GOLD analysis project Ga0209835, IMG submission 184138) | Anoxic lake water microbial communities from Lake Kivu, Rwanda to study Microbial Dark Matter (Phase II) - Lake Kivu water 52m metaG... | ecosystem: Environmental > Aquatic > Freshwater >... | reverse complement strand
GTTGTTGAAGTGAATTGTATTTTATTGTTTAATCACCTCAAAATTAACAATTTATCTCAATATACCACTACTTATTCCATTTTTTCCTCAACTGATTTTTAAGCTGTTAAGAAGTGGGAAACTTGAGTATAAGAATTGATGCGGGTACTTTAAGTTGTAATAACGGGCCAAGTCCTACCAATTCATTCGATATATATTGTAATGATTGGTTTAACGATGCGGGTGTTGATGGATTTGAACCCAGTGCAGGTAAGGTACAATTTAAGGACGATTTGGAATTGAACGTTGGCATTGCGTGGGGTAGTACTAATTTTAATATATTGGAGATAAATGTCACGTCCAAACTTGTGGTATATGTGGGTGATATAACCTGTGCTGCCTATGACTGGATACAGGGAAGTATTGAGGTAAAAGATTATACTAGTTTCACCGCCAACGACCTCCTCGACAACGCCATCAAAGGCACCTTCATCTGTCAGGAAGGCGGAACCATCAACCTCACCAATTCAGGCACAGGAACGTTTGTTGACCTTGCTGGCGAGTTGCATAACTTCGGCGGTACGATCAATATTTCCGGTTCATTGAGCTATTGGCCCTTCGGCGGCAATGCTGTGGTAGAAATGACTGACGGTGTGATCGATCTGAAAACCTGCGGACTGACCATCAACAACAACCCCACATTAACCCTAACGGACAACATTACCGGCGGCACCATCCGCACGGCTTATGGCTTTTCCGGAAACAGAGCCGATTTTACACCTACGATGGGTACATTTGAATTTTACGGATCAAATGATGTTAGTATTTCGCAATCAAACGGCTGTTCGCTTCCAAATGTTTTAATAAACAAATCTGCAAAAGAGGGCGATAAGTCAGCAGGATGCGAGCCGGTATTTGATGAGCGGACAGGCGAGTTGCTTTATGACGGAGGCAAAGCCAACGTGATTTCGCTGATGTCGCCTTTAACCATTACCAACGACCTGATTATTCAAAGCGGTGTGTTGAACACAATCAATCACACTATCAATATCAACGGCGACTGGAATAATGTTGCAGGTCCCGATGGGTTTATCGAAGGAACCGGAAGGGTAATTTTTGCAGGAGACCAGGCGCAGATGTGCTCGGGTGAAGAATTTTACACCCTCGAAATAAACAAGCCATCAGAGTATTTATATAATTATAGCAACGCAAACATCAGTTGCCAGGTCTATGACTGGACACAGGGAGGAATCTGGATTTCCAGCAACGGTAACTTCTATGCTGAGGACCTTGCAGATAATGGTATTTACGGTGACTGGACATTATCCGGTAATTCCATTGAATTACACCAGGATGCAGCTCAGGCTGTTGATTTGATCGGCAATCTGACTATCAATGGGGGAGAGTTTAAGGTTTATGGTGAGAATCTTGATTGGAGTCGTTGGGGTTCTGTTGGAAATACAATGCTTACAATGACAAGCGGAACACTTGAATTCGGAGTTAACAATGGTATCTACATTTATGATGTCGCTCCTTACGCGTTTACTTCAAATATCACAGGTGGTATAATCCGGACAAGGGATTTTTATTCGAGATCGCCCGGTTTTGCTCCTTCCGGCGGAACAGTTGAAAAATCCGGAGAAGGTTACGGAGAGGTGCACGCCTCCAATGGATCGTACTTTCATAACCTGAAAATTAATGCATCAGCACATTCGACTCGTATTTTTAGCTGCGAAATTCTCAACGATTTGATAATAGAAGGTCATACGGTTTATACCAACATCCAAAACAGCATTCAGTGCGGGAATGTCATCATCAACAACGGCGGTACTCTGTACATTGAAGGAATTCTTAAAATGAAAAACAACGGAACCATCAACATAAATTCCGGCGGTTATTTTTACTCTGTCGGTTCAAAGGTCACTGGTATCAATGCTGCCGATCGCTACTCTTTTGATGCCAATGACGGATCATGGCTGAGCGCCAGTAATACCGAATTCGAAAATATGGACCAGAATGGTATTCATATTCATCTGGGGGCTCTGGTTAAATTATCGCTGGCATTTCAAAACTGTGTATTCAGAAATGGCGCAGCAGGTGGAACCCTGCTGAATATTACCAACGACCAGGATCTGTTTATTGAAAATGCCGTTTTTCCTGCCAATACCTGGGGCGGGCAGTATAATGTCAGGAAAAATACGAATGCCGGGCAGGTATTTTTTTCCAATGCCACCGGCGACTTTGCTGGTGCAGCTTATGAGCGGGATCCGTTTAACCGGATCTTCTGGGCAGGTCAGTACGATGAACAATCCATCACCCTGCCTGCAGGCTGGAGCGGTCTTTCGACATGGCTGCTGCCGGCGCCTGAAAATGATGTGGCCGATCTGTTTGCACCCATACAAAGCAACTTTACTATTTTGCTGAACAATGCCGGTGGTATGTATTACCCTGCTTCCGGGATCAACACCATCGGCAAATGGGCAAGCCAATCGGCATTCAAGGTGAAGATGGAAAACGAGGCCACACTGGCCCTCGAAGGTGGATGGGAACTGAACAAGACCTTTGCAATGACAGCCGGCTGGAACCTGATGCCGGTGATCTTCAACGACGTTTGGGATGCTCCCATTGCTGCGCAGCAGTTGGGAGCAATGCTGGTGATCATCAAGGAGGTGGCAGGTACGAAGGTTTACTGGCCTCAGTATGGCATTCAGACCCTCTACTGGTTGCAACCCGGAAGAGCATACTATGTAAATCTGAATAGTGCAGGTAGTCTCACTTTTCCGCCCAACGATGTCAAGGGAACATCAGCCGCAGTTTTGGAGAAGTACAACCCGCAAAGCCCCTGGGGTATTGTAAACAACACAGGCACGTCACACATCATCGCAGTGCCCGCAAGCCTGCTGGCAGCATTTTCCAAAGGAGATGTGATCGGGGTATTCACCACCGAAGGTTTGTGTGCAGGATTTTCTGAGATAGTAAATAGTGAAGAAAGTATTGCCATTACTGCCTGGGGTGATGATCCGGCAACGGAAGTAAAAGATGGGTTTTATGAAGGTGAGACAATCTTCTTTAAAAACCTGTCTGGTCTTGATTCCGCTCATGCAGGACTGACAGGTTTAGAACCCATCTTCGACCCATCCCTCCCCCAATCCGACGGCCTCTTCACCCAAAACGGCCTTTCAGCCATCACCGGCTTTGAAGCAGCCTCAGGTATTGGCATTGAAGGTTTTGGAGCAACCATCAGCATCTACCCCAACCCAACAACCGGCGTGGTCAATATTTCCGGCCTGGACGGGGATACGGAAATAACCATCAAAGATGCAGTCGGCCAGCTGGTGTTGCAGGAATCAGGGCTTTCAAAGCAGATGATTACCATTGACCTTGGCGGACAAAAGCCTGGGGTGTATTTTGCAGGGTTAAAACACGATGGAAAGATGATTTTCAGAAAGCTTGTTTTGAGATAAATGAAAGTCAGAAGCTATATTTACAACCCCCGGCCACCCTTCTGTGGATTCGGGGGTTTTAAACTTAGCTTGACAAATTACAGTCTCAAATCGCTGATTACATCTAAAAATCATTCGATAAAAAAAGTTGAATAACCAAATTGTTTGTACATTTGAAATCTTAAATCAACACTTAATGCGCCATCAACATGAAACTCACAGCAATTATCAAGAAATCAAACGATGGCTGATATGTCGGACAGTTGGAGGAAATTCCTGCTGGGTTGTCGCAGGGGAAAACTATTGACGAGTTGAAGGAAAATTTGTTGGATGCTTTAAAACTGATATTGGAGTAGAATAGCGAAATGACATTTTTACTAAATTGTTGATAACCAATGGAAAGAATTTACCTGGATACATCAGTTTTTGGAGGCTACTTCGATAAGGAGTTTGAACACTGGACAAGGATTTTATTCGATAAGATCATTCAAGGCAACTTCATAATTCTTTACTCCAGATTAACCGAAGCTGAGTTAGACCATGAAAACTAAACCGCAAAAAACAATGATTGACGAATTGAGGGAAATCCGTGATAAGATCAGCTATGATTTGAAAGATTTATCTTTTGATGAATTGATGGAATACTTAGAGAATACGAAAACATTGCATCCAAAAATGAAAAAACAAAAGACGGTGAATGTTTAACCATTGAATAGTTTAACTAAAGAAGCACTAAAAGAAATAGATCATGACATAGCAACACTAAAATAAAAAATAAAAAGCGTTAGCTTTTATTCTGGCTTTCGAAAACCGCCAAATTTTCTTAACCAGTCATGAATTAAGCAACACGCTCACGCCACAGGCGTGGGCTGTTCTTATTTGCTCTTGTGGGTGCTTGGCGGTACCTCAGCGACGGATAGGTTACAGTTCCCACGCTTTTTTTATGTAAATCAATTAATGCCCGTCGGGAGCTGGGGGCAATCATTTAAACCTCATTTTTTATGAAAAAGTTATTTACTCTTCTCGGGTTGCTCCTTGCAGTAACAATGATCTTTGCGCAGGCGCCACAGGCCTTTAAATACCAGGCAGTGGCGCGGGATGCAAGCGGTGTTCCTTTGGAAAACCAGCAAATTGCCGTTAAAATCTCAATTCTTGCCGGAAATGCCGCCGGTGAGTTGGTTTACAGCGAGCGGCACGAAACCATTACCAACAGCATGGGACTTTTAGATTTGGAAATCCTGATGCGGTAATAACAGGAAACTTTGAAACCATCAACTGGGGCGTGAGCACTTACTTTTTAAAACTGGAGTTGGATGAAAATGGAGGGACAATTTACCAGTTGATGGGCGTTTCGCAGTTGCTTTCGGTGCCGTATGCTCTGTTTGCCGAAAACACCGCCCATCCGGAAGATGCCGACGCCGACCCGGCCAATGAGTTGCAAACCATTTCCAAAGACGGACAAACCGTAACCCTTTCCAATAATGGAGGTTCGTTTACCGATGAAGTGAACGATGCCGACGCCGACCCGGTCAACGAATTGCAAAACCTGTCGCAAAACGGCCTGGATGTCGTGCTTTCTCAAGGCGGAGGAACTATTAGCGTGGCTGATAATGACAATGATGCAGCCAACGAACTCCAGCAATTGAGCAAAACGGGCAACACCGTTTCCCTCTCCCAAAACGGCGGCTCCTTTACCGATGAAGTGAACGATGCCGACGCCAACCCAACCAACGAATTACAAAACTTGTCGCAAAACGGATTGAATGTAACGCTTTCACAAGGTGGTGGAACCATAAGTGTAGCCGATAATGACAATAACCCCTCAAATGAATTGCAGAACATTTCGCGCGACGGGCTGAACGTTACCATTTCGCAGGGAGGAGGAACCGTGAACATTGCCGACAACGATAACGATCCCGCCAACGAATTCCAAAGTCTTTCCAATACCAAAAATGGCAACCTGGTTAATCTTGCCATTGCTAATGGAACCGGAACTACAATTAATGTGTCCGATACTGACGATAATCCGGCCAATGAATTACAAACCCTCTCCCAAAACAATTACAATATTTCTTTATCGCAAGGCGGGGGTTCGTTTCTCAGCGGAGTTCTTTCCTACACCCAGGCCGAAATTGATGCCATGACTGTTTACAATGGACTCACCGTTCATAATTCCACCACCAATTGCATTAACTACTACTTCATTAACCACTGGTACGAAGCCTGCGGAACCTGCATTCCACAGCCCACCCATTCCAATGCCGGTGCTGACCAGCATTTTACCGATGCCACCACCACAACAGCCCTGTCCGCCAACACACCCACAAGCGGAACCGGTACATGGAGTGTGATAAGTGGTGAAGGAGGCATTTTTGAAGATGCAGCAAGCCCCAACACCAATTTTACCGGGCAGGATTGCGAGGAATATGTATTGCAATGGGCGATTTCTACCACTTGTACAACCAGTACCGATAATGTGACAATAGGTTTTGATTATCAGCCAACTGTGCCAGATGCAGGACCTGACTATTTAGGGGGAGGAAATGATACTATTACCCTGGCCGGGAATATACCCTTACAGGGTGAAGGATTATGGCATATCATATCCGGCGAGGGAGGCGTTCTGGAAGACCCATTTAATCCAGTTTCAAAGTTCACAGGACTTGTTAGTGTTGATTATTTACTAACATGGTCCATCAGTACCTCATGCTATAGTTTGAGTGATACTGTTTTAATACGGATATGGAGCTGTGGTGACCCGATAATTGATGAGCGTGATGGGAAAGCCTACAGCACTGTTCAGATAGGTACACAATGCTGGATGGCGCAAAACATTAATATTGGTGAACGTATAAATACTAATAATAACCAGTATAATGATGGCATCATACAAAAATATTGTTACGATAACTCAGAAGAAAATTGCAATATTTATGGAGGTATGTATCAATGGGATGAGATGATGCAATACTCAACAATACAGGGGGCTCAGGGCATATGTCCACCAAGTGGTGGCTGGCATTTGCCCGCCGAAACTGACTGGATAACATTATTTGAATTTCTTGGTGGGTATGGAATGGCCCCTGCAAAAATGAAATCAACCGGCACTATTGAGGAGGGAACAGGCCTTTGGTATTCTCCAAATGCAGGTGCAAATAATATGAGCGGATTTTCAGCCCTTCCAGGAGGTAGGGACGGTTCAGGATATTTAGGACATCTTGCATGTTTTTGGTCCACCTCAGGTCAGAAAATTGAATTGTACAGTTGGAGTACAGGTATGGACACTGGATATTGGTTGTGGGGTGGAGCTCTAAGTGTCAGGTGCCTCAAGGACAATTGATTTAGCAATGAAAAATTCTCCATTAAAATGAAAAATTCAACGACTTTTCTAATTATACTAATCTATGCCGCCCTTTCATTCCAGGCAAAAGCCCAGCAGGTCATTGCCTCCTCCGGCGGCTTTTACGAAGGCGAAAACATAAACTTAAGCTGGACTTTGGGCGAGCCGGTCATCGAAACCTTTTCCGGCGGCGGAGTTATCCTCACGCAAGGCTTCCAGCAGCCTTACATGCTTTATGTAACGCAGATCATTAACCTGCCCTCCGGCTGGAGCGGCATATCGAGTTATGTGTCGCCGGCGCAGAAAGCTATGGAGGCAGTTTTTGATCCCATCATCAGCGATCTGATTATTGTTCAGGATATGGAAGGAATGTTCTACCCGGCCATGAACACCAACACCATCGGCAACTGGAACAGCCACGCTGCCTTTAAGGTGAAAACCGGCGCTGCTGTCGCTCTTCCTGTTACCGGACAAAAAGAGCCTGATTTCGTGGTGGAATTGGATGCCGGCTGGGGTTTATTGCCGGTGGTTTCGCATTGTCCGGTGGATATTGCCGGATTATTTGAACCGGTTGTCAGCCATCTTACCATCGTCAAAGACATCGCCGGAACCGGCGTTTACTGGCCGGCCATGAACATCAATAGCATCGGCCAGTTGCTGCCGGGCAAAGCTTATTTCGTGAAGATGAGCAGCAGTGGGAATGTGGTTTTTCCGGCTTGTGGGAAGTCAAAAAACCTGACAGGTTTGCCAAACCTGTCAGGTTTGGAAGGTTTGGCGATCACTCCCACCCCCTCCACCCACACCATCGCCATCCTGCCCCAGGCACTCAAAGGCTTTGAACGTGGAACCATCATCGGCGCTTCCGATCAGGCCGGGAATTGCTTCGGCGCAATGGTTTACAATAGCGAGTTCATAAGCCTGACAGTCTTTGGCGATGACCCAACAACGGCTGAGAAGGATGGATTTTTTGATGGGGAGATGATTACATTCCAAACCCTGACAGGGTTCCAAACCCTGTCAGGGTTAACACCCACATTCGACCAAACTCTCCCCCAATCCGACGGCCTCTTCACCCAAAACGGCCTTTCAGCAATTACCGGCTTTGAAGCAGCCTCTGGTATTGGAATTGAAGGTTTTGGAGCAACTGTAAGCATCTATCCCAACCCGACATCAGGCCTGGTCAATATTTCCGGCCTGGACGGGGATACGGAAATAACCATCACTGATGCAAAAGGTCAGGAAATAAAGCAAGATATCAGTAAGTCTGACCAGTTGCTTACTCTTGATCTAAGCGGCTGCATGCCAGGCGTCTGTTTCATCAAAATCCAGCAAAACGGAAAAACGACTTTCGAAAAAATCGTGTTGTATTAAAAAAAAGGAACAAAATCCTAACGCTGAGATGCTCAGACCTCATGGGTTTTCAGAACCTGTGAGGTCTTTTTATTTGGGGGGGGGTATTAAAAGATTAATTGATGCCACTAAGACACTAAGGCACGAAGATCAGATTGCCAATACATTGTAATTCTTTGCGCCTTAGAGTCTTTGTGGCATGCTAAAAAAAAGATTGTCGGATGCTGAGTCAGGTTAATTCAGGGCTAATCCTGATCTGAAAGGTATTGTAAAACCGTGTTAAGGATTTGTCAGATGAGAAACTGGTTGCGGGTAAAAACATTTGGATTCCTTTGCAACCCTCAATCCGGAAAATTGTCATTAGTGGCAGAAACAAATCAGAACATAAAGCCATTGGAGCCTGCAGAAATTACCAGGGAGCTCATCGCAAGGTGCAGCAAGGGGAACGCAAAAGCCCAACGCGAGCTTTATAATCTATATGCCAAAGCCATGTACAACGTAAGTTTGAGATTGATGCGAACAAGGGAAGCCGCCGAGGATATGCTCCAGGAGGCCTTCACTGATGCCTTCAGCAAACTGGGAACTTTCAGGTTCGATTCGGGCTTTGGGTCGTGGCTCAAAAGGATTGTCATCAACAACTGCATCAACGAGATCAAGCGCAGGCGAGTCGAACTCGAGTACTTTGACGACATGCATCTTTTTGAAAAAGAGGAAGAGAACGAAAACCGCGACTACGAAGAGCAGCTTACGGTGAGCAACATCAAAAATGCCATGCAGTACCTGCCCGAAGGAGGCCGGATCATCTTTTCGCTTTACCTGCTCGAGGGGTACGACCACCTCGAAATCGCGCAAATCCTCAACATCTCCGAGTCCAACTCCAAATCGCAGTACATGAGGGCCAAAAACCGGATTAAAGAAATTTTATCTCAAAACCAATATGAAACAAGATAAGTTAGAACAATTCATCCGCGATCACCGGGAGGATTTCGACGACGAAATGCCCGATCCGGCGCTGTTTGAGCGAATTGTCAGGCGCGATCCGCTGATCGTCAGGCTGACCCGCAACAAGGCTGTGTGGCGCGCTGCCGCTGCGATAGCCATCTTTGTTTCGTCCTATTATTTCCACGAATTTGTAACCTTCAGAAATCAGCCGGCCACTACCACGGTTGAAGTGGAAACCATCGAGCCTTCGGAAACCATCAAAATGATGCTCGAAGCCGAAGCATTTTACACCTCTCAGATCAATCAGCGTCAGCAGGAACTTTACCTTCTGGCGCAGGATCAGCCTGAAATAAAAAATGAGGTGAACTACGAAATCTCTGAACTCGATACCATTTACGCCGAACTGAAAAGAGATCTGAAAGACAATGCAGCCAACGAAGAGGTGATTGAAGCGATGATCCAGAACTACCGTTTCAAGCTCGACATACTCGAAAATGTTTTGCAGCAGTTGCGCTCAGCAAAGAATGAACAAACCGAAACCACCCACAAAAATGATATCAACCTGTAAAATACGGTCGCTGGTGTTAATGCTTTGCTTTGCGATGGCCATTGCATTGCCGGCTCATGCCGCCGAAAAGGTTCGCAAGGAAACACGCTCATTTGCCATCAATCCGGGAACCGAAATCCAGATCGTGAACAAATACGGAAACATACATCTTACCAACTGGAACAAGGATTCGGTGCGGTTTGAAATTACCATGACCATCAATGCCAACAAAGCCGACAAGGTGGAGAAAATTCATGACGGCATTGGCTTCGAATTCACACCGACATCGCGCTACGTGGTTGCCAAAACCGTTTTCAAAAGCAGCCAGGGTACTTTTATTGACGAGATGAACACCCTTGCCACCACCCTCTTTACCAGCACCAACCGCGTTCAGATTGATTACAAAGTTTACCTGCCGCAAACCAGTCCGCTGGTGCTCGAAAACAAATTCGGCCATATCTTCATGACCGATTACAAATCGAAGGTGGATATTATTCTTTCGAACGGCGATCTGAGGGCGGGCGACTTCACCGGTAACCTGAACCTGAAAATTGATTTCGGATCAATAAAAATTAAAAGCACTGCAGGCAGCAAGATCAATGCAGGTTATGCCAATGTTGAAATCTTGAAATCGGGCAGAATGGAAATCGAATCCCGCTCCTCAACATTTGAGCTGGGCACGGTAGAATCGCTCGAACTCAACTCGAGACGCGACAAAATCAGGATCGCTGAAGTAGGCTCTGTCCGCAGCGACCTTTCATTTACCAGTCTCCGCATTGATAATCTGACCGGAAATGCCCTCTTTAACAGCAACTATGGCGATCTGAACCTGCGATCGGTAGCCAGAGGATTTACCGGCTTTAATCTGATTGCCAGGTACACCGAGGTTAGCCTGAATTTTCAGAAAGAGGCCGCATTCAACCTGAAAATGGCCTTCACCAGGCAAACCAGCATTGCTACCCCGGGTGAGTTTTCGGGATTAGATAAAAAAACGCTGGACGAAAAAGCAGGTATTTATGAGTATTCCGGCGCTTTTGGTACGGGTAGAACTCTTCCGGCAGTGGATATTAATTTGACCGCAGGCCAGATTTCACTCACCCGCTTCTGATTTTTACTTACGATTTGCAACCCTCATCCAATAATTTTGTCAATGCTATCAGTTATGAATTTTAATCTTATGAAATCCTCCGTCAGAGTTTTAATCATTGCAGCGCTGCTGATGTTGATGAATACATCGAAAGCCCAGGAAGTTTATCAATCCGTAGGCTACCGTTTTGGCGGCAGTGGTGTTGCTTACAAGTACATCGAAGACCAGTTCCGGGGTTTTGAACTGATGCTGAACTTCAGGGAGCATGGCGTTCAATTTACAGGACTGCTCCAGGAATATAAACCCGTGAAAACTGACCGGATCAACAATTTATATCTTTTTTACGGTGTCGGAGGACATACCGGTTACAAAGGTTCGGAGATCTTTATTACAGGTGACGACGATAATGGTAACTGCCAGTGCGGCACAACTTACCGCTATAATCCGGTTATCGGTATTGATGGAATTGTTGGATGGCAGTACCAGTTCAGCAGTATCCCCCTTACCCTGAGCCTTGATTACAAGCCCTATCTGGAGTATTTGCGGGAGCATACCATCAGGGTTGATTTATGGGATTTCGGATTTACGGCCAGTTACGCTTTTTGATAATTCACTCAAGTTCAATCTATAATTCAAATTAAAATGAAAAAGACAGGTTTTGCATTATTGCTGTTTGTGTTGATTTTTGCTGGAATTGCAACGGCTCAGGAGACTACCCAAGGCGAAATGAGAACGATTTTCGGAAACAACGAAAAAATCACTCATGGAGGCTACGGCGCTCTGCTCATCAATTATTCGCAGATTAACGATAGGGATGCGGTGCTGGTTGGCGGCCGCGGTGGTTGGATCGTTAATCACGGAATTACAATCGGAATTGGTGGCTATGGTTTTGCTAATCAGCTTAACTACAAGAATTTTCAGGTGGACAACAAGGTTTATGATAAGGTATTTCTTTCAGGAGGTTACGGCGGACTACTTGTTGAGCCAATACTGTTTCCCTTCTCGCCAATACATGTGGCTATCCCTGTAATTATCGGGGCTGGCGGCGCAGCCTATGTCAACGACTACTATTATGGAAATCCTGGCAATGAGTGGGAATACTACACAATAGACTCTTCACCATTCTTCGTGCTCGAACCAGGAGTAGAGATCGAATTCAACATGGTCAAATTTATGCGGATTGGGCTGGGCGCTTATTACCGCTACACATCAGGATTGGATTTAGTCAACACCGACGAGCACGCGCTCGATGGATTCTCGACCGGGATTTCGCTCAAATTCGGGAAATTCTGATTTTGCTTTGATAGAATAGTTCAGACGAGGCTTCCTCAAAAACGGATGTTTGCCACAAAGGCGCTAAGACCCGAAGATAGAAAAGTTGTTATATAATTGTATTTCAATCTTTTATTCAACTTTGTGCCTTCGGGTCTTTGTGGCAAATTTCGTTTATTGGATTTTGCGGAAGCCTCGTTTTATTTGATGCAGACTTCACTCTGTTTCATAATTTTTTACTGACGGGTCTTCCAATTCTTCGAGGATTTTGTTCACGTCGCCCTCGGTGGAGGTGAGTTTGTTTTTGCAGATACGGATTAGCTCCGATGCCCGCTTTACTTTGGCTGAAAGCTGATCCACGCCTATTTCACCCTCTTCGATATCCCGCACAATCTGCTGCAGTTCGTCAAATGCTTCTGTGTAGGTCAGTTGTTTACTCATGGTCTTTGGTGTTTGATTTGGCCACTATTTTACTTTTTATTTTTCCGCTGTAAAGTATGGTTTCAATTTCATCGCCAACATTTGCTGCATCAGTGTTTGAAATTGATTTCCCGTTATGCAGGGTAATGCTGTAACCTCTCTTCAGCACGTTGTCGGGATGCAGCGCACGAAGCTGGTTTTCAGCCGCTAACAGTTCCGTGTGAGTGTTTTTCAGGAAATTCCGGGAAATCTTTGACAGCAGTTGCTGCAACTGTGCTACCTGGTTTAAGCTGTTATTTATCGCTATCGGCGCATATTTCCCTAAAGTCATTTTCAAACCTTCAATCCTGGTAAATTGGGATCGGATCTCCGAGCGGGTATTTTGCCTGATCTGCTGCATTTTGTTGTTAAGGATTTCGTTTTGCAGGATCATTGCTCTGCCGGTTACCGATTTAAAAATGCGCATTTCGTCGGTAAGTTGCTGTCGTTCTGAAGATAGCATCTGCCGGGCGTTATCCCTGATTTTACGAGCGAAATTTTCCAGTGGAATGTCGAAGTTTCTGAACCGTTGTATCAGGAAATCAGCCAGTTCGGTGGGAGTGATTGCGTTGAGGTGCGCCACCATCTCCACCACGGTTTCGTTGGTTGAATGGCCGATTCCGGTGAGTACCGGCAAAGGGAACGATGCCACAGCCCGCGAAAGTTCGTAGTGATTGTAGCTGGCGAGGCCAACATCGCCGCCGCCGCCCCTCACAATGGCCACAGCATCGAAATGATGAGCCACCCGCCGGATTCTGCGGAGTTGCCCCATGATGGATTCGGGAGCTTTATCACCTTGAAGCAATGCCGGAAAAAGCAGCGTGAAAAACTTGTAGCCCCAGCGGTTTCCGTTGATGACTTTTACAAAATCAGCCAGACCTTTGCTGGTTTCGACCGATATGATGGCGATGCGTTGAAGCAGCGGGCTGACGGGCAACAGCTTGTTTTGGTTGAACAGGTTTTCGGATTTCAGTCGGTTGATGGTTTCCAGTTTTTCGCGCTCGAGGTCGCCAAGCGTGTAGGCCGGATCAATGTCGAGGATGGCGAGGCTGAGCCCGTGCACCGGACTGAAGGTGACTTTAGCCAGAAAAAGGATGTTGATGCCATCTTTGAGCGGCTCGTTGAGTACCTTCAGGAATGTGGAATTGATGCGGCGGTAGTCATCTTCCCAGAGCGTTGCCCTGATCTGCGCCACCACTTTTCCATCCTGCCTTTCGAGCAGGTCGGGGTAGCAATGGCCGGAGTATTTGTAGTGGTTGAGCTTGTTCATCTCAGCCTTTATCCAGTAAGCGCCCGAGTACCATTGTTTGAAAGCCCGCTGGATGCTCATGGTGATCTCGAGCAGCGAAAAGACTTTATGTTGTTTGTTGGTCTCCGGCATGAAGCTAAATCTTAAGGCACTCACAAAAATAGAAAACCATTTTTATCCCCAACTTTTCATGCTTGAAAATCCAAAAATCAAGCATGAGTTCAGTCTAAAAGCCCATTTGCCCCTAAATCCCCAAATGGGGACTTTTCCAAACTGCTGATTTTTAGTGTTCTCCCATTTGGGTCAGGGGTAAAAACGATAAAAATCAGCAGTTTGGGGGCTTTTTAGACCGAACTCTAGCATCAAAACACAAACGAAATCCAAGAGAAATCATTAAACAATAGCTGGCCTGAAAAATTCATTGATCATAGCACATATTTGAAAAACAACAAACTGCGTTACCCCGACCTTCAGGTCGGTGAAATAGGAAGAAATAGAGAAGCCACGGGCTTCAGCCCGTCATCTCTAAGTTTGTCAATAATAAAGGCTAATGGCTTACTCTCGGAAAATGTTGGATCTCAAATGTAATGGTTTGATTTTTTAGAATTTGAATTTATTTGTCATTTGAGATTTGCTATTTGGATTTTTTCCTTGAAGAGGGATTATACCGGGTCAACATCCACCACCACCCGCGCAGCTTTGAATTTGCTCCCGGATTGGAAAAGCTGGATCAGGTTTTTCACCTCCTGTTTCAACTGGCTGGTTTGTTCGGTTCTCTCCAGTTTTATCAGGATGTTTTTCAGGTAAAGCCCTTTAATTCTCGGTACGATGGGAAATTCAGGCCCGATCACCCGGCTGCCGAGTTTTTGTTTTAGCATGGCGGCAAGTTCGGAGGCTGCGGCGCTCACTGTCTGTTCGTTTTTGTGCTGCAACTGTAGCTCGATCAGGCGGTAAAATGGCGGGTATTTGAATTTCCGCCGTTCCATTACCTGGTTTTGATATAGCAGATCATAACGGTTAAAAACAACATACCGGATTACTTCATGTCCGGGTCGGTAGCTTTGAATGATAACTTTCCCGCGTTTGAACTTTCGCCCGGCACGTCCGCTCACCTGCGCCATCAGCTGGAAACTTCGCTCGAACGACCGGAAATCGGGGTAGCTGATCAGGTTGTCGGCATTCAGAATCCCCACCACGCTCACATTGTCGAAGTCCAGCCCTTTGGTCACCATCTGCGTTCCCACCAGGATATTGATTTTCTTCAGTTCAAAATCGCTGATGATCTTCTGGTAGGAAGTTTTGGATCGGGTAGTATCGAGGTCCATGCGGGCAATGGCGGCTTTCGGGAAAATAAAGGCGAGTTCGTCTTCAACTTTTTCCGTTCCAAAGCCTTTCATGTGCAGGCCGGTATGCCCGCATTCGGGGCAGGTGGAGGGCACCGGCACAGAATAGCCGCAATAGTGGCATTTGAGCTGGTTATTGAATTTATGGTAAATCAGCGTTACATCGCAGTTTTTGCAGGATGGCATCCACTGGCAAAAACCGCACTCCAGTCGGAGCGAAAAGCCGCGCCTGTTCTGGAAGAGAATCACCTGTTCACCTTTTTCGAGCGCCTCGTCCATGTGCTGGATAAGCAGCGAACTGAAGTGCGATTTCATGGTCTTCTGGCGGGTTTCGATCCTGAGGTCGGAGATGATGATTTCCGGTAATTCCATCCCGCCGTACCTTTCATTTAGCTCTGCCAGAGCATATTTGCCCGATTGTGCATTGAAATAGCTCTCGATGGATGGGGTGGCGGAGCCGAGAACGATTTTTGCCTGATGCATCTGAGCCAGCACGATGGCGCCATCGCGTGCGGAATACCGCGGTGCAGGGGAGTACTGCTTATAGGAGCTGTCGTGTTCTTCATCCACGATGATCAGCCCAAGGTTCCGGAATGGCAGAAACATCGCCGACCTTGCCCCGAGCACAATGTCGTATTTTCCCGTGTCCTCAGCCAGTCCGCTATTTTCGATAACCTTGTTCCAGATTTCAACCCGCTCCATCATGCTGTATTTGGAATGATAAACGCCCACCCGGTCACCAAAATATTTTCGCATCCGGTTGATGATCTGTGTGGTAAGCGCAATTTCAGGCAGAAGGAACAAAACCTGTCTGCCGCTGCGGATTACCTCATCCATCAGCCGGATATAAATCTCGGTTTTTCCGCTGGAAGTAACCCCGTGAAGCAGTGCAACACTTTTACTTTCAAAACTTTGTTTTATCTGATCGAATGCCAGTTGTTGCTGCACAGTGAGTAAAATGGACTCTACAGGCGCAGTGGCTTCGAAGGTTTCGAGGCGGCTGCCGGTTTTTTCGATCAGTTCGAGCGCTCCCTTTTTTTCGAGTGCGGTTAATTGTTGTGCATCAGCTTTGGCCACTTCCAGCAGGTCGCTTTTTTTGATCATCGAGTTTTCATCCTCGATTGGACCAGCCAGGCTCAGAAAAGTCATCATCAGCTCGAGTTGCTTGTAGGCCCTTTTTTCCAACGAATCCATCAATCCCCGCAAAGCCTCTTCGTTTCTGTATTCCTGAGAAAGCCGAACCCAGGTTTCCATTTTTGGCCGGTAAATTTCTTTGATTTCCTCTTCGGGCAATACCACCCTCTTTTCGATCAGGTTTTTGATCAGCGGGATTACCTTCTGTAACTCCACGATTTTGGAAACCTCAGAAATTGTGAGTGATTTCTGGATGTCAATGGCTTCGGCTACCAGATATTCCCTGTCGTTTAGTTGCGAGACATCTCCATCAAAGTCAGGATTTTGAACGATCCTTGTTTCGCTGGCCAGCTTCAGCGCCGAAGGAAGAGCAGCGTTCATCACCTCGCCGGGATAACACATATAATAATCTGCCATCCATTCCCAAAACCGGAATTGCAGCGTGTTTACGATGGGTGTGTGGTCGAGAACCGAAAGGATATTTTTTGGAGAATACTGCGCCAGATGCGTGTTGTGGATGCTTTTTACCAGTCCGGTGTACAATTTCGATCTCCCGAACTGCACTACTACCCTTTTACCCGGCTGAACCTCCGCAACCATCTCATTGGGAACTTTGTAGGTGAAAGAACCCGGCACCGGAAGCGGCAGTAGCACATCAGCAAAGAATTCCTGGTTGGCCATTGGATCAATTTTGGGTAAAAGTAACCATAAATAAAAATTTCTTGTGGAGAAATTGAGTTCAGTCTAAAAAGCCCCCAAACTGCTGATTTTTATCGTTTTTACCCCTGACCCAAATGGGAGAATGCTAAAAATCAGCAGTTTGGAAAAGTCCCCATTTGGGGATTTAGGGGCAAATGGGCTTTTTAGACTGAACTCATTCTATCAGTCAAAAAGTGTATTCCCTGCGAAAGGTTCAATGATTTTCGGCGAGTTATTCCTGACCGAGTTGACCAGGTTTGAAATCCTGTAAGCCGACATCAGTTTTGCCGGGAATGGTTTTATCAGGCTTAAAAGTTTCTGCTCGTCGGTCTCCTGAAGCCAGTTTTTTTCATCCTCTTTGCTCAAAATCACCGGCATGCGGTTGTGGATCTCGGCCATCAGCTCATTGGGGGTAGTGGTGACGATAGTAAAGGTATTCACCGCTTCCCCTTCCGGGTTTTTCCATTGCTCCCACAGGCCTGCCATCGAAAAAACTCCCTGATTCGGAAGGAAAATTCGGTAGGGTATCTTTTCCTTTGAAGTTTCCATTGATCTCCACTCATAAAAAGCATCAGCAGGTACAAGGCAGCGTCTTCGTTTAAAGGCATTTTTGAAAGATGCTTTTTCGGCAATTAACTCGCCTCTTGCATTGATCAGCTTGTTGCCAATGGAGGCATCTTTTGCCCAGAAAGGAATCAATCCCCATCTGAAAAAACTCAGTTCGCCGGGATTATTGGCAGTAATCACGGGCAGCGACCGGGTAGGGGCGCAATTGTAGTCGGGCGTTAGTTCGCCGTCTTTAATTGTAATGTCATAATGCTCGTTCACAATTTTTAGCTCCGGAGCAAAGGAATATCTGCCACACATAGATGGAATTTTGATGAATTAGAATCCGCAAAAATAAGAACCGGCGGGCAATGGCGAATGGTTTTCGTCAGATGTAACAGTGAACATCCCTGGTAGGCGCTTGTTAAAGAGCCTAAAATCGTACTTTTGCAAAAAATTTAAAAAATTCATCATGGAGAATATTTTGACCGATGCCAACCTGAAATACAAAGTGAAAGATATCAGCCTGGCAGAATGGGGACGTAAAGAGATAGAAATCGCCGAAAAAGAGATGCCCGGCCTGATGACCATCCGCAAGAAATACTCAGCCGAAAAACCCTTGCTCGGAGTTCGCATCAGCGGCTCGTTGCACATGACCGTTCAAACGGCTGTATTGATCGAAACTTTGGCTGAACTGGGCGCTGAGGTGCGTTGGGCCAGTTGCAACATATTCTCCACGCAGGATCACGCTGCCGCAGCTATTGCAGCAAGAGGAATTCCGGTGTTTGCCTGGAAGGGCGAAACCCTCGAAGAATACTGGTGGTGCACGGCGCAGGCTCTCTCATTTGCTGATGGCAAAGGCCCGCAACTGATTGTGGACGACGGCGGCGATGCCACACTTTTAATCCACAAAGGCGTGGCTATCGAAAAGAACCCGGAAGTGTTGAAATCCACAGCCTCCAATGCCGAAGAAAAAGTCATCATGAATCTCTTGCAGCAAACTTATGTGGAGGATCCAAAAAAATGGCACCGCACTTCTGCCGAATTGCGCGGCGTGTCGGAGGAGACTACCACCGGAGTTCACCGGCTTTACCAGATGAAAGAACGTGGCGAATTGCTGGTTCCGGCGATCAATGTGAATGATTCGGTTACCAAATCAAAATTTGATAATCTTTATGGATGTCGTGAGTCGCTTGCTGATGGCATCAAACGGGCAACCGATGTGATGATTGCTGGCAAGGTGGTGGTAGTGCTGGGTTACGGCGACGTGGGGAAAGGCTCCGCAAAGTCAATGAGAGCCTATGGTTCACGCGTTATCATCACCGAAATTGACCCCATCAATGCGCTGCAGGCCGCCATGGAGGGATTTGAAGTTACCACCATCGAGGAAGCGCTGAAGGAGGGTCAGATTTTTGTAACCGCTACTGGAAACAAAGACGTTATCACCCTTCAGCACATGAAGCAGATGAAAGATGAAGCCATCCTTTGCAACATCGGCCATTTTGACAACGAGATACAGGTGGAGAAACTGGAGGCTGACCCAACAGTAAAAAAAACCAACATCAAGCCGCAGGTTGATCGCTACACCTTTGCCGATGGTCATTCCATTTACCTGCTTGCCGAAGGCCGACTGGTCAATCTTGGCTGCGCAACCGGCCATCCCTCATTTGTGATGAGCAACTCCTTCAGCAATCAAACCCTTGCGCAGATTGATCTCTGGAAAAACCGTGATAACTACAAAATTGATGTTTACCGCCTGCCCAAAATTATTGATGAAGAGGTAGCCAGGCTGCACCTGGAACATCTTGGGGTGAAACTTACGCAACTTACTAAAGAACAGGCTGAATATCTTGGCGTTCCGGTAGAAGGCCCTTACAAGCCGGAGCATTACAGGTATTAAAAGGAAAAATTTAAGTAGGAAAAAGGAAATTTATCCGGGGACACTTTTACAAGTGGTCAATTTTCCTTGGAGAAAAAAATCCATTTCAAAAGTTAGGAGTTATTCTTACATCCATTTTTTCTTGTGGATTTTGAAAGCAAATCCAGTTATGATGAAATTTCAGGTAAAATTGATTTCATCCTTCTGAGAATAGCCCTTTTGGGGATTGATTCGATTTATAAAGTCGGCAGTGGCTTCGACAGGCGTTCGACTGAGCGCTCGCGCCGAAGTCTCAGCCACCATGGATATGCAGCCCCATCACCCCATTTACCCAATAACCCATTTCCCCATTTTCCCATGAGATTCAATCTCATCGCGAAGTTGCAGGAGTAAGTTTTGTAACCTGCGCAAAAATTCTGGTTAGTTGTAGATTCTCAGCGAGTAACCGTCGTAGAAAGTTTTGTAGGCGTAGAGTGCGTATTTCGCCGGCCCTCCCTGAACAGTGCCATCAATGATCAGCCATTTGGAACCTGTACAGGTGTCCACCATAAAAAATCCGGACTCATCCACGATAACACGGTTGTAAACCGAACAACTATCGGGTTTGTAGGTTGGCGTTCGTTCAAATGCTCTGAACTCTTCGGACGAGAGCCTGTAGGCAATGATACCCCTGCTGGGCGGATCAGCATACAGATAAGCGAAACCACCCGGCGAATTCAAAGGCAGGTACTCGGTGGAGTTGGGATAAATGGTGATATTTACATAACCGGTATCAATAGGGGGCTGCTCGTCTTTTCCGCATCCCGGCAGCAGCAACAGTCCAAATGCCAGTACCGATAAAAATAATCCGCCGAAAAGTTTCGTTTTCAATCTCATACAGTTCATAATTTTATCCGGTTAAGTGCTCAAAAACAGGTTTTACAGCAATCTTTTCACCGGAATCTTATGTCAAACGAAATCTCAACTTAATTATTTCGATAACACTCTGATGCGAAGAAGCAACCTTTTAATACTGCTGATGATTTGGATAGGCCTTTCGGTAACATCCGCCGGCTGCGCAACCCAGGCGGTCAAAAAACAGAAGGCGGTTGAGAAAAAGCTGGCCAAAGAGGAGAAAGAACGAAAAAAAGCCTATGAAAAACTCAGAAAACAGCATTTTCAGATGCAATCCCCTGAAACACAAAAAAGAATGAAGGAGTCGGAAAAGAGGTACAAAGCGCATCAGAAAAAGCAAAGAAAGTAATTTTGTATCCATAACACAGGAAAGGTATCGTTTGCAGTGAAATACATACTCAGGATAGTTATTTTGATACAGGTGATTGAGCTGGTTTTGCCGGGTCAGGGTATGTATGCGCAGAATCTTGATTTCAGGTTTGATTTGATTACTTCCGAAAAACGACCACTGAATCAGGGTTTATCCCAAAACACGATCTACTCGATTATTCAGGACAGGCAGGGTTACCTTTGGATTGGAACCTGGGATGGCCTTAACAAGTACGACGGGCTTAAGTTTACCACTTACGACAAGTCCAACGGGTTAAGCAACGAAGTGATCAATTGCCTGCTCGAATCGGCTGACGGCAATATCTGGATTGGAACCGAAAACGGATTGAACGTTCTCAACAAGCGAACCGGTGAAATCACAGTTTTTCAGAACATTACAAATGATTTCACCTCGTTGACCGACAACTGGATCAACCATCTTTATCAGCCGGCACCAGACAGGATGTTTGTTTGTACCCGCAAAGGAGTCAACATTATTGACCTGAAAACCAATATGATCAGGAGTTTTCAGAATCGCGAATCAAGGGACCGCCGTACTAAAAGCAACAACATCAGGTACTTAACTTTTCATGATGCTGATTTTTTTGTTGGTACTGATTTCGGGCTGATTCGATACAATCCTCAAACTTACGAAAATATCCGCTATCTCAACCGTCCCGGAGATCCTCAAAGCCTCAGCCACAACCAGGTTAACGTGATATTACCCGAAACCGACAGCACTCTCTGGGTAGGCACAGAACAGGGATTGAACCTGCTGAATCTCAATACCGGAGTGTTTTTGCGCTATCTTCATCAGCCTAAGGTGCAGGGTTCTATCAGTCATAATGCTGTCAAATCCATTTTCACAGATGAAAACGGCCAGGTGTGGATTGGAACCGATGGTGGCGGGATTAATCTTTTCGACAGGCAAACCGGTTCTTTTAGCCAGATCAGGAATCAGCCCGGAAACCCCAATAGTCTGAATAACAACAGAGTATATTCGATATTCAGAGATAAACACGAGAATATGTGGTTTGGTACCTTCAAAGGATTGCACCGGATTGATCGTTACGAGAGAAATTTTTTGCTTTACACACACAATCCATCAGACCCAAACACCGTAGCAAGTAACCTGATCTGGTCGTTTTGCGAAGTAAAACCCGGTTTTTTCTGGATTGGGTCTGATGAGGGGATCAGCATTTTTAACCAGGCCGCAAATCGCTTTTCGCACATCCCTTACGATCCTGAAAACCCGAATGGCTTATCCAGCAAGAGGATCAGATGCATGGTGACGGATGATTATGGCAAAATCTGGATTGGTTACCGGGATGCAGGTCTCAGCAAATACGACCCGGAAACAGGGCGTTGTGAGCATTTTTCACCATCTATTCAGTACTACAACAGCCTCGGCGACAATTTTGTAATCTCGCTGCTAAAAGACAGAAATGGAATGATCTGGGCAGGTACCTTCAACGGGGTGAATGTAATTGACCCGAAAACAAACAAGATCAGGCTTTTTCAAAACAATCCCGACGACAGCGCTTCTATTTCGAGCAACAACGTTTACCAGATTATCGAAGACAGTAAAGGAGAAATCTGGCTGGCCACCTACGACGGGCTAAACCGTTTCAACCGCAGGTCGGATAACTTTTCCGCCTTCAGGCAATCGCCCGGACAGCAGAATGGGTTTTCATCCAACCGGTTTTTCTCGTTGCTTGAGGATAGCAAGGGGAACTTTTGGGTTGGTTCGCGCGGCGGCGGTTTGTTGCTTTTCGACCGTGATGAGGGTAAATTTCTCAAATCCTATTCAACGCTCAATGGTTTGCCAAACAACGTCATTTACGGCATCCTTCAGGACAACACCGGCGAACTGTGGCTAAGTACCAACCGGGGTCTGTCACGATTTAATATTAGCACCGAAACCTTTGTAAATTATGATGTTACCGACGGTTTGCAAAGCAGTGAGTTCAATGCGCTTTCGCTTCTCAAAAGCAGTTCCGGTTTGATGTTTTTTGGAGGGATGAATGGCTTCAACTTATTCAACCCGGATGAAATTCAGAGGAATCCCGAACGTCCGGATATCGTAATCTCAGGATTTACCCTTTTTGAGCGCCAGTGGCCTGGTCAGATTTATGACGGCGACACCATTGTTTTAAAAGCCCAGGATAATTTTTTCTCCTTCGAATTTTCAGCGCTCGATTTTACCAGTCCTTACCGCAGTCGTTTTGCCTATAAACTCGAAAATTTCAACAGCGACTGGATCTGGGTGGATGGAACCCGCAATTTTGCTGTCTATACCAAAGTCAATCCGGGTGATTACAAGTTCAGGGTAAAAGGCGCCAGCAGCGATGGAGTATGGAATGAAGAAGGAATCACGGTTACCGTAATCATCAGGCCTTACTGGTACCAAACCTGGATCTTCAGAATACTGGCAGCAATGATGGTGATAGCAGCGATCTGGCTGACGGTGTGGCTTCGGTACAAAAGCATGCAGAAAAAAGCGCACCTCAAAAACCAGATGCTTCAGATCGAAAACCAGTTGCTTGATACACGGCAACAGGCGCTAAGGCTGCAGATGAACCCACACTTCATCTTCAATTCGCTCAACTCAGTCCAAAGTTTTATCCTCTCCAAAGATATTGACCAGGCAGTGAATTACCTCAGCAGATTCTCACAACTGATGCGGATGATTATGACCCATTCGGCCGAAAACATTATCCCACTGTCCGACGAAATTGCAGCAATCACCCATTACCTCGAAATCGAAAAGCTCAGGTTCGATAATAAATTCAGCTACTCTATCACCATTTCCCCCATGATTGATGAAGCGTTCACCGGCATTCCACCAATGATTATTCAGCCGTACATCGAAAATGCAATCATACACGGACTGTTGCACAAGGAATCAACCGGTAAAATTGAGATTGCTTTTGAGAAAATGGATCATCAAATCCACTGCACCATAACCGACGACGGTATCGGCAGGAAAAAAGCTGCTGAAATAAAGCAGAAACTGGGTTTACATGAAAAATCCCGGGGTATGATGATTTCCAAGGAAAGGCTCGATTTTTTCAACAAGACCGAAAATGATATCTATTCGGTAAAAATTACTGACCTGACCGATGACGACGGTAACCCATCGGGAACTAAAGTGGAATTGTTTTTCACTCACCACGAGATTTAGACTCATTTGCTGAGTAGTAGCGCTTTGATAACCCATTCGAATGAAGGATGAGATGGTCTCAGTAGAAAATTGCCATACTCACGTTTTCAACTCCCGCAATAAACATCCTGATAAACAATGATTTACAAAATCTTTTGATTTTGATGAACGAAAATCAACAGAGATTTCACCCGATAGCCATTAAAAGTTATTTTTGCAATGAATAAACAAATCATGATGGTAAACCCATCAAAATCAAAGTAATTTCATTGATCCGGGCAATAATCATAGACGACGAAAAGCAATCGAGAAACTCGCTTACAGGGTTGCTGGAGCGTTATTGTCCGAATGTAGTACTGCTTGGCGAAGCCGACGGAGTTCGCTCGGGGATGGAGCTAATCCGGGAAACCCAGCCTGATGTGGTTTTGCTCGATATCCAGATGCAGGATGGCAGTGGATTTAAGATGCTGGAGTACCTCGGGAAAGTAGATTTCCAGGTGATTTTCACCACAGCTTTCGATCAGTTTGCCATTCGGGCGTTCAAGTACAGCGCACTGGATTATCTGCTGAAACCCATTATCCCGCAAGATTTGATCAATGCCATCAGCAGGGCTGAACGCAAGAAAGAGCAACAGAAATTTCTCGAAGGCCAGGACATCGAAGAACTGATTGAAACACACAGGAAAGCAGCCGACTCGCCAAAAATAATGCTCACCACACAGGATAACAAGTACCTTGTTCTTGTTGACAATATAATAAGGTGTGAATCGGATAATTACTACACCAGATTTTTTTTCGCTGACGGGAAAACCCTGCTGATTTCCAAAACCTTAAAAGAAACAGAATCGCTGCTCAGTGACTTCAAATTTTTGCGCACCCACAAATCCCACCTTGTCAATATGAAGTACATCAAAGGTTATTCAAAGCATGACGGAGGATTCATCGTATTGCTGGATGGAACCGAAGTGCCGGTAGCCAGGCGAAAGAGGGAAATGGTGCTCGAAATATTCAATCAACTTTAATAACCAGGCAATCATTAACATGAATCAATCCGAAAACCTGCAAAAGGAAAATGATATTTGTGAACCTAACCGGTGTTTTCCGGATCAATTGATGGCCAAAGGAAAACCGATAATTATCGTCGTAACAGCTTGAAATAATTGATTTTACCAAAAACCGTAAACTTACATTCAAAAACCGATAACTGATTTTTAATTCAATCATTACTTTTGTCCGGTACTTTTACCGATTCAAAGGAGTGTAAAAATTAGAGCCTATGGAAGACATACTTTACTTTCTGATGCTTGTTGGCTGGCTGGCTTTTTCGTTCTATCAGCAGAACGAAAAGAAAAAACGGAAGCTTGCCAAAGCGCAGGCTGAACGTGCCGAAGCTGAAAAAATGCAGGAGATGACCCGGAGCCCGCAACCGCCGCCTGTTGCTGAGAGGGAGCCTGATAATGATTTCAAGCGGATATTTGAAGAAATTCTTATGGAAGAACACCACGAACCGCTCGAAACAGTGCCTGCTGATGAAGTAAAGCGAAATTATGACGATGAGGCCATCCAGGAAAGAAATGTTTACCAGAAATATCTTGAAAGCAACCTGGTGAAAGAAAGAAGTTCGCTCGAGACGATGTTTAGCTACGAAAACACTATTGCCGACAGAATAAAATCGTTACAAAATGAGATGCAGATGAAGGAAGAAGAACTGGAACTTGCTGATACTCCGGTCATATCTCGTTTCGATTTGCGAAGCGCTGTGATTTATTCAGAGATCATTAAGCGAAAATATTAATTCAGTATGATTTTAAATAAAGCCCAAAATCTTCAAAGCTTTGTTCGCACGATGTAAATATTACTAATTTAGCCGCCCTTAGCAAAAATTGTAATCTAACGTAAAATTATATGGTATGTTAAAACATCTACTTTTAACAATTGTGAGTTTACTGGCAATCAACCTGATGGCGTTTTCTCAAACAGGATCAATTCAGGGGAAAATTCTTGATGCTGATACTAAAGAACCCATTCCATTTGCCAACGTGGCCATCTACTCGGGAGGTTCGCTTCTGACTGGAGCCACAACCGATTTTGACGGAAAATATGCTGTCAGGTCGCTAAGACCCGGAAACTACGCAGTACGGGCCTCATTTGTTGGTTATCAGACCAAAGAGATTGCCGGTGTTGTAGTACGTGCCGACCAGATTACCTTCACGGATATTGAGTTAAATTCGTCCGCTGAGGTTCTTGAAACGGTAGAGGTTGTGGACTATAAAGTCCCTTTGATCTCCAAAGACCAGACAACATCCGGTGCAACACTAACCTCGGAGGAAATTGAGAAGATGCCTAACCGTTCAGCAACCTCCATTGCTACCACGGTGGGTGGTGTTTACTCGGATGCCGACGGCGGGAGTATCAGTATCCGCGGTCAGCGGCAGGAAGGTACCGTTTACTACATTGATGGGATGCGCGTATTGGGATCCACCAATATGCCGGAGTCCTCTATCGAGCAGGTATCGGTAATCCTGGGTGGTGTTCCCGCAAGATTCGGGGATGCCACGGGGGGTATTATCAGTTTAACCACCAAAGGTCCTTCGAGCGAGTTTGGCGGTGGACTGGAGCTTCAGACTTCCGAGCTTCTTGACAAATTTGGTTACAATCGTCTCGGCTTCAGCCTGCAGGGGCCAATCCTGAAAAAGGACATGGGAACCTACAAGTCTTCTGTTTTAGGTTTCTTCATCGCCGGCGACGTTGTTTACCGCGAAGATGGCCGTCCTTCGGTTAAAGGATCGCTGGACAAAGTAACAGATGATTACCTGAATTATCTGAAGCAAAACCCACTCAGGCCTTCGGGAACAGGCTTCGGCTCGTTTGACAACAGCTTGTTTACCAGAAAGGAAAATACTGAAACCATCCGTCAAACAATGAACACGGAGTCGTTGGATGTGAGTTTGTCCGGAAAGATTGATATTAAGGTATCGCCAACGGTTAACATGTCGGTGGGTGGTTCCTATAACCTGCAGGATTACAAAGCATTCCAGGATTTTGGCTCATTGTTTAACTATGAAAACAACCCTCATGTTTACAACAATACCTGGAGGGTTTACGGCCGTTTGACCCAACGGTTCCCCACGGATAAAGAAAGCAGCTCAGCTATCAAAAACGTATTTTACACCATTCAGGCCGACTACTCAAAATTCTACCAGGTCGTAGAGGATGATTCACATCGTGATGACCTTTTCAATTACGGCTACCTAGGAAAGTATGAAACCTACAAACGCAGGTCATACGAAATCGGAACCGACACTGTTAACGGACAGATTTACAGCAATGTATGGGTTCAAAACGCCTTCCAGGACACAGCTTTTACTTTCCAGTCATACGACATCAACCCCGTTGTTGCAAGGTACACGGAGCAGTATTATGAATTTTACCCTGAAAAGGGCGACTGGAGAAATCCTTCTTCCGGCTACTGGCTCAATGCTAACCAGGTTCAGCTGTATGGAGGTTTGTTAAACGGACAATCGCCCGAGAACGTTTACACAATGTGGCAGGGAGTAGGTGCTCAATACAACGGTTACTCCGTTGCTGATAACTCTCAGATTGGTATTTCCGCAAATGCATCGGCCGACATTGGCAATCATGCCATCGAATTTGGTTTGCAATATGAACAGCGTACCAATGCCTCCTATGGATATGCCCCGGTCGGCCTCTGGACTATGATGCGCCAGATTGCCAATGCCCACATCAATGAGCTCGACAAAAGCAGCGCACATCTGGTTATGGTTGACGGCGTTTTCCAGGACACTATCAACTATGATCGTTTGTATAGTTTCACCGACCACCGGATCTTTGATATCAACCTCCGCAACAAACTTGGACTAAATGTTCAGGGAACGGACTGGATTGATGTTGATTCCTACGATCCCTACACACAAACCATTAACTATTTTGATGCTGATGGTAATATTCATAAAAATGTTCCCCTTAACGGCGGATTGTCCATTGATATGTTTTCACCCGATGAATTGCTTAACGATGGATTCAGCTATGTAAACTATTACGGTTACGATCCCTATGGGAATAAACTTACAGGACGCCCTGCCTTCAATGATTTCTTTTACAAATTTGATAGCATCGTAATGCCCGTTACACCGAATAAATATTTCAACACCCGAACCATCGGCGCTTTCCAACCCATCTATATGGCAGGTTACATTCAGGATAAATTTGCTTTTGATGATTTGATTTTCAATATCGGTGTTCGTGTTGACCGCTTCGATGCCAACCAGATGGTATTAAAAGATCCCTATCTTTTCTTTGAAGCAAAAACAGTTAAAGAGGTAAAAGAGATCGGTAGTCAGAATGTTTCACATCCAGAAAACATCAGCGATGATGCTGTTGTTTATATTGACAATAAAGACAATCCATCTGAAATTCTCGGATATCGTGAAGGGAACGTTTGGTACAATGCTAATGGAACTGTAATCTCCAACCCTGAAATCCTTGACGCCGGAAATGGTATCACACCTTTTTTAGTTCTACCTGAGGTAACTACTATGTCGCATGAAAAATACGATCCTAATAAAGTTTTCAAGGATTATGATCCTCAAATCAATGTAATGCCCCGTATTTCATTCTCCTTCCCGATTTCAGATGAGGCCTTGTTCTTTGCTCACTATGACATTCTTACCCAGCGTCCCACATCTTCGCTAAGAATGGACCCAACGGATTACT
>Ga0209835_1000418_pt1 | contig 28462 bp, 22 predicted proteins | sample LakKivwa52mmetaG_FD_184138 | JGI IMG/M metagenome (GOLD analysis project Ga0209835, IMG submission 184138) | Anoxic lake water microbial communities from Lake Kivu, Rwanda to study Microbial Dark Matter (Phase II) - Lake Kivu water 52m metaG... | ecosystem: Environmental > Aquatic > Freshwater >... | reverse complement strand
CCTATAATATTGACTATGCCAAGCTCCAGAAAATCTTTGAGTTGAGCTGCCATTGCCTCTGGCGATTCATCATATTCGCCAAACTGATTTGGTAATCCTGCGTTCGGATAGGCTATGGTATAACAATTACTTTTTTCGGATAATTCTCTGATGTGTGGCATCATGTCTTTTGCCCCTAAAGAGCAATTGAGGCCGATAGCAAAAATATCAGCTTGTGAAAATGAAGTCAGAAAGGCTTCTGTGGTTTGACCTGAAAGAGTTCTTCCACTGGCATCTACAATAGTGCCTGAAATAATGATTGGTAATCGTAGTTTTTTTTGCTGAAATACATTTTCTATAGCAAAATAAGCTGCTTTTGCATTCAATGTATCAAAGATGGTTTCTATCAGCAGCAAATCAACTCCACCATCAACAAGTCCGTTTGTTTGTTCTTCATAAGCCATTACAAGGTCGTCAAAACTTACCTCACGAAAACCTGGATCGTTAACATCTGGTGAAAGAGAGGCTGTTTTGTTGGTAGGTCCGATCGCACCTGCAACAAATCTGGGTTTTTCAGGACTTATCAGAGAATATTTCTTTGCACTTTCGGAGGCAATTTGTGCAGCTGAATAATTGAGTTCATAAACCAGATTTTCCATTCCGTAGTCGGCCATGGATATTCTGTTAGAGTTAAAAGTATTAGTTTCTATAATATCACTGCCTGCTTCAAAATACTTGTCATGGATTTCACTGATAATGTGTGGTTGCGACAGATTCAGCAGGTCGTTGTTGCCTTTGACATCTTTTGGGTGATTAACAAATCTTTGTCCACGGTAACCGGCTTCATCAAGCATATATGCCTGAATCATTGTACCCATAGCACCATCCAGAAGTAATATTTTTTCTTTTATGAGTTCAGAAATGTTCATTAATCAATATTTAAGGCTATCAATAACTTTGATGGCAGATTTGGTGTCGTTCATAACATAAAAATGAATACAATCAGCACCATTATCCAACAATTCCTGACATTGCTGAACAGCCCATTCAATACCGATATCACCTGCTTGTTCGGGTTTGTTCAATACTTCATCAACCAATGCATCCGGCAGGTTGACATGAAAGTTTTTAGGAATGGTATTCAAATGTCTTTTGTTGTTTAGGATTTTTATTCCTGGAATAATCGGAACAGTAATACCATCTTCACGGCAATGGCGCAAAAACTCGAAATAACTGCTGTTTTCAAAAAACATTTGTGTAGTAATAAATTCAGCACCTGCTTCAATTTTTTTCTTCAGAAAAGCAATGTCGGTTTTTAAATTGGGTGCTTCAAAGTGTTTTTCGGGATAACCTGCCACTCCGATGCAAAAATCAAGAGGAGATGAATTGATAATTTCATCCAAATAGATTCCTTGTTTCAGGTTATTGATTTGCGTTACCAAATCAATGGCATAAGTATTTGTCGATTTGTTGTTGTGCAGGGGTTTGGCATAATTGGTTTCATCGCCTCTGAGTGCCAGTACATTGTGAATGCCAAGAAAATTAAGTTCAATGAGTGCATCCTCGGTTTCTTCTTTCGAAAAACCATTTACCAGAATATGAGCAACAGTATCAATATTAAAGCGGTTTTGAATAACCCCGCAAATACCGATTGTACCCGGTCTTTTACGTTTAATTCTACGTTTGATGCTACCATCATTCATGTCTTCATAAAATGCCTCTGCCGAATGGCTGGTAACATCTATAAATGGAGGATTAAACTTTTTAAGTTGTTCGACAATATCAATAATGTATTGACCGCTGCTTCCTCTGGCAGGTGGTATTATTTCAAAACTGAATAATGGTTTTGCTTTTTGAGCCAGATGATCTATTATTTTCATTAAAAATGATATTTTTTGGGATTGCAAATTTACAAATTTCATGCTTTAATTTCGTTTATTCCATCATCAAATAAAATCTGCAAAGCCACCACATCTCAATTACAATGAAACACGTTAAATTGTTATAATCACTCATAAAATAAAAATACTAATAATGACTGGTTTCGGTAAAACAAATGTGCTGTAATCAGGAATTCTTATTTAATTTAGCACTCTGAAAATATCATTTTAAACATTGAGAAATGGCTAAAAAACTTGTATTATTTCTATTTATCATTACATTAATTTCAATGTCTGTCTTTGCACAGCAAATGTTTTTGTTGCCTGAAAATCTGTCAAAAAATGCAACGGAGCGTGAAATTAAGATTTCTTCAAACGGTGAAAGTATTATTGAATACTATTTTCAAAATCCGGCAATTATGTATCGTAATGAGAATAATGAGCACTATGCAGTTTTAAATATAAAAGATTTCAGCCACCTGAAAAGTCTTGGGAAACCAGCTCTTCCTGCATCAAATAATATTGTTTTAGTGCCTCATAATGCTGAAGTAGAGGTTGAAATTATTGAAGCTGATTTTGTAACCATTAAAGATGTTCTGGTCATGCCAGCCCTACGATTTGCTACCGACCGTTATGGTGATCCGGAACCAGAGTTTTTTATTGATGCTGAATTTTACCGGACAAATACTTCATATCCTCAAAATCCGGTTGAAATTATTGATTATCAGATCATGAGTGGCAACCGTATGGCCTTTATTCAGCTTTGCCCTTTTGAATACAATGCTGTTGAAAAAGAACTTAAATTTTACACTTATATTAAATACAAAATAAGTTTTGGGAATAAAAGCATTGTAATTGACAAAAGCACACCAGTTTCTTCTTTGAAAACAATAGAAAATATAGTGTTGAATAATCAAATAGTTTCTGAAGAAATAGTTCGGAGAGAGGCAAATCCTGTTGTTTACCGCAGTGGCAATGAAGCAAAAAACTATTTGATTATTACTCATTCAAAGTATCAGAAAGCAGCTGATAGTTTGGCGCAATGGAAACAGCAGTTGGGATATTCTGTTGAAATAATCAGCCGCCCAAGTTGGACAAGCAGTCAGGTGAAAAAGGAAATTGCCGAAAGATATAAGAACTATAACCCAAAACCAGAGTATTTTGTGATAATTGGAGACAATGAAGATGTTCCTGGCGAAAATCTGTATGCTCCAACCAGTGCAAAATTTGCCTCAGACCGTTATTATGCCTGTTTTGATGGTTCGGGTGATTATTTACCGGATATTGCTCATGGCAGAATTTCTGTAAACAGTGCTTCTAATGCCGATGCAGTTGTTAAGAAAATCATTAATTACGAAAGATTTCCGATTACAGATACCAATTTTTATAAAACCGGTTTGAACTGTGCACAATTTCAGGATGATGACCGAAACGGTTATGCCGACAGAAGATTTGCACAAACCAGTGAGGAAATAAAAAATTATGTTGAAAAGAATACAAACATCAGTGTAAAAAGAGTGTATGCAACCGATGCAGCTGTAAATCCGACAAATTGGAATTACGGAATGTTTTCGGCAGGAGAGCCCATTGATGCCTCATTAAAAAAGCCCGGATTTCCATGGAACGGAGGGCAGAATGACATTGCAAATGAAATCAATAATGGTGTTTTTTATGTACTGCATCGCGATCATGGTTATGCAGGTGGCACCGGTTGGCACATGCCGGCTTTCAGCCGCACCGATGTAAAAAATTTATTAAACAATGGAGATAAGCTTCCTGTGGTGTTCAGTATCAATTGTCATACTGGTGAGTTTCAGGTGAGTGAATGTTTTGCAGAAGCCTTTTTGCGACACACCAATGGTGGTGCTGTGGGTGTGGTTGGGGCTGCATATTACAGTTATAGCGGACTTAATGATGCTTTTTCAATGGGTATGTTTGATGCCATCTGGTCAAATCCCGGATTTGTGCCAAAATTTTCAGGTTCAGGAGGGATAAAAAATCCTGATTTAAAACCCCATAACGATATTTTACAAATGGGCAATGTGATGATTCATGGCTTGCTGCGTATGGTTGAAACCTGGGGTACTGATAAATATACTTTTGAATTGTATCACTATTTTGGCGACCCAGCAATGAGAATATGGAAATCTCAACCTCAAAAAATATTGTTTGCAACACATGAAGATACCATCATCTGTAACTCAACTGCTTTCGAAGTTAAAAATTGTTCATTGAAAGATGGATTGGTTACTTTGGTAGCCGATGGTGAATTTGTTGCTAAAGCCATCCTGGTTGATGGTAAATGTACTCTTAGTTTTCCGCCTCTTGCAGCCCAAAATGCGATATTAACCATATCAAAAGAAAACTATGCACCGTATCTTTTTTCAATTCCTGTAGTAGGAGGATGTCCTAAAGCAAAATTCATTGTAGGGACTGAAGTACCTTGTGTCGAAAACCAGATTACTTTTACCAATAAGTCGTCAGGAACTATCATTACATACAGTTGGGAATTTGGCAATGATGCTTTGCCTTCAACTGCTTCAGGTGCAGGACCTCATAAAGTGTTATTTGCCTTGGGAGGTGAAAAAAACATTAAACTGACTGTTGATGGTTCTGCTGGAAAAAGTACTTATGAATCAAAGGTTTTCGTTGACGATATATGTCGGTTCAATTCAACTACAAGCGGTTCACTTACCATTAAAAATTGCACTGGTTATCTGTACGACAACGGAGGGAATGGTGCTTATACTAACAGTACCGATGGCAGGGTAATTATTTCTCCTCCTGGTGCTAAAAATGTTAATTTACAATTTTTAAAATTTGATTTTGAAGTAGGAAAAGACAGTATTATCATCTATGATGGAGCAACAATCACCTCTCCTGTAATAGGTTCATTTTCAGGAAATAATTTGCCAAATGGTGGAAAAATTTCATCAAGTGGTGCTTCAGTATTAATACGTCAGAGAACTAACAGCAGTATTCAGAAAGAGGGATATGAATTATTCTATTATTGCGATCAGGACAATAAAGCACCTGAAGCCAATTTCATTGTTTCGTCTGAAGAAAGTTGCAGTGGCTATTTAAAATTGACTGATGTTACGAGAAATAAACCGGATAAATGGTACTGGAACTTTGGTGATAGTAAAACATCTGTTGAACAGAGTCCATTACATCTGTATCATGTTAACGGAGAATTTGATATTCAGTTGATAGCTGAAAATGCTTTCGGAAAAGATACTGTTTTGAAATCAAAGGTAGTAAAAGTAGCCTTTCCTGAGCCTCCTGTGGTTTATGATGCATTCAGTTGTAATAAAGGACAAGCTATACTGAAAGCTGAATGTATTGGCTCACCTGAATGGTACGATAGTTTGACAGGTGGAAGTTTTCTGGGTAAAGGAAGGCGATTTACTACTCCTGTTGTAGATACATTTACTACTTTTTATGTTCAACGGAATGCGAGTATATTTTATGCAGGTATTGAGAATCCTTCAGGCAACGGAAGTTATTATAACAGCACTTCAGAGAGCGGGCTGATATTTAATGTTTTTAAACCAATTCGTCTGAATTCGGTACTCGTAAATTCCAGTATTTCTAAGGAAAGAACCATCACTTTAAAAAACAGTGCAGGAACAACACTGATGTCGAAGAAAGTAATTATCCCAACAGGGACTAGTCGTGTTGAACTGAATTTTGATATTTTACCAGGCGAAGACTATAAGCTGATTCTATCGGCCAATGCAAGTCTGTTCAGACATTATACCGGTGCAGTTTATCCTTATGAAATTCCTGGAATTATTAGCATTATTGGCAATACATTAGCTAGTTTCGGCTATTATTATTATTTATACGACTGGGAACTGACTGATTATGACAGTTGCAGAAGTATTAGGGTTCCTGCCAATGTCCGGATTAATAACGGACCGCCCGTTGCTGATTTTTCCGTTTCCGATTCAGGTTTGTATTATAAGTTTACCAATTTATCAAGCAATTATAATAAGTATGTATGGGCTTTAGGTGATGGTACTGTTGATACTGTTAGATTTAATATCAGCCATAAATATAGTAAAACAGGTTCGATAAATGTTACACTGGGGACTTACAATGCCTGTGGTTCGAACTTTAAATATGAGACGATAAACGTGGTAAACAGGATTGAGAATAAGAATGATGACCGGCAGGTAATTGTTTATCCTAATCCGTCTTCGGGAAGCTTATCTGTCATAAACCTTGATAAAGGTGCTTATTCAGTACTATTGTATGATATTACTGGTAAAATAATTGATAATAAAAGCATTGAGGTTACTGTTAATAGCATCAATATGAATTTACCCGGACTTTCTGATGGTTTGTATTATCTGCATCTGAAAAAAGATAATGAGATGTATGTTTTTAAAATTCTGATACAAAAATAATGGTAGAACTTAAAAATTTATACTTATGAAAAACTTACTTGTTTTGTTATTTATCATTTTTCTGGCATTTACTCCTGCCGAACATCCTAATGTCAAAGGTTCATTAAACCTGTCAGGAGCTGCTATTAAAGACATTGATGTTTCGTTGCGAAAAGTGCCGGGAAATCAGATAGTTGCAACAACCAAAACCAATGAAAAAGGTAGTTTTGTTTTTGAATCGGTTGAACCGGGAAATTATGAAATAGTTTTTTCAGGCATTCAAGTCTGTCCTCCTACCAACAGTATCAGCGGTAAATTAATGTTGGGGCAAAAATTATTTAAAAATACAGATATTCATTTTTACAATGAAAATGCTGAACAAGTTGCAGCAACTGTCACTGATGCCAGAGGAAATTTTATTTTTGAAGGGTTTGCACAGGGTAAAATAACCATGATTGCACAATTGCCTTCCTCAGTTTTTAACTGATCGTGAAATACAATACCGTATTAATTATTTCTCCAGTATTTGAACTGCGTGATTTTTTGTATCTACTTTTTCAATAACTTCTTCAATAAAACCTTTTTCATCAATTATGAAAGTGGTTCTATTAATGCCAAAGTATGATTTTCCGTACATTTTCTTTTCAGCCCAAACACCATAAGCTTCAACGATTTTTTTGTCAGTATCGGCTAATAAATCAAATGGCAGAGAATATTTAGTGACAAATTTTTTATGGCTTGCAGCTGAATCAGCACTTACCCCTAATACTGCAAAACCTTTTTCGAGCATTAACGAATAATTATCGCGCAAACTGCATGCTTCTGCTGTACAACCGGGTGTATCGTCTTTGGGATAAAAATACAACACTATTTTTTTTCCTGTGAAATTTGTGATACTAACATTATTTCCATCCTGATTTAATGCGGAGAAATCAGGTGCTTTATCGCCCTTTTTAAGATGAGTCATAGCTTTATCTTTTAAATTTTATGGTTATTTCTGTAGAATTATTTACTTTATCTGTAACAATTATTTTGAAAGAATGTTCAATACTTTGGGGTAATGTGTCAAATTTATAAGTCAGCAGATTTTTTTTCTTGTCATATTCCAGCAATATCCATTCATCGTCAATCCACGCATTGTATGTGTTTATACCAGATAGATTATCGTAAATACTGATTTTCAGTTCTTTTGTGTATTTCAGGTCGTAATTATTTGCAAAATTAATTAATTGAACTTTAGGAGCAGCAGTATCTGCAACTATGGTGTAATTACCAAAGGTTTTAACTTTTGATTCCAACCAACCATTATTATATACTCCTCCGGTTGAGCGATAACTTTCTCCTGAAACTTCAGCAATTACTGCTTTTTCGTGCAGTCTTTCAGGTAGTTTATTGGCTCTGATTCGGATGGTATAAGCATTCTGAACAGGAATATCCGGTTTATGGATTTTGTGAATTTCTGAATATGTCCGACTTTTGGCAGGTTGAACTGAATAGCTAAATTTTAAATTTTCATAAAATGAATTTTCAGGAAATAACAATTCAATATTTTCTGTAGCGTAAAAATTTGCTTTATCAAAGTAAAACAATTTATCATATGAAGTATCTTTTTCGAATGGGAAAAGTGAAGTCGGGATTTCAGTTTTGCAGACCTTAAAAACTAATCGGGTAATATTTTGATAAAAATCAAAAAGCTCTAATTCTACTGTTGAAGTATCATCATATTTGGTTTTAATATGTCCATTGTCAACTACATTTTTATAAAAAGTAATTTTATTGTTAGGAAGTAAAAACATACGTTGAAACTGACGGTTTTGATGATAACGTATTGTATAATCTCTGTGTGCATGAATATAACGGGTATCTTCCATGCTGTAAGTGTTTCTTTCCTGTGTGAAAATAGTTATATCATCGAGTTTAAGGTTTGCTTTATAAATATCGAGTGTGTTGGCACAATCATTCATTTTGTCGTGGCATTCTACTCCTAACCCTAATTTGCCAAGAACTTTTATCATATTTACTCCTGAGAGTTTGTAAACACCTCCGCTTTTATATACTCTCAGTACAACAGGTTCAAAATAATTTTTTGTATAGGTAGAATTTTTTCCGTTGTAAACAATCTGAATAGCACTGTTTTTTCCGATAGGGTAGAGGCAAATACCTGTTATATAAGGCGATATATTATCGTAAGCACCAATTCCGAACAGGAATGGATTTATTACCCAATTGCTCTGAGTTTGCCTCACTTCAAAATGCAGATGAGGAGACTTTGAAGCACCGCTGTTGCCTCCGAATGCAATTGTGTCACCGGCTTTGTAAAAATACTTCTCTTCAGGAAGTGAGATGTCAATTTCAAAACTTTTTAAACGATATTGTTCTTTTTTTACAAATTGGTTCAACTCCTGATTGAATTCATTTAGATGGGCATACATAGTAGTTATTCCTGAAGCATGCTGAAGATATAGTGCTTTTCCGTAGTTGGATGCTTCAATGGTAATTCTCGAAACAAAACCATCGGCAGGTGCAACAATGGGCAAACCAATCATACTGTTGGTTCGTATATCAACACCGGCATGAAAATGATTATTGCGAAGTTCACTGAAGCTCCCTGATATGGAGATTGGAATGGTTACAGGCGATTGCAATTTGAAAGGTGCCGGAACCTGAGCCTGAACAAATGAAGCAAAAAATAAAAAAAATAAAAAATAAAACGTCTTCATGACAATTAAACAACCTCCACTTCAAGCAGCTTTTCACCATACAAGAAACCTTTCATTATGTCTCCGGCTTTCACTCTTCCTACTCCCTCAGGAGTGCCTGTAAAAATTAAATCACCTACTTCTATTGTCATATATTGACTGACAAAACTTAATATTTTTTCTATCGGGAAAATCATATTTGCAGTATTGCCTTTTTGTACTATTTGATTGTTTATTTCCAGAGAAAACAAAAGCTCGTTCAGATTTAAACTATCTTCCAATGCAACAAATTCACCGATTAATGCCGAATGATCAAAAGCTTTTGAAAGTTCCCAACTTAATCGTTTTTCTTTCAGTTTGTCCTGAATATCTCTGGCGGTAAAGTCAATACCTATTGTAATGGCATTTATATACTCTTTGGCATTTATAACATGCTGATTACGAATAGATTTGCTAATGCGGTAAACTATTTCAATTTCATGATGAATTTCATTTGAAAAATCAGGAAGTTTAAAACTATTACCTGTTAAAAGCGAAGTTTCAGGTTTAAGAAAAATAGCTGGTTCTTGTGGTAAGTCATTGTTCAACTCAATGATATGTTTAACGTAATTACGTCCTACGCAAATTATTTTCATAAAAATTTAAATAAGAGAAAATATTGGAAATTAAACAGAAAATTAGTCTTTTTGTTCAGGTTTTACTGTCTTTTTTTTTGGTGCTGCTTTTGGTTTTTTTTCTTTAACACTTTCTGTTTTTTCTTCTTCAACAGCAGGTTCAACTAATGTTTCAGTTTCTGGGCTAGGTGAGGCTGATTCAGTTGGGGTTTCTTCTTTTACCTCATCTTTTAATTCTTCAATAATCTGAGGATAAAAATCAGCAACAATTTTATACCATTTGAGCATTTTTTTCATGTCAGATAAATAAACACGCTCATCGTCATAATTGGGAATCAGTTCTTTAAAATATTCAACAATTTTTTCGGCTGTTGAATTGTTGTCAATGCCGATATTAAATTTATACTTTTCATAAATTTTACGGAAAACATCTCTCAGGTAAATATCATTGTTGTCTTTCGGATAAATGGTAATATCGTCCAGCACTAAAACCTGTAAATTGGGCTGAACTTTAAATTTCACCCTTTTTTCATTCAATGTTTCAACAATAATACCTTTGGGCGATTTCGACAAAACCCTGAAAAGTTCTCCTTTTCCTTTAATAGCAATGATGTCTTTTAATGTCATTTTAATTTATTTTGATGAATAAATGTGCAGCAAAAATACGTCAAAACATAAAATGACACTAATAAATTACTGTTTTAAAATGTTAATAGCATTTTCATCAAGATTCAGAGCAAATGCTATTCTGGAGGTGGTAGGAATTGTAATCAGGAAAAACAACATTTCAACAATAATACCTTTGGGCGATTTCGACAAAACCCTGAAAAGTTCTCCTTTTCCTTTAATAGCAATGATGTCTTTTAATGTCATTTTAATTTATTTTGATGAATAAATGTGCAGCAAAAATAAGTCAAAACAAAAAATGACACTAATAAATTACTGTTTTAAAATGTTAATATCATTTTCATCAAGATTCAGAGCAAATGCTATTCTGGAGGTGGTAGGAATTGTTATCAGGAAAAACAACATCATCAGAATGGCAGCAACCTGATAAAAGTGATGAGATGTAATTAAAAATGCAATGATATTCATCAAAACCGAACCTTCAATAAATGCCCATCCTATAATATTATTGCTGGTAAAGCGTTTAAATTTTTCATTTGCATCCGTTAGATTCCGAAGTTTGCGGGCACTTAAAAAGTTTAAGAGCAAACCGGCCAATACTGAGCCTGCTACAACTACCGGAACTATAATTCCCATGTATTTGTCGGCTTCGTCAGATATGGTTATTTGATTGGTATAAACAATTACATTGGCAATCAGAAAGAAAACAAACTGACCGGCTAACAATACCCAAAAAATAATTAAAAATGTGCTGATGTTTAATTTTTGCTTTTCCATAGGTTTGAAATTTCACTTCAAATGTACAATTTTTTTTATATTAAAAAAGGGAGTCTAAAAATCTCAGGAAAAACATAACAGCAAAGATGCAGTCGGAATTATTATTGGAATTATGCATAATCTTATTTAATAAAGAGAGAAATTGATATAGTAATTATTATTTCGGTTAACGAAATACCTTTAATTTTACACCCCAAAAATAAAGTCTGAAAATGAGTTTTGAAGCCATTTTAGTTATAATAGTCATTTTATTAATGCTGGTTGCATTATATACAGAACTGGCACAACCTGCTTTGATTTTTCTGGTAGCAGTAATGATAATGTATTTCAGCGGGATTATTAATCTAAAGGAAATTCTCAGTGGTTTAAGCAATGAAAATATTGTTTTAATATTTTTATTAATAGTTATCAGCGATATTATCAAGAAAGCCGGATTGATGGACAGACTGATCAATCGTTTACTTCGCTATAATCTGAAATTGAGCAGTTACAAAGGAAGGTTATCCTTTTTAGTAGGATCATTATCGGCTTTTATAAATAATACACCATTGGTAGCATTGATGATGCCTTATGTTTTTGATTGGGCAAAAAGGAATAAAATCTCCACTTCAAAAGTTATGTTGCCATTGTCGTATGCGGCCATTGCCGGTGGTACAGTTACACTCATTGGTACATCAACCAACCTGATTGTGAATGGTTTGAGTATGGAAGCCGGACAACCTAGTCTCAATTTATTTGATTTTACTTATGTTGGACTTCCAGCAATGATAATCACTGGATTATATCTGACTTTGTTCAGTTCCAAAATATTGCCAGCCCGACAAGATATTTTAACTCAATATGAAGAAAAGAAAAGAGATTATCTGGTAGAAACCTTGGTGCCTCCTAAATCGAACCTGATAGGTAGAAGTATTGAAAAAGGGAAACTTCGTAATTTAAAAGGTCTTTATCTGGCTCAGATCATTCGACAGAACGAGCTCATAGCGCCTGTTTCACCTAAGGAAGTGATTTATGAGGGCGACAGATTATTTTTTGCAGGAGATACTTTAACAATACTTGAATTGGTTGAAGATAAAAAAAATCTTAGCTTACCTTACGGAAATTTAATGATGCAGGAAACTGAAAATAACATCATTGAAGTGATCATTTCAAGCAATTCCCGTTTAGTACATCAAACAGCTAAAAGTTCTAACTTCAGAAAAAAATATGATGCTGCCATCATTGCTATTCAGCGTAATGGGGAAAAATTAAGCGGTAAACTTGGTGAAATTGATTTTAAAGTCGGTGATCTTTTATTGTTAATTACAGGAAGAAGTTTTACTCGTTATTCAGAAAATGAACAGGATTTTTTAATTACCTCAAAAATCAAAGAAATTCAAAGTATTCCAATCTGGAAGAAATTTGTTTTTTTTGGAGGAGTTTTAACTGCTTTTGTGCTGGCTACTCTTAAAATTTTGCCACTTTTTGTAAGTTTACTGCTTATGATTGGTGTAGCTGCTATTATAAAAATGGTTAAATTCCCGCAGTTGAAAGCAGCTATTGACCTTAATCTATTATTTATACTGGTTTTGGCTCTGGCATTTGGAAAGGCTATTACCAATTCAGGTGTGGCAACTATTGCTGCCGATTTTTTTATGAATTTATTTGGAACAAATCCGCTCACTGTGATGATTATTTTGTATCTTCTGACCAATTTAACCACTATGTTTGTTACCAATGCAGCTGCTGTTGCAATCATTTTTCCAATTGCTTTTGCCTCTTATTCGAATTTTCAGGATATTAGCTTTACTCCCTTTGTTCTGACTATTGCTTTGGCTGCTTCTGCTGAGTTTTTAACCCCTTTCGGATATCAAACTAATCTGATGGTTTATGGCCCCGGTAATTATCAGTTCAAGGATTATATTAAACTGGGTTTACCTTTGACAATCATGTATTTTGTTTTAACTATTGGTATTCTGGGCTACATTTATAATTTTTTCTGATAATCAGTTTTAATTGTAAATCCACATTAATACAGGCTTTTTTGCATTTTGTAACATTTGTTCTAAAGTTCTCATGCTGTTGTTAGATACAGTAGGGCAGCCCCAACCTTCAGGAGAACCCGAAGGATAAACCTCTTCGTCAGGCATTAAATCCCATCCATGAAATACTATTTGCCGCTGCAATGCATTATTGTTCGTATTTTCTAAACCATGAAGCAAGTATTTTATGTTTATTCCCCAATTGCTGTAACCTCTTTCTCCGATTTTGTATTTGCCTAAGGATGTGCAATGACTTCCTGATACATTGCTGAATTGGGGATTTGTTTTTGAGTCATCGCTGCTCCAGTAGTTGTTGCCGCATCCATGACCAACCAGACAATTGAAAATAATAGTATCTGATTGAAAATCAAATACAAATAATCGTTTCAGGCCTGAATGAATACTCATGTCTATTAAAATACAAAATGAAGTATTCATTTTTTTTGATTTGCAAAAATCAAGTGCTTCAATGGCTTTTGTTTGTATTATCGCAGCATCAGCAATCAGCTTACTGTCATTTGTTTTTTGATTTACAGGTACTAATTCACCTATGATGATGAAGGTCGAAAATAGTAAAAACAATATTAATAATAATCTTGTCATTTATAATAGTACTCATCTTAAACGAAATAGGTGTCATTTTAGTATTACAGTGAAAGTGGTTAATTTGAAATTTTCAATAAAACCGATTTATAAACTTAAAGGCTTTTGAAGGACTGAATTTGATGATTTCCGTCTGACAGAATCAAATAATACTGAAATTCTGTAGTTTTCATGGTGCCAATCTGGAAACCTTCCATTTATTAGTTCTTTTAGTAAACAATAACCTGTCGTGAAGGCGATGTTCTTTGCCTTGCCAGAACTCAATTTTGTCAGGAATGAGCAAATAACCACCCCAATAGTCAGGTCTTGGAATATTGTTGTCTTCAAACTCAGCCTTTACTTTTTCAAATTGTTCCATTAAAAACTCCCTGCTTTTAATTTGCTTACTTTGAGCTGATGCGATGGTTGCAATTCTACTTTCTAACGGACGAGATTGAAAGTAAAGATCTGATATTGCTGTATCTAATTTCTGAACCTTTCCCTCAATTCTTATTTGTTTTTCCAACTGTGCCCAGAAAAAATTTAAACAGGCATAAGAATTATACTTGAGCGATTTCCCTTTTCGACTTTTATAATTAGTATAAAAAATAAAACCTTTATAGGTATAATCTCTGAGCAGTACAATGCGAGAAGATGGCCGGTTGTCGGCACCTATTGTTGAAAGACACATGGCATTAGGCTCAGAAACTTTAGAGTCATATGCTAATTTTAACCACGATTCAAACAATGAAAAAGGATTGTTTCCTGCAATACTTTCATCTAGTTCAGATTGTTTATATTCTGTATGTTCACTAATTTGTTCTTTCATCTCTATTTTTTTTAGTTTTAATCAAAATTTATACTAAAAATTTATTTACTTTATTATTCCTATAATTATACTAACCTGAATTATTCACTAATATTATGAAAACCTAATATTTAAACAGTTTAACCCTGACTTATGTTCTGTAAGTTTTGAATTCCTGAGTAAGGCAAAAATAAACTAAGCATGCATTATCTTAGAAGCTTCCTCATCATAATTAACAAACCAATAAAATGTAAGGGCTAAATTATTTTTTTTTCTGCTTGCAGCATCGAAAGTTGTTTATATTAGCAGCCTCAAATTTTCATAAAATAAGTTAAAAAAATGAGATTAAAAAGTAAATCTATAGCAATATTATTGTATGTTTTGTTGCCATTGTATGTCTTTTCTCAAGATATCAAAATCAGCATACCTGATAACCAAGTGATTAGATATTATGCAGAAACCTCAGTTCCGGCATTTTATTCTGTAAATGGCACAAAAAACATTTCAACCACAGAAGCTTTGGATTTTATAAGGTCAGAGTTTAAAATTGAAAACAATCTGAGTTTTAGATATATCAAAGATGAGGTGGATAATTTAGGAATACGACATTTGAAGTATCAGCAGATTTATTTAAGCACTCCGATTGAGTTTTCGGTATATCAGATTCACGAAAAAAATGGCGAGGTTTTATCCTTCAATGGTGTGGCTTTTAATCAAATATCAATAGGAAATTCAGTCATAATTAATGAAAATGAAGCATTGAATACTGCTTTGGATTTGGTAGGTGCAAGCACATATATGTGGGAATTTCCGGATGAAGAAAAAAATCTGAAGGAGTTTCTCGAAAACACAGAGGCTACTTATTTTCCTAAAGGAGAACTTGTTTTAATTAACTCTTCTCAGGATTTTAAATCACCAAAACTACGATATGCTTGGAAATTTAATATTTATGCCAAGGAACCGCTTTCCAGAGCAGATTATTATGTTGATGCAGAAAATGGACAGATTCTTTTTATTAATCATAAAATTCATCATGAAGATGTAGATGGCACTGCAGTAACAAAATTTAGTGGCACAAGGAATATTATTGCCGACAGAATTACCGCTGATAGTTTTCGACTAAGAGAATCAGGTAGGGGTAAAGGTATTGAAACTTACAATATGAAAAATGGCACTAGCTATAGTGCAGCTGTAGATTTTTACGATAAGGATAATTACTGGAACAATGTAAACGCTAAAAAAGATGAAATAGCTACTGATGCACACTGGGGTACAGAAATGACTTATGATTATTATAAAAATGTTCATGGAAGAAACAGTATAGATAATAATGGCTTTCGTTTAAGAAGCTACCTGCATTATTCAAACAATTATGCAAATGCTTTTTGGAACGGGCAATATATGACTTATGGTGATGGCAGTAGTAGTATGCAACCTTTTGTAGCAATGGATGTTATTGCACACGAAATTACACATGGATTGACCAGTTTTACTGCTGATCTGGTGTATTCTTCTGAATCGGGTGCACTTAATGAGGGTTTCAGCGATATTTTTGGCAATATGGTGGAAAAATATGCCAAACCTACTGATGCCAGCTGGGAAATGGGTAGTGATATCGGATATGTTATTCGTGATCAGCAAAATCCAAATGCAACCGGAAATCCCGATACATACGGAGGTGGGTTCTGGCAAAACACCAAAGGTTGTGTTCCTTCTCAGCAAAACGATAATTGCGGTGTTCATCAAAATTCAACAGTTCATAGTTATTGGTTTTATTTATTGGCCATGGGAGGCACAGGTAAAAACGATATCAATAATAATTTTAATGTTGAGGCAATAGGTACTGATAATGCTGCAGCAATTGCTTTTCGTGCTTTAACAGTGTATTTACCTGCTTCAAGCAATTTTGAAGATGCACGTTTTTATACTGCACGTGCAGCTGCCGACCTTTATGGTGAATGTTCAAAACAGGTCGAAAGTGTTTTAAAAGCATGGTATGCAGTTGGAATCGGACTTGATGGTGGAAAAGCCAATTTTATAGCTTCAAACAATACTTCATGTGCTGCCCCATTTCACGTACAGTTTCAAAATAAGTCAGATGTATTTACTAAATTTAACTGGGATTTTGGTGATGGCAATTCCTCTGCTCAAGAAAACCCAATACATACATATAATTCAACTGGGAAATATACTGTAAAACTTATTGCTTCGAATACTTGCAAAGCTGATACAATCACGAAAACAGACTTTATTACTATTGATAATTCATTGCCCTGTATTTTTTATATGCCTTCGACAAGCAAAACTGACAGCAGTAATCTGTGCCGTGGAACTTTATACGATAATGGAGGTACTTCAAATTATACAGGAAATCTGGAATCATATTTTACTATCAGTGTGCCGGGAACGTCCAATATCACGCTGGAATTTATTTCGTTTGAATTTGAAGATTGTCCTGAGGGTTGCGACTTTCTTTACGTTTATGACGGATATGGGCCAACTGCTCCACTGATTGGGAAATACAGCGGTTTTAATAGTCCCGGAATCATCACATCTACCGGAAATGCCATTACCATCCGACAATCCACCGACCCCATGCTCACCTTCTCAGGTTTTGAAATAAAATGGTATTGTTCGGACTCTAATCAACCTCCCAAGGCTGATTTCAAGTATAAAGTTGAAAATAAATGTGACGGCATAGCTGAATTTCAATCATTGGGTTTTAATAACCCTACATCCTGGCAATGGGATTTTGGTGACGGACAAAGCAGCACTCTGAGAAATCCTGTTCATGAATATAAAGAATCAGGTATTTATTCAGTCAAGCATATTTGCAAAAGTTCTAAAGGAATTGATTCAATTACTAAAGCAAATATTATTGAAATTAACCGCCCGGTAGCCCCGATGGCATTACCCGATTCAAGTTGCGGCCCTGATTCGTTTGTTCTCACGGCAAATCAAGCAAGCCATGTTAAATGGTTCGATAAAGGAAACAATTTAATTCATTCGGGCAGTTCCTACAATACAGGAACAATGTACAAGTCAGATACATTTTTTATTATGACAGATTTTGGTAGTGAATCTCAGTTTGTTGGACCCAAAAGCAATGCTTTTGGGAATGGTGCGATGTTTAGCGGAAATCAGTCATTAATTTTCAATGTGTATAAAAAGGTAGAGTTAAAGAGTGTTAAAGTGTATGCAAATGGTAAAAAAACAAGAGCTATTCAGCTGCGCAACAAAGAGGGTGTAACCCTACAGGAAGCATTTATTGAAATACCTGATGGAGAAAGCCGTATTGAACTGAATTTCTTGATTGAACCCGGAAACGATTACCGCTTGGGGACTGGTCCTTCGCCTGCCATGTACCGAAACAGTACTAATGCCGTTTATCCTTACAAAATTGATGATTTGATTTCAATTACTGGAACTACTGCTTCACAGGCAGGTTATTATTATTTCTTTTATGATTGGGAAATGGTTGAACCTCCTTGTAATAGTGCTAAAACACCTGTAATGGTTTGGATAGATACTATTCCTGATGCTGATTTCAGTTTTGACATGAAACAACAAAATCTAAGTTTTTATAATAAAAGTGTTTCAGGAAGAAATTTTAAATGGGATTTTGGAGACGGACAAACTTCTTTGGAAGAAAATCCAGTTCATTATTATTCAAAAACTGGGAACTATGATGTAACGTTATCAATTTCAAATACATGCGGTACCGATTTTATAAAAAAAAGTATTTTAGTTGTGCAATCAGTTAAAGATAATACTTTTGCAAACGATTTCAATGTTTATCCTAATCCGGTAAAAAATGAACTGAATATGGTTTTTGATAATAACTCAAATGAACTTGCAAATATTTCAGTAGTTAATTTATTAGGTAAAGAAGTATTCAGTAAAAACATTGCTGAAAAGGGGATGGTTTCAATGAAGATTGACACAGAGCAATTTACTGATGGAATTTACATGATTAGATTATTTATTGACAATCAAATTAAAACTAAAACAATAGTGATACAAAAATAATTGGTTTATGAAATCGTTTTCAAAATCTTATTTTTTCGATGCTTCAATTGATGAAGTATTCGATGCATTAACAAATCAGGATATTATTGAAAAATGGACACACAGCATTGCCATTTTTGACCCTCAGCCAGGAGGCAAGTTTTCCTTATGGGACGATAGTATTAATGGTAAAAATGTTTCAATAGAAAAATATACCATAGTGCAGGACTGGAAGGAAGAAACATGGGAAAAATACTCAAGAGTTACCATTAAACTTTCTGAAACAGATGAAGGAACCCAACTTGATCTCAAACATGAAATGATTCCTCCATCGGCACATTACAATATCAAAACTGGCTGGGATGAGTCTTTTATGCAACCTTTGAAAGAATTACTTGAAGAAGGAGAGGTTGAGGCAGATTAAAAAATGATACTTCCCTCTTTTTATTTCTTCAGGAAATAGGTTTATATATTTTCCAGCATATCGGCTACTAAATCATAAAAGTATTTAACTGTTTTTATATTCATTCTTTCATCAGGAGAATGTGCTCCTTTAACATCAGGGCCTACGGAAACCATGTCCATCCCCTCAAAGTTTTTACCAATGATACCACATTCCAGTCCTGCATGAATTGCTCTGACAACAGGTTCATTACCAAATAATTTTATAAAAGATTTTTTTGTTGTATCAAGCAAGGGACTGTCGAGTTTTGGTTCCCACCCCGGGTATCCATCCCCCGATTCATATTTAGCACCGGCAAGCATAAATACACTCTGCACCATGCTTACCATACTGTTTAAGGCAGATTCGACTGAACTTCGCTGACTGGTGCCGATTTCAATGTTTTTTTCTGTAAACTTAACTGAAGCAAGATTGGTTGATGTTTCTACCAATCCGGGCATTGTCTGACTCCATGCCATTTCGCCATGCGGACATGCATATAGGGAAGCAAGTAATCGCATTTGTAAGTAATGATCAATCATGTCGTCAGGAAGTTCATTTTTAGCGTGCGATACACTTAAATCAGGAGCTTTTATGGCAAACTCATTTTTAATATCAGCTTCAAACTTCTCGATTTCTTTTTCAATATTGCTCTCATTTGCTGAGTCAAATAAAATAATAGCATAAGCTTCTCTCGGAATAGCATTACGAAGGTTGCCTCCTTCAAGTTTATGAATTCTGATTTTATATTTTTTTTCAAGAATCCAAATCAAACGGGTTAATATTTTGATTGAATTTCCATGGCCTTTATGAATATCGTCACCTGAATGTCCGCCAGGCAATCCTTTAACCTCAATTTTAATTGATTTATAAGAATGTGGCACGTACTCGGAATCAAGTTCAAACGATGCCCGTGTATCTCTACCACCTGCACACCCGATAAATACCTCACCCCAGTCTTCACTATCCAGATTGATAAGCGTTTTTCCACTGACAAATCCTGGTTTCAGTGCGAATGCACCCGACAATCCTGTTTCTTCATCTACAGTAAAAAGACATTCAATTTTCCCATGTTTTAATTGATCAGTATCAAGTATAGCCAGCTGTACAGCCATTCCTATTCCATCATCACCTCCTAATGTAGTTCCTTTTGCTTTCACCCATTCTCCATCTACATAACATTCAATAGCATCATTTTCAAAATCAAAAACCTTATCGGAGTTTTTTTCACAAACCATATCAACATGACTTTGCAATACTACAGTTTTTCGATTTTCAAATCCTTTTACAGCTTCTTTTATAATAACTATATTTCCTGCTTCATCCTTTTTATACTCAAGATTTTTCGATTTTGCAAAGTTTTCGAGATAGGCTATTATTTTTTCTTCCTTTTTGGAAGGACGTGGCACCTGAGTAATTTCATAAAAGTATTTCCAAACTGCTTTTGGTTCAAGATTTAATAATTCTGACATGAATTTTAAGCTTTAAATTGTTAAAAATTATGATGCAAAAATCTGTATTTTATTATTTATGATGAAGCATTTTTTTAAAATCAAACTGAAAAAATTAATTTAGTTTTAAATGCAAATAATCATTTTTGTCGTTTGGAAATAAACTTATTGAACAATATTAAACCAACAACAGTAAAAACACCTATCATGCTGAAAATCAACCAGAGTGTTGACGGTTGGTTCAAGCCATCAACGAAAATTACATAGAGTTTTGCACCCAAAATTCCCCCGATTGCACTTCCGATTACTCCATATAGAAACGAGTAACCTAAATACAAAGCTTTTTTATCTTCAGGCGCTATAAGTCCCACATAAGATATAAACTTAGGATGTGCTATCATTTCACCGATGCTGAAAATCATAATGCCTGCCATAAATACCCATGCGTGCATTGAAATGGCAAGAATTCCCATTCCTATAGTTCCTAGAGTAATTCCGGCTATCATGGTTGGCAATGCTTTCGTATTTTTAACGATGGATGAAATAACCAATTGTAATAATATGATAGTGCCTGCATTAATAACTGTAACATGTTCAGCATCAAATTTCCATGCAGGCGATTCTATGAAAATGGATAAAATTTTGTTAACCACCTTGTTAACCGGACTCATATCCATGTAATCTGTCAGGTACCATAAAACGGTATCAAACATTTGGAAATAAAGTATCCAGAAACAGGAATAAATGACTATCATAATAATAAAACGGTAGTCTTTCAACACCAGAACTGCTTCGGCAAGTACTTGTCCAATTGTTTTTGATGTTTTAGGACGCAGTGGCTCACGATAAATAAATATATTCAACAAGAGCATTGCTCCGGTACCAACAGATGCCATTACAAAAACATACGACCATGAAATGGCTTTCAGGTAGGGTACCAAAATTAAGGGAAAAATAAATGCTCCAAGATTAATTGACCAGTAAAAAATACCAAAACCAAGTGTCGAATTTTCTTTCGTTGTACTCCTTGCAATAGTACCTGAAATTAAAGGTTTGAAAAATCCTGCACCAACAGCCATTAGCAAAAGGCTCATAAAGACAAATTCATACGATGTCATTACACTGACTAAGGCATAGCCTGTACTCATGATAAAAAATGCAAACATCAGCACCTTGCGGTATCCATATCTGTCGGCAATAGCACCCGATAATATTGGTAAAAGGTAAAGTAAGGGTGTAATTGTACTTTTTATAACTCCCACACCTTCGCGACTAAAACCTAAACCTCCTTCGTTGATGTTTAATACCATGTAAACCGAAAGCACCGACATTACTCCATAATATGAGCCACGCTCAAAAAATTCCATTACTATTACAGTCCAGAAATTGCGGTTAAAGGAGCTTAGTTTTTTCCCTTTTTTTGAAGTATCAGCCATGTAATTGGTAAATTAATAGGTTATTTGAAGATATTTTTCAGGGATCTGATTTTTTGGAGCTTCACTATTAAGATAATAATCAAACCATTCCAAAGTTCTGAGCAGATAATCGAGACGTGAAGTATTCTTTCTGTTTCCATGACCTTCACCAGGGTATAAAACCAAACGTACAGGTGCATTGCCATAGGTTTTAAGTGCTCTGTAAAGTTCCATTCCTTGCGAAACAGGTATTCTGGGATCATCTTTCCCATGCAATATCAGGGTAGGTGTTTTACTTTGGTGAGCATATTTTACAGGACTGACATCAAAAACTTTATCCCAGTTTTCGTGCGACCAGTAACCCCAGTGAACCAAATAATCTTCGTAAGGAATGTCGGTAGTGAAGCGTTTTGATACCTGATTGGAAACACCGACAAAAACTACAGATGCAGCAAATCTGTCGGTAAATCGGGTGGCACCCCACGCAGCAAAATAACCTCCATAAGAACCACCACCTATACCTACCTTATTTTTATCAATCATACCTTTGTTTATCAAAAAATCAATTCCATCAATTACATCACTGAATTCTTTTCCCAATAAATCACCAAAACCTGCCATTGTAAAATCAACACCCCTTCCAGAACTTGCCCGATAATTAGGATAAAACACAAAAAATCCTTTTGCTGCAGCAAAATGCCCCCAATAAGAATAGTAGTTTAACCAACCGTTTTGCACACAAGCTTCAGGTCCTCCGTGGATGTAAACAATAGCTGGATATTGTTTGCCAGCAATATAATTTTGAGGATAAATCAACACACCTTCCAGATTTAAACCATCAGTGGCTTTATAACTTATTTTTTCCTGAAGGGAAAATTCAATATTATCTAAAAAGGGATTATTATTGGTTAGTTTTTCGGTTTGTTTACGCTTAAAGTCAAAGTTGAAAAGTTCATTTGGATGTTTTGCTGTATTGCCCGCAAAAGCAACTGAAGAATTGTTGATACTAAATGTTCTGAAAAATACCTCTCCAGGAACAAAAACAAGAGTTTGCATTTTCTTTTTAAGATTATACTCATATAAACTGATGTTTACGCTTTCTTCTGCAGCAAAAAATAAATTGTTGTTGTCTTTCCACGAAAAATCAATTACACTTCCCTTAAAGCTTTTGACAATGTTCTCAATAACAGCATTTTTAACTAAAACAGGATTATCAGTAACAAACAAACTGCCGTCAACAGCGTCATTCAGATGCGAGGCAGCGATATATGCTATTTTTGTTCCGTCCGGGCTCCATTTGATAACTCCCATTTTTCCCTGATTTTCACTGACGATATCAAGTTTGGCATCAACAAGTCCGATGATGGCCACTTTTTTAAACATATAACTGTAATCAGTCAGGTTTTTTTCAGTAATTGTTGCAATAGCAAATTTCCCATCAGGGGATACAGAAAAATCAATGACTGAATAATTGCTAGTAATTTGACGAGTATTGCCAGTTTTAAGATTTAATTCATAAAGGTTAATATCTCTGTATTCTTCTTCATAAATTTCCATGTCGAAACCTTTTTTCAACAATTCAGTTTTGTATTCGTTTTGTGGCGAATTAGCAGTAAAATAGATTAAATCGTTATTGAAATAGACATAATTGAGTATAGTTTGAGAAAGATTGCTTAATGCAGTGGCCTCACTTCCAGAAGGCGAAATTGAATACAACTGCAAACCTTTTGAAGCTTGCAATAGAGCTTTAAAAACAATATTTTTTCCGTCAGGCGACCAACTGATACCACTGATATTTTTTTTATCTTCAATTAATGCCTGTGATTTTTTTTCGGCAATATGATAAACATACAAATAGCGATAATCAGTGCCGGAGCCTTCATTTAACTGCCGAGGTACTGTTACAGTATATGCAATATATTTATTGTCAGGACTAAGAGCAACTTCAGCAACCATTTTAATATTAAGTAAATCATATGGATTCAATGTCCTTTTCTGCGATAATACCGGTTGAAATGCTGTCAGGATAAAAAGAATAATAACGATTCTAAGTTTTACCATCAGATTGTTTATTTAAAATGTGATTAAAAACTGATTCTAAATTGAATAAAGGAAAAAATTCTGCCTGTAAAAATAAGCCAAAAATTAAATTGTGCTTATACAAACTTAGTGGTTTACAGGTAATGAGTCAAAAAATAATGAATTTATGGGGCTTAAATCAGAGCGAATTATAGGGTATAAACACAAAATTGCCACCTTTTTCAGAAATCAGGAAAACACAAATGTTTTCTTTCGGATTTTTGTAAACATTCTGAAATGACTTTACTTTCCCAGGATCAACAATGCCAGCCTGAACTAATTCATCTAAAATCGTAGCATTTATGCTCCATTTTTTGTCAAAATCATCTTTGTCTAATATCAATTCACCTAATTTCACCTCATTTTGATGGGCAACAAAAATCGGATATTGAGAATAGTTAGAATTAATTATTTCTTCCGACACATCCTGAATAAATTTTTTGTAAAACTTTAAATCCTCTTTTAAACTGTTTAGTATTTCCTGTGCATTCATTTGATTTTCATTAAAGCTATATTCTCAACATGTGTTGTTTGAGGAAACATATCAACAGGCTGAATGGTCTTTAAATCATATAAACTACTCAGCAATGCAATATCACGTGCCTGAGTGGATGGATTGCAACTAACATATATGATTTTTTCAACTTTTGTAACCAATAATGTTTCTATTGTCGAAGGATGCAAGCCTGAACGGGGAGGATCAAGAATAACAATTCCTGCTTTTCCATGCTCAGAAATGAAATCTGGCGTAAAAACTTTTTCAACCAATCCGGTTACAAAACTGATATTTGAAATTCCATTGATTTCTTTATTGATTTCAGCTTCGGTTACTGACTCAGAAATTGCTTCGATACCAATTACTTTACCAGCACGACCAGCCACATATAACCCAATGCTCCCAACACCGCAAAATAAATCGTAAACTATGTCATCTTTTTGAATTTCAGCCATTTCTGATATTGAGCGATAAAGCAATTCCGATTGGTATGAATTGGTTTGTAAAAATGATTTTGGCCCAACCTGAAGTAAAATATGGTCAATGTTTTCTGTAATAAATGATTCACCATAGAAATGGACTGGAGTTAAATCATAAATAGATTCGTTGACTTTTGGGTTAATAAAATAATAAATTGAGGAAATTTCGTGCAATTGTTTGATAATATCATTTAAAAATTGATGAATAACCTCAGTTTTTTCTGAAGAAAAAACAATATTAATCATCGCTTCTTTTGTGCGGGTAATACGAATAAACAACGACCGTATAAAACCAGAATTTGTTTTTACGTTATAAAAATCTAATTGATGAACTTTGGCAATATCACGTATAGTGTTCCTGATATTATTTGAGGGATCTGCCTGTAAAAAGCATTTTTCAATATCTAAAATTTTATCAAAACGGCCCTTAACATGAAAACCTAATGTTCTTAAATCTTTTATTTCATTAACTTGATTTGTTTCAGGCATGAACCAGGGATTAACAGAGAATGAAAATTCCATCTTGTTGCGATAAAACAAATTTTGTGACGCCCCGATAATAGGTTTATTATTGAAATTGTTTAAATTTCCAATACGATGAAGGTTTTCAATAACCATATTTTCCTTATGATCCAGTTGAAACTGATAATCTGCATTTAAAAAACTGCAACCACCGCATATACCAAAATACCTGCAAACAGGCTCTATTCTGTGAACAGATTTTTCTTTCAAATTTGTGATATATGCTTCAGCATATTCTTTCTTGCTTTTAATAATCTGGATATCAACGATGTCGCCTGATAAAGCTTTTTCAATAAATACCACTTTATTATTTATCCTGCCTATTCCTTTGCCTGTGGTTGACATGGCAGTAACCGTCAAATTTTCAATTATTGGTTTCGATTTTTTTTTTGATGAACCCATAATCAACAAACAGGGTTATTTTTTCTTCTTTGCAAGCTTTTCTTTATATTTCACGCAATTGTAAAGCATATAAATATAAACATCTGCGGGTTGGTAACCGGGTTCAACAAAACTCTGTTTTTCAACTGGAAAATAAAATATTGTAGTTGGAAAAACTAATTTACTCAATTCAGCATTTTGTGAATTTTGAGATAATGCATTTACTAATTGAGTGCCATTGACTGTTTGATCACCGAGTTTGTAATTGTCTTTTTCAATTTTTGGATTTAATTTGCACGGTACAAAATTTTGATTGATTAATTGTATGATTTTAGGGTCTTTATAAGTTTCATTATCCATTTTAACACAATAAGGGCATACAGCAGTAACTACTTCAAGAAGAATTATTTTATTTTCAGCAACAGCTTTACTGTAAGCTTCATCCCAATTATACCAGGTAATTGTATTAGTAGAATCAGAAGATTTGAATCCTAATAGTAATGTCGAAGTTAGTATTGTAAGCAAAAAAAGTCTGCTTTTCATTATATTTTTTTTGCTCCAATACAACAAATTCAATGCCTGTAAATTATTGATTTGACGCTCTGCTTGTGATTTTTTGCAGTTCCGAAAGATGTATTTTTAATAATTGTTTAAAAACTGTAGCTTTTTGAAAACCTTCTTCACTGTAAACAATATCATTTTCAGGATATATAAAAAGAATAGCCGGATATTTAATATCTCCCTGATTTTTACTCAGAATGGCTAATAATTGTTTTGCACTTACTTTTTTACCTTTGTAATAATAAATTGCTTCAGGTTTTTCAGGATTTAATCTAATTGCAACAAATTCTGAACTAACCAAATTGACTACTTCAGGATTTGTAAATGTTTCTTTGTCCATTTTTTTACACCATCCGCACCAATCAGTATAAAGGTTAAGTATTATAATTTTACCTTCCTGTTTTGCTAATTGATAACCTGTGTTCCAGTCGCTCCATTGAATGTCATTCTTAGGGGGAACCTGCCCGTAAGAAGAAAATATGCCTGTAGAGAAGGCAATGAGCAATATAAGTTTGGCTGTTTTCATTGTACCTAAAATCCGCATGACTTAAATTTTTTGGTACAAATATAATTCATTATGACTAATTGCGATGATTTTTTGAAAAAAATTTTTCATACTAATTTTTTGACTGAAATTTAAGTTATTTTGACTGAAATTTTACGATTTTATCTCATTTTTCAAAGGTTCAGACATTCCTCTCCCAATCTGTAAAAAAAAAATAGGAATATTTATTATGCCTTTGAAGGTTGTTAATTCAATAGAACTGTGTAGTTTTTTGATGTGTATAGTTTCAGTGTGTTTTGTCGCCCTCGTTTTATCCACTTTGCTGCAACTGCAATGAAACGAAAAATGAATTTTTTCAATCTAAAGTTTCTTTTGAGAAACTTGTATGTTTTTGAAAATTTCTCAATCAGGTATTTATACAGGTTTCTGCACATAGCCATGGCTACCAAAAATACTGTATTTTCGTTCATGAATGAAAATGGCATCTTGCTCCAGCCAAAGTCATTGTTCATCATATCAAATATTTTTTCCGAACTACCTCTTTTGTTGTAATATTCTATAATGTCCTGTTCTGTTGATTCCCTGTCATTGGTCAGAATGCTCCTGTATTTCATCGCATCTCCTGTAAACAAATCCATTTGACCTGTTTTGTTTGCTTCCCTCATAATAACCAAACGATAACTTTTATCTTTTAGCCCAAATGGTTGATATTCTATTGAGGCTAATTCATAGTTTTTATAATTGATTCTTACTTTCTCCCAGCTTTCAATTTCTCTTACTTTTTCTTCAAGGTTTGCACATTTTTGTGCTCTGATATAAAATTTCCTGCTGTATTTTTCGACTACTGTTACTACTTCCTTTGTATATGAACCACAATCCATGCGACTGCGATTTATTTTTATACCCTCTTCTGCCAAGATTCCATAAGCTCTTTCAAGTGTTTCTTCCTGTAAGTATTTTACATTGCTATTTCCATTCCTGTTTTCTATATAAACTACCATTTCATTTATACTTGCTACACCAGGAAAATATCCGTTTTTCATTTTATATGTTTTCCTTGAATCATATTTTTCATTATTTATTATCTGATTATCATAATCAAAATCATATTCATTCCCGCCTTTTATCAGCTTCAATTCTTTAAGCATTTTTACCATAAGTTTATTCATAATCAAATTTATATTAAACTCATGTTCAATGCCTTGTGAACTTATATACCTTTCTTTGGGAGTTGCCAATTGTTTCTGCACTCTTAATATGGTGTCTGCACTTGGTATTTTTACGCCTGGCAAACCCAGGAAGCAATCTTCAAGATGTTCTTCTATATCTTCTGCACAATCACCTCCGCTAAAAAATATCAACCATAATGCTAAAAAAATATCACTGTAATTATATTTTGACTGACAAGCTCGTTCTCCTAATTCGTTGTCAATAAGCTCTTTTATGCCTGATTTTCGTATTTCTTCTACAACAAAATTTAACCCGCCAAATGGATTTATTGTTGGTTTTGCGATTTCTATCTTCATTAATACATTTTTTGATTGCACCAATTTAGGTGATCAAATTATACCAGTAAAATATCTTATAACTTATTTATCCACAATCGTTTGTGAAATTTTGCGGACAATAGAATTGCGGATTTAAGGTTGTATTTTAAGTCAATTTCAGGGGTAACTATCCTAAAAACTATTATAACCTTAAAGTTTCACTCTATTTGCGGTTCGTCAGAAAGTCAAAAAGTGTCA
>Ga0209835_1000417_pt1 | contig 28468 bp, 25 predicted proteins | sample LakKivwa52mmetaG_FD_184138 | JGI IMG/M metagenome (GOLD analysis project Ga0209835, IMG submission 184138) | Anoxic lake water microbial communities from Lake Kivu, Rwanda to study Microbial Dark Matter (Phase II) - Lake Kivu water 52m metaG... | ecosystem: Environmental > Aquatic > Freshwater >... | reverse complement strand
TTCATCCATGATATTTTGCTGGTCGGATTCAAACATTTCCGCACCTAATATGAGGTCGGTCTTTTTTGTTTCATAAAGTTGTTTTGTGAGTTCCAGTTGTAGCCAATGAATAATAGCATTGTTGTGATATTCACCGAATAAAACAACATCAGATTCGAGCGATTTCTTGAGAATATCATTGAAATCCGTTTTTTGGCCTTCGCCATTATAAATTTGATATGGGGATAAACCGGCTGAAATGAAAATCAGCAAACTAAAGCATGTTAATACGAAAATTTTCATCTTTGTTCTTTTAATCGTTTAAAATGATAATGGTCTAAAGCTGCAATAATAGCTATAAATGACCAAAAAGGAACACTGGCTTTGTCGGTATGCAAAAAATTATTGACTAATCCATGCGCAAAATAGGTAATCAGGCTAAGAGTAATAATCATTGCATACATCTTAACCTGTTGATTGTCTGACTTGTAATATATTTTCAATCCCTTGTAAACAACAATCAGCGCCAGTAAAATCATTGAAAGCATCCCCAAAAATCCTGATTCACTTAGAGGTCCGATATATTCGCTGTGTGCATTTCCGAGGGTTCCAAAATTAGTACTGATCGGAGTTCGCAAACGGCTGAGCTGGTAAGGAGCATATTTGAACAGGTAAGTACCCGGTCCCCACCCGAATACCGGTTTTTCTTTGAACATTCTCACTGCTGCTTCCCACCTGTTAATTCTTTCGGTATTGCTCAAATCGGTTGAAATATTTGACACCGACTGCAAATGATCTTTCAGGTCATCGCTCGACACAGATTTCGTATTAGCGAGATATAATTTAACCAAAGGCCAGTAAATAATGATAAAAATAGCCAGCATACCTGCAAAAATCAACTGATAACGAAATTTCATCCTTAAAAGCATAATTATGAAATATCCTACTGCGGCAGCAACACTCATCCATGCAGCTCTTGTGTAAGAAAATACAAGTCCGGCAAGCAATATCCCTAAAAATGCGATGCTTAACAATCTTTCATTAGGTGATAGCTTAAATGCTTTCGGATAAATGACATAACCGGCCATTATCGGAATAAAGAAGGCTAGTATAGCTCCATATATTGTATGGTCTTTGAAAAATGGATCGGTTACTTTATTCGACCATTCCTGACTGAAATAAAACTGAGAATGCTGAAATAAAATTACAATTACTGCCAGAACCAGCGAAGCACAAAACAACCAAATAAATAATTTGATGTTTTTAAGGTTTTTAAATAAGTAAAGACCCAGAAAGTAAAAGACAACTACATAAAATAGTCTGGAAATAAAAAACTTTAATGAAACTAGGGGCAAAGTACTGGTAATAGTAGTGATAAAAATCCAGATTAAATTAAATAAAATAACAATAGTTAAAGGGTTTTTTAAAATACTTTTTTCGCGAAGGCCCTGCAACATAAACCTTACAAATGCCATGAATGTCAATAAAAAGATAATTGGTTCAGTAGGCAGGTCAATGGTTGAACTGAATTCGTCAAGTTTGAGGGTAAAGGATAAAGGAGTTAGTATTGCAATCAGAAAAATGACATAATCAGGTAATTTAACAATCAGAAAAAACAAAATAATGGCGAGAGGGATAAATGCTGCATAATAAATTTCCTTAACCATTAAATAAGTATTAATGGAAATAAAAGCTAAAAAAGCTATAGTAATTGCGGCATATTTGCCATAAATAAACTGTTTTAAAACAGTCATCTTTGTTTATTTAACTTCTTCGGGTTTGATGTAATTTCTGTTTTCGTAAACTATAAGAGCCACTAATAAAAACAGAAAGGCAGAAGCAAAAGCAACTAGGGTTATCAGAATACGCTTGGGATAGGCCTTTTTTTCAGGCACATAAGCTCTTTCAACAATAAATTTTGAGGGAATAATATTGTCAACATCGGCTCTGACTTGTTTATATTTAGCTCTTAGTTTAACAAACTGCTCAATTTCGTACTCCAGCTCGGATGCCAGCCATGCCTGAGTGGGTCCGTATTTCGATAAAAGTTGAATTTTGTCATCTATTGACCTCAGTGCTGCTGTATTTCCCTTGTTAACTGCTTCAGCAAAAGCAGTCCCTAAGGCTTCCGACATGGCAGTGTAGTCCAAAACACCCAGTTTTGCCAAAGCATTCAGCGAGTCTATCAGGTTCTGAACATGAGCCTTTTTTTCATTGTAGTCTTTTTCAACAATATATAAACCTTGTCTGGCTCTTTCTATAGAAATATTATTTCGGATAGTATCCATTATTTCAACAATATCGTTGGCAATTTTGGCTGCCAGTTCAGGGTCTTCATCTCTGACTCTGACTCGTATTGAGGTGTATTCAGTGAGGTTTGATTTAACATTTTTCTTAAACATTTTACCAAAGCGGGTGTTTGCATATTTTTCTCCCTGCTTGATACGATAATGCTCCATCAGATTAAATCTCCTTTTGATTTTATCAGCTATTCTGTCTGATTGCAAAATCTGAAGCAATTGTTCGGCTTCTTCGCCCTCACCAACTGTTAAAAAATCTTTATCGCCATAAACATTCTCATTCATCAGCCCACGCGATACCGACATATGAGTTGAGGGATAAAAAATAGATACTGCTTCGTATTTAGGTTTGACAAGATAGGTTGAAGCCCCGGCAACAATAGCTGCAAAAAAACTAAAACCCAACAAATAAAACCTCCACTTCCAGATGAAACGAATTACGATAATAAATTCATTAGATTGCTTAATTTCCATTTTTTTAAATTAACTTAATTAGTTTGACTTAAATTTTAGCTCAAATAATCGACTGCAAATTTCAACAATTCATTTGGCTAAACAAAATGTTATTAACGGATTATTTTCTGATAAAGTATTATGATGGAAAATATTGAAGTAATTTTGCTCCATATTCTGCTTTAATTACAATAATGAGGATAGCTGTTAATACACGTTTCTTAATAAAAGACAAACTTGAAGGTATTGGCGTTTTTACTTTTGAAATAATGAAACGTTTTTGTCATGCTCATCCCGAAGTTGAATTTATACTGATATTTGACCGCAAACCAGCTCCTGAATTTATATTTGCTCAAAATGTAAAATCAGTTATAGTTTATCCTCCTGCAAGACATCCGTTTTTATGGTTGATTTGGTATGAATTTCAATTGTTAAAAACACTTAAAAAGCTCAAACCCGATGTCTTTATTTCTATGGATGGAATGTTGCCTTTAAAATTAAAAATTCCATCGGTAGCAGTAATTCACGATATTGCATTTGAAACTTATCCGTCTGCCATACCTTTTCTTGTCAGAAAGTTTTATCATTATTTTTTCCCAAAATATGCACGTAGAGCAAGTAAAATTGTTACTGTTTCCGGTTTTTCAAAAAATGATTTGATTTTGAAATATGGTTTGCCGGAAGATAAAATTGATGTGGTGTATAACGGTTCAAAAGATGTTTTTAAAAGAATCGGAGACGAAAAGAAGAATGAAGTAAAAAGAAAATATTCAGATGGGAATCCATATTTCTTATATGCAGGCTCTCTGCATCCGAGAAAAAATATTATTGGTTTGCTTAATTCATTTGAAGGGTTTAAAGAAACTGATAATCAAAATTTTAAATTAATAATTGCAGGTCGGAAAGCATGGAAAACAACTCAAATGGAGATGTTTTATGAACAGATGAAATACAAATCAGATGTTGTTTTTACAGGATGGATTTCTGATACCGAACTGGCTGAATTAACGGCATCTGCATTTGCTATGATATATATTTCTTACTTTGAAGGTTTTGGTATACCGGTACTTGATGCGATGAAGTGTGGTGTTCCGCTCATTGTTTCCGATTCAACATCTTTGCCTGAAGTGGCAGGGGAGGCTGCTTTGTATGTAAAACCGGATAATTATGATGAAATAGCAGGAAAAATGAAATTGTTGGTGGGAGATGATCGTTTAAGAAGGAGTTTAATTGAGAAAGGGGAAATACAATCTGAAAAATTTAGCTGGAGCAGGAGTGCCGATAATTTTGCTTCAATAATTTTATCAAAAAAATATTAAGCCGAAAAGCAGAGATAAGAACTTATCCTTTATTTATTTTCAAAAAAACCTGGTAATTGCTCTTTGTCAAGAAGAGTAACTTTAAAGCGATATTTACCTGTTTTGGCACTTTTAACCGGAGTGATAATTTTCACAATACTTGTGGCTTTTTTAAGACCAGCAACAACTTTCTTTGCCATAATTATTTAATTTCTTTATGAACGGTATGTTTTCTTAAAATCGGATTATATTTCATTAATTCCAAACGGTCGGGGGTGTTTTTCTTGTTTTTTGTTGATATATAACGAGATGTACCCGGTAAACCGCTTTCTTTATGTTCGGTGCATTCCAGAATCACTTGCTGACGTCCGCCTTTACTTTTCTTTGCCATTTTTACAAAATTTTAATGCCTTTTTCTTTTTCAAGCTCCAATAAATAATTATAAAGTCCTTTTTTATCTATTGTACGTAATGCGCTGGTAGATATTTTTAAGGTAATCGTTTTATCAACTTCAGGAACATAGAATTTTTTGACCTGAAGGTTAGGGAAAAACCTCCTTTTGGTCTTCTTATTTGAGTGAGAAACATTGTTACCCACTATCGGTTTTTTACCGGTTAATTCACATACTCGCGCCATAATTCATTCTATTTGGGGGTGCAAATATCAGATAATTTTTAATTCAAACAAAATTAATTCAGAAAATATTTCAGAATTTTAAAACTTTCTTAATAAACTGCTTTTTTTTACTGCTGAAATTCATTTTCAATGAGCTTAATTTTTTTTTTGATTCTTGATTTTTTTAAAAGATTTCAGAAACTAATTTCGCCTTTAAAAGCACTGGTGCTAATGATAATCACTAAAATTTAACTTTATTGTGCTTTACTAAACATCAGGTAGAGTACTCTGTTTTTGCAAAAAAAAATGTGGCAAAAGGATTGATTTTTATTAAATCAAATTATTCTATTTTTGCCGCTCAATCAATAGTTAAATTAAATATAAAAATGAAGCACCTAACTTTTATTAAGCTTTTCGTGGTTTTAATACCTGTATTTCTATTTATTTCATGCAATAATGAAGACCCCGATCCAGTGGTAGATACAACCTTAACCATTGTTGTTAAAGATTTGGGAGGAAATTTTGTTGAAGGAGCTGAAGTGATGCTCTTTGATAATGGCAATGACTGGTCGAATAAGAAAAATGCATTATTTGTCGTTAAAAATACTGATTCTCAAGGAAAAGTGAGTTTTCCTAAAATTGAAGCTATTGAATATTGGATTAGTGTTGAAAAAGACAACTTAAATAATTGGTTCACTACCAAAACAACTGGCGGAGCAATTGCTGAGAAAAAAATTACGGAGTTAGCTATTACGATCCGTTAAGTTTTTCGTCACCAAAAGATATTCCGATACCACGTGCAGTTCTGACCAAAGCAGAATCAGGGTTAACAAAATTAGGTTTAGCAATGGCATCAACCAATGCAACACTGGTGATTTCGGGATGCCTGTATGCAACCATTCTTCCATATTCCTTGTTGAGTACCATTTCGAAAGCTTTCACACCAAACTGGCTGGCAAGTACTCTGTCGTAAGCCAATGGACTTCCACCTCTCTGAAGATGACCTAAAACAGTATTCCTGATTTCGTGCTGACAGCCTAATTGTTTGAGTTCTTCGCCTAGTTTATATCCTACACCTCCAAGCTTAATATGGTGATAACCCACTTCACTGACTTTTGTACCTATTACTTCCCCGCCTATGCTTTTGGCTCCTTCGGCTATGACAATAATCACAAAACCACGATCTTTTTTAAATCGTTTATTAATGCTTTGCAATACTACTTTAGGGTCGTAAGAAATTTCAGGAATAAGACATACTTCGGCACCACCTGCAATTGCAGCATTAAGACCTATCCAACCGGCATCTCTACCCATTACTTCAAGAATAAAAACACGATTATGACTAGCTGCTGTGGTAACCAGTTTGTCAACTGCTTCTGTTGCTATTTGCACAGCTGTCTGAAAACCAAAAGTGAAATCGGTAGCGCTCAGGTCGTTATCAATTGTCTTGGGCACTCCTATTATATTCAATCCTTTTTCATATAAGGCCTGAGAAATACGTTGTGAACCATCACCCCCGATATTTATTACAGCATCTATTCCCAGATATTGAATTTTCCTGATCATTTCGTCTGAGCGGTCAATGGTAATGTAGCTCCCATCGTTTTGTTTTACGGGCCATGCAAAAGGTCCTCCTTTATTGGTGGTTTGAATGATTGTACCTCCCATAAAATGAATACCTGATGTATTTTTTTTATCCAGAATCATTACTTCGGTAGGTTCATGCAATATTCCGTTAAATCCTTCAATGCTACCAATTATTTCCCAATTCTCTTCTTTTGCTGCTCTGCGGACAACAGCTCGTATTACAGCATTCAACCCGGGACAATCACCTCCACCTGTAACCAATAAAACTCTGTTCATTTTGAATATTTTTTGAGCTGCAAAATTACAACTTAAATTGATTGGAATTTTAAATTTGAGTAAACCATTTCATAAGTTTTTTCGTGAATATTGTTTATTTCTACCAAATGAAACTTATCTGGTGTACTTAATTTTTTCAAAAATAGTAGCCACAGCAGGGCATATCAGGCTGTTTGTTAATGTAAGATCTAAGATTTGATACATCCTTTTACGGTCGGTGTGCGGATATTCGCGACATGCAACCGGACGGTTTTCGTATATACTGCAATAATTGTCTTTTTCTAAAAATGGGCAAGGCATTGTTTTAAACACATAATCGCCATCTTCATCTGTTCGGAGAAATTTTTCAACAAAATCTGATGGTTTAATTTTAAGTGCTTTTGACATACGACCAATATCAGCATTGATAATTCGTGGACCGGTAGTTTTACAACAGTTGGCACAATCCAAACAATTAATTTCATTGAAAACTTCATCATTACACAGATGAAAAACCTTATCCAATTCGTTTTTGTTTTGCTTTTTTAGTTTTTTTATCAAAGCTTTATTATCTGCAAGATGAAGTTCAGCATTTTTTAAAGCCTGTTTTAATTGTTCTTTCATGCAGCAAGCTTCATTTGTTTAATCAGTTTTTTATTTCTGATGATGAAATCAACAATAGCAATAAATATTAGACCTGTTCCAGCAGAAAACCATTCCGTTGCAATTTCACGGGGAATATAAGTGTTCATATAGTTTTGAATATGGGGATAAAACTCAGCAGAAAAGAGTTCTTTTGTACTGAATTTTTCAAAATAGTATTTAGCATAATCAAGTGTAAATGAAATAATTATCATAACAGAACCGGTAATAAGTGCTGCCCATTCTCTGGAGGATATTTTTGTTTGTAAATTTTTAATGGAATACAAGTGGATAATAACTGAAAAAACAATCATGACAACGGAAAGAAAAACCGGTTCGATAACATGACCAACCCAAACAGTAGGAATTAAAAACAAAATGTCCCATGTAAACAGCGATTCGGGCCAGCCAATTAATACATACAAAAAAACATAGTAGAAAATATCCCAAACTGCAAAACTGAAAATAAACCATGCAAAACGCTGAGTGAAGGTTTTACCGATGAGAATAGCAATAGTCAACAGCATTACCAATGTGGCCAGTTCGCGAAGCAATTCTGTCAGGGCTATTCTACCACTGATTAATACCATTGGAAATTTGAATCCTTCAGGGTAGTAAATTTCCCTTAAATAAATTACCACAGCACTTTCGAGCAAACCCATGGCGATACTGAATGCCAAAAGGGTGAGCAGTTTACTTTTAAATTCTTTCATGATGAATCAATAACATTTTTTTTATGAGTTTATTTCAGCTTATTTCGATAAAATCATAAATATTTCTTTCCCTTTGACTGAACTGTTCAATATCAATTTCCCATTTTCAGGGAATGCAATTTCAAAAGAGTCTTTTTCCCGTGTTGTAAATCCTTGTGTTATCAGAATTTTTTCATCAATGGTGGTGAACCAGACTCCTTCCATCTTTTCGTTACCAAAATTAAAACTGAAAGTATTATCTTTTTTAAATTCAATTTGCGAGTTTTTGACTATTTCGCTGATTTCTTTCTGATAGTTTTTTTCGATTTTTAAATCTACCTGATGAAAATAATTTAAGGAATCAATTTTCCATAAACCGGTGATTTTGTTTTCAATAGTAATATTTTTAGTTGTATTGCAATTCAAAAAAGCAAACAATAATACAGTGATTGCTAATAATGAAATAGATTTCATAACCTTCAATTATCGTTTACAACAACTAAAGAAGCAGTAAAATAATGCTTATCAGACTGTAAATGTATCAGATAAACACCCGGGTTAATATTTTTTAGTTTAATTTTCTCAGTTTTCTTTTTATTGAAATCAACATTTTTCAGAAATAATACTGTTTTGCCATTGCTGTCGCTTAGTTTTAAAAAGTATTGCCCTTTGGCGTATTCCGGAATATTGATTGAAAACTCATCCCTGCATGGATTCGGATAAACAAAAACTTTGTCAGGTTCATTCTCATTCTTAATGAAATTCAGATTTCCTGTCCATTGAGAAGTATTGAGTTTGAACAAACGGTTTGGCATAGCCGGACTTTTTTCGCTGCTGAAAATTAAAGTGCTGTTGTTCTGAAAATAGGCAGCTTCTGTTTGAAATAACAGGATTGAAGGCATGTCAATTCTTCTTTTGTTACCTGTAAAAAACTGATTGCTGCGATAATCGAAAAGCAGCCATAAAAAGGGCTGATAGTTTTTATAACCCAACAACACAACTGCATTTTTTGATGGTGAAATACAAGCATCCGTAATCAGACCGTCAACATTCCATGAACTCTCAATTTTTGCCATATAGTTCCCCGGCAAAGCTGGCAAACTGTAGATTTTTGTTTGTTGATTTTTCCAGTTTTTTGAAAACAAATAAAAGGTATCGTTGATAACAATAAAGGCTTCACAATCAAAATCGTGGTTTTGCAAATCAGCATTAAAATCTGTTTGGTCAATGTAGCTGAAAATAACCGAATCGTAACTGACTGTTGTAGTTCCGGAATTAGCAATTTCAGTTTTACTGATTCTTAATATCTTCAGATTTTTTCGGTTTCCGTAATTATTTCCGAAGTCGCCAATGTAAATATAGTTATTGTCGTGTGTTAAGGCCTCCCAATCGTTATTATAAGCACCAGTCAGATAAACAGTTCTTACAATTTGATGTTGAGAAGTATCATAACCATACAATTCAGGTTTTTGACCACTGTCGTTTAAAAACCAAATCAGATTGTTAAAAAATATCATTCCTGAGTTTTCTTCCAATATCTCAGGAAGTTTTTTACTCCAGCTATCAGGGTTTATATTTGTTTTGGGATAAATACAGGAGCCATCATTAATTGTGGCATCAGGATTAAAATTGGATGCTTTTGGGTCGGTGCAGCCATATTTCTGTGCCATTAGCTGCCCTGTAGAAAGCAGCAGCAACAACAATATGAAACTATTTTTTTTCAATCAGAATTAGTAGATAGGTTTAATTCCAATATTAAAAAAGATAAATGACCAGATATCAGTATTGAGGTCTATGGTTTTGCTCACAGGTGTTCCAGCACCATGCCCGGCTTTTGATTCAATTCGTATCATCACCGGATTTTCACCTTTGTATTTTTCCTGTAAAGTAGCAATAAACTTAAAAGAGTGAGCAGGAACAACCCTGTCGTCATGGTCGGCTGTTGTAACTAATGTTGCAGGATAGTTAACATTTTCCTTAACATTGTGCAAAGGCGAATACTTAATCAGGTATTTAAATTGTTCTTCGATATCGCTGCTGCCATACTCATCAACCCAATGTCCGCCAATGGTAAATTTGTGATATTTAAGCATATCGAGCACACCTACTTCTGGAATGGCCACTTTAAACAGGTCGGGTCGTTGCAACATACAGGCTGCAACCAGTAAGCCCCCGTTTGAACCACCACGAATGGCAATTTTATCATTTGAAGTATATTTTTCTTTAATCAGAAATTCAGCAGCTGCAATAAAGTCGTCAAAAACATTTTGTTTGTTTTCGCGCAAACCTGCCTCATGCCATTTTTCACCATATTCGCCACCGCCTCTGAGATTACAAAATGCGAATATTCCTCCGTTTTCTATCAGCACTAAGCTTGATACACTAAAACTTGGCATCAGGTTTACATTAAATCCTCCATAACCATACAGTAGAACAGGGTTTTTGCCATTTTTTATCAAATCGGTTCGATAGGTTAAAAACATAGGTACCTGGGTGCCGTCTTTGCTTGTAAAAAATACTTGCTCTGTTTTATATTTGCTTAAATCAAATTTTATTTCTGATTTTCTGTAAACAGTAGTTGAGTTACTGACTAAATCGTATTTAAAAATAGTAGATGGATAGGTGAAGGAAGTAAAACCAAAAAATGCAGTACTATCATTTTTTTTGGCATTAAAACCAGTTACATTTCCAGGACCGGGCAATTTTATTTCCCCTTCTGAAACACCATTAATGTTAAATCTGTAGATTTTAGAAACCACATCCTGAATATAAATTGCTATTAATTTGTTGTTCATCAGAATTACACTAGTCAAAGGAAAATCTTTTTGTGGAATCAGGTCTTTAAAGGTGTTTGATTTATCGGCTGTATTGATCATCACCAATTTGTAATTGGGTGCCCCGTTGTTTGTTTTCATTAATAAAGAGTCACCCACATTTTCGATAACAGCATTTTCATTAGCAAATCCGGGGTCAACCACGGTAAATTCTTTATCGGCTTTTAACAGGTTTTTATACATAATACTATTCCCATTGGTTGATTCGCTGCCGTAAATAATTAAAAAACGCTCGTCTTCGGTTACATCGGCACTAAAAGTACGGAAAGGATTTTTGGGGTCTTGATAAATCAGTTGATCTTTACTTTGAGGTGTTCCGATAGTATGATAATACACTTTATGATTTTTATTTTTTTCTGAGAATTCTTTTCCTGCAAGCGGTTTATCAAACCTGCTGTAAAAGAAGCCGTTTTTGTACCAGGCAACTCCACTGAATTTAATCCATTCCAGTTTGTCGGTTAACTTTTTATTAGTTTCCAGGTCTAAAATATAAATTTCATTCCAGTCGCTACCGGCATTTGCAACACTATAGGCCAGATATTTTCCATCAGGTGAGGGGTTGGTACCAGCTAATGCAACTGTACCATCTTCACTGAATTTATTCGGGTCAATTAATAATTCTTCTTTTCCATCTATTCCTTGCATCATAAATAAAACAGACTGTTGCTGAAGACCATCGTTTTTCATGATAAAATATTTTTCTGCAGCATGAAAAGGCACTGAATAGCGAGGATAATTCCATAATTCAGTTAAACGTTCTCTGATTTTTTCACGATAAGGAATACCCGACAGAAAAGCATCCGTAACTTTATTCTGTTCTTTAACCCAGGCTTCTACTTCAGCAGCAGTATCGTTTTCCAGCCAATTGTAAGGGTCGGCTATTTCCTGACCAAAATAAACATCAACCTGATTGCTTTTACGTGTTTCAGGATAGTTGAATCCGGTTGTTTCCTCTTTCTTTTTACATGAAAAAAGCATGACAATTAAACTTAATAAGATGATATGACGTTTCATAAATAATGATTTTAGGGTACAAATTTAGTCATATTGCCAAAGAAAGAACGATTTGAAAATGATTTTTTTTATTCTGATTTATTCATCAGTGTTTTGAAGACCTGATGTTTTACAAAGCTTAAAACGACTAAGATGTTTTTTGCTTTAAAAGCCTGAATAATTGAAAATATTGGATTGTGGTTGCTTCTCGAAATTGAATTCAAATCTTAGGAATTCTTAGGGTTAAAAATCAGGATGTGAATGTTGTTTTCTCTTGTTTACAAATATTCTGAATGACCCATTTTCCTGATTGAGCACTGGGTGGTAATCCACCTCCAGGAAATAACCATTGCCCTATCATATAAAATGACTTCAGACCTGGAAGTTGCATTTTCAGATTTTTCATCATATTGGTACTGGTAGGTAAAAAGCCTTCATAAGCTCCCTGCCACACTCCTGTAAATTTTACTGTTGTTTTAGGTGTTGCAACATCAATTACCTCAATGTGTCGGGAAATATCCGGATAATGTTTTTCCAAAATTGTTATTGCATCCTTCGTAATTTGTTCTTTTTCTGCCTTGTAGGTCATTTCATTCATGTTTTCCCATATTTCCCAATTGCTTTCAAATCGCATTACCATAGTAGTTTTTCCTTCAGGAGCCATCGAAGGGTCAAAAGAATAATCCATCAAGGTATATCCCGATTTCAACGGAGTTGAACCTATCATTAGATTTTTTGTTAGATAAGATGTAGTTCCATTATTGGGTATCTTGGTATTTATTCCAAATGAAACCTGAACCAGGGGAGGGAATAATTCCCAGTTATCGTAAGCATTTTTTATTTCGGTTGATACATATTTGCCTTCAAGCATTTTAAAAATTGTTGAGTAGCCATCGGCAGCGCTGATAACATAATCAGCAAAAACAACAGACCCATCTTCGAGCATTATTCCTTTTGCAACATTATTTTCCGTTAAAATTCTGACTACTTTTCTGTTCGAATTGAATTTGCCGTTTAAAGAAAGATATTTGTTATACATCCGTTGTGCAAAAGGTAAGGAACCACCCATCAAATAACCTGCATTTCCGGTATGGAACCACGACAACATCAACACAAAAGCTAAAGCTGAAAAATCGCGGTCGGCAAACAGGCCACCCATAAATTGTTTCAGGTTTTTATTGGTGAATCCAAGCGAATCGAGATAAGATTTGTACGATTTTTTACCGTATTTAATCATCAGCCTGAATATTGAGAAGTGTTTTATCATGAAATTGACGTATGACATATTACTTCTAGTTTCAGGTGATTTTTCAAATGGCTCAAATCCGATGACTTTTTTCATTTCATCGCACATTTTGCGAATTGCTTTTTCATCTTCAGGTGCATAATTAATAAGGTAATTTTCCCAATCATTGATGTTTGAGTAAATTAAGAACTCATTGTTATCGGTATCAACAAATCTGGAGTAGATTTTATGATTATAAACAACGGTATTTGAATTAATAACACCTGTTTCCTGCCATATTTTATTGAAAACTCCTTCTTTTGAGCCAACCAGCCAATGCAAACAATAGTCGAAACGGTATCCTTTACGGTCCCATGCCGTACACTGACCACCTGCAAAATTGTGCATTTCAAAAATCTCAGTTTCAAAACCGTTTTTACGCGCATAAATTCCGGCAGATAAGCCAGCTACTCCACCACCAATTATGATAATTTTTTTTGCCATAACATTATTTTTAGAGCAAATGTAAGTGCAAGCTAAGCGAGGAAAATAATAATTTTCGGTGAAATGAGATTATTTCCCGATGAATGTCAAAAAAGCTACTTTAAAATGAATGGGTGTTTCAGAAAAGCTTCATTTTATCCAGCACATTCTGCAAGTCTTTAACTGCTTTAGCTGAAATTTTAACTAAATCTAATTCTTTTTTAGTCAACTTAAGTTCAATGATTTCTTCCACACCATTTTTACCAAGCACAACAGGTACACCAAAATAAATATCCTGTAAGCCATATTCACCTTGTAACCATGTACTTATAGGCAATATCCTTCTTTGGTTTCGCAAAATAGTTTCCACCATCAAAGCAGCAGCAGCACCTGGGGCATACCATGCAGAAGTACCCATCAGGTTAACCAGTTCGGCTCCTCCATTAATAGTTCGGTCAACTAATGCATTTATTTGTCCTTCACTCAATAATTCAGTAATTGGAATACCACCAACAGTTGTATAGCGGGGAAGCGGAACCATGGTGTCGCCATGACCACCCATTAATACTGAGTTAATTTCTTTAGGGGAAACATTTAATTCATGTGAAATGAAAGATTTGAAGCGGGCAGTATCAAGTACACCGGCCATCCCGAATACTCTTTTTGATGGAACTTTGGCTGCCAGATAAGCTGTATAAGTCATTACATCGAGAGGGTTTGAAACAACTATAATTTTGGCACGTGGTGAATAGCGGATAACCTGCTCGGTAACTTCTTTAACAATTTTTGCATTGATAGAAACCAAATCATCGCGGCTCATACCGGGTGAGCGGGGTACACCCGAAGTAATGACCACAACCTCACTGTCATAAGTTTTTGCATAATCGCTGGTATAACCAGAGGTTTTGGTATCGTAAAGTAAAATCGGGGATGTTTCCCACATATCCAAAGCTTTACCTTCGGCTATTCCCTTTTTGATGTCAATAAGAATAATTTCGTCTGCAACTTCATTGTTTGCAAGTACCTTAGCACATGTTGCGCCTACATTTCCGGCTCCTACTATCGTAACTTTCATAATTTTAGTTAATTTTTTCCGACTGCAAAGATATTAAACATTTATTTTTTTCGATATGTAAAATTGGTATTTGTTTTAAAAAATTAAAGTCAGGATTCTGTAACCGGCTTTCAATTAAAATCTGGTAAAATTATTATTAATCTATTAATAAAAATATCAAGTTTAATACCTTTGCACTTCATATCAATTATGAATTTTAGACAAAAAATCAGCTGTATTCTTGTATTTGCAATGCTTGCGTCAACTTCTGCTTTTGCACAGTTGCTACCATCTTTTGGCAATAGCCGAACAGGTACTTCTGGTTTTCAGTTTTTAAAAATTGCTCCAGATGCACGTTCTGCTTCCTTAGCTGGCAGCACTTCGGCATTTACCAACGATTTATCGGCAGTTTTCTGGAATCCGGCAGGCCTGAGCTCTATGGACAGCAACCAGTATCAGTTTCAATTTGGTCATACTTCTTATTTTACCGGCCTGGAAATGAATTATGCTGCTATTGGCTACACCAAAAGGCATTTAAATTATTGGGCATTCAGCATTATTTACTTTACAACTGAAGAAATGCCTGTTACTACCGAATTTCAACCAGAGGGTAATGGTTTGGTTTTTTATGCAAGTAATTTTCTGGCTACAATGAGTTTTGCCAAAGTTTTATCAGATAATTTTTCGTTTGGATTAAATGCTAAATATCTGGAGGAAGACATTGCCGGAATTAAAGCTCGCAATGGCATTTTTGATGTAGGATTTATTTACAAAATCGGTTTTAACGGTAAAACTAAGTTTTCTGCCAATATGTCGAATTTCGGATTTAATGTTAGTCCGACCGGTGAAGTTACCATCAATACCCTAAAAGGGCCAAAAACATATAATGATTTTGAAAACTTGTCGGTTCCTGCAGTTTTCAGAATGGGTTTATCTACTGTTATATTTCAGTCAGATTTGCATAGTCTTGGTGCAGCCATTCAACTGACCCATCCTACCGATAATAATGAAACAGTTTCATTTGGAATAGAATATGGTTTTAAAAAGTTTCTGTTTTTACGGTCAGGATATGAGTTTGGTACCGATATGCGGGAATCTCCTTCGGCAGGTATCGGACTTAATTTTCAGAGATATTTTGGAAGAATAAGATTTGATTACAGCTTTAATAACAGAGCTTTGTTTGGTAATATTCACCGATTAACCTTAGGTATTGCAATTAAATAAAAACAGATGAAAAGATTATTATTTTTAAGTGTTGTTATCAGTTTTTTGTTTTCATCATGTGAATTTTTATTTGGGACAAAAGACGATCCTACCGTTAAGGAAATTTTTGAAGAAGGCAAAATTGACCCTAATCTGGTGCAGAATAATGTTGGTTATGTGCCTGTTTTACCCGTATGGCAAGGTTTTAAATCGCCAACCGATGTGTATGTTGGCTATGACGAAATGGTTTATATAGTTGACAACGATGGCTTAAAAATTCTGGATCTTACAGGTAAACTACATCGGTTAATTCCCATTTACAAAGCCACAAAGGTGATACAAGACAGGAGAATTCATACTTATGTGATTGGAAAAGTTGTTGTTGAAATAGCCGGCCAGCAACGCGAATTGAGTTGTGTTTATCATCTGAAAAATACTGCTGCCTCAGGTAATCCGGTTTTTGTTGATACGCTCATACATCCTTTTTGTGACGATTCCCGAAAAAATATCAGTTTCCGCAACGAAGACTTATCTGTTGAGTTTACAGGTATGGCAAGCAACTACGACAATACCATTATGATAAGCCGAAAAGGACCAGTAAATAATCTAAGTTCTTCTGCACGTCCTGACAATACGGTTTTGTTTTTTAATGAAAACGGAACTAATACCGGATATGCAAAAGGCTTGAGTCCTCTCACACCTAATTTAAAATCGGTGATTCAACCTTCTTCTATTTGCGGTTTTACAGGCCCACCTCAAAAAATATATGGTGTTTCCAAATCATTTGATTTTTTAATCTGCCAGGCAGCAAGCAATCAGAATATTGAATTCAGAGTTTTATGGATAAAACAATATATTGATCCTGATGCAGGAGTGGTTTATGTTGAAAATCCATCATTATTGAATTTTGATTATTCTAAAGCCGATAGTTTTTTGTATGATGCCTTTAAATTCAGCAATCCAACCGATGTTTGTTATGCTCCCGACCAATCAGGCTATATTTTTATTTGCGACAAAAGCAAACACCGTTTTTACCAATTTACGAGTAATGGTTTTGAAGGAGTTACACCACCTGCAAACTCAGGAATATCAAAGAATATTAATGTGTCTTTCGGAAAAAAAGGACAATCATTATTTGAGTTTAATGAACCTGAAGCGATAGCTTATTTCAGGAATGTTGTTTATATTGCCGATAAAGGCAACAACCGCATTGTCAGGTATATTCTGAGTACTGATTTAGAGTAAAAGCAGAAATATTTTAAAAAAATCATTTTTTTATTCCTTGTTATCAAATTTATTAATAAAACTTTTTACCTTTGCAGCGATTAAAAATCGTGCGTTATTAAGAGAATTAAACAATAAAAGATGCCCGCCAAGTTTAATCCCATAAAGATTTTTGCAGGTCAGGCTTCAAAAGCCTTAGGCTCACAGATAGCCGAATGTTTCGGTGCTTCTTTGGGCAATGTAAGTATGCTTAAGTTTAAAGATGGTGAAATTCAACCTAGTTTTGATGAATCTATCCGTGGTTGTGATGTTTTCATTATTCAGTCAACCTATGCACCTGCCGAGCATATTCTTGAACTGTTGCTGATGATAGATGCTGCGAAAAGAGCATCGGCTCATTACATTAATGTTGTGATTCCATATTACGGGTATGCCCGTCAGGACAGAAAAGATAAGCCCAGAGTAAGTATAGGTGCCAAACTCATTGCTGATTTGATATCAACTGCTGGTGCCGAATGGGTAATGACAATGGATTTACATGCGGCTCAAATTCAAGGATTTTTTTCAATCCCGGTTGTTCATCTCGATTCGTCTGTGCTTTTTGTGCCTTATATCAAACATCTTGATCTGGAAAATCTGGTTATTGCCTCTCCCGACATTGGTGGGACAAAAAGAGCCCGCACTTTTGCCGGTTTACTGAATTGCGATATTGTTATTTGCGATAAACACCGTAAAACAGCCAATCAGGTTGATGAAATGAGGATTATTGGTAGTGTAAAAGGTAAAAATGTCATTATTGTAGATGACCTGATTGACACCGGAAATACTTTAGTTAAAGCGGCAGAGGTTATGATGGACGATGGAGCAAAAAGCATCAGAGCATTTGCAACTCATCCTGTTTTCTCTGAAAACGCAACAGAAAAATTATATCATTCAAGTTTGGAAGAAATAGTTGTTTGCGATACCTTACCGGTTCGCAATCCGAATTCAAAAATAACAGTGTTGCCTACAGCAGGTTTATTTGCCAAGGCAATTCATCAGGTGTATGAACACGAATCAATCAGTTCGTTGTTTGATATGCCTGCATCATTTCAAAAACAAATAAAATTTAAATAGAAGAAGATTATGAAACAATTTGAGTTGTACGGGAAATTAAGAGAAAAAACTACCAAAGGTGCTATTAATAATCTTAGAGCCGATGGTTTAATTCCTGGTGTACTTTATGGGGGAGAAGAAAACAAATATGTTTATTTTTTCATTAACGATTTGAAAAAGCTTCTTTATACTGATGATGTTTATTATGTAAATACTGATATTGAAGGCGTTACTTGTAATGCTGTTGTTAAAGAGGTTCAATATCATCCGCTGAGTGATGAACCAATTCATATTGATTTACTTGAAGTTAATCTTGATAAAGTGATAAAACTTGCTTATCCGATTCACTATACCGGTACTCCTGAAGGTACAAAACAAGGTGGTAAAGTTCAGAAAAAGAAAAGAAAGTTAATATTGAGAGGAAAGATTTCTGTCTTACCGGATATTTTAAACATAGATATTTCACATTTGAATCTGGGTGATACTATGAAAGTGAAAGATCTTAGTTTTGATGGAGTAGAAATTCTTGATCAACCTAATACTCCGTTAATATCTGTTGCCAGAACAAGGGCAACAGCTACTGAAGGTGGGAAAAAATAATAAATTATCGTTAGCTCTTGAAAATACTTGTTGCCGGATTAGGGAACATTGGAGAGGAGTACAGGAATACACGGCACAATGCCGGGTTCATGATAGTGGACTATTTAGCTGCTCAATATAAAATTGAATTTAGTTCGGGCAGATATGCCTTTTATACTGAATTAAAAGTTAAAAACAAAGTAATTACACTGATTAAGCCTTCCACTTATATGAATTTGAGTGGGAAAGCAGTTGCCTATTGGATGAAAAAGATTGGTGTTAGTATCGAAAATCTGTTGGTTGTTGTTGATGATATTGCCTTACCTGCCGGAAAAGTACGCATTAAAACAAAAGGCGGAGATGGTGGACACAATGGGCTTATTGATATTACCGAGCATTTAAACAGTAATAATTTTTGCAGATTAAGGTTCGGTGCCGGAAATGATTTTTTCCCGGGCCAGCAGGCAGACTATGTATTAAGCAAATGGCCTGATGACGAATTGCAAATGCTTAATGAAAAAATAAAATTGGCTGCCGATGCTGTTGTTTGCTGGGCTTTAGAGGGAGTTGAACAGGCAATGACAAAGTTTAACAACAATTGAAATGCATATATTTTGCAATAAATATTACTCATAAAAATTAAAATTGAAGAAAATGAAATACGATGTAATAGTTTTAGGAAGTGGACCTGGTGGATATGTTGCAGCTATCAGGGCTTCACAATTAGGGAAAAAGGTAGCTGTTGTTGAAAAGGAAAGCATAGGTGGTATTTGCCTTAATTGGGGTTGTATTCCTACAAAGGCATTGTTGAAATCGGCACAGGTGTTTGAATATCTGAAACATGCCAGCGATTATGGTATAGTAGCTTCTGATGCAGGAGTTGATTTTAATGCTGTTGTAAAGCGCTCTCGTGCAGTTGCCGAAAAAATGTCGAATGGTGTTCAGTATCTCTTTAAAAAGAATAAAATTGATTTGATAAAAGGTTTTGGAAAACTATTATCAGGTAATAAAATTGAAATTGTATCCGATTCAGGCGAAAAAAGTATATTTGAAGCAGATCATATTATATTGGCAACTGGTGCTCGTAGCCGTGAATTGCCGGGAATAAAAATTGATGGGAAAAAAATTATCGGTTACCGCGAAGCAATGACATTAAGCCATCAACCTCAAAGTATGCTGGTTATTGGTTCAGGAGCAATAGGTTCTGAGTTTGCATATTTTTACAATGCAATTGGTACTGAGGTTACTCTGGTTGAAGTATTTCCTGAAATAGTACCCAATGAAGATGAAGAAGTATCTAAACAATTAGCAAGAAGCTTTAAGAAAAGCGGTATTAAAGTTCTGACCGGTTCATCAGTCGAAAGTGTTGATATTTCAGGAGATAAATGTAAAGTAAAGGTTAAAACACCAAAATCAGAAGAAAACATTGAAGTTGACATTGTTCTTTCAGCAGTAGGAGTTGCAACAAATATTGAAAACATTGGTTTGGAAGAATGCAAGGTAAAAGTCGAAAAAGGAAAAGTAATTGTTGACGATTATTATGCAACCAATGTAAAAGGAATCTACGCTATTGGCGATATAGTAAAAGGACCTGCATTGGCTCATGTTGCTTCAGCCGAAGGAATTATTTGTGTTGAAAAATTCTGCGGACACAATCCTGAACCTCTTGATTATAAAAATATACCTGGTTGTACATATACCAATCCTGAAGTAGCTTCTGTGGGATATACCGAAAAAGCTGCAACAGAAGCCGGTTATGAAATAAAAGTTGGGAAATTCCCATTTTCGGCTTCAGGTAAAGCATCTGCGGCAGGCAACAACGAAGGTTTTGTAAAATTGATTTTTGATGCCAAATATGGCGAACTTCTGGGTGCTCATCTGATTGGAAGCAATGTTACCGAAATGATAGCTGAACTGGTTGCAGTACGTAAGCTCGAAACCACAGGCCATGAACTGATTAAAACCATTCATCCTCATCCAACCATGTCGGAAGCGATTATGGAAGCTGCTGCTGCTGCTTATGGCGAAGTAATTCACTTGTAAAAATAGCTGACTTTGAATGCCGATAACATAAGGGTAGTTTTTAAGTATGCCATTATTCTGGCTTTTGTTGTTCTGGTTTATTATTTTTTACCTAAAGGCAGTAATTTTCATTTTCAGTTTTCTAAAAATGAAGTCTGGCAGTATGATGATTTATTTGCTCCTTTTTCTTTCCCTGTTCTGAAAACAGATGATGAAATCAAACAGGAGAAAGAATTATTGTCGTCAGCATATAAGCCTATTTTCATAAAAAACAGTAGTGTTTTAGAGCGTATATTGCTCAATATTAATAATTCACCGGAAATATATCTGATTCCTCATGCAGGCATTCCTACTATTAGTGAAGCGGATTTAAAATTTGTTGAAGATGTTTTAATTGATCTTTACAATACCGGTATTTATAATCCGGATGAAATTGATAATCAGTTTAATTCTCAGATAATTACCATCATCAACGAAAATAAAAACTCAAGTGAGTTGTTTCTTGAGAATATTTTCACTGTTAATGATGCAAAGGAGTATCTGAAAGCCAAATTGCTTCAGGATAGTTTTCATTCCCGTTATTTTATCATTCAAAAAATTGTGGAGGAAGTTACGCCCAACTTATTGTATGAAAAGCAATTGACTGCACAGAACCTTAAAGTGCTGCTCAATGAAATTTTACCAACAAAAGGGATGATTATCGAAGGAGAAAAAATTATCAGTAAGGGAATGCGGATTACTGATGAAAAATATCAGGAACTATTTTCATTGAAGCAAACATTTGAAGGCAAGGAAAAAGGAGAATTGTCAAAATTTCTGAATGATGCCGGATATCTTTTATTGGTGCTGATTATATTTTTTGTATTCATTCTTTATTTATCACAAGCCGATAAAAATGTTTTTAACACCAACAAAGAAGTCTTTTTAATTTTAACTACCATTTCTGTTTTTATCATTATCAGTTCTTATGTTGTCAAAAACAACCTTTTCAGCATTTATCTGATTCCTTTTTGCATTGTACCCATATTGCTTATTTCATTTTTTGAAACTCGTATTGCTTTCATCAGCCACCTGGTGGTGGTTGGAACAGTCAGTATATTTGTTTCTGACAATTTCGATTTTCTCTTTGTACAGATTATAGCAGGTTTAAGTGTTGTTATTGCAATTTCGCGCGTCAGATATATTTCTCAGTTTTTTATTTCAGTGCTCCTCGTAACTGCTGCTTATGTATTTTCATATCTGGGATTGCATTTGCTGAAAGTATCTGAATACAGCGAACTCGATTTACTCGAGTTACGATGGTTTGCCGGGAACTTTATTCTGACATTATTGGCTTATCCGCTGATTTATGCTTATGAAAAATTGTTTGGAAAAGTTTCAGACCTTAGTTTGATTGAATTGTCAGATTTAAATAAAAAACTGTTAAGAGAATTAGCTTCAAAGGCACCTGGTACCTTTCAGCACAGTCTTCAGGTGGCCAACCTCACTGAGGCTGTCTTAGCTAAAATCGGTGGAAATTCTTTATTGGCAAAGGTTGGTTGTTTGTATCACGACATAGGAAAAATGAATGCACCTCTGTATTTTATTGAAAATCAAAAGGACATCAACCCTTATGAAAAAATTGTATCGGAAAAGGAAGCAGCAGCCATTATTATCAGACATGTTTCGGACGGAGTAAAACTCGCAAGAGAACATAAATTACCACGTGAAGTTATTAATTTTATTAAAACACATCATGGAACTACACGTGTCGAATATTTTTACAGAAATTTTATTAAACGAAATCCTGAAGCAACTAATGTTGAAAATGAATTTCGCTATCCGGGCCCTAAACCTACCACCAAAGAAATGGCAATAGTGATGATAGCTGATTCAATAGAAGCAGCTACCAGAAGCTTAAAAGACACCAGTCAGGAATCACTCGAAAAGTTGGTTGATACTTTAGTTGATCAAAAACTATCGGATAACCAGTTTCAAAATGCAAATATTACTTTTAAAGAAATTAAAATTGCTAAAGATATTATTAAAAATTCGTTGAGGAGTATTTATCATCAGAGAATTGAATACCCTTCTGAGAATTAATTTGATTAGAAATTACTTTTGAACAGACATATTAAAATTGAGGTAAGATGGATGAATTTAACAAAAATAAGCAGGAAGAAGTTTTTTCAAAACGTATCCGTGCAGGTAAAAAGAGAACTTATTTTTTTGATGTGAAAACAACTAAAAGCAATGATTTTTATCTGACAATAACTGAAAGCAAGCGTGATTTCAGAAATCAGGATAGTTATATCAAACACAAAATCTTTGTTTACAAGGAAGATTTCAATAAGTTTTTACAGGCTTTGACAGAAACAATTGATTATGTGAAAAATGAGTTAAATCCCGATTTTCAGTACGACCAGTTCGACAACAATCAGCAAAATAATTTCTCATCGTTTGAGGATGATGGTTTTAATGTTTTCGAGGAAGATGATGCTGATTTAAAATAAGCAATTTTACCGTAATAAAGTAACTGAACCGGTGTATCGTTTGGGTGTACCATTGCCCTGATAACGTATTACTACCACATATACATCTGTAGGGCAATCTTTGCCATTATATTTACCATCCCACATATTATTGGGCGAATTTGATTTAAATACTTCCTGTCCCCATTCATTAAATATCCTCAATTCGAAAGTATGTATATTGCCTGCCATTACTTCAAAATGATCATTTAATCCATCATTATTGGGTGTAAAAGCATTGGGAATTTGAAGTACCGGTTCAAAAATAAACGATATTTCATTTGACCATGATTCAAATTCCGGTTTATTGTTTCTAACAGCAACAACACGGTAAGTTTGCTTAATGCCTCTCATGGCTGCATCCAAATCAACTATTGTATCGCTGGTAGTGGCAACTAACAAATACTGGCTTTCATCATTCTTACGATAATAGATATTGTATTTTTCAACACCTTCCGGCCAATTGATATATTCATTCCAATGAAGCCTGACATCAAACTCTGTTAGTTTTTTGCCTTTTAACAATACATTCCGGTGAGCTTCGCTATAAAATTGTTCTTTACATAGGTTTTCAACCGAAATTTTATAGTGATGATTTGAGCTTGCTGTTTTTACGTACTGATCAATATAGCTTTTTGACGATGGACTGAAAGAATCAATAAGGTTCCATGAACGATAACCTTCGTCATTGCGGTACAGGTAAATTTTCTTTTTAAAATGAACTGAATTGACCAAATCCCATTTGGTTTCAATAATTTTATCGTTTTCAGGTACGGTTGTTACCAATTCAAACACAGGTGCCAATGAATCTACATTGACTAAGTGTTCGACCAGAATACCAATACAACCCCATTCGGTCGTTTCGACAACACTTAACTTACCGGTGTTGCTTGTAATCCAGTTTACAAGTGTTTGATTACCGGTGCTTACTGCAGGAAATGCTCCACCTTCGATAGTCCATTTATAAGTTGAATTTGCAAATCCTGTTACCGAATAAGGTATATTTGAATTGTTGGGATAACAAACAAAAGCACTCCCATTAATTTTACTTGTACGTGGATTTGGATGCACCGAAACCGTAAAAAATTCAGGAGTACTGGTACAGCTATCTTTGGTAAGTTCCCATACTTTAATCACATAAACACCTTCTTTTTGCCACGAAATACGTATTTTATTAAATCCCTGACCTACAAATGGTATATTGGTGTCGCTGATTGACCAGAAAAACACTGATCCCGGAAATCCTGTTACTGAATAAAATGAAGTATCATATTCGCAAACATCAGGTTTGCCTGAAATGGGAGAGGTGTGTGGTATAGGATTGATTACCACCTGCCTGTAAACTGTGTCGCCATAACAGTATTTATCGTTAATCGAATCGTAGCTGGTTTCCCTGACTTTGAGCAAGCCTGCACCTTTTGTCCCCCAGAATACATTAATAAGGTTTTTTGTATTACCGGAAAGAATATCACCACCATTGACACTCCAGTTGAAGGTTGAACCGTTTACATTCATTACTTGATATGGTTCATTGCTGAATTCGCATACAAAAGTATCGCCTTCAATGGGCGATGTTTTCAAATGATAGCTGATTAAAACCGGAAAATAAGCTGTATCGCTCACACAGCCTTCTTTTGTAGTTTCAACTGTTTTTATCATCGCACTTCCTGAATCTGGCCAATTCACCTTAATAGCTGATTTCTGATGTATGCCATCGGCCCTGACACCATTTATCACTTTCCAGTCATATATAGAACCTGAACGCTCTTTGACCCAATATTCAACATTTACTGTATGTGGGCATACTACCTCTGGTCCAAATATTTTTGCACCAGGTTTTACAATCTGAACCGGCAAAAACTGAGTATCTCCCAAACAATTATATTTGTTAATTTCAAAAACCCCAAGTATCCCGCTGGCTGTATCTTGCCAGGTAATATTGGTTTTATAGGTATTGCCCGGAGTTTGTATTGTGCCACCACTTACACTCCAGTAGTAAACAGAGCCTGCATTATTCTTTACTTCATAAGGAAATGTGCCGAGAAAACAGGGCGTTTTATTTCCTTTTATCGATAAGGGTTCAGGTTCGGGATTAACAGTTATCAAAACAGAATCAAAAGAAGTGCAGTTTTTACTGCTTCGAACAGTCAGAAAGTATTTATATACTATCGGGCTACCAGTTATGTTTTTTACCGTAAACAGTGGTTGCGCTGAATTGCTGTCATTTAAATTTTTTGATGTGCTCCAAATATATTTGGCAAGAGTATCTTTTGGTATTGTGCCGAGTTTTAGAGTATCCCCTGAGCAGATAGTTTTATCGGCACCTGCATCGGCAACAGGTAAAGGATGGATGTTTATCTTTTTTGTCATTTTTACTGGCCCGCATCCATATTTGCTGGTTTCATAAAGTTCCAGAGTTCCTTGTCCTGATTTGCCCCATCCGGCTTTTATTTCGGTCTGCCCCTGTGGTGTTTGAATATTGCCACCTATAATATTCCACGAAAGCAGTGAATTTTTTGAAGTTCCGTAAGCTTTATATTTTAAGCTGTCGGTGTATTCGCATATATTAACAGGTCCTGAAATACTGTCGGGTCCCTTAAAAGGCTGAACATAAATCTGAAAAATAGAAATAGTAGTTTTTGGCGGACAACCATTATCACTTACTCTGAGTGTGAAAAAATATGGATTTGAACAGCCGTGATCGCATGAGGTTTTCCATTCAAATTTAGTTTTTAAAGTATCGTTCGATTTTACCAAAGGCAAAGTGGCATAAGGAGGAGGTACAGTTGATGATGATCCTCCGAAAATATCACCTTCTTTTGTGGCTGTAAGGCTGTCTTTATCATAATCGGTATATACTATATCAAAAGTAATTGTATTTCCTTCCTCTACAATAAATGTAGTGATAATCGGGTCAATGAGTTTTGGAAAATTATTAGGCGGACAATTTAAGACTATCAGTTCTATATCACGTCTGACAGTTGATATTAAAACTCCATCCCTGTATTCTTTCACATCAACTGCTATTTCCCAAAAACCCGCATAAGGAACCATTATTGTTACCAATCCTGTAGCTGAATTAATTGCACTATAGCCATTATTCCCAAAAGGTTTTGCCAAAGAATAACCTGTTGAATATGTTCCTTTCACTATAGGTAATGGTAAATTCATCGGATTAACCGGAATGGGATCGTTGTCGCTGCCTCCTGCCCAAGGGTGGGCTAATTCGTAAACTAAGCTATCGCCATCGCTATCTGTGGCAGAGTAAGAAATAGAAACGGTATCCTGAGCACAGACATAAGGTGTAGGAATGCTGTTAAAATAGGGAGAATTATTAATTATCGTATTTCCGTTTGCATCTGTATTAGGTGGTATAAAGGCATAATATGTTTGACCTGTATTGGGTACAAAATTCACAAGGTTGTTTCGGCAGCAGCGTACATGCGTCAAATGAAATCCGGTGGTGGTTGGAGGTAATGAAATTACACCTTCGTAGTAGGTATGTTTGATACAGATTAGGGGCATAAAAGAACACTTACTACCTCCGCTGGGTGGGTTTATTTTCGTTTCAGTACCCATATACAAGGTTTCAGTTCGTAACTGGGTGCGGGTGGCATTGTTATAATAAACTCCAACCGCAATACTATAATCGAAATTGGTCGTAGAGTTCTGGCAGTCGCGATACATATCAATGCGGATTTTATAATAATAATAACCGCCCGATTTGTATAAGTACTGATAGGTAAAATCGCCTCCCATTAAATGGGTAGCAAATGTATCAGTATGAGTGAAAAACAAAGTAAAAAAGGCCAGTATAATTAAAAGTTTTTTCAAATTTGACTTTCAGATGATACGATTTTCAAACAACAAAGTTACAATCTAATTTAGTATAATTCTAAAGAAATCATTAATAAAGATACATTTTGTAATAAAAAGGTTGGCTTATGTAGTGAAAAAATAATGCCGATGATGTTTTTATGACTGTCTGCCGATTAACAAATGAGCAAAAGTGTATAATTCTTTTTTACGTTCGCTTTTTGCTTCAATTTTCTCGAATTTTTGAATGGCAGCATTAAAGTATTTCTTGCTCTCTTCAAGTGCCAGGCGGTCAATATTGAGTTTTGTGTAAATTTCTTTTACAGCTTTAATTTTTTCTTCAGCCTGATAGTGTTGATTATTAATCCAAAAATCAAGTTCTTTTTGTGTTTGAGCATCTGCCATTTCATAAGCTTTTACTAATAGAAATGTTTTTTTATTCGATAAAATATCACCACCTATGTTTTTGCCAAACTTTTCAAAATCTCCAAAAGAGTCTAAGTAATCATCCTCAATCTGAAACGAAATTCCAAGATTAACACCAAAATCATCAATTAATTCTTTATTTGAACTGGTAGTTCGTGCCATTACAGCCCCAAGTTTTAAACAACCCCCAAGTAATACAGCAGTTTTAAGCCGTATCATTTCAATATACTGGTTGGTAGTAATTCTTTTTTCTGATTCATAATTCATATCGTATTGCTGGCCTTCGCAAACTAAAAGTCCTGTTTTGTTGTAAAGCACCATTACTTCACGTAAAATGTCATCATCAACTTCGAGCATCAGCTGGTTGGCAAGCAACAACATTGCATCACCCGATAAAATAGCTGTATTTTCATTCCATTTTTTATGAACAGTTTGAAAACCACGCCTGAATAATGCTTTGTCCATGATGTCATCGTGCATCAGGGTAAAATTATGAAACATTTCGATGCCGTAAGCTGCTCCTACTGCTTTTTCAACATTGCCTTCAAACAGGTCAACTACCATCAAAGTCAGAACAGGTCGGATGCGCTTTCCACCAATGGATAGCAGGTAACTTACAGGCTCATAAAGGTTTTGTGGTTCTTTTTTTAACGAAGAATCACTTTCTGATTTTTTTAAAATTAAATCTTTTAATTCATTGTAGCAATACATGGCAGCTTTTTTTTTAAGACAAAGAAATATATTTTTATACTTTAAAAGACAATTGATAAGTATTAATGTTCGATGATACATTTAGTAGTTTTCTCAACAAAACTTAATTGCCATTTATTATTGCCATAATTTCTCTCTTTTTTAAAAGAGACTTAAACTTGTGAAGTTAAAGCTTAAAATTATTTTCAAGGTGAAATTCCAATTTTTAAGGAATAATTAAAAGGAGAAGGTAAAGAATTTCTATAATAAACATACTAATTTACACCTTTAACTTAATATAATTAATTCCTAATCTATTATTTATTAATAAATAATTCTTTTTAACTTTGGCAACTTTCATTTCTTTTAAATTTCAATGCAATGGTGATTTTTGAAAGCTTGAAGGAAAAGAACAATTAAATCATTATAGTGAATAACCGACAACAAACGAAAATAATCGCTTACGTTCAGTTAACAGGCAAAACTATTAGCA
>Ga0209835_1000415_pt1 | contig 28483 bp, 22 predicted proteins | sample LakKivwa52mmetaG_FD_184138 | JGI IMG/M metagenome (GOLD analysis project Ga0209835, IMG submission 184138) | Anoxic lake water microbial communities from Lake Kivu, Rwanda to study Microbial Dark Matter (Phase II) - Lake Kivu water 52m metaG... | ecosystem: Environmental > Aquatic > Freshwater >... | reverse complement strand
TACCATGAAACCTCTTCAGGAAGCCTGAAACCCAGAGTGGGTTCGGCAATAAATGCGTATATGACAAATATTATCACTGCGACACCTGTTTTTTTTGCCAAAAAAGCGATCATGCCTGCAAAGCTAAGGTAGGCAAACACTTCGAGGAAGTACACAGCAACAAAAAAAAGCTTAGCGGAGAAATTAATGGTTTCTGATTCTCCCGAATGAATAAAGCCCAGTACCAAACTTGCTCCAAATACTATAGAGGCTGCATAAAAACTTAAAGCTACCGTTGAAAGTAGTTTTGCCAAAAAGAAACTTTCGCGACTCATTCCGGTGATGATATGTTGCCGTATTGTACGATAGCTGAACTCGTTGCAAATGAACAAAATGATGGTAAAAGCCAAAAGAAACTTAAACAAACCGGCAATATAGGTCAGGTTGTGCCATATATATGGAAAAGCGTAGAGCGAAAACTCAGGTATTGGAATAGGGCTGTTTTTGCGGGCATCGCCAACAACTTTATTCATAAAAGCCTCTGCGCCCGACAAAATAACAATAATACTGACAGTATAAAGTGCCAGAATGAGCCAGAATGCAGGACTCCTGAATAGCTTACGTGCTTCGATGCGAAACAGTATTCTCATAGGTTGTTTTTTAAAAGGTCCAGAAAATTCTGCTCAAGTGTCTTGCTAATCAAGGATATGTGTCCAAGAACATGCCCATTTGAAAAAGCATATTCATTTAGTGATGATGCACTGAAACCGGAGTTCAACTTCACATGAAGCCTGCCCTGCACTTCTTCTGCCGAATAACAACCTTTCCATGATTCAAGGATGGCTTTCAGGCCGGTATTGTCATCTGTTGAAACCTCAACAACGTCTTCAGAATGACCAAATTGACCCACTGACCCGCTATACAGACAACGGCCATGCTGCAGTACTGTTACATGGGTGCATAGTTTTTGTACTTCATCAAGCAGATGACTTGCCATAAGTATGGTTTTTCCATTAGCGGCAATGTGTCGTACCAGATTTCTTATCTCTGCAATGCCTTGTGGGTCAAGACCGTTGGTTGGTTCATCGAAAATAAGAACCTCAGGATCGCCGAGCATGGCAGCAGCAATCGCCAGACGTTGCTTCATGCCCATGGAAAAAGTGCTGAAACGGCTCTTTTTACGTTCGCTCAGTCCTACAGTTTGCAGCACATCATCAATGCCGTCGTGCGGACAATCCCTGATATCGGCAATGATTTTAAGGTTATCTGATGCATTTAGATAAGGGTAAAACAGGGGATTTTCAAGGGTAGAGCCGATTCTGCGGCGGTCTGTTGCCGAAGGTTCATTGCCAAACCACTTGTAGGTTCCTGATAGTGGCCTAATTACGCCAAGTACTATACCCAGTGTTGTGGTTTTGCCACTGCCGTTAGGACCCAGAATACCATGAACCTCACCCCTGCAAACCTTCAGGTTGAGCCCGTCAACAGCCTTTATCCGGCCATAATGCTTTGACAATGATTTAGTTTCGATAATAACCTGTCCCACAGCTACAGTTTGGTTTCACATGGTTAAATTACATATATTCTTCATGTAGTCAGGATGTGGACAAAAAAAAAAGCCTACCTTTGCCAGTAGAAATTCATGTTTGAAAATCAATTATTTATTTAATCCAATTGAAATGAAGATTGAGGATAACAAAGTGGTCACACTTACCTACGAACTCAGGCAGGATAATGCTCAGGGTGAATTAATTCAAAAAGTTGAATCAGGAAGGCCTTTCGTCTACCTTTTTGGTGTCGGAGGACTGCTGCCAAAGTTTGAAACCAGCCTCAAAGGCCTGCAGGCAGGTGACACCTTTAGTTTTGGCCTTAGTCCTGAGGAAGGTTATGGGGAAGTGACCGAAGAAGCCATCATTGATCTGGAGAAGTCAATATTCGAAGTAAATGGTGTAATTGATCAGAAGCTGCTTGAGATTGGCAACACTATTACGATGCAGGACCAGCATGGAAACCCGCTTGATGGCATTGTAGTTGAAGTTGGAAGCGACACAGTAAAGATGGACTTCAATCATCCTCTTGCCGGTGAAAGCCTGCACTTCTCAGGCGAAATTCTTGAAGTTCGCGATGCGACAGCCGAAGAGATTGCTCATGGACATGTTCACGGGCCTCACGGACACCACCACTAAAATAAACTTACACACACTGATCATCGTTTTGCATAAGGGCCTGGATGCCAAAGCAAAAAAACAGCAGGTTTCTTGTCAAAATGAAGTGTTTTTTTCTTCCATTGTGCTATAGTCATCGATCTGATTTCTTCATCCTCAATACTTAGATTCACGGCAATACACATCATTGTAGCCGGCTGACATGTTTTCAGGATAGCATCAAACAATTGCCTGTTCCGGTAGGGTGTTTCGATGAAAATCTGAGTTTCTCCATCAACTCGCGACCGACCTTCGATAGTCCTCAGCCTTTCTTGTCTTTCATCAGGTTTCACAGGCAGGTAACCGTGAAACACGAATTGTTGTCCATTGAATCCCGAAGCCATGAGCGCCAAAAGAATTGAATTCGGACCGGTAAGCGGTACTACTTTGATGTTTAGTTTATGAGCAGCTTCAACAATAGTATTTCCCGGATCAGCAATGCACGGACTCCCGGCTTCCGACATCAGTCCGATGTCGATTCCCGCAAGTGCCGGTGCTAGCATGGTTGCTATATCCTCGTTACCCTGATGCTTGTCAAGAACCACAAAAGTTAAGTTGGGAATGGCTTTTTCTGTTCCTGCCTTACCCAAAAACCTTCTGGCGGTCCGAACATTTTCCACAATATAGAAATCCAGTTTTCTGATCACCGACAAGGTGCCTGCAGGCAACACTGCTGTTGGATCTGATTGTCCCAGAAGTGTAGGGATCAAAAAAAGGGTGCCTGTTTTAGTATGTTCCATACCAGGGAATTTTATCCAGGTCAATGTTGCCACCAGAAAGGATGATGCCGATTTTGGCACCGGAAAGGGAGATTTTGCCCTGGAGAATCGCCGCCAATGGCACAGCAGCGCTTGGTTCGACCACAATCTTCATTCTGCTCCAAATCAATTTCATTGCTTCTATGATAAAATGATCCGAAACGGTGACGATATCCGATACAAGTTCCTGAATGACCGGAAAGGTAAGGTTACCCAATGAAGTTAGCAGGCCGTCGGCAATGGTGTTTGTTTCACCGGATGGTATCAAGGTGCCCGACCTGAACGACCTGAAGGCATCGTCAGCGCCTTCGGGTTCGCAGGCAATCAGTTTTGAAGAAGGGCTGAAATAATGCATCGCCAGTGCTGTCCCACTGAGCAGGCCACCTCCACCAACCGGGCAAAGGACAACATCAAGTGGTCCGCATTGTTCATTTATCTCCATGAAACAACTCGCTTGTCCGGCCATTATCCGATAATCATTATAGGGATGAATTTCGTGTGCGCCTGTTTGTGCAATGACACTTTTTAGGGTTTCTTCCCGCGCAGAGAGTGTTGGTTCACAGAAGGTCACCAAGCCACCATATGCTTTAACAGCTTCCACTTTTACCTTTGGCGCCGTTGAAGGCATAACGATATAGGCCTTTGTTCCGGCTATGGCAGCAGCTCTTGCCAGTGCCTGAGCGTGATTGCCGCTCGAATGGGTGGCTACACCATGTATCTTTTGCTCCTTACCAAGACTAAGAATGGCATTTATTGCTCCTCTTGACTTGAAAGCACCGGCTTTTTGGAAGTTTTCGCACTTGAAAAACAATTTGTTACCGCTATGCTGATTCAGAATTTCGGATGTCATCACAGGGGTTCTGTGAATAAATGGCGCTATGCGACCCGCTGCAGAAACGATTGTGTCTTTATCCGGACGATCTGTCATGGGTTTAAATTATAACAACTTTTTTACTGTTTGGCCAACCAAAGAATACGTTCGCAGGCTTTTTCCATGAGTTCAAACACCCTTTCGTAATCATCCATGCCTCCCCTGTAAGGATCCTGAATGTATTGATTATGTCCCTCTTTTATAACATTCAATAGAAAATCAACCTTTTCCATGTCTTTTTCATTTCTTGCCATCATGCTGACATCCTGCATGTTGTGTCCATCCATGACATAAATTTTGTCGAATCTGTCGAAATCTTCGGGCGAAAACAGACGTGCGCGCTTCAGTGACAGGTCAATGCCGTGTTTTATTGCAACATTTGTTGCCCTGCTATCGGGAGACTCATTAATATTATATGATTCAAAACCGGCCGACTCGACCAGTGCATCTATGCCGGCATCGGCATACATTTTTTTAAGAATTCCTTCTGCCAACGGTGAACGGCAGGTGTTGCCCAGACAAACAAACAGTACATTCATGGCATAACTGATTTAGGTTTATGTCACGAATATACGACGAAAATCAGGCTAATGCTGAATTTTTTTATCAATATCATTTACATATGTCCTGAATTGCTTGTCGGTATCAATCAGGTTACTGACAGTTTTACAGGCATGCAAAACAGTTGCGTGGTCCTTGTTTCCGCAGTGCAGTCCGATGGTTGCCAATGAGGACTTGGTATGCTTTTTTGAAAAATACATTGCCAGTTGACGCGCCTGAACGATCTCTCTCTTGCGTGTTTTCGCATTGATATGATCGACCGGAATACCAAAATAATCACAAACGACTTTCTGGATATAGTCGATTGAGATTTCGCGGGTCGTATTTTTCACAAATTTGTCAATCATCTGGCGGGCCAGTTCCATGGTGATGGCCTTTTTGTTGAGCGATGACTGTGCAATTAGCGAAATCAACGCACCTTCCATTTCCCGAACGTTGCTGGTGATGCTATAGGCAAGATAATCAATTACTTCATTGGGTATCTGCAGGCCATCGTTGTAAAGTTTTCTTTTAAGGATGGCTACTCTGGTTTCAAAATCAGGTACCTGAAGGTCCGCAGATAATCCCCATTTGAAACGCGACAATAACCTGGGTTCCATTCCTTTGAGTTCAACAGGAGGTTTGTCGCTTGTGATAATGAGTTGCTTTCCGTTTTGATGCAGGTGATTGAATACGTGGAAGAACACATCCTGAGTTTTGTCTTTGCCTGCCAAAAACTGAATATCATCAATGATCAGCACGTCGATCATCTGGTAAAAATGCACGAAATCATTCTGATTGTTGTTTCTGACGGATTCAATATACTGTGTATAGAATTGTTCTGTTTGAACGTAAAGCACAGTTTTTTCCGGAAAATTGTTTTTCACCTGAAGGCCAATGGCATGGGCTAGATGGGTCTTGCCCAATCCGGTACCGCTGAAGATGAGCAAGGGGTTAAAAGCTGTTTTCCCCGGATTTTCAGCAACAGCGAAGCCTGCAGAACGTGCAAGACGGTTACAGTCGCCTTCAACAAAACTATCAAAGGAGTAACTTTCAACGAGTTGTGATTCAACTTTAATCTTTTTAAGGCCTGGAATGATGAATGGATTAGGGATGTCTTTCGAGGTGCCTTTATTCAGGTCTAAGGGCATGGATACAAGAGGGTTTTTGGTTGCTTTCAGGTTGCTTGTCGGAAACCTGATCGAGTAAGGGGTATTGTTGTCATAGTTGCTGTCCATGATGATACTGTATTCCAACCGTCCGTCAGCACCCAGCTCTTTCTTTATTGTCTTTTTCAGAAGACCGATGTAATGCTCCTCGAGCCATTCGTAGAAAAACTGACTCGGTACCTGAATAGTCAGTACATTATTTTCGAGCTTGATGGGAACAATGGGTTCGAACCAGGTTTTGAAACTTTGGCTGTGTACATTATCTCTGATCACAGTCAGACAGTTTTCCCATACCTCAACGTGCCTTTTTTTCATTCTAGTTGAATCTCAATCAGTTAATTTTCAATTAACACACAAACATCTGCCGCCAGCTAAACAAGTAGCTGATACTTATGCACATAACTTTGTATGAGGAGCGGTTGATTTTTCAACAAATATCCATAACAAAAAGTGAAAAAAAAAGAAAAAACTTCATTGATTTTTGATTTTTTTTTACGTATTAAGTGACCTGTATCCGTTTTCGGAAATTGAATTTTCAGTTGGCTAAATATTAAATGGTTAGAAGGTGTGCGATTTCAACTCCGTATATATTTGTGAGTTTATGGTGTACTTTCTGTGCCTCATTTTTTCGGATAATGAACTCAATTTCGCAAGAAACAGAAAAATCTGATCGCCTTATCTGTGCATTTTCGTCCTTGAGTATACGCATCACTTCGTTGAGCAACGGGTAACCAAACTTAATTCGGTACAATTCACCAACAGTCATCTCCAGTTTGCCGGCTGCTTCAATGGCTTCTTTGGCGGCCGACTTGTATGCCTGAATCAATCCACTGACGCCCAGTTTAATACCCCCGAAATAGCGCACTACAACAACAGCCGTATTTGTAAGGCCTGCAGACAGAATCTGGTTCAAAACAGGTTTACCGCCTGTGCCCGCGGGCTCGCCGTCGTCTGACGATCTGAATGCCGATTGATCGGGTTGGAGCACGTATGCAAACACATGATGACGGGCATCGTAATACTGTTTCTTTATTTTCAATAGCTCATCTTTGAAGCTTTCTTCACTGTTGCAGGCAAAGCAATAGCCAATGAACCGGCTTCCTTTGTCCTTGAAAACAGAATTGCCGGTCGCAGCAGGTATATAATAGGTGTCGGAATTCATCATCCTGCTGCAACCATTATTATGGCCAAAACTGACAGCAATATACCGTACCAGTTTGTCCTGTTCAGCTGTTCCGAAAAAACAAAATAACCTGTCAGTGCCGACAACAAGACAATGCCTGTGTTGCGCAGAGGAAACATTAATGAACTATCGTAATACTCCATGCTTCTGAAAAGAAAATAGGTGGATCCAAAGTTAACGAAACCAAGGATAATACCCGCCATAAGACTCTTCAGGCTGAAAGTTTTTTTACGGGTTGCCAAAGCAAAGCCTAAAAGGGACAACCCAATGACCAAAGCAATAAAGAAAATTACCGACAGAAGCAACAGTAAATCATGCTCTATGTAATAATAATCAGTTATTTTCATTAACAGATCATTGGTTCCTGTGCCCAGAAACAGAAAAACCGGAAGAAAAAACGTTTTAGGATCAGCAATGAGGCGTTCACTTTTTTTGAAAGTAAGGTAAAAGGCCGTTAAAGCTGCTGAAATGCCGATGATTTTCACTGAAGAGATTGATTCGGAAAATAAAATAAATCCAGCTGTTGCGGGTATGGCAACAGACATTTTGCTGGAGACTGCTGTGATGGCCACACCTGCCTTCTGGGAAGAATAGGCAAACAAAAAGAAAACTCCGATGAACAATGCTCCGATTAGTATTACTAATGGAAACCAGGGTGCATTAAGTATCATTGAACTACTAACCGGATCGTTGAATGCAAGCAAAGAAGCACTTGAAGCAACTGCATAATTGGCCGTAATGGCATGAAGATTATCGATGCCAAATTTTTTGAAGAGTTTGAAAACGACAAATATAGCGAATCCTAGAAAGGTAGTAAAGAGCAAGTACAACATATTATGATCAGGATGTGGCTGCAAATTTAGCTATACGGGCGAGACAAAACTCCTGATTGCAGTCGGATATTTGATTAATTTGGCTTCATGAAAGTGCCCACGAACCTGCTCAGAGATGCTGTCAGATATTATACTGAATTTCTTGAGCCAAATTACGGATCAGATGAATCGAAGCAACTTGTTTTTGCCCTGACGGAACATTTTTTCGGTTTCGATCGTTTGAAACTCGCTTTTCAACCGGGTCACAGACTTTCTGAATCTGAAATGCTTACACTACATTTCGCTGTAAAAGAACTGAAGTCAGGAAAACCGTTGCAATATATTACAGGGGTGGCCCATTTCAGCGGACACAGGTTTTTTGTTAATACTTCAGTGCTGATTCCGAGGCCAGAAACCGAAGAGTTGGTCAACCTTGCTGCAGATTTTTGCAGACGTATGGAGCATAGTTCAAATGTGCTGGATGTGGGCACGGGCTCAGGCTGCATCGCAATCAGCATCAAGAAATTATGTCCCCAGGCCAGGGTGCAGGGCTGCGACATCAGTAGTGAAGCCCTTTCAGTTGCCCGTCAGAATGCTTTGTCACTGGATGCGGATGTTGATTTCTTTGTCTGCGATATTCAGTCTTATGATTCCGGATATCAGCCGTGTACATTTGATTTACTTGTGAGTAATCCTCCTTATGTTTTGTATGCCGACAAAATTGATATGAAAAGTAATGTGTTGGAATGGGAACCTCATCTTGCATTGTTCGCACCTGATGAAGACCCTGTTTTTTATTACCGGAAACTGGCTTCAATGGCATTAAACTGCCTTGTTCCGACCGGAAGATTGATGGTTGAAATACATGAGAAAATGGGTGAAGCTGTCAGTAATTTGTTTACTGAATCAGGCTTCTCCGTTGTTTCAGTTTACCACGACATTAATGGTAAAGAACGTTTTATTGTCGCGACAAAGCAGTAAACGAAATCAGCCCCGTTTGTTATTAGATAGTGTATGTTTGAAGGTTACGAAGTCTCTTTGTGCTTTGTAAAGATTCAATGCGAAAAGATGCAGGTTTTTTGTTTCCTGTAGCAGTGTCATAAACAACAGGCTGTTGCGTGTGCTTGTGCCTTCTTTTTTTATTCTTTTCACTTCATTCTTTCTGAACAAGTCAATCATTGCAATATTCTTTTGTTGTTCGGTGACAATGCTTTCCAAATTATTGAAATTACTGTCGCTGATGTCAGTGGCGATTCTTGTGAGGAATGTTCCCAGATCCTGTCCAAGTTTTTTTATCTCGCTGATCTGCGCCTGATTAAGCTTTTTGTGGTTGTTGTTTACATGCTCGTATACAGGTGTTACAATGAAATTCAGACTGTGGATAATCTCACGGAGATAATCAAGTGACTGAACATAAAAATGTCCGCTTTCAATTGAATCTTCCCTCAGCTTGTTGATGATAGTGGTAATATTTGCTTTGCGATCTTTGGCCTTTTTGGTCATTTTCTGCAAAGCTTTATTCACTTTACGAAGACTGCTAATGTCTTCGTCTGCAAGGCCCGAGATAGTCTTCTTGTACTCAAGCTGTGTTTGGTTAAGCATCGAGGTAACATTGTCAATACAGGTTTCCAGTATGTTTTCATCGCTGATCCTGCTGATCTCCAGCTCAAGCTCATCATTTTTGTGCTCGCGTTTGTGGTGAATCTTGTGTGTTCTGATTACTAACAAGATGGCTATGACAATCATTGCGATGATGGCAAAGATTCCGCCGAAGAAAAACAGAACTGCCAAAACAAAAGAAACTACAAATGCTGAGAGGGCAGTGAAAAACCACCCGCCAATGACCGAAAACACTCCTGTTACCCGATAAACGGCACTTTCCCTGTCCCAGGCACGGTCAGACAACGAAGATCCCATGGCCACCATGAATGTAACATAGGTTGTGGAAAGAGGCAGTTTCAATGAAGTGCCAAGCGCAATAAGCATACTGGCAACCACCAGATTAACCGATGCCCGGATCATATCAAACGAGGGTGCATTGTGGTCGTTCTTGTCATGTGGAAGTGGCACAAATTGTTTCTCAATGCGTGCTGAAACGCTATCCGGAACAAATCTGGTAATCTTTGATGAGGTGTTCACTGCGAGTCTCACAATTGCTCTTGAGAGGGGAGTCGATGAAAACCTCTCTTCACCTTCATCCTGACGGCTAAGATCCACGCTTGTCTTGATCACACTCTTGGCCTTGCGTGAAGTAAACAGGGTGATCACCATCACCAGGCCGGCAAGCAACAAATATGAAGTAGGTGTTTTGATGGCACCGGCAAGCGAATCCATCTTAAAGAAGTCGGGATCGGCACCCTGAACGCTCATGAATGTTTTGAACGATTCGTAACCAGCCAAAGGGACACCGATGAAGTTGACCAAATCATTTCCGGCAAAGGCCATGGCAAGCGCAAAAGTGCCAAACAAAACAATGAATTTTAATATGTTTAGCCTGAACAGCAGGCTCAATATCTGCAATAAAACAGTAAAACCAATAAAGCTGGCTGTGAGAATAAGCCCGCTGTTCGACATAATCCACCGTGCACTTTCATCACTCATAAACGTGGCTCCTTTGACACCCTTAATAAGCATGAAATAGACAATAAGTGTCACCGAAAGACCGCCATAAATCGCACCAAAGTATTTGAAGCGTTTTTCGTAATTGAATGAGAATACGATTCGGGCAAGGTATTGAATCAAAGCCCCAAAAGTAAATGCGATGACCACGGATAACAAGATGCCTGAAATGATGGCCAGAGCTTTGCTGGAGTTGATAAAATCGCTGATTGGCTGGGGTGAGTCACTTTGCATGATCTTCATCATCGCAATACCAACAGAGGCTCCCAACAGCTCGAAAACAATGGAAACCGTTGTAGAGGTTGGCAAACCCAGTGTGTTAAAGGTATCGAGCAGAATAACATCAGTGATCATGACCGCCAGGAAAATGAGCATGATGTCGGAGAAATCAAACTGGCCGGGATGAAAAATCCCGCTACGGGCTATTTCCATCATGCCACCCGAAAATGCTGCCCCGACAAACACACCGAGGGCTGCAACAATCATGGTAATGCGGAATGGTGCCGCTTTTGACCCAATGGCCGAATTCAAAAAGTTTACAGCATCATTCGCTACTCCGACAACCAGGTCGGAAATGGCAAGTACAAATAGTACGATAACGAAAAATAAGTAGATGTTTTCCACAGCTTTATACTTATCGGGTTTATGTTACAATATTAACGAATCTCATCTTACTATCATCCTGTCAAGGTTAAGAAATTGTTAACTCCATAGGTGGTTTATGGGTTATCTTTCTTCTAAAATCTGCTCTGGTTTTTGTCCTGGTGTCCGTAAGTTTCAGTAAAACAACTGAATAAGGAGTGTAATTTTTTTTTGTACCTTGTGCAATAGTCCCTAATTTAGCATGGCATTTTTTTTGCCCAGATTGGTTTCTTATTCAACCTTTCCGGATAATTTCTTCTTTGCTATACATAATTGACATACTAAATTGATTTCCAACATGGGTTTTTGGCGTGTAGGTTCCTTATTCAACTTATCTTGCTTTCTAATTGTATTCACTTGCCTTTTCAATGGTTTGAGTAATACGGCAAGGGCTGAAACCGACAGTCTTCCGTTCAAGCCATCCGGTCAGCCTGTACTGAGGGTTTTTTCCAATTTTACAGCTCCAGTTGGCAAGAGTTCGGGTAAAACTTCTTTAGAGGTGCGGCGTGCATATCTTGGATATGATTATGCACTGCAGGAAAACTGGTCGATGAAGATTGTGCTGGATATTGGCAGTCCGAACGATGATTCACCTTACAGCATACTGAAAAGGTATGCTTATTTTAAAACTGCCTCGTTGACATATAAACGTGGTAATTGGGAGTTTAAAGGTGGAATTATCGATCTGTTCAATGTTGAATATCAGGAGAAGATATGGGATTACAGGTATGTGTACAAGTCATTTATAGATGAATACCGTTTTGGGCCCAGAGCAGATATTGGAGTTAATGCCAGTTGGAAACCATCACGCATGTTTTCATTCGATGCTATGGTGATGAATGGAGAGGGTTATGAACAACTGCAAAACGATAACACCTACAAAGTATCTTTTGGAGCAAACCTCAATCTATTTGAAAACCTGCTGATCAGGTTGTATTCGGACTATGCCCACAAGCGGATTGATGAGGCTGTCATAGCAACATTAGTGGGTTATTATACTAAAAACTATGCTCTTGCTTTTGAGTACAATACACGTTTTAATGAGGGATTTGTACGAAACAGAGACAGATTTGGTTATTCCGTCTATGGAAGATACACTTTCAGAGGATCATACGGTATGTTTTTACGTTACGACTGGCTATCATCAGGTATTACCGGTGAACCTGGCAGACCATGGAATCTGGCCAAAGATGGCTCAGCACTGCTGGGTGGCATTGAGTACCGGCCAATAAAAAATGTGAGAATGTCAGTCAATTATCAGGACTGGTTTCCTTCTGCTGTCAACGTTGAGAACAGGAGGTCATTGTATTTAAATCTTGAATTCAAACTATAGTCATGTTTAAAATTCTGATCGTTGCAGGCTTGCTGTCTTGCTTGTTGAGTTCATGCCGGAAGAGTGATTACAGCCTCGACGGTGATTTTGTCGTTATCAGAGATCCCGGAATAGGCATCGGAAACAGGACACTTGAAGCCGGTGTTGATTATCTGATCGATGGGATAGTATTTGTTAATGATGGCCAGGAACTCATTATCGAAGCCGGAGCTGTAATTCGTTTCAAATCCGGTCAGGCTGAGAATGCATCTGCTTTGGTAGTGGCGCGCGGAGGGCGCATCATTGCTGAAGGAACATCAGAGAAGCCGATTGTTTTTACAGCTGAAGCGGATGACCTTAAAGGCTCAGTTCCGGTCTATGCGCAAGGACTTTGGGGAGGTATCATTATCCTGGGAAATGCAACAATAAACAATCCGGGTGGAGAAGCAATCATTGAAGGCCTTCCGCTGAGCGAACCACGTGCTGTTTATGGCGGGCAATTTGATCAGGATGATTCCGGAGTACTGAGGTATGTTTCTATACGCCATGGTGGCACCAATATAGGCCAGGGCAATGAGATCAACGGTCTGACATTGGGTGGCGTCGGCAGTAAAACCAGAATCGAATTTGTTGAAGTTGTTTCAAACAAGGATGATGGTGTGGAGTGTTTTGGAGGCACTGTGAATATTCGAAACCTGCTCGTGGCTTTCTGCGGTGATGATGCTTTTGATTATGACCTTGGTTATAGAGGTAATGTGCAGTTTTTCTGTGCTGTACAATCTCCCGCCGGAGGCGACAGAATGCTCGAAGCGGATGGAAACAGTCTCGAAAAACAAGTTGTTTTTCCATATTCGGCACCCAACTTTTTGAATGTAACTCTTATAGGGTATCGCAACGGTCAGGGTGATCAGATAGTTACTTTTAACACAAATGCAGCCGGAACGATCAGGAACAGTGTTTTCATAAATCAGGATAATGGAATATTACTTGAGTATTCGGCTTTTCGCGACAACAGCTATAATCAATGGATTGAAGGTAGGGTTGCAATAAGCAACAATCTGTTTTTTAATGTTAATGACAATACCGGAGATGGTATTTTCAAAGTGCACGGAATAAATGGGGAACCGACTTCTGTCGAGGATGATCTTTTTGGATATTATTTCTCAGATGCTTTGAATCAAATTGTTGATCCGGGTTTTGTAATTTCTGAAAACTTTTTTCAGGTGAACCCCTCTGCGCCTGAGGTTTTCACGGATTTGTACACAGCATCTGATGATTGGTTTGTTCAGGTTCCTTACAAAGGTGCGTTTTTTCAGGAGCATTGGGCCGATTGGTCATTGCTGGGCAAGAGGGGTATCCTGAGAATTTATTAGAGTCTGCAAAAGAACTCCTTGATTCCGGCATTCATCACAAAATCTTGTGATTGACAGGAAAGGATATCGGATTTTGGTTTAACACGAACTTCAATCCATAGATTGATGGGAATAAACGCTTAAAGGATGGTGAATTAATTCTTATTGTTAGATGCTCATGCACTCAAATATAACCAGCTTGCCAAGGTTTTGCCAATCAGCCATATCCGAAGAAAAAAAACCAGTCAATGGTAAACATTGACTGGTTCGAGAATATGTCAACGAGGTTTTATTCTGTATATACTGTTTAAAAAAATCTAAAATTTTGGTTTCATTTCAAGATTATGCATGATAAATCCATACATGTCGGCACTTTCCTCAATCAGCTTTGATGTCGGTTTGCCTGCACCATGTCCTGCTTTGGTTTCGATGCGGACCAGTACCGGGTTGCTTCCCTGATGTTTTGACTGCAATTCAGCCATAAACTTGAATGTGTGCGCCGGAACAACGCGGTCGTCATGGTCGGCTGTGATGGCTAGTGTTGCCGGATAGTTTGTGCCTTCCTTAATGTTGTGTAGTGGTGAGTATCCAAGCAGGTAGCGGAACATCTCTTCACTTTCGTCACTGCGTCCGTAATCATCAGCCCATGCCCATCCTATAGTGAAGTTTTGGTAACGAAGCATGTCGAGAACGCCAACAATGGGTATCGCGACTTTAAACAAGTCAGGACGCTGAGTCATGCAGGCGCCTACCAGTAAACCTCCGTTCGAACCGCCTAAAATTGCAATTTTGTCAGGGTTGGTATATTTTTCAGCAATAAGGTATTCTGCAGCACCGATGAAATCATCGAACACATTCTGTTTGCTCAGCTTGGTTCCGGCTTTGTGCCAGCTTTCGCCATATTCACCACCACCTCTCAGGTTAACAGTTACATAAATACCTCCGCTTTCGAGAAATGGCAACCTTGCTATGCTGAACGAGGGGGTTAGGCTGATGTTGAAACCACCATAACCATAAAGCAAAACAGGGTTTTTTCCATTCTTTTTCAAATCTTTACGGTAAACAACAAACATAGGTACTTTGGTGCCGTCTTTGCTCGTGAAAAACAACTGTTCGGTCACATAGGCTTCCGGATCAAAATCAACTTCACTTGTGGTGTATTCAGTTGAAACGTGACTGCTGAGATCATACTTGTAAACACTGGATGGGAAGGTGAAAGAAGTGAATCCGTAAAATGCTGTTTGTTCACCTTTTTCGCCGCTGAAGCCCGACAGAGTTCCAATGGCAGGCAATTCGAGCTCTTGCACTTTTTGACCTTGATAATCAAAGAAATAAGCTTTAGAATTGGCGTCTTCAAGATAGGTGGCCAGCATTAAGTCACCAACCAGACTAACGGATTGAAGCACGTTTTTGCTCTCGGGAATTATTGTTGTCCATGAATCGGGAGAAGGGTTTGCCGGGTCAATCAGCACCAATTGCTGGAGCGGGGCATTGAAATTGGTCATGACCAGAAATTTTCCATCAATATGATCCACTGGTGCGTAGTCATTTTCGAATCCTTCGGCTATTTTGACGAAATCAGCATTTGGATTCAACATGTCTTTTACATACAGCGCATTGCCACTGGTTGATTGTGATTCGGAGATGAATACAAATCTTTCATCGTCGGTTACACCAGCGTAAAAGTTTCTCTGTGGATTTTCAGTGTCCTGAAAAATAAGCTTGTCTTCTGATTGAGATGTGCCTAGTTTATGATAGAAAACTTTGTGAAACTGATTGGCGCCCGACAGCTTCTGGCCTTCGGCCGGAGCATCATAGGCGCTGTAGAAAAACCCATCACCATGCCATGAGATTCCTGAAAACTTAACCCATAAAATGGTGTCGCTCAACATCACTTTGTCTGCAATGCGCATCACTACTATTTCATTCCAGTCGCTGCCACCACGGCTGATCGAGTAGGCAAGCAATTGCCCGTCGTTCGAAGGGCTTATGTTGGCCAAAGCAATGGTGCCGTCTTCAGAAAGTGTATTGGGATCAAGCAGTACCTGAGGCTCCGCATCAAGACTTTCCTGCATATAAAGCACACTCTGGTTTTGAAGGCCGTCGTTTTTGAAGTAAAAATAACGGTCGCCTTTCTTAAAAGGAACACCATATCTGGGAAAATTCCATATCTTTTCAAACCTTGTCTTTAATGCATCCCTGAAGGGAATCTTTGAAAGGTAGTCCTGTGTAATAAGGTTTTGTGCGGTTACCCATTCAGCTGTTTCGGCCGAATTGTCATCTTCAAGCCAACGATAAGGGTCAGCAACAACAGTACCGAAATACTCATCAGTCTGATCCGCCTTTTTGGCAGCAGGATATTCAATTTTAACCTCCTGTCTGCACCCGGCAAGTACCGCTGTCATAAGCACTAATGTCATAAGATTTCTGAATTTCATGATGTTTCTGTTTTGGTTTATTCATTACTTTCTTGTGGGACAAAGCTATGACTTTTTTTTCAACACAGTTTTTCTATATTGTCTAAAACTATTGTGTTAATGTATCTGAAAACTTAATGTAAAGAGAGCTCAGCATTAATGCTGAAACAACTGGTATATTTTGGTCTGACCATTGTCGTCACTGAGCATGAATGCTATTGAACTGCCACTTGCAGACCAGACAGGGTAGCTTATTTTTCGGGAGCTTTCGTATATAATTGTTTTGTCGGTTCCGTTTTTCCGGCAGATCACCAGCTTCGAACTGCCATAATTCTCCATTACATAGGCAAGCCATTGATTATTTGGTGACCAAGACGCCTGTTTAATATGATAATCGTTGTCGGCTATTTCCAGATGAATCTTACCATACCAATGTATCACCCTAAGTTTTGTGAAGCTTTCGTCAGGTTGCCTGGATTCAAAACTGAGCAGATCAGCATTGGGACTCCACATCGGGTATGCATGGTCAGCATTGGTAGAACCAAGCTTGTTTAGGTTGTTGTAAACGAAATCATATGTGTAGAGATTCCATTGCCGTTCGTTTTCTTCTTTACCGATGAATGCCGCCATATTTCCCTTTGCATTAACATGTGCCTGCTCGTGCTGAAGCTGCCTCGGAATAAGAGGTTCTGCGTTTGGTATGTTTTCATCATGTCGGATTACTGTTTTCTTACCTGCTTTCACCAGACTTATCAAAAGTATATCGTTGGCTTGGTCGAACGACAAAGCAATTTTGGAAATGGTGTCATTGGTGAGTTTTTCAGATTTACCTGAACCGGGGTCGATTCTGAAAACCTGTGCGATTCCCTGCTCATCTTCAGCAAGAAACAGCAGATGCTCCGTCGGGTCCCAAATCAAAGATGATGCGGATGCAAATGTGCCTGCAACTTCTTCTTCAATCCAAAAGTCAGCCAACTGGCCACGACTGGATGTGCACAAATAAACAAACACGCATAAGAAGAGGCTTCTGATCACGCCACAAAGATATGCAGAGTATTAAAGTGCGTGGGCTCCTTTTACGATTTCCTGAACGATGTCGGGATCGAGCAGGGTAGTGGTATCGCCGAAATCAGATGTTTTGCCTTCTGCTATTTTGAGTAGTATTCTCCTCATGATCTTGCCTGATCTTGTTTTAGGCAGGCCAGTAACTATCTGAATTTTATCAGGTTTGGCAAACGGTCCTATCATATTCGATACGGCCATCATGATCGAGTTCCGGATGCCTTCTACGCCACCTGTACTGAAATGTGTACACACCACAAAAGCATATATTCCCTGGCCTTTAATGGGGTGTGGAAATCCCACAACGGCTGATTCGTCCACCAGTGGATGCTCATTGATGGCGTTTTCAATCTCTGCTGTACCTAGTCTGTGCCCCGAAACATTGATCACATCATCCACCCTCCCCAGTATTCTGTAGTAGCCGTCTTCGTCGCGCTTTACACCATCTCCCGTAAAATACATATTGGGGTAAGTGCTGAAATAGGTCTTTACAAACCTATCATGGTCTCCCCAAATGGTGCGGGCCATACCCGGCCAAGGATAGCTGATGCAAAGGTTGCCTTCCACACTGTTCCCCAACAGAGGTTTTCCTTCCTGATCCACAATCATGGGCTGTATGCCCATCAGAGGCATAGTGGCATAGGAGGGTTTGGTCGGTGTTATTCCTGCCATCGGACTGATCATAATGCCTCCGGTTTCGGTTTGCCACCATGTGTCAACTATCGGACATCGGTTTTTGCCAATGTGGTCGTGATACCAGTGCCAGGCTGCTTCATTTATGGGTTCGCCTACTGTTCCAAGCACTTTAAGTGAATGCAGTTTTTTGTTGTCGAGCCATTCAAGGCCGAGTGCCATCAGCGACCGGATGGCAGTTGGCGCGGTATAAAATTGATTAACTTGATGCTTGTCAATAATTTCCCAAAATCTGCCTGCATCCGGCCAGGTAGGTATGCCTTCGAACATCAGTGTGGTTGCACCACTCAACAAGGGTCCATAAACCAGGTAACTGTGGCCGGTGATCCAGCCAATGTCTGCCGAACAAAAATATATATCGCCATCTCCGTATTGAAAAACATTTTTAAAAGTGTAAGCAGTATAAACCATATAGCCTCCGGTGCTGTGCACCAGTCCTTTGGGCTTGCCGGTCGAACCACTGGTATACAGAATAAAGAGCGGGTCTTCAGCGTCCATTTCTGTTGCGTGATAATTAGTTTCCTGTTCGTTGACAAGCTCATGCCACCATATGTCCCTTCCTGATGTCATTGGAATATCTTCTCCGGTTCGCTTGAGCACAATAGCTGTGCTCACACAGTGGCAATTGCTCATGGCTTCATCTGCTATCTGCTTGATAGGTATTGTTTTGGATCCCCTGAAGCCTCCATCTGAAGTAATAAGAAGTTTAGCACCGGCATCCTGAATTCGCTCACCAAGGGATTGTGCCGAAAAACCTGCAAATATTACCGAATGTACAGCACCGATACGGGCACAGGCAAGCATGGCCACAACCAATTCGGGAACCATTGGCAAATAGATGGCAACCCTGTCACCTTTCTTTATGCCTAAACGTGTAAGAACTGCGGCAAAACGATTAACCTCAACAAATAACTCATTATATGTAAGGGTTTTATGCTGTTCATTCGGATTGTTTGGTTCCCAGATGATTGCGGCTTGATTTCCTCTGAAAAACAGGTGTCGCTCAAAAATGTTTTCCGTTATGTTGAGCTTTGCTCCTTTAAACCATTGAACATGGCCTTTGGAAAAATCCCATTCCAGAATGTCATCCCATTTCTTACGCCAGTAAAAGCTTTCTGCAATATTTGACCAAAAACCTGTTGGATTTGTTACACTTTTTTGATACTCAAAGATATAACCGCCTAAGGTGGAAATTTTAGGAACCATACTTTTGTTTTTTTAGGTTGGATGCAGTAAAATTAGTATTTCAACAGACATACAAGCCAAAAAAAGTAATACGGTAAGAATTTACTTTTTAACAGCGAAAGATTATGTGAACTACGGATCAGTAGTAATTATTCACTGGTAAGCCAGAGCAAAGCATCTTTTTGATTTACAAATATTCTGATGCTGAGTTTCTGGTTTTGCACATCCACAAGGTTTAATAGTTCTTCGGGCAGATTGTCGATCAAAAACGCAATCTTTCTGACTCTGGTTTTACTTACCTGAGGAAGCAGAACATTGTCGATCCAGCCTTTGAGTTGCATGTCGAACCTGAGGTTGTTCCACGGGCCGTGTATTAAAACCCTGTAAGGCTGAAAGCGTTCAATATATTCCATGAAACTGGATACTTTTTCAATATGTTCACGAAGTTCAAGTGTCTCATCATCAATGCGATGAATAAGCAAATCATTGCCTTTGTCATATTCTATATCTACATTTATCATGGTAATCTTTCGTATATGTTAAACCTCAGTTGTTTTAATATTCGGTCTGTTTTCATTCAGGCTGAGAATGAGCGCAAACGATGATGACAAAGATAGCAACTGAATCGGCTATAAACAACTCACTAATTAATAATAAATTGTGTCAGAAACGAATCATCAGTCCGGCCATTGCATGTATTCCTGCCTGAGGGAAGTAACCGTCAAGAACGCCCTCTTTTTGTTCATACATATATTTATACACCCAGCCGTTGTTTTCAAATTGTGCGTTAAACAGATTGTTGACTACAAGACTCAATTCCAGGGTGTGCAGTAGTTTTTGAGGTATAGCGAATGAAATGAGAAAGTTGTTGATCAGATATGGATTCAGACTCCGTGATTCAGATGAAGTATTGTCCAGATATTGTCTGCTGACATAAGTGGCGGTAAGTGTCGTTTTGAGTCTCTTAATTGGTGAATAGATAAGGTATCCGCCGGAAACAATTCCTGGTGAGAACGAAATGTCGGTTGTCCCCAACTCATTAACATACTGATATGGTTCGTTATCAGGGTCATCCCAGTAATTCCAGTTATCAACAAATTCGGAAAACCCAATTATTTTGTTCGTGCTCAGGCTGAAGTGGAGGTTGAAATCAAGCTGTTTGCTGATCTCAACGCCCAGAACATTTTCAATACCAAGCCGGTAACTCTGAGGGACATTGGTCATAATAGCTGCACCTACATTGTTTATTTTACCTGTGAGCACTAATTGGTTTTTATAGTCCATGTAATATACATTGCTTTGCCAGCTAAACCTGCCCTCTCTCTTCGCGTAGCCAATCTCGTAGTTCACCAGTTTTTCAGGCGTAATCTGCTGTCCGGGGTCGGCATCGCGATACACCGATCGGTTAGGCTCGCGGTTCGAAACAGATACAGATGCGTAGAGTTCGGAAGACTGGTTCAGGGCATAAAGCAAGCCTGCCTTGGGATTGAAAAATCTGAAACTGTGGGTTTGGCTGATGTCCCTTAAGTCATCATGTATTCCTTTGATAGTGTAGTGTATATACCTGAATTGCACATCTCCGTAAACTGAAAGCTTCTCTGTGAGCAGATAGTTCAACTTGCCAAATATGTTGACATCGGATTTCAAACCGTTGTTATCATACCATTTTATGGGGATTTCCCCATTGGGATAGTTTTTTGCCCAGATGATAAATCCGTAATGATCGCCGTCGTAAATAGTATATCCTGTGCCGAAACTGGCGTTCACTCGATTTTGCTCCATGTTTGCGGTTGCGTGGAAGCCATAAAAGGAGTTTTTAAGCCACTTTTGTTGAATCAGGTCTGTCCTTTTAATAAGGGTATCGCCTATAGGTATATCATTGACGCCGTAGTTATCGAGCTTCTGATTGTTTTTCCAGCTTTCGTAATATCCGCTACCATTAGTAAGGAAGACTGCGGCCGTGAGGTGCCACAATGGATTGATTCTGTGTGCAAAGTGCATTTGGTAATAATCCTGCTGATAATTGTCGGTTTGGTTGGGATAGTAGCCCAGCAATTCTCCGTTGGAACCCAACATTTCGCCGCTGGGATTATACATTCGGTTTGTTTCGAGACTGTCTTTCGGAATGCCATACCATGCCTGATAGGTTTTTTGAATCCCGCTGGTGGCCAGAAGGCTGATCAGGGTGCTTCTGTTGCTCCACGAACCGGCCAGATAATATGATTTTAAGTCAGACCAACCACGGTCGATATACCCATCTGATTTAATCTGACTTAAACGACCTGTCAGTGCAAAACCTGAATTGTTGCGGCCTGTCGAAAAGCCGGCGGTATTCTTAAAGGTATTGAACGAACCTGCTGCTGAATGCACAAAACCTCCTGACTCTTCATCTACCATGCGTGTTTTAATATTGATGCTTGCGCCAAAAGCCGCCGCACCGTTTGCTGAAGTGCCTGCTCCACGTTGAATCTGAATGTTGTCGATAGAGGAGGCAAGGTCGGGCAGGTCGACGAAAAACACTCCGTGAGATTCGGCGTCATTAACAGGTATCCCGTTGAGGGTGACATTGATACGTGTAAGATCGCTGCCCCTGATACGGAGTCCCGTATATCCTATGCCTGTACCGGCATCTGAACTAACTACCAGTGATGGAGTGGATTGCAGCAGATAGGGGAGGTCGGCACCGAAATTTAATTTTTCTATTTCTTGCGAACGAATGTTTGAGAAACTCAAGGGCGAACCCTGCATTACCCTGCCTGATTTAACGATCACCTCTTCATTCAGGTAAACTGCTTCATCCATGAGGATACTTAGCGGATTATCCACTGGAGGTCTGAGGTGTACAAAAACCGGTTGAAAAGCAATATGTGTTACTCCAAGTACCTCATTACCTTCCAGACTAATGTCGAGGATGAAGTAACCGTTTTTGTCGGTATAGGCGCGGGTATTGTGTCCTGATACCGATACATGAGCACCTTGAATGGCTGCGTTGTCTGTTGATGATACAACTCTTCCAGAAAGTTTTGTTTGTGCATGTGTTACCAGTGTTACCACCAGCATCAGAAGGATCAAAATTGTTTTTCTTGGTTTCATGGTGTATTGATTTAATCGTTGTTAAAAAAATTAAATCAATAGAGGAAAACGGGATCTTGCTTACTTCTTCCCTTCGCCGGCATTACCCGGATCAGGTTCAAAGGGTGTGATCTCAGCCTTTACTTTACCGCTGTTCGCGGCTTAGGCACCCCTATTGTTTGAGCATGGCAAAGATAGCAAATTTTTATTTTTTCACATCAACCAGATGTTACTCAAAAACCAGCTCGTAAATTAACTACTTTATAATCAAATAAATATAATTTTTATAGATAATTTGCATTTAAAGATTAATTTTGCGTTGATCAAATCCTGATGCGATGAATTTTCTTTTTCTGAACGGGCCAAACCTAAATCTACTTGGAAAGCGCGAGCCAAATATATATGGTACAGTTGACTTTGATTCCTTCATGGAAGAATTGCGGCAAGCCTATCCGGCGCACACGCTGGCCTCCCTTCAGACCAACCACGAGGGCGAACTTATTGATCAGGTGCAGAAGGCAGCAGGAACCTATGATGCCATCATTCTCAATCCCGGAGGATTTGCGCACACTTCAGTTGCTCTGGCCGATGCTTTGAAGATGCGTCAGGTTATTGTTGTTGAGGTACATATATCCAATATTTTTGGCCGTGAAGAATACAGGCACCGTTCGCTTACGGCTGCTGCCTGTTCAGGCTGCATAACAGGATTTGGGCTAGCGGGCTATCGTATTGCACTTGACAGTCTGGTCAATGGTTTAGCCGCTAAATAAATTGCAGTCTAATTCACTGAATTCTTTTTTCCTGAGCAGAAAATGCTCCACAGCAATATTCTTTTGATACATTCCGCTGACAAATTTCTGCTTGAGTTTGTTTCTTTTGTACAGAAGTTGTGGGAGTTTTCTGTAAAAGTGCATGTGAGCTCTGAAAACTGCAAAAAAGTGGCTGATGTTTCCTTCAGCAAGAAACTTAAGACTGGCTGCTCCATCCAGAAAAAGGCGTGATACGATGATCTGAACCATGATCTGACGCGGCAGGTTTTTTACAAGCAATGACAGGTTGTTTCGGAAATTGAAATACGTTTTACGTGAAGAAATTTTCGGCAAAGTACCGCCCCCGATATGATAGACTGTGGATGCTCCGCAATACATGATCTTAAACCCCTCATTTTTCAATCTCCAGCAGAAATCAATTTCTTCCATATGGGCAAAAAAACTGTCGTCGAGCCCTCCGAATTGATGATAGATATCAGCTCTGACGAACATACAGGCGCCACTGGCCCAAAAAACTTCTTTTGTATCGTTATACTGGCCCGAGTCTTCTTCCAGGTGATTAAACAATCGTCCACGGCAAAACGGATAGCCGAATTTGTCGATGAAACCGCCACCAGCGCCTGCATATTCAAAATGTGAAGGCAAAACCAGAGAAAGAATCTTGGGCTGGCAAGCGGCAATTGTTTTGTCTGCTTCCATCAGTTCAATGATGGGACTTATCCAGCCTGTAGTAACTTCAATATCTGAATTCAGCAGTACATAATAATCTGCCTGTATCTGCGCCAGAGCCTGATTATAGCCTTTAGTGAAGCCGCCGTTGGTGCTGTGCGATATCGTTTTAATTTCCGGAAACTTCTCTCTGAGCATTTCTATTGACCCATCATGTGATGCGTTGTCAGCAACGATAACTTCTGCATCATCAGAACTGCATGCTATAACACCCGGTAAAAACTTTGCCAGCAAAGATTTTCCGTTATAGTTCAATATGACTACGGCAACTTTAGGCATGCATCATGCATTTTTTTTGTGTTTCCATCTTCGGTGCGACCATAGCCAGTTATCTGGATTGTTGCGAATTGCATCTTCCAAAAGTCTGATATAGGCATTCGTAATGTCGAGCGGTTGTGTTTCACCCGGATCAATAGTCACAGGTGTTATCTGTATTTCATATCTTCCTCTGCCTGTCCTTTGTATGTCGAAGAACAAAACTGCATAATTAAGTGAGATGGCAATCTTTTCAAGACCCAGAAAGAAGGCGGTCTCCTGATTGAGGAAGGTCGTCCAGAATTTCGATTCGCCGTATGTGGGTGTTTGATCCGAAGCGATAAGTACTGCATTCAAAACGTCTTTGGCTTTTGCCAGCACCCTAAGGGTTTTTTTGTATTCTATCAGATTGGGAGTATGAAACCGAACCCTTAGCTGGGTCATATAATCGTTGAAATGAGGGTTGTGTATTGGTTTCATTACTGCATATGCATTATGTCGGGTGGACAGGGCGAGTTTTTTTCCCAGCCACTCCCAGTTGCCGCAATGTCCGATGGCCACAAAAACACTTTTACCCTGAGCATAGAGCGTTGACAATATTTCAGGGTTTTTAATGATCATTCTTTTGTTTAACGACTTGCGGCTAATGTGTTCAATCTTGATGAACTCAAATACGATATCTGAAAGATTCCGGTAATACTTTTTTTCAATGGCTTTGATTTCACGCAGGCTCTTTTCGGGGAAACTGTTTCTGAGGTTTTCAAAGCTTACTTTCCGACGATACCTGATAACATAAAAAACGAAAACAAACAGAATGTCCGAAAGAACATAAAGCACAGGGAATGGCAGTAATGCAACCATCCATAAGAAGGCCCTTAAAACAAGAAACAGGCTTTTGCTGAAAAAATGCTTCATAATCAGTTGCTGGTGGCAAAGGTAGCGGTTTTTCTTGCATGCAACAGTGTCATGGCATTACATTGCATCGCATTATCATATGATCAAATGGATCATTGAATGCTTGTAGTTGCTTTAATTATTGTATATTAAACGAAAAAAAATGTAATTTATCTGGGCTGATTGTAGTAGCGTGATGCGCGGTTACCCCATGTATCATCCGGTGTTGTTTGGTCAATGTTGTTCGGGTCCCAGACTCTTTTGTAGATATCTAATTGCCAGCGATAATTGGCAAGCTCTCCTATGGCATCAGAATGGATCAGCACAAAGTCATTGGTAACCATATCCCTGCTGTAGAAAACAAATTTCTTGTTTCGCTGGCTTCCAAGAGTATAATAGTGCCATATTTCATAAGGATATGCCCCCGGTTCGCTGTAGTTTTCCGTGATCAGGTTGGGTGGCCCGTATTTCAGATACACCCGCCCGCGGTCGGTTTGATGTCCTCGTTTGGTCTTTGTTTTGTAGGCCGCCTGAACTTTTCTCACCTCAAGGTAGTATTCATTCCATTCTTTGGAGGGGTTTTCCTGATTGCGTCCTGACCAGAAATTGAAGAGATACTTTTGCATATTCGAAATCTCATTGGCAACAATAAGTCCCTGGGCAAAACTCCTTTCAGCTTCACTGGATATAGGTGCCAGTGACAAGAGGCAGTCTTTCAGTGTGTCGGGATTATTAATCCTGCTTGCGAAAGTATTGGCAATATTCAGTGAGGCAATATCGCCCAGATTATGTTGCATATTGGGGTTGCTGCGCTGGAAAAACGATTTGCTGACAGAGAGAAGCTCGTTTGTCTTGTTTCTGACTTCAACAACTAATTGATAATTTCCTGAAGGAAGTTTTGAAATGTCAAGTTTTTGCAGAAGTATTCCTACAGATGAAGCAGTCATTCTTTTTCTCGAGAAGAACTCAAGCATCCTTTTGTTGCTTTCAAAGCTTTCGATGAAATAATTCACCATATAGGGTTCTTGTGGTCCGAGAAGTTTCTCTGTGTTATAAATTTCCCCGTAGAAATTAAGCGTATTCATCGACTCAGGGTAGAAAGCATAAACCAGAGGAATGAGGTCATAACCGCTTTTGGTTATTGTGCTTTGTTTTTCGGTTTTCTCGAATTTTTCGAGAAACTGGATGCCGCTGATATTGATTGTGTTGTTGGGATATTCCAGTAAGATTCTCTCAAAAGTCTTGAATCCCTGATGGTTGCTGTACACATCAGCAATATTGATCTCTAGGTCATACTCACCATCTTCAAGGAGAAATCGCTGCTGATCGATAAAACCGAAATTGACGTTGGATGTGTCTTCAACAGCGGGGCTTTTGAGTTCGTACTTAGCATAATCTCGTATGGTATCCTGCATTCTGAAAATTAAAGTAACCTCAATTTTGGATCTGAAAGTGCCGTCTGTATCAGCTTTGTAAACAACACTATTGCCTTCTACTGCCAGATAAGTTTCAACAAAAGAGCCTTTTTCGGGAATATGAAAGGTAGCATAAGAAAAATAAGCCCTGAGGTTATCTGTTTGTGCGTGTAGAATCGTGGCTGTAGCCATAGAAATGTAAAGGAACAGAAGCAGTTTCTTCATGTAATATTTATTGTATCAATTGATTAAAATGCAATTGTGAAATCAGTAATATATACAAAGGTAAGTAAACTTCTTGCCTGAAGCAAATGCAACAAGAATACGGTTCAAAGGTTCAAGTTAGAGGAATATTGTCATGTGAAAAGATAAATTGGCAGTGTCTTGAAGGATTGAGATTTTTTGTATTTTTGCAGCGGAGGAATGGCAGAGTGGTCGATTGCGGCGGTCTTGAAAACCGTTGAGGTGTCAAAGCCTCCGGGGGTTCGAATCCCTCTTCCTCCGCCAACCGTTTAAGGCGTCCGCGAAGCGGTAACTAAAAGCTGAATGCCAAACCCAAACTTGTTTGAGGTTTGGCATTCAGCTTTTAGTTAAGGCCATCGGCCACGTCTTAAACGGTTGAAGCCCTCCCCTCAACGGGATCAGCGCAGCTAATCCCCCGGCCAAACCCAAACTTGTTTGAGGTTTGGCATTCAGCTTTTAGTTAAGGCCATCGGCCACGCCTTAAACGGTTGAAGCCCTCCCCTCAACGGGGTCAGCGCAGCTAATCCCCCGGCCAAACCCAAACTTGTTTGAGGTTTGGCATTCAGCTTTTAGTTAAGGCCACCGGCCACGCCTTAAACGGTTGAAGCCCTCCCCAACGGGATCAGCGCAGCTAATCCTGAACTTGTTTCTTGTTTCTTGTTTCTTGTTTCTTGTTACTTGGTACTTGTAATTTGTTGTTGGTTGCTTGTTAGTAGTTCGAGGGGAAGTTTCTAAGGAAGAAAACAGAGGGCTTCATGTGGGATCAGCGCAGCTAATCGCCCGGCTAACCCAAACTCGTTTGAGGGCTGACTTTTGTGTTTTTAGCCCATTTTGAAGCAAAAGAAAGATATAGTCGAGGGACTTATTCAATGGACTAAAATGGGTGAAAAACAAGTCCACCGGTTTGGGTTCTTATGCGCTGAATTGCAGTTGATTGCAGTGTCTATGTTGGGAGCAATTATGGTCGTGTGTTGGCCCTCATCTCAGGTAGCTGATTTATCAAAGAAGAGTTCTTGCTTAGCCCGTCAATATATCTGTTAAACATGCAAAATGCTGCTGAAATGATCACTGTATCATGAATATCTTCATTGGATGCACCGTTTTTTTTGGCAGCTTCTATGTCATCTATTGTAACTAGTTTGCCACTTTGCTGAACTTTGTTGGCAATAATCAACAGTGACTTCATTTTCTCTGTGACCGACGACCCGGACATATTTTCAACAATGCAGGTCATTGTTTTGCCCTCATCATTCAGATGATCGTTCACTTTGGATGCATGTGAGTTAAAACAATACTCACATTCATTCAGGCTGGAAACATAGGCTGCAATCATTTCCCTGTCAGTATGACTGAGTCCCGAAGGACCTTTCAGGAGGGTGTGTGCAAGACTGGATAAAATAGAACCGGTAGACGTCTTATAACGCATCAGCTCCGGCATGGTAAGGTTTTTCAGGGTCATTACTAAGGACTTTATCAAAGTGGTGTAAAACCAATAGACCAAGTTAACACTCACAAAATTTCATTTTAGGGTTTAAAGTGTGAATATTGTTTGGATTGAGCTCATGAACTTAGGGGCATATGTTGGTTTAAAATTCCAGTTGGTATCAACCCTTTAATTCCAACCATTAACATTCAATCAGGCTTCTTGATTTAAAACAGAATTTAAGGTTAAGTTGCAAAATTAATCCTTACTTTTGCACCCTGTTTTTCGAAAATTTCGATCAGGAGAGATGGCAGAGCGGTTGAATGCGGCGGTCTCGAAAACCGTTGTCCGCCTTACGGCGGACCGGGGGTTCGAATCCCCCTCTCTCCGCTCCTTATGGGAAAATGTGATGAAAACCACCGAAAAAGACACTTTTTTGGTGGTTTTTTTGTGTTTTTAGCCCATTTTGAAGCAAAAGAATGAAATAGTCGAGGGACTTATTCGGTGGACTAAAATGGGTGAGAAAACAAGTCCACCGGTTTGGGTTCTTATGCGCTGAAATGCAGTACAATGCAGTGGCTCTGTTGAGGGTTATTCATTTAATTTATCAACAAAAACTACTGGGCTTATGAAAAGAGCGACATTCAGGGTGCTTTTCTATACAAAAGCATCGAAAAGGCTTAAAGATGGCAGTTTGCCGATTTATGCGAGAATTACCATTGATGGAAAAAGGTCTGAATTCGGGTTGCAAAAAAGTGTGGAAGAGGGTTGCTGGGATAGCAACAAAGCAAGGGTGAGGGGAAATACGAAGCAAACGAAGGAATTAAACCATTATCTGATGGTGGTGCAATCGGAACTGCTGAGTAAAAAACGGGAACTAGAAG
>Ga0209835_1000414_pt1 | contig 28484 bp, 23 predicted proteins | sample LakKivwa52mmetaG_FD_184138 | JGI IMG/M metagenome (GOLD analysis project Ga0209835, IMG submission 184138) | Anoxic lake water microbial communities from Lake Kivu, Rwanda to study Microbial Dark Matter (Phase II) - Lake Kivu water 52m metaG... | ecosystem: Environmental > Aquatic > Freshwater >... | reverse complement strand
TCGTTTGTGAATATGATCTGTCATTTTTCCCTCCATGTTTCATTTGAATTTATGGGTTCAGATTAACATAGAGGAGTGCACTTTTGATTTTTAAATCACTCAAAAACAGTGCACTTTTGATTTTTAACTGACACAAGAGTGATAACTTGTTGAAAAAATATCGATATTGGTTTACATATAGAATCTATGTATAAAATCCTTTTCGGAATGTTGGAGAGAAAAAGGTGGACCTAAAACCCATATCTTATAACAAAATTGAACAGCTCATCAGAAAAGGGGTGAATATTCCCACCCCACTCACCATCGATGTGGGCGACGAAGTCAATATCGATCAAATCTCGGGCAAGGGTGTCAAGATCTACCCCGGTTGCCGGATTTATGGAGAAAAGACAGTCATCTCTTCAGGGGTCCAGCTTGGTTACGAAGCCCCTGTAACAGTGGATAACTGTCAGCTTGGGCCTAAGGTAGAATTGAAGGGGGGGTTTTTTAAAAAATCGGTTTTTCTTGAAAAGGCGAACATGGGACTCGGTGGACATGTTCGTGAAGCGTGCTTGCTTGAAGAACAGGCCAACGGCGCACACTGCGTTGGTTTGAAACATACCATTCTCTTCCCTTTCGTTACTCTTGGGAGTCTTATCAATTTTTGTGACTGCCTCATGGCAGGAGGCACGAGCCGCAAGGACCATAGCGAAGTGGGAAGCTCCTATATTCACTTCAACTTTACCCCGGAAGGAGACAAGACCACTGCATCCTTAATCGGTGATGTCCCTCGTGGCGTCATGCTCAACAAACCGCCGATTTTCCTCGGGGGACAGGGGGGTATGGTCGGGCCTCTTCGAATCGGTTACGGCGACGTTGTTGCTGCCGGATCAATCCTCCGTGAGGATGTGGACATGGAGAAACAACTGATTGTTGGTAAGAGTCCCTCTGCCAAGATTGTTGACCTCACTCCCAGGGCCTATCCAAATCTTTCTCGCGTGGTGGAAAACAACATTCTTTATATTGCAAATTTGATAGCTTTAGAGCAGTGGTATCTTCATGTACGAAGAATGTTCTTTGAACATCAGGAATTTGGTCATCTGATTTTGGCAGCCATACTTGTAAATCTTCAGATAGCCAGAGAGGAGAGGATGAAGCGCCTCAAGGATATGGCCGCCAAGACGTCCGTATCCTCTGATAAAGAAAAAGGCGCCCCTGAAATCATAAGAGCCAAACAGGCGTTTTCTGAAAAAGGTAAATGGCTTGAAGAACTGTTGACCAGTGATGTCAGTAACACTGCCGGTGAGGAAAAGCGGGACCCATTCCTCAACGCGCTCATAAAACATAAAAAGGAACATGGCGACAACTATGTCGAGGTCATCCAAGGTTTACCCCCCCATGTTTCTGCGGGCGGTACACAATGGCTCGATGCCATCGTAAATCTTATCTGTGAGCAAGCAGGAAAAGCTTTGCCTGCATTGAATATGTTTAAAAAATATCGTTCAAATCCGACCTGAGGAGGAAAAGGTATGGGGAAGCTGTTTGGAACAGATGGGATAAGGGGAGAGGCAAATCGATATCCTATGGATGCTCGGATCGCTTTTTCTGTGGGTCAAGCGATGACTTACCTGTTGAAAAAACCGAATCATAGGACGAGGATCATTATCGGGAAGGATACCCGCATATCAGGCTATATGCTTGAAGGCGCCCTGGAATCCGGTATTACTTCGATGGGAGGACACCCCTACCTTGTAGGGGTGCTTCCAACGCCAGGCATCGCCTTCGTAACGCAGAGCATGCGAGCGGATGCCGGCATCGTGATCTCTGCCTCCCACAACCCATATCAGGACAATGGAATCAAGATTTTTTCCAGCAACGGGGCGAAACTCTCTGATGATGAAGAAGAAAAGATTGAAGAGCTCATACTGGAAAATAAATTGCCGGAGAGGGTCCCACCTGCCAGAGAGATGGGACAGGCTTTCCGGTTGGAAGATGTGCATGGGCGTTATATTGTCTTCCTGAAGAATACTTTCCCCCGAAATTTAACGATGGAAGGGATAAAGATTGTCATCGACACGGCAAATGGGGCCACCTACAAAGTTGCTCCAGCCACATTCTTTGAGCTTGGCGCCAACGTGGAGGTCATCCACAATACCCCCAATGGTCTCAACATCAATGACCATTGCGGATCTCAGCATACTCAGGATCTCAGGAAACAGGTGCTGGAGGCAAGAGCCGATATTGGACTCGCCTTTGATGGCGACGGTGACAGGCTGATTGCGGTGGATGAGAAAGGACAGGAAATTTCCGGGGATCAGATTCTGATCATCTGTGCCCGGAATCTCAAGGAAAAAGGAAAGCTCAAGAACGATCTGCTGGTCAGCACCGTGATGAGCAACCTTGGGCTTAAGGTGGCTTGCAAGAAGGTTGGCATTCAACACCATGCCTCGGTAGTGGGAGACCGTTATGTGTTGGAAGATATGGTCCGTTTGGGAGGGATTATTGGTGGAGAGGAGGCCGGCCACATGATTTTCCTCGAGCACCACACCACAGGCGATGGGATCATTACCGCTATACAACTGATTGCGGCTATGGTTGAGGCCGGCAAACCTTTGTCGGAACTTTCGAAAATGATGGAGATCTACCCGCAGAAGCTGATCAATGTGGATGTAAAGAGCAAGCCTGAAATTTCCTCGTTGCCAAAAGTCATGGAGGTGATTAAACGGGTAGAGTCTGAACTCGGTGACGATGGCCGGATTCTTGTGCGATATTCGGGCACTCAAAATATGTGTCGCGTCATGGTAGAGGGACCGACCCACGAACTTACGGAGAAATACTGCCGGCAGATTGCTGAGGTCGTAAAGAATACCATCGGTTGATAGAACCAGGGAGCAAGCTTATGCCAATTACTGTATGGATCACTTCTGATTTCGAGCATATGAGTGAGGTGGCTGCGGATATTGTCAAAAAAAATATTATCCGGACAATTCGACAAAAGAAGGAAGTTGTTCTGGGGCTGGCCACAGGTAACTCACCAACCGGTCTCTATAAGCGCCTGGCAAAGGCGGCAAACGAGGGAGCGTTTGACAGTGGACGGATCAGGAGTTTCAATCTCGATGAATATGTTGGCCTCCCGGGAGAAAACATACAACAGCGGGGGATGCATCCGGAAAGCTACTGTTACTTTATGATTCAAGAATTTTTCGGCCTTCTCAAAAAGAAGTTCATCGAAACAAGTCTGCCTTACGGATCCCTGATAGATCAGAAGCAGTTGATAAAGGAACTGAAAACTTATCCTGAGGACTGGGAGGAACTGGGCAGGGAGGCGGGGAAATCAGTCGTTATCAAGGCTAAACCGGCTTCCATGTACCTCGCCTGGATAAAAACGGCTATATTGGATGGTTACAGGCGCAAGATCAGGAGAGCCGGGGGAATTGATCTTCAGATTATCGGTGTTGGTGGAAGAGGCCATGTGGCATTTCACGAATCGGGCATTCCCTTCAAAAATGGCCAGGTGCTGCTCGTAAAACTTGATGATAACACGATCGCAAATGCCGTTGCCGATGGTCATTTCACGTCAAAAAAAGAGTCTCCCCATTATGCGGTGAGCATGGGGGCAGAGCTTGTGTACCAGGCGAAAACAGTGATATTGCTGGCAAACGGTGAGAGAAAAGTCAGACCCGTTGCTGAATCCCTTTTGGGGGAGGTCACTTCGGATATCCCCATCTCATACGGACAGGTGTATTCCAAAAAGGGCGGCAATCTTGTCTATATTTTAGATAAGATCGCCGCAAAGGAACTGTTGTCACACGAAGATGTTCTCAAGGAGAAGAAGATAGAAATTAAAACCGTGTGAAGGAGAGGGTTCGCAGACCATCTTCGATGCTACCCCAAAGTTGCGTAAAAATTGCACAAAAAGGGAGGCGGGTGTGCTGGAGGACCTTTACAGCGGCACCTTTAAAAGTTGGGCTACTCTGTTTTCAAGCAAAACCCAAAGGCCACTTCAAGTGACATCGTCTGTTCCCCATAAAAGATAAAATAATCCGCAATTGTAAAGGTTGGCAAGCACACTTGCCTCACTTTTTGTGCAATGTTAAGATTTAAATCTCCGATGGAAGAAGAGATCATAAACCTCCTCACCACCCGTGGGCCACTCACGGGATCAGAGATAAAAAAAATCATCAGTGGCGACAACCTTCTTCTGTGGCAAACATGCAAAACCTCGAACAACCTGCGGGTTAAGTCCGTAGGAGTTAGATATCTCAGGTTCGATCGGCAGGTGAACGGCTTTGCACGTCTTTCTCCATCTATCCTCAGGGAATTCCTCACTTACTCCGTGGTAGGATTGGCGGAAAAACCCATCCTCATTGAAAAAAGGGGCGAGGAAATATCTTCTCATATCGTACAAGTGAGTCGATCGAAAATGGAGCTCGCTCGTAACCTGGTAGAGGTCGTGAAAGCACCGTTCGGAAATACCTGGCCCCATGAGCAAATCTGTTTCATCTTGGCCGGTGACATTGTATACGATATGGCCCATGATGTCCCCCGACCGGAACGAAGCACAGGAAGGATGGTCCGGGGATCCGATATCGATCTTGTCGTGATTCTGAAGGACAACGTGCCCGACGATTTTATCACGAAACTGGATAGTGCCATCTATCAGGAGAAATATAAGTTCCTCAAATCACCCGCTATCAATGAAGAGGTTGATTACGTGGTCAAAAAAATGGAGCGGGTTCGAGAGCAGGTCTGTTTTGATACGTTCAAAAACATGGTGGCGTGCAAAATTCTGCAGGAAGGCAAGCTCATCGGAGGGAGTGAGAAACTTTATCAAGAAGTGATTAAGTTATTACAGGACAATGGGGTCATAGAAAAGCTGGGCAGATTGCAAGAGGCGGCAATCGTATTCCGGAAGCAAGAAGAAGAATTTCTAATAAAAAGCGATGCAAGCATAATCAACCGGGAAGACCTCTATTTCTTCTATCCTGCAGAGGAATCAGAGGAGTTCGAATAAGCGATGACACCTCTGAGAAGGCAAAGGCAGCCGACACGAAAATGCCATGTGGCTGATATGTTGCGTTATCCACATTGAATAAAAGAAAGCATGCGATTCAATCTCTCCTTTCCGAAAGACAGACCTTTTGATGTGGTGGGGATGGGCCTCAACTCTGTAGATTTTCTCTGCCGCAGGAATAATGGTCGCTACGTTATTCGGCCTTAAGTCCTTCGTCCTGTAAAATTTATCAATTTATACTATGACTTGCACATTTAGTCGGCCTTGCGAGAGGTTTTATAGGAGGTTTTATACCCATTTACATTTTTAATCGTTTGGGTGTATAAATAATGCGAAAGATTGGATGGCCTACGGGGAGGAGGACCTCGTTACTGCATGAAACGATCAGATCTCCATGAGCTCCATTACATCACCCCGATTCTGAATGTTCCTTCGATCATGAATCAAGGTATTCTTAGTCATCAGAAGGCAAGACAACTTAATCATGCGTCTGTTGCCATGCAAGAAATCCAAGAGATCAGAGCGAAAAAATCAATACCAGGAGGTAAACCCATCCATTCCTATGTGAACCTGTATTTCTGTGCCAGAAATCCGATGCTGTACAAGCGTGCTGCCCAGCATAGATCTTTATGTGTGCTTAGGATTAACACGGAGGTGCTTGATCTTCCTGGAGTAGTTATTGCTGATGGTAACGCTGCCAGTGAGTACACCGGTTTCTGGCCGTCTAAGTCCGGCCTTGACAAGATTGATTTTGACCTTGTCTTTGCTGAGTGGTGGACGGATAATAATCATATCCAGCAATGGCATAAGGCTCGGGTTAAATGTGCAGAGGTTATGGTGCCAGATAGGGTTGATCCCCGTTTTATTCAAGGTACGTACGTTTCTTGCCAGGAGAACCAAAAACTATTGGAAGATACAGACTTTGGATTACCGGTTGCGATCGATTCTAAGTTATTCTTCCAAATTTAAGGAGAATACCTATGGTCAAAGTATTGATAGGAGATTTATTTAAGTCGAAGGCGCAAACTTGGGTAAACACTGTAAACTGTGTTGGGGTGATGGGTAAGGGTGTGGCCCTTGAGTTTAAAAACCGCTTCCCCGATATGTATGAAGATTACATAACCCGGTGCAAGCGGGGTGAAGTTAAATTGGGGCGACCTTACCTCTTCAAAAGGCTTGTTCCCCCCTGGATCTTGAATTTCCCCACCAAGGACCATTGGAGATCTGTAGCAAATTTAAAAAGCATCGTTGAGGGCCTAAAATATCTGCTCAGCAATTATCAGAACTGGGGAATTCAATCTCTTGCCGTTCCTCCTTTAGGATGTGGCCAAGGCCAGCTTGAGTGGCGTATTGTCGGACCAACACTTTACCGTCTCCTGGGAAAAATGGACATTCTTATCGAATTATACGCTCCTTATGGTACTCCCCATGAAGAGCTACAGCCGGAATTCCTTGGGGAGCAAACAAAGCCCCAGCTTCAAGATGAGGGAGTGGCTGGTCCAGAATGGATTAAACCCGCATGGGTGGCTTTAGTCGAAATCTTGAAACAAATTGAGGAACAACCCTACCATTGGCCTGTTGGACGGACACGATTCCAGAAGATTGCCTACTTTGCCTCTGAACAGGGATTGCCTCTGGGGCTCGACTATCAGAGAGGGAGCTATGGCCCGTTCTCTCCCGCATTGAAAGGACTGGTGACACGTCTGATCAATAATGGTTTGATCCGTGAGCAGAGACTGGGAAGGATGTTCGCGGTTAAAGTCGGCCAAACCTATCAGGATGCGTGTAAGGCCTACGCTACCTATCTGAAGGAATGGGAACATATCATCGAAAAGACCTCGGATCTATTTATGAGAATGGATACGAATCAGGCTGAAATAGCCGCAACCGTAATTTATGCAGCCCGGTCAATTTGCGATAACAAGACCCGAACCCTCTCTGAAAAGGATGTCCTGACCTGCGTTATGCAGTGGAAACAGCGACGGAAACCCGCCCTCAATCAAGGAGATGTTGGATTGACCATTCGTAACCTCGCCGCTCTAAATTGGCTGAATGTCGAAGCGAGTGATGATTTACCCTTGCCAGAAGCGGTATTGTAGTGTATTCAGGGGCATAACTGGAATACCAAAACGTTAAATGAGGACAGCAATGCAGTATTATGAAAGCTTGGACCGGTTGAAAGACCTCTTCCGTGAACTGTTTCAGCTCGATACGGCAGACCTTGATTTCGGCCTTTACCGGCTCTTTCGCCTTAAGCGAACGGAGATTGAGGCATTCCTCGACAAGCAGCTCCCTGCCGAGGTGGACCGTGCCTTCAAGGCTGTGACCGGCGATGAACGCGAGAAGCTCCAGAAACAGGTTGCGCAGCTTGCCAAGCAGGCGCGGGAGTCCGTAGCCGACAACGCTATCCTCCCAAGCGGCGAGCCCAACCCAAAGTACGCTGAGATTAAGGCGGTCAAGGAGTATGCAGAGGCGCAAAAGCGGATGGAGGCGGTCGAGGCCACTGAGGCGCAGCGGGCCGAGGTATTCAACCAGCTCTACGCCTTCTTTTCCCGCTACTATGACGAAGGCGACTTCATTTCCCGGCGCTTTTTCGGGGCGCGCCCAGCCTACGCCGTTCCCCACAATGGTGAGGAAGTGCTTTTCCACTGGGCCAACAGGGACCAGTACTATGTCAAGAGCGGCGAGGCTTTCCGTGATTATGCCTTTATGCTCAATACACTGCGCGGCGAATACCGTGTGCGGTTCAAGCTGGTCGAGGCAACGACATCAAAGGACAATACCAAAGGCGACACCCGTTTCTTCTTTCCTCGTCCGCATGAGACGGTTTTCGACAAAACCACACGGATCCTCACCGTGCCTTTTGAGTACCGCCTGCCGACCGAATCGGAAGCGGCCAGGTACCGCGCCAAAGGCAAGGCCCAGGAGGCCATCCTCGACGCCTTCGAGCAAAAAATTCTGGATGCCGTTACAGATACGATTCTCAAGGCCGTCCTTGCCGAGCCCTCGCCGACCGGCAGAGAATCCGAAGATCAGACGCCGCCCACGCTTCTGCGCCGGCGCCTCACTCACTTCACCAGAAAGAATACCTCGGATTTTTTCGTGCACAAGAATCTCGGGGCGTTTCTGCGGGAAGAGCTGGAATTCTTCATCCGCGACCAGATTGTGCATGAGGCCGACCTGGAAGGGGATTTCGAGTCCAAGCGTCGGATGCTCCGCGTCTTCCGCAAGCTTGCGGACACGGTCATCAACTTCCTCGCCCAGATCGAAGAAGCCCAAAAGCGGCTTTTCGAGAAGAAAAAGTTCATCCTTCGGACAGATTACCTTGTCCCGATCCAGAATGTCCCCCGCGAACTCTGGAAGGAGTTGCTTGCCAACAAGGTCCAGATTGAAGAGTGGAAGGAACTTTTCAGTCTTGCACCCAAGTCCGACCTTTTTAACGCAAAAGGCAAAATCAACGAATACGTCCTTGAGCAGCATCCGACGCTGGTAGTGGATACACGGCACTTCCCACCGGATTTCACTGCTCGGCTATTGGAAGGTATAGAAGATTTGGACGAATGGACAGACGGGGTACTGGTGCACGGGGAGAACTTTCAGGGGCTCAACCTGTTGCATGCACGGTATCGTGAGAAAGTGAAGTGCATCCACATCGATCCGCCCTACAATACGGAGACAAGTGGCTTCCTTTACAAAAACTGTTACCGCCATTCAAGCTGGCTGGTGATGATGGGAGATCGCTTCGATGTCGCAAGAGCTGTAATTTGCTCTGATGGGCATCTTCTTTGCCATATTGACGAAAACGAATATGAACGTCTGAAGATTCTTCTAGATAGCAAAGGTATCCCTGACGCAGGGACAATTGTGTGGGATAAGCGCAATCCTATGACAGCCCGCCGGGGAGTAGCCACACAGCATGAATACATTGTTTGGCGATCTTTGACCGAGGAGTCAATCTACCAGCGGAATAACAACATCTCAGAAATGCTGAGAGAGGTAGATGCAATTATCGCAAAACACGGTGGAGTGACTGATGGTGCACGGCGAGAATACTCTGAATATGTGCGAAAAAATTCGAGACTCTCTGGGGGTGAGAAAGCTTACTGCTACCTGGATGAGGAGGGCCGCGTTTATCGACCCGTTAGCTTGAGAGCGCCAGAGCCTCGCAAAGACCCAAAATTCTTTGAGCCTCTGATCCACCCTGTTACCGGCAAACCGTGTGCGGTTCCTCCAAACGGTTTTTCTCGGACACCAGAAACGCTTAAAGCTATGGTGAGGTGTGGTGAAATCATTTTTGGCCCAGACGAAACTACACAGCCTCAACAAAAGAGACTGCTCACAGAAGAATCTCGAATGCAAGTCCGTTCTATTATTCAAGATGCTAAAAAAGGTAAGGAATACCTGGATGTTATGGGTTTGGAGTTCCCATATTGCCATCCGGTGTCGCTTTATGAAGAATTGGTGGCCGCCGCCGCTTCATTCGAAGGAGATCTTATCCTTGACTTCTTCGCTGGTTCCGGGACCACCGGCCATGCCGTCATCAATCTCAACCGCGAGGACGGCGGCCAGCGCAAGTTCATTCTGGTGGAGATGGCCGACTACTTTGAAACGGTGCTTGTGCCACGCATTAAGAAGGTGATGTTCACGCCGGAGTGGAAGGAGGGCAAGCCCAAGCGGCTTGCTACAAAAGAAGAGGCCGAGCGGACGCCGCGGCTGGTTAAGGTCCTGCAGTTGGAGAGTTATGAGGACGCGCTCCACAACACCTTTTCCGATTCAAACATTGAACGTCTTTCTGAACGGGAGAAGGCGTACCAGAAGGTGGTGGGGGACGAGGAATACCCCATCCGTTACCTCGTAAAGCTGCCGCTCGAAGCAAGCGACTCGATGCTGAACCTGGCCAGGCTCGAACATCCCTTCGACTACGCCATTGAGACACTTTCGGATTACGGCTCGAAGGCACAAACCGTGGATCTTGTAGAGACCTTCAATTGGCTCTACGGCCTGCGCGTGCGCCGGTTCTTTACCTGGGTAAACAAAGGGGATAAAACAAACAAGGACAAAGAAGGCCGTCGCTATCGGGCGGTTTCTGGAACCGACAGGGAAGGTAAGAAGCGGGTGCTGGTGGTATGGCGCGACATGACCGGCCTTGATCCTGTAAAAGACCGGGAATTTCTGGAGGCAAAAGCAAAGGAGATCGGGCCGTTCGAGGAACAGTGGGTGAACGGTGACTCCGCAGCAAAGGGCTTCGCCTCTCTGGATTCCCTGTTCAAGCGGCTGATGGCGGGGGATGAGACATGAACTTCGACGCCCTTGTCCAGGCCATTGCGGACATCCACCGGCGCACGCAAAGCGCTGCCGTGCGCGCGGTCAATATTGCCTTGACCTGTCGTAACTGGCTTATCGGCGCCTATATCGTGGAATTTGAACAACGGGGCGATGATCGGGCGACATACGGTGATTGTCTACTGTCCAATCTTGCTGAGCGACTGCAAAGGAAGAACATCCCGCGTTCCGATGAACGCGAACTACGAAGATTCAGGCAGTTCTACCTGGCTTACCCTCAGATTCGGGACGCGGTGAGTCCCGAATTTGGGGAGTCATCCTATCTGCCGGAAAAACGGGATTCGGCGAGTCCCGAATCCGGATTGTCTGCTTCACTTCTTATCAATCGCCTATTTTTTACGCATTTTCGGCTTCTTCTCGAAATCGAAGATCCTCTCAAGCGCGCCTTTTATGAAGTCGAGTGCGTCAAGGGGAACTGGTCGGTGCGCGAGCTTAAACGCCAAATCGGAAGCCTCTACTTCGAGCGCTCGGGACTTTCCCGGGACAAAGCCAAACTGTCTGAGATGGCCAACGCCGTGGCAGTCCAGTCCGAACCGAAGCATGTCATCCGCGATCCTTACATATTCGAGTTCCTTGGCCTGCGACCACAGGAGGCGCTACCCGAATCCGAACTGGAAGCTGCGCTCGTCGAGAGACTGCAAAACTTCCTGCTGGAACTCGGCCACGGATTCTGCTTCGAGGGACGCCAGAAACGCCTGCTCATCGGCGGCGAACCGTTTTTCGTGGATCTCGTTTTCTACCATCGCGTGCTCAAGTGCCATGTGCTGGTGGAACTTAAGGTGGACGAATTCCGCCACGAACACCTCGGCCAGATCAATACCTATGTCAGTTATTACCGCACCCACGAGATGACCGAGGGTGACCAGCCGCCCATCGGAATTCTTCTCTGCACGGGTAAGAATCATGCTCTTGTGGAGTATGCCCTGGCAGGCATGGACAATCGGCTCTTCGTATCCAAGTACCAACTCGAACTGCCTAAGCCCGAAGAATTGCAGCGTTACATCGAGGAACAGCGCCGGCTTCTGGAAAGGGGAGGTATGGAATGAACCTCGAGTGCTCCCTTGTCCTCAACCGCTATCTTCACGGCCTGTTCGGCGCGGAGCGCTTCGACGATTTGCGCAGGGCGCTCAAGGAGCAGGAAGAGGGTGCGGGCTCCGACGGCCGCAGCCACCTTTTTCACGTGCTTTCAGGCCGAAGCGGAATCAAGATCGAGGCACGGACGCTGGAGGACTATGACCGCCGCGTGATGGAGTACGAAGCGGCGCTGGCAAAGAAACGCAGGGCCGAGCCGTTCAAGTCCTTCAAATATTTCCAGTACCTGGCGCTGCTCTATACAGAGATCTTTCTGGATCGCCTGACCGCCGATCCGGCGGCGTTTCTGCGGGAGCTGAATGCCTTTCGGGCAGGCAAATCCGATTTTGCGGATATCCCGGATTTTACAGCAGACAACGTGCGGCGGCTCGCCTTCTTCATGGCGACCGGCAGCGGCAAAACGCTCCTTTTACATGTGAACATCCTGCAAATTCTGCACTATCTGAAAACAGGCAAGCACCCCGAAGCCTTGGTCCGACGATCCGACGGCTGCTTGCAGTTCGACAATATCTTGCTCATCACACCAGGCGAAGGGCTTTCTGCCCAGCATCTGGTTGAGCTTGAAGACAGCGGCTTCGACGCCAAACGATTCGAGCGAAACGGCAATCAAAGCGGCCTGTTCGGCCCCAGGGTGAACGTGATCGAGATCCACAAGCTGGCCGAGGAGCCTTCCGGCGAAGGAGTAAGTGTGCCGATTTCGGAACTGGGGACACGTAACCTCATCATTGTGGACGAAGGACATAAAGGGACCGGCAGCGAGGCGCGAGCCTGGAAAAGCAGACAGGAGGCCTTGAGCCGCGACGGCTTTCTGCTCGAGTACTCGGCGACTTTTGCCCAAGCCATCAGCGCAGCCTCGCGCAATGTGCAGGAAGAGCTTCTCTCGACTTACGGTAAGTCGATCCTTTTTGATTATTCCTACCGGTATTTTTATGGCGACGGTTACGGCAAAACCTTCCGCGTTCTCAACTTGAAAAAGGCTTCCTCGATCAAGGCCCACGAGCTGATGCTCGGCGGGCTGCTCATCTTTTACCAGCAGGGTATGCTTCATAGAGGCTATTGGGAAGAGGCGCGAACCTATAACATCGAGAAACCGCTCTGGGTGCTCTTGGGAACGAGCGTGAGCCGCAAGCGGCCTGATGAAAGGGATACCACTAAGACTGCGGAAGAGGAACGCACTGATGTGGGCGAGGTGATTGCCTTCCTGCGCAGGTTTCTCGAGGATCCGGACTGGGCAGTGAATCGCATCGCCAAAACCATCTCGGGCCAGAGCGGCTTTGCCGAAACGGACGCGGGGACCGATCTTTTTGAAAAACAGATTAAGCACCTTTCAGGAGATGATGGCGCGGCGCTTTACAAGAGGATTTGTCGGGAGCTTTTTCATGGACAGGGCGGGCTGGAGGTGGTGGAGATTAAACGGAGCGGCGAGATCGGTTTGCGTGTGACCGCCGCTTCACACAAAGAACTTCCCTACTTTGGCCTTATCAACATCGGCGATGTGGCGGACTTCCGTAAATACCTGCAGGAAAAACATGACATCGCGGTCAAGCAGGATGTGATAAATGACTCGCTTTTTGACCGGATCAGCCAGGCCGACTCACCCATCAATTTGCTCATCGGCGCAAAGAAGTTCATCGAGGGCTGGTCGAGCTGGCGGGTATCCTCGATGGGGCTGTTACGCGTCGGCAAGGGCGAAGGGTCTCAGGTCATCCAGCTTTTCGGCCGCGGGGTGCGCCTCAAAGGCAAAGATAAGTCCCTCAAGCGAAGCTATGCACTGGGCAATGTTCCCGGCTGGTTGGAAAGTCTCGAAACCCTCTACATCACGGGATGGAACGCGGATTACCTCCAGACATTCCGCAAGATACTCGAAAGGGAAGATCTCGCTAAGGAGTTGACCCCGCTTCGGGTAGTCCAGCAAAAGCTTCCTTTCTGGACATACGTTCCACAGGTTCCGAAGGGCTTCGACTGCTCCAGCGAGACATGGATGCTTGGCGCCGACGGGCCGCGGATTATCCTCGACCTTCTCCCACAGGTGGTGAGTCTCACACCTGGAGATGACGGGGCCAGGGAAGGGGCAGCTTTAGCTGGGGACGCAACCAGCATTCTTCCAGACATGGATCCTTACAGCAGTGTTGTGGATATTGACCGGCTCCATGCGGAGCTTAAGGAATACAAAGTTGCGAAGAGTTATGGGAATGTTTTTATCTCGCGCGAATCGTTACGGGGTATCCTGGCCGACCGTTGTGAGCTAAAAATGCTGAAAGAGGAGGCCCGGGATCCGGAAAGGGTGCACCGGGCAGCCTCCCGGGCGCTCAAAACCTACCTGGATAAATTCGTTCGCCTGCGCGAGCGGCAGACGGAAAGCGCACACGCAGAACCCGGGCCATTGGTCAAGGAACGCCAGATTACCTACGAGTACCATATCACGGTTCACGCCGAGGGGGACGGGGAAAAGTTCGTCAAAGATATAGAGAAGCTATTTCAGGTTTTCAGCAGACAACAAAAGGAGTTGCTCAAGGACGGCGGTGATCCGTTGCCCCGCCTTTATTGGGACCGGCATCTGTTTAATCCATTGCTGGTGGAAGGCGGCAAGGACTGGAAAGAGCATGTAAGCATCAGCCCGCCAGCGCTTGTGCCGAGCGAGCGGAAACTGGCCGATGACTTGCGCTCGTTCTGGAAAGAAAACTGCGTTAAGCCAGAATACCGCGATATCGAAGTCTGTCTCCTCAGGAACCTCCCAAAGGTGGGCGTCAGAATGTTTTCACGCAGCGGTTTTTATCCGGATTTTATCCTTTGGCTGAGAAACAAAAAGACCAAGTCGGTCCGCGTCGTGTTTCTCGACCCTCATGGATTACACCATGAGGGGGTGGCCGACAATGACCGCTTTGCTGCAATCGTAAAGCTTCGTGGCCTCGGGGAAAATAAACGATTCAAGACGAAAAAAGTTGTACTGGACGGCTACATTCTGGCCCCAGCGGATACGGATCTGGATAAAACACCAGGCGCCAAGGGGAAGACATGGGATGAGCTGGAGAGAGAATATCCTCTCCTGCGGCAAAGAGATTCTTATGTTACGCGTTTGTTTTCTGCCTTGCCACGAGGGTAGGGTTTCAGAGACGTTTACATATGATGGAATCGTAAAAAGCCGTCATTCCCGTGAAAACGGGAATCCAGAAGATTTTAACTGCCTGAAAATACTGGATTCCTGCTGGAGTTTATCCCGTACTTTGTTACGGGACAGGAATGACTGACAACTGACTTTTCGGACTTTTTACGAGACCATCACATATGATTGTTAATTACTCAAAACTTTGTAAAAGATAGGCATGCGATTCAATCTTCCTTTTCAAGACAAACCTTTTGATGTGGTGGGAATGGGACTGAATTCCGTCGATTTGATCGGTGTCGTTCCCGAATTTCCCTCCATCAACTCAAAGATGAAGCTCCTCCGGTTCTCCAAACAGGGAGGAGGCCAGGCGGCAACCGCCATGGTGGCTTTGAACCGCTGGGGAGTAAAAACGAAATACATTGGAAAAGTGGGAGGAGATGAACTCGGGTCTTTCTCTTTAGACACGATTCGAGAGGAAGGGGTTGATATTTCTTCGGTCACCATTGAACTTCATGCTAATAACCAGTTTGCCATGATCCTTGTGGATGGGGTCTCTGGAGAGCGGACCATTCTCTGGGACCGGGATGAACGATTAATTTATCGTGCAGGAGAGCTTCAGAAAGAGGCGGTCTGCTCGGGAAAGATCCTCCATCTGGATGGACACGATATCCGTGCTGCCATCCGGTGCGCCCGATGGGCAAGGCAAGAAGGGATCCCTACGGTGATCGACATCGACAAGGTGGAGCCTCTCACTGCCGAATTGATCAAGGAGATTGATTTTGTCGTCACCTCATCACGATTTCCAGCTCTGATGACAGGAATTCCGGATCGCGAGAAGGCTCTTTTCGAACTTCAAAAACTGACTTCCGGATTTCTCTGCTCCACGTTGGGGCATGAAGGCGCTATGGCCTTAGTCAACGGAGAAATTTTATATGTCGAAGGGTTCAAGATAAAGGCGGTTGACACTACCGGAGCAGGCGATGTCTTTCACGCAGGATTCATCTATGGCCTCCTCCAGAATTGGGAGGTGAAAGAGATGTTAAGGTTTGCCAATGCCGCAGCCGGCCTCAAATGCCGCGAAATCGGCGGAAGAAAAGGAATTCCAGCATTAGAAGAAGTCCAAACATTTCTTTCCCGGTAGAAAATCTTGACAAACCTTTTCTTAATCTGTTAAATGAAAACCAATTGAATCAGTGGTATCCGGGAAAAGGGAACCCCGTCAAAGTCGGGGACGGACCCGCCGCTGTATTCCCGACCCCATATTTTAGGGGTAAGTGCCTTAGCAAAAAAAGCCACTGTCCGAAGCCCTGAGTCCTGAGCTTGTCGAAGGATCGAAGGGGCAGGATGGGAAGGCGAGTTAAGGTCGGGAGAGTCAGAAAACCTTACCCGGATATGCTTCACCAAGAAGTCTTCGAGGCAAAGACTGTGAAGGGTGTTTGCGGGTAAAATCCCCGGTCTTCCGATGAGAAGGCCGGGGATTTTTTTGGACCCTTCTCCCCGGCCCCGGATGGTTCTGGTTCGGGCCAAGCAAAAAACCTAAAGGAGGAGGTGCTTTATGAAACGCTTCATTTTCTGCTTTTTCACTCTTTCCCTCATCACTTTTGTCCCTTTTTCTCTTATGGCACAGGAGAAGGAGGTGACCCTCGAAAAAGTTGTCGTCACCGCCACAAGGGATGCACAGGAAATCAGAAAGATCCCTGCCAATGTCACGGTCATCACCCGAGAGCAAATCGAACAATCCAATGCCAAAGCTACCGTAGACCTGGTGCGAGATGAAGTGGGAGTGGCGGTTCGGGATTTTACCGGCAGCGGAAAGACCGTCTCTGTGGACATCCGGGGATTTGGCGAAACAGGCCCCCTCAATACTCTGGTTCTGGTGGATGGAAGAAGGGTGAATGAGATTGATCTCAGCGGCGTGGATTGGACTCAGATCCCTCTGGATCAGGTTGACCGGATTGAAATTCTTCGAGGCCCGGGAAGCGTCCTCTATGGAGACAATGCTGTGGGAGGCGTGATCAACATCATCACGAAAAAACCCGAAAAACCTCTTTCTTTCAGGGGAGAGGCCGTCAGGGGAAGTTACCTCTTTCATAAGGAAACCAGCTCTGTCTCTGGAAAATCAGGCCCTCTCTCCGCCATGGTCTATGGAGATTACAGCTCGACAGAAGGTTATCGTGATAATGGTTTTTTACGATATAAGGATGTTGGAGGAAAGTTCCTTTTCGACCTCAGCAAAACGGTTCAGCTTTCCCTCAATGGAAATTTTCACCGGGACGATTTTGGATTGCCAGGAGCCCTTCCCCGGTCGCTCTATGAAAATGACCGGCGAGCCACCCTCAAGCCGGATGATAAGGCTGAGACGGATGACGGTTTTTTAACCTTGGGAGTAAAAACAAATTGGAAAGAGATGGGCAGAATTGAAACCGATCTCTCTTTTCGGCATCGGGAGGCGACCAACTTCTTCCTCTCCTCTCTCCCCGTTTCCTCCTTTAAAGACAGAAGGAACCTCTCCACCTGGGGATTCACTCCGAAATATATTCTTGAAAGCTCCCCGGGAGGGCGCTCCAACAAGATCACCTTCGGGTTCGATTATTATCATTCGGATTCAAAGATCGATTCGGAGTCCTTCTTTTTTGGCTCCACCACCTTCGATGGCATTGAGGTTACGAAAAAATCCTTCGGCCTCTATCTCTATGATGAATTCTCCATTCTCGAAAACCTGATTCTCTCTTTTGGAGGAAGATGGGAGTGGGCCACGTATGATGTCTCACAGGACTTATCCGGAGTGGATGACCGGAAAAGAGATTCGGAGCCGGCCTGGAATGTGGGCCTCAACTATCTTTTTGGCAAAGGGTCTTCTGTCTTTTTAACCGCAAAACGAAGCTTTCGTTTCCCTGTCTCCGATGAGCTCATTCAATATGTTTTCCCGCCACCCACATTTCAACCTACGATCCAGATCAATTCAGCGATGAAACCGCAGACCGGTTACCACTACGAGGCTGGAATCCGATATGCCTTAAATGATTGGATGGAAGGAAACCTCACCCTCTTCTGGATCGATCTCCAGGATGAGATCTTTTACAACCCTTTGACTTTCAGCAATGAAAATTATCAGAAAACGAGACGCCGGGGAATGGAGGTCGGCTTGAAGACAAAACCCCTTTCCTGGTTTCATGTCTGGGGAAATTACAGCTATGTGCATCCCACCCTCCGGGGAGATGCTTTTTCGGGAAAAGATATTCCAGGCGTCTCCCGTCACAAGGGCTCTATCGGGGCGGATATCCATGCAGGGAAGGGATTCCTCTTCAATGCGAGAGCCAATTTTATCGGCCCCCGGCGTTTTATCAGCGATTGGGGAAATCAAATCGGAAGGCTCGACGGATACCATACGCTCGATGCAAAGCTCTCCTATGCCTGGAAAGGGTTGAAGGCATTTGTCGGGGTCAACAACCTAACGAATCAGAAATATGCCGAATATGGTGTTCTCAATTTCGCCGGCCTCCCCTTCTATTATCCATCGCCGGAGCGGAATTTCTTCGGAGGGGTCTCTTATGCATTTTAAAAGATCCCAGAAAAAGTCCCGGGATCTCTGATGACACAGATTTACCCCGTTAGAAAGCCCCGCAGCTCTGCTGCGGGGATGGTGGTTGTTTCCTTTTCAGCGAACACGGGGTTTAATGCCCCGTGTGAGCTTTCCCGTTAGAAAGTTGAAAACTTTCTAACGGGGTTTACTTCGATGATCAGTGTCTCTCGAATCTGTGTAATCATTCTTTAATCGATGTAATCAGAGCTTTCTGGACCTTCCAGGACCTTCAGAAAGCTCTTGACACATCGGAGGGGTTGTAATATAAATGGGTTAACTCAGGATGCCGGGTTAGCTCAGTCGGTAGAGCAGAGGACTGAAAATCCTCGTGTCCGTGGTTCGATTCCGCGACCCGGCACTTTGCTATCACATCAGGGCAATTTCGATTGCCCTATTTTTTCATCCCTGCCTGCCTCGGGCAGGCGAGGAGGTACACCATGTTCGTTTCACTCATCTTAAAAGGCGGGGCCATCATGATCCCCATCATCCTCGGGTCGATCATTGCCCTTGCCATCATCCTCGAAAGATTGTGGACCCTCTGGAGGATCCGTCTCAACATCCCGCGCTTCACCCGTGAGGTCTTCCACTATCTCGAAAAAGGACAGCCCCAAAAAGCGCTGGAACGGTGTGCCATGGTGAGGCATCCCATAGCCAATGTCTTTAAGCTTGGGATCCTCAATCGCCACCTCCGCCGTGATGAGGTCGAGGCAATAATGGAGCGGGAAGGAGACGAACAGATCCAGTATCTGGAGCGATATCTTGGCGCTCTCATCATCATTATCGGAGTAGAGCCGATGATGGGATTTCTTGGAACCATTGTGGGCCTCATCCAGGCTTTCATGACCTGGGAACAGATGGGAACCAATATCACGGTCAATGCCCTGGCCGCAGGCATCTACCAGGCAATGATCACCACGGCGGCCGGCCTTTCGGTCGCTATCCCTGGCTTCATCCTCTATCACCTCATCATGGGAAAGATCAAGAGCCATGCGCAGGAAATGACCTATTATGGGAACGAGCTTCTCGATCTTCTGTCCCAAACCCGGGAGGGAGGCACTCGATGAAAATTAAAGCCCGTCGAGAATTTAGGGTCAGTTTGGAATCTCTTGCCTTCACCGACATCATCCTCAACATCTTCATCTTCTTCTTCACCGCTTTCAGTTTAATCTACACCTTTAACCCGATGAAAGAATCCAAAATCATCGTCAAACTTCCACAGGCGGACATTAAAACGCCTCCTGACCAGAAAGAGCCCGTCATCGTCAACATTAACAGCCGCAATGAAGTTTTCCTGATGAATAAACCCACCAACCTCAGGGAATTGAAAAAAGAACTGGAGACCCTCATGGCCTTCAATAAGGCAAGACCTGTCATTGTGAGGGCCGACAAGAGCGTTGTCTTTGACCGGGTCGTCCAGGTCCTTGATGTTGCCAACAATTCAGGCGTAGAAAGACTGGGTATTGCCATTGAAGAAAAACCGCATTCCCCCCCTCCCAATCCATAAGAAAATGGTCCCTTCAAAAAATGGTCACCGACCCCACTTTTTGTCTACATACAAAGAAAAAGCTATAATTTCTTTAAGATGATTTAAAAACTTCTGGTTTTACCTTTCTTTGGTTTTATAATATACTGAAATCATTGATAATTATTTTTATGGGTTTATGAATTTTTTTCTTGACATTTCTATATTTTGTGTTCTAAAATGTCATCTATTCAATATATAGATTTAACCTATTTTAACCGGAAGGGAGATTTTAAGGTATGAGCTATCTGATCTGTGACAAGAGAAAAGGGAGTCCTAAAATCCACATTGAGGTATGCCGGAGGAAATGTAAACTCTTGTGTGAATGTAAAACATATAAAGAATTCGTCGATAATTCAGAAAAAAAAGCTGCCTAACACCTCCCTGTCTGCCCCTGCCCGTTGTGGGTAGAAGGTGGGCAGGCCCTTCATACCCCTCCTTTCTGAAAGGGGCAATTCCTTTATTGGAATTGCCTCTTTTTTTATCCAATATCCCCCCATTCATATTGAAGAATGCTGAGCAAACAGAGGCTTGTTGTCTCTGCTCTCATTATTCTCCCGCCCATGAAGACGGGAATAAATCCTGTCTTTTTTGATTTCTCAATCTCTTCCTGACTCATTCCCCCTTCGGGCCCAACAATGAAGAATATCCTTTTTTTATCTTTAGATTCTTTTAAAATCTTTTTTAACCTTTCTCCTTCTTCCTCCCAGAGGATGAGCCGTAACGATTCAAGAGGTGCCTGTGAAAGCATTTCGGAGTAATCACAGAGAGGCTCAATCCTTGTGATCATTCCTCTTCCACATTGCTTGGAGGCCTCGACTGCGATCCTCTCTAAGCGTTGGTGCCTCTCCAGCGTCTTCGACCGGTCCGGACGAGGAACGGATCGGGAAGAAAAAAACGGAATGATCTTCCTAACTCCCAGCTCCGTGGCTTTTTGTATCAGATAGTCCATCTTTTCTCCCTTGAGAAGGCTCTGCGCTAGGACAATTTCTATGGGAGACTCCTCTTTTGAAGAAAAAATGGTTCTGACTTTAATCACCACAGCAGTCGGTTCTTCACCGACAATCACTCCCTCATATTCTCTTCCGGAGCCATCAAAAACAACGATCCCGTCTCCTGTTCTGAGGCGGAGTACCCTCTGGATATGCCTCGCCTCATGGCCTTTGATTTTTAACAGATCCTTTTCAACATGAAAGACCGGAACATAGAACCTTCGCATCTTTCCGCCCTCTTATTTTTTTAAGAATGTGAAGCAGACCCATTCTCCCTGCCGAGTAGTCTCGACCCATTGAAGCATCCCGGTTTCAACATAGTGATGACGAAGACTCTCTTTCTCTTTATCCAGTATCCCTGAGAGGATGAGCAAACCAGGTTGTTTAAGATGGCTGAGCAAAGCATTTCGTGTCCGCCTTAGACTCCGGAAATCAAGGTTGGCGACGATTAGATCGAATCTCTTATGAATCTCCCCAATCCTTGCCTTCAATATTTTAACTTGTTTAGAAACTCCATTCTGGTCCACATTCTCTCTTGCGATCTCAACCGCCACAGGATCAATGTCAATGCCCCAGACCTCAGCCGCCCCCAATCGAGTCGCGGCAATTGCGAGAATACCTGAACCTGTCCCCACATCAAGGCCAGAAATGCCTCTCTTTTTCAGCCTCTTCTCCAATGCCTCCATACAGAGCCGGGTGGTTGCGTGGGTCCCTGTGCCAAAAGCCATTCCGGGATTGATCTCCACCGGGATCTCGCCCTTTTTCAGCCGGATCCTGGCCCAGGGTGGTTTCACCACAAACCTGGATCCTACTCGAAGAGGTTTGAAAAACTTCTTCCAGTTCTCACCCCAATCCTGCTCAGGGATGGAACCGGTCTCAATTCCGATGTGGGGGAGTTCAGGGTTAATCTCTTGCAGGGACTTTAAATAGAGATGGAGTGATCGCAAGGCCCTCTTCTCTCCTCCATCCTGCAGGAAATAGGCCTTCAATCTTTCTCGCTCAAGGTCTTCTTCAACCTCTTCGATGCCTGTGGCTCCCTGCTCCATCAGAAAGTTGGAGATCGGTTCCGCCAATTCTTTGGGAATGAGCAGAGAAAGACTCAACCATCGCTTCATGCTATCCTTACCCGCTATTATTTTTTAGTGGACCCAGCAATAAATTTCCTGATCTTCTCATTAAACGCCGAAGCAGACTCCATCATCACCATATGGCCGGCATCTGGAATGACCTCCAATTTCGATCCTTTAATTTTACTCTGGAGGAACTGGGAATACTTCACGGGGGTCAGCTCATCCTCATCCCCGCAGAGGATGAGGGTGGGGAGGTTAATCTTCTCTATCTCCTTCATCACATCGAACCGGTCACAGGCCGAAAAGTCGCCGTGAACAACCTCCGGACGGCAACGCAACATTCCAATGAATCCCTTCTCAATCATTTTGGGGGAGGCCTTACGGGAATAAGCAAACTGGTTAATCTTTTTCACGGTCTCTTCAAAGTTCTCCCTGATTTCATTCAAGATCATTGGAAATACCCTCAATTTTGCTCCGGTTCCCACAAGAACGTTTCCCTTGATCACCTCCGGATATCTCAACGCCATTGTCTGAACGATGGCCCCTCCCATGGAATGGCCTACGAGAAAGACTTTCGAAAGATTGAGGACTTTTAAAAAACCATGGACATGCTCGGCATACTTTCCTATCTCATTTTCCCCCTCACCTTCTGACTCTCCATGGCCGGGAAGTTCAATGATGATGGGATTGAAATGCTTTTCAAAAAATCCCTTCTGAAAGCTCCAGGTATACTGTCCCCCTCCTGCTCCATGGATGAAGAGGACAAACTCCCTTTCTTCTATAAAGCCTTTTCTACCCATCCAGTAATTGATCTGTCTTCCTCCGGTACTGACCGTTGGCATGGCTCTCTCCTTTGAATCGAATCGAAATAGGAATGAAACGCCTGGAGTAATTTCTCCTTTCCCTTCAGGGATGACAATTGGGAATGGAAGGTGGCGCAGTTAGGAAGTCCCTTCGTGTACCAGTAGAGATGTTTCCGGATCTGGGGGGTTAAATTCCTTTCCTCATAATAACTCTGGATCAGTGAGAGATGATGATGGATCATTCCTTTCCTCTCTTCCAGGGAAATGGTTGACCCTTTCTCAGGAAACCCCGAATGTTTTTCGCTGAAAATCCAGGGGGTTCCCAATGCCCCTCTTCCAATCATCACCCCATCGCACTCTGTCTCCGCTATCATCTTCTGTATCAAAACCGGTGTATTCACATCTCCATTCCCAATGACAGGAATCCGGACTGCCCTCTTTACTGCTGCAATCACGCTCCAATCTGCCCGTCCCCGAAAGCTCTGGGCTCTCGTCCGGGGATGAACCGTGATCGCATCCACGCCGCAGCCCTCGGCGAGCCTTGAAATCTCGACTGCATTGATCTGCTCTTCGTCCCATCCGGAGCGAATCTTGACGGTCAGGGGACAGGCAACCTTCTTTCTCATCGCAATCAGAATCCCCTCGACCTTTTCCGGAAAGCGCATCAGATCCACACCCGCTCCGGTCTTGACCACCTTTTTGGCCGGACAACCCATGTTGAGGTCAATGGCATCGGCTCCCATGGCTTCTGCTTTTGCCGCGGCTTCAGCCAAAACCTCTGGTTTGGACCCAAAAAGTTGGACGGAGACCGGATGCTCACCTTCGACCATTTTAAGAAAAGACTCCCCTTTCCGTAGCAATCCTTCGGCGCTGACCATCTCCGTAAAAGTGAGGCCGCAGCCCATCTCTCTCGCCAACTGCCTAAAGGGATAGTCCGTAATCCCGGCCATCGGCGCCAGAACGAGGTTGTTATTGAGTTGAAGATTTCCGAGTCTCATTGTATTTTGCAATATTCAAGCCATAGGGGGATAGGGTGATCGGGTGTCTTATTTAAATTTCTCCCCATCTCCCCATTTCCCCATCTCCCTATCTATAATATCCCTATTAGGACTTTGGGAGGTAGTATTCCAGTGTTTCTTGATCGCTTCGACCGCCTCATCCACCTGAAGAGGTTCCCCGAAATCGAGGCCTTCCTTTTTCAATCCCTTGAAGAGCCTTGTCAGAGTGGGTTCCTCCAGATTAAAACTCTCTAAATCTTTAAATTTTCCGAAAATCTCATCCGGTCTTCCCCGTTCGCTGAGATCCCCATGCCCGTGCATGAGGTAAAGAATATCGGTCATCTCTGGAACCAGATCAACTTCGTGAAGCGTGACAATGAAGGTGATTCTCTTTTCCCTGTTCAACTCATTCAGAATCCTGATAAGATCCCTCTTTGATAATGGATCAAGCCCCGTGAAAGGTTCATCCAGGATCAGCAACTCCGGTTCCGTAACCAGGGCTCCGGCCAGTGCCACCTTCTTCTTCTCCCCCCCCGACAAGTAATTGACGATTTTATCTTTGATCGACCCGAGATTCAATCTCTCAATCACACTCCCTGCGAGCCTCCCTGCTTCCGTCCTGTTCATTCCATAATTGAGCGGTGCGAAGAGAATATCATCATAGACGGTGGGCCCGAGAATCTGTTCGTCCACATCCTGCATGACCACGCCGATCTTTTGCCTGATATTTGAATATTCCTTTCCCGGATCGACACCGAAAACCCTCACGCTCCCGTCCCGCGGAATAAGGATGCCCATGAGATGTTTGAGCAGGGTCGTCTTTCCACAGCCATTCGACCCAAGGATCGAAACCCTCTCCCCCCGATTCACCACGAAGTCGAGTCCGCAGATCTGCACCTTGGTCATATCGGGATAGACATGGGTAATGCAATCCACCTGGATAATTGGCTCCCCTTGTTGCATAGCCCTATTCTCCTTTGTAATTAACCATGGTCACATGGCCCCCCATGAATAATGAAAATAGTCTAACGGTTAGGGTTACGAAGCCCCTGCCTTGGCCGAAGCGACTTCGCGCAGGCAGGCGTTTCGTATGAGACTAAAATCGTTTAACGGTGACGATGCTGGTATCGAAGCAGGAAGCCCGATGCTTGGATTTCGATAAGAATGGACTCAAGCCTCCAGTTTCGAGAGTCGAGTATCGATACGAGCTTCGTCAACGACAAACGTCAATGTTAATTCAACCAAACGGGCATCCTGACCTTAACCTTTTGAACACCGCATTTACTCTCCCCTGTAATGAATCTTATTCTTGAATCCTCTGAGCACCATGGACTCGTACATCTTCTCGCTGGCATCAATCCCTTTAATGATCAGATGTCCAAAGGCGTTTGAAATGTTGTTGAGACTTCTCCAGGGATGCCTCCATTGAAGTCCGCCACGCAGGTAAAGGGCGTGCTGTGTCTCCTCAAGAACCTTAAGAAGAATAAAGATCGATCGGTAGGTCAAAAAGAGAGCGGTCACGAAAATTGAGGGAAGCAATTTGTCGAGCGCCACAAAGATCGACGGATAGGGCGTGGTGCCTAAAAGGAGAACGACCCCTGTCGAGCCGGAGAGAACCTTTAAAAAGACGAGAAGAATGAAGTGAATCTGAAATCCGGAAATAAAGATGAACAGAATGGCAAAGACGAGGGGATAGAGGGTGAGAGAAAATATTCTCAATGGAAGACGGCAGGCGAAGAAGAGGCCGAGAAGGATTCCATACAGGAGTGAAAGTCCGAAGAGGTTTCTCAGGATGACAATGCCCGATAAAACCACAAGCATTCCGAAGATCTTCCATCCTGCGGAGAGGCGGTGGAGGAAACTCTTTCCTTCAACAGCCAAATAATCGAGATAGGACAGTTGAATCATAGAATCTCCATTTTAAGGACCCGCAACAAAAAATAAAATTTGATTCATCCGGAAATTGAGTGGGTAACCTCCCCTTAGGTTAAGGGGAGGTAGGGAGGGGTTACTTTTCGTCCCGGTTCATAACTCCCCCTCCCCCCCTCTTAAACTTAAGAGGGGGGGAACCACCCATACGAAAGCCGGAAGAACCATAAATTTTTGTAGGGGCAAGGCTTGAGCCTTGCTTTCCGCTTTAAGTGTATCAATTTCAGGCCTAAAGGCCTGCCCTACGTTATAATCTCAACAGATCCGGCCTTAATCTATGGATGTACCTTAAGATCAGAGCAGTGATGATCCCTTCCAATATCCATCCTAAAAAACCGAGGGGAAGGACAATAGCGATAAACCTCCTGAAATTGGCTTCGCCTCTTTCTTTACCCTCCTCATGATGGTCGCTTTTTTCCTTAAGAAGTTTGAATTCGAAAATCCCATGTCCTCCGTCCTTATGGATCAACTCCTCGTAATGAGATACCCCAAGACCCACTACTCCGATCATCGAAAAAGTGGAAAGGCAGAGGGCAAGAAAGGTGGCCGCAAAAGCAGCTGGAGTCAACCTCTTTGATATCTTCCAAAAAAGGCGGAAAAAGAGATAACCCAAAATTCCTTCGATCGAAAGGGTGAGGGTGTTGAGTCCAATGACCGTAATCCCACCATGTCCGAAAAGGGCCAAGATGACATTGACCACAAAGGTGGCTAAAAAAATGAGCGAGGGGCCCAGGAGAATACCGGAGATAACCATCAGGTTAACATGGTAAGCAATAGGAACGATCTCGACTGAAGCCCCAAGAACCATTACGGCGGCCATCATTCCCAGCAAGGGAAGTTTTTTAGCCAGAACTTCCTTCTTGGCAAAACGAAAAAGGATGAATCCGATAAGAACGGCGACAATAAACCCTGAAGCCCAGAGCCATATGGGTAACACCCCATCAGGCAGATGAATATGGGACATTGATTTCTCCTGAAGTTTTTTAGTCCTGTAGTCGTATAGTCATATAGTCGACCCAAATACTGCACGACTAGTGAAGCGCGTCTAACACTTCTTTACATAAATTTCCAAGGTGTCATTCCTGCGAAAGCAGGAATCCAGATTAGAAATACTGGAATCCCCCGTATTATAAACTCTTACAGGTTTTGCAAAATCCGTAAAAATTGAGCTGGTGATCCGTCACTTCGTAGCCGGTTGACTCGGTCACCTTCTCCGACCAATTCGATAGATCACAAAAACGAAGCTCCGCCACATTTCCGCATTTTTTGCAGATGATATGGTGATGATGATCCTCCATCTCGCAAAGTTTATACTTCACGCTCGACCCATTGACGATCTTAAAAGCGATTCCAAGTGATTCGAAGAGATCGAGGCAGCGATAGATCGAAGTGAGCCCGATCTTTCTCTCTTTCTTAGCGAGACACTGATAGAGTTCCTGAGGGCTTTTTGGACTTTCTGAGGTTGAAAGTTCCTGGTAGATGAAAAACCTGGGATGGCTCATCCTGAGCCTCTTTCCCTCGAAAATTGTTTTAAAAACCTCTTTATTCATAGCAGGTTAAGTGCAGAATGAAAATATTTTCATTAAGAACCTTAACGGCTTCTACTCTTGTTGTCAAGTTTTTAAAAGACCCAGTGCCCGGCGCAGGCTATGGGGGGCGCTTGACACTCCCATTTTCGCATATTATTTAACGATTCAAGAGCTTGTTGGAAAAGGCCACGTTGGGTGCTTCGACAAGCCCAGCACGAACGGAAAAATAAATCATTTCAATATGCGTATTCCGACGCAAACCGGCCATCCGTTCCGAACCAAACCGGCCACCTATTCCGTTTCAAACCGGCCGGGCATTCCGGAGCAAACCAGCCACCCCTGAGCGAGGGGTAAGCGACGCTGGATAATTGAATCCATAGCCATTATCCTCCTGAAAAAACATCAGGAGGTACTAATGATGATCTCGTAAAAAGTCGTCTCACCGGTGAAAACCGGTGTCCAGTGTTTTCATAAGTGCCTGAGATAACTGGATTCCGGCTTTTGCCGGAATGACGATCATTAGGTTTTTTCGACTTTTTACGAGACCATCACTAATGGCTAACAGGAGATTATCCATGCGTAAGATTAAAGAAGTTCTAAGACTCCATCAAGAAATTGGCCTCTCCGAAAGACAAATCGCCAAGAGTTGTGACCTCTCCCGAAGCACCGTCAAAGAATATCTCCACCGTGCCAAAAGAGCAGGACTGAGTTGGCCCTTGCCTTCCGATCTTGATGATGCTCAACTAGAAAACCTCCTTTTCCCTTCCGCTCAACCCATCTCCACAGAGAATCGTGGGATGCCTCCCATGGATTCTCTTTACCAGGAGCTAAAGAAGAAAGGGGTCACGCTTCAGCTTCTGCGGTACAAGGGGGACGTCCATAAAAATATAAGTTGACATATCGGAAAGAGGTTAATAAAGTGTTATTCATGCCTCGCAGAGCAAGGATTGATTATCCTGGGGGAGTTCATCACCTGATCGTCCGAGGGATCGAGCGGAAGCGTATCTTCCAGGACGATCAGGATCGTAATGGCTTTCTGAGTCGGCTGGGGTCTCTTCTTTCAGAAACAGAAACGTCCTGTTTCGCCTGGGTCCTTCTGCCTAACCATGTCCATCTTCTGGTACGAACGGGCAAGCTATCCGTTTCAGATTTGATGCGACGGCTTCTGACTGGATATGCCGTGACCTACAATCGGCGCCATCGTCGGCATGGGGTTTTATTTCAGAATCGTTACAAATCGATTCTGTGCCAGGAGGATCCGTATCTGTTAGAATTGGTTCGTTATATTCACCTGAATCCTCTACGTGGGAAAATGGTTGAGAGTTTAGAGGCTCTGGATCAATATCCTTACAGCGGGCACAGTGTGATCATGGGGTTCAGGAAGCGAGAATGGCAGGATGTGGGGGCGGTATTAGGATATTTTGGGCACAGGGAGAAGGCAGCAAGAAGAAAATATCGAGAATACGTCGGACAGGGAGTGGGGCAGGGACGGAAACCGGAGCTGGTGGGGGGAGGATTGATTCG
>Ga0209835_1000413_pt1 | contig 28549 bp, 27 predicted proteins | sample LakKivwa52mmetaG_FD_184138 | JGI IMG/M metagenome (GOLD analysis project Ga0209835, IMG submission 184138) | Anoxic lake water microbial communities from Lake Kivu, Rwanda to study Microbial Dark Matter (Phase II) - Lake Kivu water 52m metaG... | ecosystem: Environmental > Aquatic > Freshwater >... | reverse complement strand
AACTGGCACATGTCAATTTCAGCACCGCAGTACCCTCGATATTCACTGCAATATTTCTGGGCATTTCAGTACCGATCATTGCTTATTTCATTATTCGTAAAATCGGGAAGATAGACCCTCTTAATGCGATTGCAATCGCTACACACTATGGTTCTGTGAGTGCTGGTACTTTTCTGACGGCTATCGCCTTCTTGGAAATGAATTAAGCAGTATTGAATCGGCGCTAAATGTGCATAACGTGACCAATTTTGAGGAGTTTGCTCATGCGTTTATTTAAAATACTCATACTAGGATTCATAATTAGTGTGCTGACGAGCATACCACTACATGCTCAAACGCAGGGTATTCCGACACTAAAACGAGCTTGCAGCTATCAAGCCGTGTATAAAATAGATGCTAAAAATCAGCGTTTAAACCATACAGCTTTTAGCTACGCAGCAATGAAGCGATGCGGAGGTGTCAAAACAACCAGCTTGGTACGAGTGTGAGTAGAGAGGGCGGTGTCACAAAAAGACTAATCAGTGCTTTAGATTTGAATAGTTGCAGGTAAGAATATGGCAAATTTAAATTATGCCAATAACTGGCGTCCCCACGGGGATTCGAACCCCGGTCGCCTCCGTGAAAGGGAGGTGTCCTAGGCCTCTAGACGATGGGGACCTAAGAATTTGTACCGCTAAATTACAAGTGCGCATATTACTACATTTTGTTGATAAATCGAAGTATTTACTTCAATTTTTGGTGGAGATAAGCGGGATCGAACCGCTGACCTCTTGCATGCCATGCAAGCGCTCTCCCAGCTGAGCTATACCCCCAAAATTGTCATCAACAGTAGCAATGTCAGCGAGGCGCCATATTAATGACGGGGGCTGGCATTGTCAATCATTTTCACATGAATTTGCTTAAATAGTTAAGCCTGAATTCACCTCTAACTTTGTTCAAAACCTGCAAGCTGAAATGTAAATTAGCCGCGAATGTTGGACTGACTTTCAAATTGGGTCAATTCAACGCGCGGCTGAGGCTGCCAGCCTGGTTTTCGATGTTCAGCCACAACATTGGTGAAAACACCGCCGCGTACATAAAACTTAGATGTAATCCTCATAAACTTAGGCTGCGTTGCAGCCACCAAATCATCTAAAATACGGTTGGTGACCGCCTCATGGAAGCAGCCTTCATCACGAAATGACCACATATATAGTTTGAGACTTTTCAGTTCAACGCAAGTCTGGTCTGGAATGTAATCCAGATAAATCACCGCAAAATCTGGTTGCCCGGTTTTTGGGCACAGGCAAGTAAACTCAGGGATTTCCATATGAATATGAAAATCACGCGTTTTATTCGGATTTTCAAAAGTCTCAAGAGTTTTGGTTGGCTGTGCAGTTGGTTTTGCACCTAATGATTCATTGTTCATGGCTGATGATGTGCTGCTCATAATTGATATACTGCTTTTTGACTAAAACCGTTATTATAACGCAATAATTAAAACCAAATTTAGCCAAACTCTTCACACACTTTGCGCTTAACTCACTTAAAACTTGCCGGATTTAAATCCTTTGTAGATCCAACTACGCTGCACATTCATGGTCAGCGCGTCGGCGTTGTCGGCCCCAATGGCTGCGGCAAGTCTAACGTAATGGAGTCAGTGCGCTGGGTGCTGGGCGAATCTTCTGCTAAAGAGATGCGCGCAGACGCAATGGATGCTGTTATTTTTAACGGCTCCGGTAATCGCAAAGCCATTTCCCGTGCCAGCGTAGAGTTAGTCTTCGACAATAGTTTGGGCGGCGCAAGCGGCGAGTGGTCACAGTACGCAGAAATTTCCGTCAAACGTGTGATTGAGCGAGATAAAGGCTCAACTTATTACATTAACAATACCGCTGTACGTCGTCGTGATGTGGCTGATTTGTTTTTAGGTACCGGTTTGGGCGGCAGAGCTTATGCCATTATTGGCCAGAACACGATTAGCCGTATCGTTGAGGCTAAACCTGAAGAAATGCGGGTTTTTCTTGAAGAAGCTGCCGGTATCACTAAATATAAAGAGCGCAGACGAGAAACCGAACTGCGCCTGCGTGACACACGTGAAAACCTGACCCGAGTTGAAGATATTCTGCGTGAATTGAGTAATCAGATTCTGCGACTGCAATCTCAAGCCGCTGTGGCTGAAGAGTATCATCGCTTGCAGCAGGCTCTAAATTTAACAGTGGGCCATATCTGGTTGCTTAAAAAACAAGACGCCGGTAGTAGCTGGGATAAAGCGGTGCGGAACGTTGAGAAGCTGGTAAATGAACTTGAAGCACAAATGGCCAGCCTGAGAAACAGTGAAACTCTGCTCGAGACTGCACGCCAGCAGCATGTTGCAGCAACTGAGCAGGTGAACACCGCTCAAGCAGCTTATTATGAAGCGAATGCAACTGTTTCCAACCTTGAGAATCAGGTTAAAAACACTGCCGAGGCACGTGAGCGTCTGCAACAACAACTGCTGCAGCTGCAGTCACAACTCGAAAAAAATAGCACGCAATACGCCGCAATTTCATCTCAAACGCAAACTGCAGAAGTGCAATTGATTGATGCGCAGCGTGCCGCCACTGAAGCGGAAAATTCTGTGAAATCTGCTCAACAGGGATTGAATCTTGCTAATCAGGATTATCAAACTGCGCTTGAGCGCTTCAACACAAGTCAGGCCGCGTGGCATAGTGCTGAGCAACGAGTGCGGGTAGAGCAAGCAAATGTGATGCATTTATCTAGAAATATGGATGACACACATGAGCTGATCCTACGTCTGCAGCGCAATCTGGCTGATCTGCATGTTCCGGCAGAAAGCAATCTACTCGAAAAGGAGCAGAATGCACGACAGATTGAGTTAAAAATTAAAGACCTGGAAGCAATGATTGCGCAGATTCAGAGCAAGGAGTCCGCGCTGCAAAATGATATTCATCAAGCGCGCAATAATGTTCAGCAGTGGCAAAAGAATCTTCACCTGACTCAGGCAGAAATTGCTTCACTCGCTAAAATACAGCAATCCATGCGCAATGCCGATGACCAAAATCATTTAAGTGATTGGCTCAAACAGTCAGATTTAAAAGATAAACCACGTATCTGGCAGGGCATTCGAATTAAAGCGGGCTGGGAAACGGCTTTAGAGTCTGTTTTAGGCAACCGTTTGAATGCGATTGTACAAGACAAAACTTATCCTACCGTTCGTCCACCCACTGCACTCGCGATTGCCCGTGTTGCGCAAAATCATATTGATCATCCAACATCGAGCAAGTCACTCACACCTTTGACGGCGCTGCTGGAGCATGTAGAAGTCGGATATGAGGCGGTTCTTCATGAGTGGCTAAAAGGGGTTTATATCGCCGAACATGAGCTTGATGTCGCAGCGCAGGCGATGTTGAACGACGGTGAATGCCTGGTAAATCAGCAGGGTGATATTCACACACGCTACAGCATCGTCTATTACGGTTCACAATCGGTGCTGCATGGAGTACTGGAAAGACAAGCACGACTAGATCAGTTACATCAGGAACTGCCCGAACAGGAACAGGAATTGGCTGATGCAACCCAGCAATTGCAACAGGTTGAGACTACGCTGCAAAGTCTGCGCGCAGACCAGCATGCGCAACAGCAGCAATTTAAAATTTTGACGCAAGAATTGCACAAAACCAATTTAGAGCTGCAGCAAGTTAAGCAGCAACAAGCCGCTGCTATACAACGCAAAACCATGCTGCAAGCGGATTTGAGTATTGCTGAACAGAAAATGGCCTCATTGCAGCAAGAAAAAAATCTTAAAGAAAAAAGCATACAGGATACCAGTGTCGGCTTGCATCAAATGCAGGCTGATAAATCGGCTCAAGAAGCCCATAAAAATCAAGCTGAGCAATCGCTAAATCTGGCGCGTACATATCTGCAGCAGCAAGAGCGCGCACATCAGGAGAAATTATTTGATATTAAATTAATTGAAAATAATATCAAAGAGTTAAATTCAAAACTTGAATTTTTACTTGAAGAAAAAAACAGCTTAAACATGCGCATTCGTGAAACTGAAACAACACTGAACGCTACCAAAATGGAGTCGTTGAAGGCCAATCTTGAAGCCTCATTAAATCTTAAGCAGCAGCGTGAATCTGCGCTAATTGAAGCTAGAAACTTGCTCAATACTGAGCAGGAAAAACTTCTACAGCAAGAGCGGCTGCGTATGCAAAATGAGCAAATGTTACATCCATTGCGCGACAAGCTAGAAGCCGCCAGGTTAAATGAACAGGAGGCACGCTTGCATTTTGAACTGTGCCAAACTGAATTGGCGAAATTTGATCAAGATGAATCGGCATTAGCAAACTCTCTTCAGCAAATGGGAATTGCGCATTACAAAATCAATCAGCTGGAAGATAAGAAAAATAAGCTGACTGCAGATATAGAAGCCCTGGGGGCGGTAAATCTTGCGGCGATTGAAGAGCTAGCCACTGAACAGACTCGCAAACAATATCTTGATAGCCAATGTCAGGACTTGACCGAGGCCAGCGAGACCCTAGAAGAGGCAATACGCAAAATTGACCGCGAAACACGTAGCCGCCTGCAGGCTACATTTGATGAAGCGAATGTGCATTTTAATGAGCTGTTCACTACTTTATTTGGCGGAGGACAAGCGCGATTAGTGCTGCTGGGAGATGAGATATTGGATACCGGCATGCAGGTCTTTGCACAGCCTCCAGGCAAGAAAAACAGTACTATTCATTTGCTATCCGGCGGCGAAAAGGCACTCACTGCCCTGGCACTGGTTTTTGCACTGTTCAGATTAAATCCAGCTCCGTTTTGTCTGATGGATGAGGTGGACGCCCCCTTGGATGATAGCAACACCGAACGCTTTTGCGCCATGGTAAAAAAAATGTCTGAAAGAACCCAGTTTTTGTATGTAAGTCATAATAAAATCACAATGGAAATGGCGCAGCAACTGATAGGTGTTACCATGCAGGAGTCAGGAGTTTCACGTATTGTGGACGTAGATATGGAGGCTGCAGTGAAGTTGGTTGCAGCTTAATCGCTATGGTGATGTATCCATGATGATGCTTACAGGTTGAGAGTTAATATAAATGAATGATTTGCAAATCGTATTAATCGTGATTGGTGGCGTGATTATTGCCGGCGTTTTGATTTTCAACTGGTGGCAAGAGAGAAAATTTCATCAGCAGATAGACAAAAACTTTTCAACATTTCAACAGGATACCCTGGAGATTGACAGCCAGATTATCGAAGCATCTTTTGATGAGCATATTTCATCGGCGCCTGAAGAGCAGGAATTTAAGATTGATCCACAGCGTTTTAAAGTTGGGTCAACTATAGAGGATGAACCTACTATAGAACATGAGCCAACTATAGAACCCAATATCGCTGCAGCTGAATGTGAACCAGTTCCACAGATTACGCCAGAACAGGATACCAAACCTATATTGAACATAGATGATGAAGATATTTCTGTGTCTGTACAACACAGCGACATTAAAGCCATCATCGAAAATGCTTTTTCAGCGACTGTACCTAATCAAGTTACATCCACGTCCGATGAGACTACTTCAGCTGCACCTGACTCAGCTGAGGCTGCAAATGAAAATGTATCTCCGGAGACTCCCGCAAGCAGCTTGCCTAGCATGCTGCATAGTCAGGTTGATTGGGCGGCATTACTTTATCTACAGGGTGTGGCGTCCATACAAGAAGTGCTGTCATCACTCAAGGATGGTTTTAGTCATTATGACAAACCAACATTCGTGCATCTACTAACAGAACAAGGTTGGCTGCTAGCTTCCGATATTGTCGATAAACCCGAATTTAGCAGGCTTGCCGTGTCTAAAATTTGCTGCAGCATACAGTTGGCAGACCGTGCTGGCCCCATTAGTCGTAGTGTATTGAATCGTTTTCAGCTGGCTGTAGAAAGTCTGGGATTAGACATCAATGCCCACGTTGAATGGCAGAATGCGGGAGACGCACTGAATGATGCGAATGCGCTAGACCAATTTTGCATTGAAGTGGACAAAACGATGGGATTTCATCTGCTGCATGGGGAAAACGGGGCGTTTACCGGAACCAAGCTTAGGGGCTTAGCTGAGGCGCAAGGCATGGCACTGGCAAGTGATGGCGCTTTCAAGTTTTTCGACGACAGCGCACAGACATTCGCTTCAGGGCATCTGCCGCAGCCTTGTTTCATCATGTTTAATCGTGACCACAATCCATTCAGCATCGATATGCTTAGAAGCTCCGTAGTGAAATCCATCACATTCCAGCTTGATATTCCGCACGTTAATAACTGTATTGAAGCTTTCAATAACATGCTGCAGGTGGCAAAGCAAATGGAAACAGGGTTAAACGCACAGCTGGTCGATGATAACAATCGTCCTTTAACCGATATGCAAATTGAAAAAATACGTCATCAACTTACAATTATCCAAGCCACGATGCTAACCCGAGACATTGCCCCGGGTTCAGATTGTGCGCGCAGATTATTCTCTTAATTGTTCAGGTATTACACGCATGCAATCTAGCGCTGAATTGCGGGAGCCGCAAACCCGCATAAACGAACTTCGTGATTTAATCGCGCGTTACGATTATGAATATTATGTGCTGGATGCCCCAACCGTGCCAGACAGCGAATATGACCGCTTATATCGGGAGCTTCAGGCGCTGGAACAAGCGCACCCAGCGCTAGTTACTGCAGAGTCGCCTACACAGCGCGTGAGTGGCGCAGCAGTCAACGCCTTCAACAACATTACCCACCGCCAAGCTATGCTTTCTCTCAATAACGCCTTTGAAGACAGTGAACTGCTGGCTTTTGATAAGCGTGTTTGCGAAGCTCTGGGGGTTAATGAAGTCAATTATGCGGTAGAGCCAAAGTTCGATGGCTTGGCCATTACGCTCAGTTATGAAAACGGAGTGTTTGTGCAGGGCGCAACGCGCGGCGATGGTTATACAGGTGAAGATGTGACGCATAACCTGCGGACGCTGCGCGCGATTCCAATGCGTCTGCATTGTGCACAACCGCCGAAATTGCTCGAAGTGCGTGGTGAGGTGCTGATGCTTAAACGTGACTTTGAGAATCTGAATCAAATGCAGCTGCAAAAAGGAGAGAAGCTGTTTGCCAACCCTAGAAATGCCGCGGCAGGTAGCCTCAGGCAGCTTGACGCGAGGATTACAGCACAGCGTCCGCTGACTTTCTTTGCATATGGCTTAGGCGCATCTGAAGGCACGCCTCCGCTCAGCAATCACAAAATGGCACTAGATTATCTGCAGAACCTGCATTTTCCGGTCAGTCAAGAGCGTGATTTGGTAAAAGGCGCAGCAGGACTCATGTCCTATTACCAAAAAATTGGCGCATTGCGCGACCGCTTGCCGTTTGATATTGATGGTGTCGTGTACAAAGTGAACGAATTCAAGTTCCAGAATGAGCTTGGCTTTGTCTCGCGTGCACCACGCTGGGCAATTGCACATAAGTTTCCTGCACAAGAGGCGCTTACCATTGTTGAAGATATTACAGTGCAGGTAGGTCGCACCGGTGCCATTACCCCTGTGGCCAGGTTAAAACCGGTTTTTGTGGGTGGCGTAACCGTCACCAATGCCACTCTGCATAATGAAGATGAAGTGCGCCGCAAAGATATTCATATCGGCGATACCGTAAGTGTGCGCAGGGCAGGGGATGTGATACCAGAGGTAGTATTTGTAGTGCCGGAAAAGCGTCCAACTAATGCCAGACGCTTTGAAATGCCAAAACTTTGTCCGGAGTGTGGCTCCCATATATTAAAGCCGGCGGATGAGGCTGTTGCACGTTGCACCGGTGGGCTGTTCTGCCCAGCGCAGCGCAAACAGGCCATTACCCATTTTGCATCAAGAAAAGCCATGGATATCGAAGGCTTGGGCGAAAAACTGGTTGATCAGCTTGTGTCTGCCAACCTGGTGCATACGTTAGCGGATATATACCGTTTAGATATTCATACTCTAAGTGGACTGGAACGCATGGCACAAAAGTCTGCTCAAAACTTGCTCGATGCGCTTGAAGCCAGCAAATCCACAACCCTAGCGCGTTTTATTTATGCACTGGGCATGCGTAACGTTGGTGAAGCTACAGCAAAAGATTTGGCTAAGCATTTCGGCAGTCTACAAGCATTAAGAAATGCAAGTTTGGAATCATTGCTTGAGGTTAACGATGTGGGGCCTGTGGTGGCTGAATCGATTGTTAACTTTTTATCCGAGCAGCACAACAAAGACGTCATTGACGCTTTGATTGCCGCAGGCATTTATTGGGCAGAAGCGGAAGGCAGGCAAAGCTTCGGTGGTAAATTGTCAGGCAAAACATTTGTGTTGACCGGCACTTTACCGAATATGTCTCGCGACGAAGCAAAAGAACATATTGAAGCGGCGGGGGGTAAAGTGAGTGGGAGTGTTTCCAAAAAAACTGATTATGTAGTTGCTGGCAGCGAAGCGGGCAGTAAACTGGATAAGGCACAGGAGCTGGGTGTACAAATACTTGATGAAGCCGGTTTGCTGGCGCTTTTGGGTGAGGAATGAGTCAATACCATCAATATCTGGAGACTGTCATTAGCATCGCCAAAGAGGCTGGTGCAGCGATCATGCGTGTGTATGCAACCAATTTTGATGTTGAGCATAAATCTGACAACTCGCCGTTAACTCAAGCCGACCTGGCCGCACATCATGTGATTGTGCACGCCCTGAAACAACTTACACCCAACATCCCGGTGCTTTCAGAGGAGTCTGAACATGTATCCGCAGACGAACGTAATAGCTGGCCGATGTATTGGTTGATAGACCCTCTCGACGGTACTCGCGAGTTTATCAAGCGAAATGGTGAATTTACCGTCAATATTGCGCTAATAAGTCAGCATATTTCGGTACTAGGTGTGGTCTATGCCCCGGTCACCGAATTACTGTACTATGCTGTCGCAGGACGTGGTGCATACAAGCAATCCAAAGGCTACGCAGCACATCGCATTCAAACGGCATCACTCAATATTGAAAACGTCATAGTAGCGGGAAGTCGTTCTCACGCTGACCATAAGCTTCAGCAGTTCCTAACCAATATGCATGTTAAAACCGGAGCAACCCCAGAACTTATTCATATGGGCAGCTCTCTAAAAATTTGCTTGGTGGCCGATGGTACTGCACATGTCTATCCAAGACTGGGCCCTACCTCAGAGTGGGATACTGCAGCAGCACACTGCGTATTGTCGGAGGCGGGCGGGGATATTATCGATATCATGGGAAACAGCTTGCGTTACAACACAAAATCTTCGCTGCTAAATCCTTCGTTTTTTGCCACAGTCAAAACTTCATTTAACTGGTCTGAATTTATTTAAACTCTTTTCAAAAAGCGCATGTATGAAATTAAAATCAACATTGACAATATTACCTATCCTATTGTTTATTAATAACGTGTATGCAGTTTCTGATGATGCGCATAAATGCAACAACGCATACAGCGAAGGGGACTATAAAACTGCAGACCAAGCTGCACAGGCTGCATTGAAGGCAAACCCAGCTGACCGTGAAGCGCTGATTTGCCAAGGGCGCGTTGCCAGCGATTTGGGCAATCTAAACACCGCCTTGACAGCATTTCAAAATGCGGACAAATTATCCAGTCACCCGCTGGACAAGGCTGTTATCTCATTGATTAGCGGTCACGCCTATCTCAGCGCCAAACAGTATGAAAAAGCATCTGCAAGTTATCAAAATGCGCTGGATCAGGCCGTAGCTGCAAGGCATCAGCCGATGGCCAGATCTTCTCATCTCGGCTTGGCTAATGTGCAATTTGAAAGTAAGCAATATCAGACTGCCCTCAACACTTATATGACAGCTCAAAAACTGGATGCCAACGATAATGACAGAGGGCAGAGTTACGAGAAAATAGCTGAGACTTATCATATGCTTGAGCAACATGATTTAGCACTCGAGTATCAAATTAAGGCTTATTTCATGCATGAAAAAGCGGGCACTATGGATCAGTTCGCACACACCAGCATCGAACTAGGGCGTTACTATCTAGCGGTTAAAAACTATGCGCGTGCTGAATTCACACTTAACAAAATCATCAAATTTGCCAGAGATAATGGTGGCGCTTACTATGAAGCCAAAGGTCTGGCCTTACTTGCACAGACAAAAGCGGCGAGCGGTGATACCGAAGCTGCGAAAACCTTTGTTGCGCAGGCAAAGTCTGCGGCTAAAGTAGCCAATGATGCCGCTCTGGATGCCGAGATTCATCAAGAAACACAGTCTATTACTCAATAAATACGATGTTGTAAGGAACCGAGCACTCATCTGACTAACTAACTGTCAATCGCCTGAGATCATCAGGCCGTGTTTTTTAGGATGAGTTATGTTTATTCAAAAAAAGTCAGATATTGCATCATCTGAAATCACTTCAGAGACGATTTATCAACATCGACGTCACTTTCTGCAACAGGCCGGCTTTGGCCTGGCACTTGGTGCTAGCGGCATTTTAAATAGTGCATTTGCTGCTGCGCCCGCAAAAACCTCTTCTCAAGTATCTACACCAGGCGCAATCAAATTGCCACCATTCACCAAAACGGGATATGGCACTGGTGAAAAACTGACTAGATTTGAAGATATTTCAAGTTACAACAATTACTACGAATTTGGTACAGGTAAAGAAGAACCGGCCGTCAATTCAAAACTATTTAAGCCCACACCTTGGACAGTCAGCATTGAGGGTGAAGTCAAAAAAAGTAAAACGATAGGTATAGAAGAGCTACTCAAACTCGCACCGCTTGAAGAGCGTATTTACCGCATGCGTTGTGTAGAAGGCTGGTCTATGGTAATTCCCTGGATCGGCCTGCCGCTGGCACAATTGATCAAATGGGCAGAGCCTAACGCTAATGCTAAATTCATCGAATTTGTGTCACTGGGAGATGCTCAACAAATGCCGGGAGTGAATTTACCGATTCTGGATTGGCCTTATATCGAAGGTTTGCGCATGGACGAGGCCATGAACCCGCTGACTATTCTAGCGGTTGGATTGTATGGTAACGTTCTGCCCAACCAGAATGGAGCACCGCTAAGGTTGGTCGTGCCATGGAAATATGGCTTTAAGGGGGGTAAGGCGATTGTAAAAATTCGCTTCACGGAAAAAATGCCGCAAACCACGTGGATGAAAGCCGGCCCGAGAGAATATGGCTTTTATGCCAATGTAAACCCGCATGTAGAACACCCTCGCTGGAGCCAATCAACCGAAAAACGCATAGGTAATGGCTTATTTGCAGGCCGCATTAAGACGCAGATGTTTAACGGATATGCCGAGCAAGTAGGGCAGATGTACGCAGGCATGGATTTAAGAAAATACTTCTAGATATTGATGCCAAAACACCGCAACTCTAAAGCACCAAACAAGCAGCAGATAATTGTTATCAAGTTTCTGGTATTCGTCTTGTGCTTGTTTCCGCTAGCAAGACTCATCTATCTTGGGGTACAGGAAAACCTTGGTGCTAATCCAATTGAGTTTATTGAGCGCTCAACCGGGTACTGGGCATTGACAATGCTGCTGCTTACCCTTAGCTTGACTCCCGTGCGTCTGCTGACGGGACGCGTCTGGCAGTTGCAACTGCGTCGGATGTTAGGCTTGCTGATGTTCTGTTATGCTTGCCTGCATTTGAGCATCTACGTATGGCTGGATTACAGCTTTATGTGGGATGAAATTGTAAAAGACATAATCAAGCATCCTTATGTGCTGGTGGGTAGCGCTGCGTTTTTACTCACTATACCGCTTGCAATCACTTCGAATCAGTACATGGTTAAAAAACTGCGTGAACGCTGGAAAGCTTTGCACAGATTGATTTATGTGATTGCCATATTAGGCGCACTGCATTTTTTATGGCTAGTCAAAAAAGATTTTCGCGAACCTTTATTATTTATCCTAATTCTGTCTATATTACTTGGGGTGCGTCTATTTTACGCGCAGATTAAATCAAGAAAACTGAAACCACAGATGTAAGTGTTGCACTGTATCTTCGACTAAATGTTGCTATCATTTACTCAGGGGACGCAATCATGTGGTTGTCACTACTTTAATAAGACATTTATTTTTTACAAATCGTTAACGCAGCATCTCAACGCAATAGCCGAATATCTGCCACCATTGTTACTGAGGCTCATTTTAGCTATTGAATTCGGCAGCGCCGGGCTGGAAAAACTTAACGGCAGCAATTGGTTTTCAGAGCTTAGCTTTCCCTTTCCATTTAATTTACTGCCGCCAGAATTCAGCTGGGCGCTAGCTACCTATTTTGAAATAGTCGGTGCGATTGCCTTACTCTTTGGATTGGCAACCAGATTCTTTTCACTTTCACTGTTGATTTTAACCATCGTCGCAATTGCCTCTGTGCATTGGGCAAGCGCTATACATAGCATCAACGACTTATTTGCTGGTTATCGAATCATTGATGAAGAGGGTGATGGTATGGGTAATTACAAACTACCACTGATTTATATCGTCATGTTTTTGCCATTAATTTTTAATGGTGCAGGCAAATTGAGTCTTGATACTCTCATTTCTAACACGCTTGTTCAAAAGTCGTATAGTTAGGTCGCATGTCATTTCGGAAAATTTTTATAAAAACTTCCAAAAACGAAATCATTAAATAACATCTACTGCAAAAAAGTAGATTTCATTTCCACTATGATTTTTTTTGCTTTCCCTGAATCAACTCATAATTTGCGGACATGCTTGCTGTTATTTAATTTAACATAATATACATTATACGAAATGCAGTATGCTAACAATAAGCAGGCACTTAATCTGCCTGCTTAATTTGTTAGAACGAAATTGCTATCGCCTACCTATTATTAAAGAATGCAATGTTTTGCACCTTGTCATTCACTAATGTAATCTCGGTTTCTTTATAAGTGCGTTTCGCATCATACTTCACAATATTTCGGTAGTACCACATCTCAACTTTTACCGGCTTGGAGTTTTTCTCATCAGCACCAGCACGCATTAACATGGTTGATGCCCCACTTGGTTTTACTGACAATTCTTTCTTGAATGGCTGACCCAGTTTATCAACCACTACGTTTTTGGATTTGCCGCTAAATACACCCAAAAACTCATTTTCGGTATAGGTTTTTTTTGTCGTAGCTGATTCAGCTTGAACCGCGAGCATCATTGCACTTGCAGCCATCAACACAGCCAATATTTTTTTAAATCTTGATTGCATACTTATCTCCAAATTCCAATCTATTATTATCGCATTTTATGAGGTATTAGCATAACGGGCACTGATGTATTCACGTTTACTCAGAGACGGAAATTTTCAGTCCGTCATACCCAACCTTTACACCGCTGGGCAATATGCTTGATAGCGCGCTATATTCAAGCTCATGGGTCATATGAATCAGGTAAGTCGTTTTAGCCCCTATGTGACCCGCATATTGCAAACTTTGTTCCAGATTAATGTGGCTATAGTGCGGCTCATGCCGCAGACAGTCCAGCAGCAACACTTCCAAATCTTGTAATAAGGGCATGGAAGATTCAGGGATATGCGAAACATCAGTAATGTAGGCGAAGTTGCCTAATCGATATCCGAAAATGTCACTGTTGCCGTGTTTGATGGGAATGGGAGTGATAATGCTGCCAAACAATTCAAACGCATCATTCACTGCATGCGCTTTTAGAACGGGTAGGTCCCAGAAGTGACTGGGTTCTCGTAACGTATAACCAAACTTTTCTGCGATGTGATTGACCGTCTGCATACTGCCATAAAGCGGGATTTGGGCACGTTGTCTTTGGCAGAAGGCACGCAAATCATCTATACCATGCAAATGATCGGCATGGGTATGCGTATAGAGCACCGCATCGATTTTTTGCAGCCCTTCCCTTAACGCCTGCTGACGCAAATCTGGACCAGTATCAATCAGTATATGTTGACCATTGCTAAGCGTAATCAAACATGAACAGCGTGTTCTTTTGTTTTTAGGATTGTTAGATAAGCAAGTCTCACAAGCGCATCCTATCATCGGCGTACCGGCACTGGACCCCACGCCCAAAAATGTTACTTCCATCGATTCGCTCTCTGATGCAACATCATTTATTGCCGTGCGTGTTTAAACAATCTAAAAAAGTTTTGTGTAGTGGCAGCTGCCAGTGTTTCAAAATCAACATTGCGCAATCTAGCCACTTCTTCTGCCACAAACTTTACATAGCTGGGCTGATTGATTTTTCCACGAAAAGGAATTGGTGCCAGATAGGGCGAGTCTGTTTCTACCAATATCCTGTCCAAAGGTACTTGTTTGGCTACTTCTTTTAAAGCCACTGCGTTTTTGAAGGTCACAATTCCAGAGAATGAAATATAAAAACCCAGAGAAATGGCTTCCAACGCAACTTCTAGGGACTCCGTAAAGCAGTGCATCACTCCGCCTACTTGCTGCGCCCCCTCTTCCCGCATAATGCGTAAGGTGTCATCTGCCGCATTGCGCGTATGAATAATGAGGGGTTTGCCGCAATTAACGGCCGCTCGGATATGATTGCGAAAACGCTGGCGCTGCCATTCCAGGTCGCCAGTAAGCCTGAAATAATCCAGGCCAGTCTCCCCTATCCCGACTACCTTTGGATGATCTGCAAGCAGCACCAATTGGTCGACACTCGGTTCTTCTATGTCTTCGTAATCTGGGTGCACGCCAACTGTGGCATAAAAATTCTGATTAGCTTCCGCCAATGCAAGCACTTGCGGAAAGTCTGGCAAAGTCACTGAGATACAAAGCGCATGCCCGACTTTGTTTTCCTGCATGGCACTCTTGATGTGCGCAAGATTTTGAGAAAGCTCGGGGAAATTTAAATGGCAATGCGAATCGACAAGCATCATGGGTACATCAGCCAAATATGAAAGGTTACATCGTGTGGGTTGGGCGCGTAGATTTCAGCACGTTACCCAACAAGGCTTCGATTTTATTACGCGCTTCGAGGCCACCATTTTTTTCGTTAAATTGTACACCAATGCCTTGGGGCTTGCTGCCTTGGGTTGTGGGGGTCACCCACACCACATTGCCCACCACTTTTAGCTTCAAGGGGTCGTCAAGCAGGCTCAATAACATAAACACCTCTTCGCCCATTTGAAACGGCTTATTCGTGGGAATAAACAAACCACCGCTCTTTAGATAAGGCATATATGCTGCATATAAAGCCACTTTTTCTTTAATCGCGAGCGATAAAACACCAGGCTTCAAGTTTCCTATGTTTTTATTTTCATCTTGCACATTGTCTGCCATTTAATTAACCCACTCGCTTATGACTGTTCATTGAAGCATGCGTTCTTATGAATTCTTGAAAAGTTTAATATAATCAATTAACAAACTCTCCATTTGCAATTCATGATTTAAAGGATGTGACGCTAGCTTGCGCAACTCGTTTGTCTTTTTCTGAAATTCAAATAACCTAGCCAAGTGTACCTTTTCCGCCAGTGCTTGCAAAGCATTAAGCTGCTGCACATGGTAACGCACTTGGTGGCAAAGCTTGACGGCCAGTAAATCAAAAATCCACTTCTGTAGTGCAATCACACCAGCCTCAACTGAATTGGATATGACTATCGACGCAGCAAGTTGAGGTTCCATGCGTGATCCTTGCGCCAATAGATTCCAAATCTTCTGCAATCCTTCTTCATCCGCTTGCTCGCTCAAAACCTTAATAGGCGAGCCTTCCATATAAGCCAAACGCTGAGCAGCATTCTTTAGGCCTTTATTCTCAAGCCATGTCAATGACTGCGCCTCATTTGGCACGGGCATTTTCACTTGCTGGCAGCGGCTAATGATGGTCGGCAGTAGTCTTTGCAATTGATGTGCCACCAATATAAACATCACGTCCGCCAACGGTTCTTCCAACATCTTTAATAAGGCGTTTGCAGATGCGGGGTTTAAAGCTTCCGCAGGATGAATCAGTACAATACGCAAGCCATTGTTTTGGTGACTGCTCAGGCTCAGAAAATCACTGAGTTCACGAATCTGAGCGATGGAAATTTGCGTTTTTTTCTTAGCCTTTTTATTAACGCCAGCCTCTTCCTCAGTGGTGTCAACCTGTTCAGGTGAAATTAATCTAAAATCCGGATGGCTTTCGTCTTGAAACCAACGACAGCTCGAACATTGCAGACATGCATGCCCAGCAGCATTGGTGTTGGAACACAACAAAGACTGACTTAAATTCAAGGCAAAATCAAATTTGCCTATCCCAGCACGACCATGCATTAACAGTGCATGGTGACGCTTTGTTTGATTTTGGCTTAAGTTCTGCCAAAGTGCATTTTGCCAAGGATATATAGAGTTAAAATTATTCATTAAAATTATAAGGTTGTGATAATTTCTTCAACCATTTTAGAGACTTCTCCCAAGGGTTTACTTGCATCAATAATCCGGAATCTCTGCGGATTCTGATAGGCGCGATGTAAGTAGGCATCACGAATTTTTCTAAAAAAATCCACAGATTCGCGTTCAAACTTATCCGGGCTTCTGGCGTTAGCGAGTCTCGCTACGCTCACTTCTACCGGCACATCAAACAGCAAGGTCAGGTCAGGTTGTAGCTCTACCTGCACCCATTGCTCTAATGTATTAACCTTATTCTCGGATACACCTTTAGCGCCACACTGATAAGCATAAGTAGCATCAGTAAATCGGTCAGAGAGCACGCATGCGCCTCGCGCCAAGGCAGGTTGAATAATTTGTGCGATATGTTCGCGGCGTGCTGCAAACATGAGTAGCGTTTCAGTTTCTGGATGCATGGGCTCATGCAGTAGCAGCTCTCTCAAGCGCTCGCCAAGCAAGGTACCGCCGGGCTCACGGGTTGATACCACTTCACAGCCTTTGGCTTGAAGCAATTCGATAATTCTCGGGATATGCGTGCTTTTACCAGCACCATCCATTCCCTCTAGCGTGATAAATTTGGCTTTCATCGTTTTATTTCTTCAGTTGATATCGCACGACAGCGCGATTGTGCTCAGTTAAATTATTAGAAAACACATGGCTGCCATCGCCTTTGCCCACAAAGTACAAGGCTTTTGTATTCGCCGGATGCAATGCTGCCTCTATCGCAGCCAAGCCAGGCATAGCAATTGGCGTTGGCGGCAAGCCTGCACGGGTATAGGTGTTATAAGGCGTATCAATACTGAGATCTTTTTTGCGTATATTGCCGTCGAATCGCAAGCCCATGCCATAAATTACTGTAGGGTCAGTTTGCAGGCGCATACCGATACGCAGTCGATTAATAAAAACTCCCGCGATCATTGGCCGCTCACTCGCTTTGCCCGTCTCCTTTTCGACGATTGAAGCCATAATTAAAGCCTCATAAGGAGTTTTGTAAGGCAAGCCCTGCTCCCTACCTTGCCAAGCCTTATCCAGCTTGGCTTGCATCGCAGCATAACTTGTTTTTAACAGTGCGATATCGGTAGAGTTTCTGTCAAAATAAAAAGTATCCGGAAAGAATAACCCTTCTGGCACACTGTAAGGCGAGCCAACCGCTCGCATGACATCCGCATCCGACATGCCGGCAATGGTCTGTTTCACTGCATCATTCATTGCCAACTTTTCACGCATTTGCGCAAAGGTGCGACCCTCGATAAAAGTAATGCTTCCTTGCGTTGTTTTGCCGTGATTCAGAGACAGTAACAATTGATAAGGCGAGATATTTTTGTTGAGCGTATAGTTGCCAGCCTGCAAATATTGTTCTTTGTGCAACAGCTTGGCGAGAAAAATAAATCGCCACGGCTCCTTGAGCACACCTTGTGCAACGAGTTGGTTTGCAATGCTGCGCAAGCCACTCTTAGACTGTATAGTGATTTCCTGATTTTTGGGTTGTAATTTAAGCGGTGATATCGCGTAATACACCAACCATGCGCACAATGCCAAAATAACCACTGCAGACCACAGAATTGTTTTCTTAATATGCCTAATCATCGATCACTATTTTTCTGATTGTTTCGGCCAATCCTTGTTTTGGCCATGCGCTGTCGTTAATTCTAACCACCTGAAAAGCGCCATATAAACTATTGCAGATGAGCACTTCATCGGCCTGCAGCAATTGTGTCAGCGTGATATTGCCAGCGGATACATCCAGACCCAAGGGCTTTGCCAAGCCCAAAATGCGCTGTCTGGTAATGCCCGCAACACCACATCGAGATAATTCCGGTGTTATTAATTGCTGACCAGTACGCAAAAAAATATTGCTCATGGTGCACTCAATCACATGGCCTTCTGTATCCATAAGCAACCCATCAAAAATAGCCTCATCGCGCCACTCCATGCGCGCCAGCACATTTTCCAATCGATTCAGATGTTTAATGCCGGCAAGCTTTGGCTGAGCCGACAGTCGAATATCGCATACACGTAATTGCACGCCCTGCTCATAGTTGGTCGCCGCATAAACAGGCATATTCGATTTAATGAGCACTCTGGTTGGCACAGTAATCACGGGGGGTGCATAGCCCCGCTCACCTTCGCCACGTGTCACAATAATTTTGGCCACTTGGTCACGATGCTCTGAAAATAACTCTTCTTCAAACAGCTTTTGAAAATCAGCCATGAGCAATTCAGCACTGGGACATACGATACCAATAGCAGCGCAATCAGCCACCAGCTTTTGATAATGAAACGGCCAGCTCACAGGTAGGCCATTGCGAACACGCATGGTACGAAATACGCCATCTCCATAAGAAAAACCGCGGTCTAATGCAGATATGGCGGGGTCAAAACTGCCGTTAATAAGAGATGTCTGTGGATGTGCCATAGGCGTAATTAAACCATAGCATGCTCTAATTCTCCATCTTAAAGTAGTAATAAAAAAGCCCGTCTTAACATCAAGACGGGCTGTATAGGTTTTGAAGAAACTAGGCTTTCTTGAATACCAAACTACCGTTCGTGCCACCAAAACCGAAATTGTTTTTCAACGCATATTCAATCTTCATATCACGTGCAACGTTGGCACAAAAATCCAGATCACACTCGGGGTCTTGGTTGAAAATATTGATCGTTGGCGGTGAGACCTGATGATGGACGGATAATACAGTAAATACGGACTCCAAACCGCCTGCACCACCCAACAAATGCCCCGTCATGGATTTGGTTGAATTTACAACCAGTTTGTACGCATGTTCACCAAAAGCGGCTTTAATCGCATTGGTTTCGTTGGCATCACCCAATGGCGTTGAAGTGCCATGCGCGTTCACAAACTGCACTTGATCCGGATTAATGCCCGCATTTTGCATTGCATTACGCATAGAACGACGTGGGCCATCCATGTTGGGGGCCGTCATGTGATAAGCATCTGCACTCATGCCGTAACCGCTAAGTTCCGCATAAATTTTTGCGCCACGTTTTTTGGCATGTTCGTATTCTTCCAGCACCAAAACACCTGCGCCTTCACCAATTACAAAACCATCGCGATCTTTATCCCAGGGACGGCTAGCCGTCGCCGGGTCATCATTACGAGTAGAAAGTGCGCGGGCAGCTGCAAAACCCCCTACACTCAAACGTGTAATAGCGGCTTCTGCGCCACCGGCCACCATCACGTCTGCATCACCGTATTCAATCATACGTGCAGCGTCACCAATGGAGTGTGTGCCCGTAGTACAGGCAGTCACAATAGCCACGTTCGGACCTTTAAAACCAAACATGATAGACAGGTTGCCTGAAATCATATTGATAATGGTGCCGGGAATAAAGAATGGTGAAATTTTGCGTGGGCCAGATTCTTGATACAGCGCATCCGTATCTTCGATAAACTGCATGCCGCCGATGCCAGAGCCAATAGAAACACCAATACGCTCGGCGTTTTCTTCCGTAGCCTCAATGCCGGAATCTTTTACAGCTTCAATGGCTGCAACAAGACCATATTGGATGAAGGTATCCATGCGTCTGGCCTCTTTAGCGCTGAGATGCTCTTCAACATTAAAGTTTTTTACTTCACCCGCAATGGTAGAAGCAAATGCACTTGCATCAAACTTGGTAATCTGGGTGATCCCAGATTGACCTGCTAAAAGGTTATTCCAAGCAGTACTTACACCTATACCAACCGGTGAAACAACGCCAAGACCCGTAACAACTACTCTACGTTTAGTCATGTGTATAGTCTCAAAGACAAGATTTTAGAAATCAAAAAGATAAAAAGCAGCAAGCCCGAAACGAGCCTGCTGCTTTCATGTGAAATTATTTGAGGTTAGTATTGATGTAATCAATCGCTAATTGAACTGTAGTGATTTTTTCTGCTTCTTCATCTGGAATTTCGCAGTCAAATTCTTCTTCCAGCGCCATTACCAACTCTACTGTGTCCAATGAGTCAGCACCCAAATCATCTACAAATGATGATGAATTTTTAACATCAGACTCATTTGCACCCAGTTGCTCAGCAACAATTTTCTTAACGCGTTGTTCGATGTCAGACATCTAATTACCCCTTTTATAAAAAATAGCTTCTATATAAAAATAATTCAGCTAAACCGCATTCTACCAAAACTAATCAATAATACAAAAAATTCGTTAACACTTTTGCAACAAATAGCCTGTGCTTAAACCATCAGCATCCCGCCATTTACATGAATAGTTTCCCCTGTGATATAGGCTGCATTCGGCGATGCCAAAAATGCTACGGTTGCCGCAATTTCCTTCACTGAACCTAGGCGACCGACTGGGATGCGTGCCAACATTTTGCTGGTAATCTCTTCTGGCAGCTCTGCTGTCATATCGGTTTCAATAAAGCCTGGCGCGACACAATTCACCGTGATGCCACGACTGCCCACCTCCGCCGCAAGCGATTTGGTAAAGCCAGTCATACCTGCCTTTGCTGCTGCATAGTTGGTTTGACCGGCGTTACCCATGTGACCTACTACAGATGAAATACTGATAATACGACCGGCACGTGCCTTCATCATTGGGCGTAAAACCGCCTGACTCATGCGATAAACCGAAGTTAGATTGGTGCTGATGACAGCATCCCAGTCTTCATCTTTCATGCGCATCAATAGGGTATCTTTGGTGATACCCGCATTGTTGATCAAGACACTGACATCGCCATATTTTTCGGAAATGGCTTTCAGAGTAGCTTCAATTTGCGCTGCATCGTTAACGTCAAGCGCCATACCTTCGCCTTTAATGCCAGCTGCAGTCAGCGCTGATGTAATTGCAGCCGCGCCATTGGCAGAGGTAGCCGTTCCTATAACAATCGCACCCTGTGCGCCTAATTCTTGCGCAATCGCAGCGCCAATGCCACGACTGGCACCTGTCACCAAAGCAATTTGTCCGGTTAACATAATGATTTCCTGTTTGAATGAATGGTTTTAAAACTATTAGATCGTATTCTTAAATTCAATTAACGCTTCATTGCCGGTGAGTGCCGCACAAGGCAGCTCTGTAACGATACGCTTGGTCAACCCTGCGAGCACTTTGCCAGGACCACATTCAGCGCTTTGAGTCACATCTTGAGCGGCAATGGCCTGCACTGTTTCCACCCAACGCACCGGGCTGTAAAGCTGACGCACCAGCGCATCTTTAATTTTGTCTGCATCAGTGTAAGAAACCACATCGGCATTATGCAACACTGCAATTTGCGGCACATTCAAATGAACACTGCTTAAATATTCCTGCAGCTTGACTGCAGCAGGTTGCATGAGCGCGCAATGCGATGGCACACTGACCGGCAATGGTAGCGCACGTTTGGCACCTTTCGCCTTGGCCAATTCCATGCCGCGCTCTACTGCAGCCTTGTTACCGGCAATCACTACTTGGCCAGGTGAGTTCAAATTAACCGCTTCAACCACCTCACCTTGTGCGGCTTCAACACACACAGCACGAACCACATCGTCATCCAAGCCTAGAATTGCAGCCATCGCACCAACACCAGCAGGAACTGCACTTTGCATGACTTCAGCACGATAACGTACCAGCGGCAGTGCGTCTTTAAATTGAAGCACGCCAGATGCTACCAATGCAGTGTATTCACCCAAACTATGCCCTGCCAGCACTTTAGGCTTTTCTTCAGACACGGCAAGCCAAGCACGCCAAGTAGCCACGCCGGCTGTTAGCATGATGGGCTGGGTATTGGTAGTTTCATTGATCGCGTCATTGGCTTCCGTTGCCATACCCCACAAATCAATGCCGAGAATCTCAGACGCCTCAGTGAAAGTGTTTTTAATGATGGGATTGTCGGCAAAACCGCTCATCATGCCTACAGATTGCGAGCCTTGACCAGGAAAAAAGAATGCGAAATTTTTCATATTTTACTTTAATTTAATATTTTAAATATCTGAATAAATTAGTATTTAATTAGCGCAGAGCCCCAAGTGAATCCTCCACCAAATGCTTCCATTAAAATCACATCCCCGCGCTTAATGCGGCCGTCGCGCACTGCGGTATCCAGAGCAAGCGGAATAGATGCTGCAGAGGTATTGCCATGTTTATCAACCGTAACCACAACCCGACCCATGGGCATATCCAATTTTTTGGCGGTGGCCTGCAAAATACGAATGTTGGCCTGATGCGGCACTAGCCAATCGATATCGGTTTTTTGCATACGATTGGCAGCCAAAGTCTCATCAACAATTTGGTCCAAGGTATTCACTGCCATTTTAAATACCGGATTACCTTCCATCACCACAGTGTCCGGGCCTTCTGTTCTGCGCGGCACATGCAACATAGTTTCATAATTGCCATCGGCATGAAGATGGGTTGAAATCACACCCTGCTGGTCTGAGGCTTGCAGCACTACAGCGCCCGCACCGTCACCCCACAAGATGCAATTACCGCGGTCGGTGTAGTCAGTGATGCGCGAAAATGTATCCGCACCAATGACCAGTGCGCATTTTGCACTACCAGCCTTAATAAAGTTATTGGCTGTCGCCAGCGCATAAACAAAGCCACTGCACACTGCCTGCATATCGAATGCTGGGCAGCCTGAAATACCTAATTTGCGCTGCACCATGGTAGCAACGCTAGGGAATATTTTATCCGGCGTCGTGGTTGCCACAATAATTAAATCAATTTGATTGACATCGACACCCGCGCTTGAAATCGCATTCTTTGCAGCACTGCACGCCAAATCACTGGTGAATTCACCTTCAGCTGCGATATGGCGCTCTTTGATGCCGGTACGAGCAACAATCCACTCATCCGTGGTTTCTACCATGCGCTCCAAATCGGCATTTGTAAGGACTCTGCTTGGCAGGTAGCTACCTGTGCCAGCAATTCTGGAAAATATCATTGTTGATCCTGAGAAGTGACTGCAGCGCTTGTTGGCTGCAAATGTTCGATTTGCAATTGTTCGGATATTCTGCGTAAAACACCACTGCGCGCCTCTTCAATCGCTACATGTATCGCTGAATAATAAGCGACACTATCCGCTCCGCCATGACTTTTTACCACGATACCGCGTAAGCCTAGGAAGCTTGCACCGTTATAACGTCTGGGATCCAAACGTTTTTTAAATGACTTCAACACTGGCATGGCACACATAGCCATCATTTTGGTAAGCCAACTACGTTTAAACTCCTGCGTCAAAAATTTCCCCATCATATGCGCAAGGCCTTCTGTGGTTTTGAGAGACACATTCCCCACAAAGCCGTCACACACCACCAGATCTGTCGTGCCTTTAAAAATGTCGTCTCCCTCTACGTTGCCATAAAAGTTAAGATGACTTGCTTTTAAAAGCTCACCAGCCTGCTTGGCCACTTCGTTACCCTTGATATCTTCAGAGCCAATGTTCAACAGGCCTACCGTAGGACGCTCTTTATGCTCTACGCAACTGACCAACATAGCGCCCATGATGGCAAATTGATACAAATGTTCAGGTGTACAGTCGGCATTAGCCCCTAAATCCAACATATACGTATTGCCCTTTTCGCTGGGCAAGGCAGAAGCAATTGCAGGTCTATCGATACCTGGCAATGTTTTTAATACAAATCGTGCGGTAGCCATCAACGCTCCGGTATTGCCCGCACTGACACATGCGTTAGCTTCACCGCTTTTCACCAGATTAATCGCCACACGCATAGAAGAGTCTTTTTTATTTTTAAGTGCACTCTGTGGAGACTCATCCATGGTAACCACTTCACTTGCATGATGAATGCGCAAGCGTGAACTAGTGGTTGCCTTGTGTGCTTTTAATTCAGCTTCAATGGCATCTCTCAGCCCTACCAGTACGATATTTAATTGCTGATCTGACTCTAAGGCCTGTAGCGCAGCAGGTACGGTCACATGCGGACCATGATCTCCACCCATTGCATCAATTGCGATTGTAATATCCATGTCGCTTATATCCAAATTCGCTTAATCACTCATTTTCTCAATTACCAATCCACAAACGATACGCTAAATAGTATAGTTGTAGATGGATCATTAGGCCCCATCTGATGACGTGAAGCAAGCATTGGCTACAAACCGCTATACCCAAGCCCTATTACACCATCATGATATTTAGTTTATGGCATCAAATTGTGCCATTAAAACACTAACGCCGCTCCAAGTGATTGGAGCGGCGCTGAATGTTTCGTTAACAACCAGATAAATTCAATTTAAGTAGTTGTTAACATTGAATTTATTTTAAGCTGAATTATTCGCCTTTTGATGGCAAAACTTTACGACCACGGTAGTAGCCGTTTGGACTAACGTGATGACGCAAATGTGTTTCGCCTGTTGTAGGCTCAACGGCTAAAGGTGGGTTGGTCAAAAAGTCATGTGAACGGTGCATGCCACGTTTTGACGGTGTCTTTTTGTTTTGCTGAACTGCCATAATAAAACTCCAATAAAATGATTAAAACATCATCTCAATTACTTACAAACCGATGCAGTTAAATGAATAGCGCATCACTAATTTAAGATTACAAAAATAACTAACCCAGAATGATAATACAAAACAACGCTTTTGTCAGCTTTAATGCGCTTTTTTGTGTTTCGACTCAGCCTTCTCAATCAAACTTCAGGGCTTTTTCATCAAATCCTTGAGTGCCGCGAACGGATTAGGCTTCTCACCTGCCTGCCTTGTCAGTTCCACGCAGTCAAAATCATGAACAGGGGCAATCGGCAGGGCCATAATAAGTTCATCTTCAATTAATGCCGCCACACTCATGGCCTTGTCAGGTTCCTGTAGATCGTATTCATCATTATCGTCGAGTGCCAATTCGTCGCCAGCCTCTTGGTCTGTTTCGGCTATTAAATAGCTAAAATTGAGCGCTAAAGAAAGCGGCAAAGGCTCAAAGCAACGTTGGCAGTAAGTACTTAGATTTGCTTTAATTTCAGCACGTATCCATGAACGCCCTTGGGCGTCCACTTTTCCTTGCAGCAAAACATCAATCTTAGCTGCTGTTGAGCTAAGCGACTTTTCATTTACACCATCAGATGCCTGAGATAGCAACAATTCACCCAAGCGTGGGCAAGCGCTTAAATCAAGCCACCCTTCTAGCCGCTCGCCTTTTTTCGCAAAATTAAGGTTGTCAATATGAAGTGAAGAGATATTCATTTTTGTATAATTATTTACTCATTTGATTGCAGGTATGTCGTCACTTAAAAATCAAAAAAACATCGCTATTTTTCGCAAGAGGGATTTGGCTATCGCCATGCCCATGCTAAAATTACGAGGTTTTGTATTAAATTTTTATTAAGGTTTATTACGTGTTCAAAAAAATCCTAGTTGCTAATCGTGGTGAAATTGCAGTGCGTATTGTACGCGCTTGCTCAGAAATGGGCATTAAGTCTGTTGCAATTTACTCTGATGCGGATCGTCAGGCTTTGCATGTCAAGAAAGCGGATGAAGCCTATCATATTGGTACTGACCCGGTATCTGGCTATCTAAATGCGCACAACATTGTAAACCTGGCCGTAGCCACTGGCTGCGATGCCTTGCACCCTGGTTATGGTTTTTTGTCCGAAAATCCAGAGCTGGCGGAAATCTGCGAACGCCGCGGCGTTAAATTTATTGGTCCAAATGCTGACGTTATTCGTCAGATGGGTGACAAAATTCAAGCGCGCAATGCCATGACTGCAGCAGGTATTCCCTGTACCCCAGGCAGTGACGGCAATCTTGAAAATGTAGACGAAGCGGTCGCATTGGCGGCAAAAATTGGCTACCCGGTCATGCTCAAAGCAACGAATGGCGGTGGTGGCCGCGGCATTCGTCGCTGTGACAATGAAAAAGAACTCATCAGCAACTATGACCGCGTGATCAGTGAAGCCAGTAAAGCTTTCGGCAAGCCAGAGGTGTTTTTGGAAAAATGCGTGGTTTCACCACGCCATATCGAAGTGCAAGTGCTGGCTGATGCGCACGGCAACGTAATTCACTTATTTGAGCGCGACTGTTCAATTCAGCGTCGCAACCAAAAACTAATTGAAATTGCACCTTCACCACAATTAAGTCAGGCGCAACGAGAATACATCGGCGGCCTGGCGGTTAAAGCCGCTAAAGCCGTTGGCTATGAAAACGCCGGCACGGTCGAATTCTTACTCGATTCAGACAACACCTTCTATTTCATGGAAATGAATACGCGTCTGCAAGTTGAGCACACTGTGACTGAAACTATTACTGGTATTGATATTGTGCAGGAGCAAATTCGCGTTGCGTATGGCATGCCTCTGCAATACAAACAGAAAGATGTGCAATTTCGCGGTTATGCCATGGAGTTCCGTATTAATGCGGAAGACCCTAAAAATGGCTTTTTACCGAGCTTTGGTAAAATCACGCGTTATTACGCACCAGGTGGCCCAGGTATTCGTATGGATGCAGCAATTTACAGTGGTTACGTTATCCCCCCCTATTACGATTCGATGTGTGCAAAACTCACCGTATGGGCATTGAACTGGGAAGGTGTGATTGAACGTGGAAGACGTGCGTTGGACGACATGCTGATTTACGGGGTGAAAACGACGATTCCTTATTACCAGCAGATTCTGAAGCATGAAGATTTCAGAAATGCAGAGTTCAACACTAGTTTTGTTGAATCTCATCCAGAGCTGACGAATTATGCCAATGAACTGCCACCTGAGCTGATAGCCGCTGCAATTTCAGCTGCAATTGCGGCACATGAAGGCATTTAATGCACTCATTGGACACATTTAACTTAAACCTTAAAGCGATAGATTAAAAATGGCAAAAGTACACATAACTGAACTGGTTTTACGAGATGGACACCAATCACTGATTGCAACGCGCATGCGTACCGATGATATGTTGCCAATCTGTGCGAAGCTAGATTCAATTGGCTTTTGGTCACTCGAAGCATGGGGCGGCGCAACATTCGATGCCTGCGTACGTTTTCTGAAAGAAGACCCTTGGGAGCGCCTGAGAAAGCTGCGCGCAGCCTTGCCTAATAGCCGTATTCAAATGCTGCTGCGTGGTCAAAACTTGTTGGGCTATCGTCACTATTCAGACGATGTGGTGCGTGCTTTCGTACAAAAATCAGCAGACAACGGTGTGGATGTATTCCGCATTTTTGATGCCATGAACGATGTGCGCAATCTCAAAACTTCGATTGAGGCCGTCAAAAAAGTAGGTAAGCATGCTGAAGGTACCCTCAGTTACACAACCAGCCCAGTGCATGATGTCGCTTACTTCGTCAATCTCGCAAAAGAGCTTGAAGCGATGGGTTCAGATACGATCGCCATTAAAGATATGGCGGGCTTGCTGACACCACAGGCGACCCATGATTTAGTTAAGGCATTACGTGCAGCGGTGAGCTTGCCGATTCATTTGCACAGTCATGCCACCTCAGGCTTGTCAGCCATGTGTTTGATGAAAGGCGTTGAACAAGGCGCTGCTATTATCGACACCTGCAATTCTTCATTTGGTGAAGGTGCCAGTCACACTTCTACGGAGAGTATGGTGGCCGCTCTTAAAGGCACGGAATATGACACCGGTCTTGATTTAGGCGCACTACAAGAAATCACTGCTTATTTCCGTGAAGTACGTAAAAAATACTGGCAATTTGAAAGCGATTTTACAGGCGTGGATACCCGCGTGCTGGTGAACCAAGTTCCAGGTGGCATGATTTCCAATCTCTCGAATCAACTGAAAGAGCAAGGCGCTCTGAGCCGTATGGATGAAGTATTGGCTGAAATTCCACGCGTGCGCGAAGACTTGGGCTTCCCACCACTGGTAACCCCAACCTCACAAATTGTAGGCACGCAAGCAGTGCTGAATGTGATGACGGGAGATCGTTATAAATCGATTACCAATGAAGTTAAGAACTATTTACTTGGGCAATATGGCAAAGCGCCAGCGGCAGTCAATGAAGCGATTAAACAAAAGGCAGTGGGTGACAGCAAAGTGATTACTTGTCGTCCTGCAGACTTGCTTGCGCCGGAAATGGCGAAACTGGCAAGTGAAGCTGAGTTGTTCGCTAAATCTGAAGAAGACGTGCTGACCTATGCCATGTTCCCGGATATTGGCAAAACCTATCTGCAAGAACGCAATGCAGGTTCAGCAACGCCAGAGCAACTACTGGATAAAGCCGCTGTTCAGTCTGGCGCGCCTAGATTTGCGCCTAATGAATTTAAAGTAACCCTGCATGGCGAAACCTTCCATATCAATCTCACAGGC
>Ga0209835_1000412_pt1 | contig 28602 bp, 21 predicted proteins | sample LakKivwa52mmetaG_FD_184138 | JGI IMG/M metagenome (GOLD analysis project Ga0209835, IMG submission 184138) | Anoxic lake water microbial communities from Lake Kivu, Rwanda to study Microbial Dark Matter (Phase II) - Lake Kivu water 52m metaG... | ecosystem: Environmental > Aquatic > Freshwater >... | reverse complement strand
AGCTCAAAGGTTGGATAAAATCCTGCACGAATTTTTTCTATATCACCCCAGTTTTGGAGGCCGTCAACGTAAGCCGATTGAATGACCGCCCTGATGGCTATTTCTTCATCTGAAACCGTTCCCGCCTGAGCATGAGCAGCCGGCGAGCAGCACAGCATCAGAATTACAGCGAAAATACTTGTTAATGAGCAGAATAGAGTTGTTTTCATGATTTTCAAATTTTTGGGTAAAAATAGAGATATTCATCTAAACCAAAAAACGAGTGGTGCTGAAGATCAACTTTTTTAAGTATTCTTTAAGCTGCAAAATTCATTGATAATTGCACAAAATTGAAAAATAACAAATTGCGTTACCCCGACCTTAAGGTCGGGGAAATAGGAAGAAATAGAGAAACCACGGGCTTTAGCCCGTTATCTTTAAGTTTGTGAATCATAAAGGTTAAAACTTAATTCAGCATTACAGGCAATTAATGCTCAAGCGTAAAGGAAACTCCACCATAAACCATAGTTCCGTAGATCGGGGCGTACATAAAAGCTGCGTCGTCGAGGTGCCTTTCATCCTGGAGGTAGTTGAAGATATTGTTCACACCGGCATAAAGCCTGAACTGTTTTAACTTCTTCGACACCTTTGCATTGAAAAGCATGAAGGGGTCAGTCTTTTTGATTTTTGATTGGTCGCCGATTGCCGGGTCAACATCCAGATTGTAATAATCAATGTAGAGATGTCCCTGATAATTCCCGAAAAGCGCCAAAATCCAGGTTCCCGGCCGGTATTCAACCTTCAGATTTCCCGTTGTAACCGGAAAGCGGGAGATATACCTGCTGTCGGACTCATATGCTGTCCCAACCCAGCCTTCACGAGGGTTGTCATACTCGCCATGATTGAAGGTAAGATCAAGTCCCAGGTCAAGATTTTTCCTGACGTTTGCTATAAAAGAGAGTTCAACACCCTGAACCACAGCATCATCAATATTACGCCACTGGTAGTCGTAGCCGAGAGCGCTCACATCCGGGTCTGCCTCTGAGAAGCCGATTTTATTGTACAGCGTTGTCCTGAAGAAATTAATGGATGTTCTGGTATTCTTCGAGTAATAGTCGGCGGAAATATTGTAGCTGATCGAAGTCTCGGCTTCCAGGTCAGAAGATTTCCACACGCGTGGCGATCCGCTGCAAAGGTGGAGGTCCTCGGAAAAACCAAATGGCGCCCTGTAGCCCGTTCCAACGCTGGCCCGCATCGCAAGTTTTTCGGTGAAATCGTATTTCATGGCAAGCCGCGGGTTGAGTGAGGTTTCGGAAAAGTTGGTTTTGGGGAAATTCTCCGACTGAGAGACGATCTCGTCGGCGGCAAATTGTTCGCCGGAATTATGGCTGTCGAAGCGAAGCCCTGCAATCACCGTCAGATTGGTCGTTGCTGTCCATTCGTCCTGAAAAAATAAACCGAATTCACCGCCGCTTTTGTTACTCACCGACTTGTAAGCCATTCCCAGGTATTCGCTTTCCGGGTCAACAACCATGTACATTCCGGACTCTTCAAGTTTGAGGTAATTGCCCTGTGCGCCGAACAGCAAGCGGTGTCTGCGGTGAATTGTCTCAAAAGTGAGGGTTGCATTGATCGAATTTTCATCGGCAAGGTAAGGGCGCATGTCTCTCACGTCGGGCGTGCTGTCGTTGTGGAGCGACATATAATCGGTAAGAAAAGTATCATTGGTTGCATCCCTTTTGTGCCTTACATAGGCTACACTCAGGTTGATTTCGGATTTGGTTCTGATCTTTTTGGTGTAGCTCATCTGGCTTTCGTAACGATTGGTAAAAATCTGTTCGGTTCCTTCGGTGTAGGGATTTTTATAGGTATCATCCTCCATAAAACCGCCCGCCCTGAACTCAGAAATAGCTTTTCCTCTTACAACCAGTTTGTCCTTTTTAAAAAAAACATTGTCGAAATAGAGTCCGAAGCCAAGAGTAGTAAGGTTGGTTGCGACGCGGTCGGTGTAATTGTCTTTTACTTTTACTTCGCTCTTAGTAAGTCCTTCGCCAGTCTGGTCAATGGCATCTTCGGTGAGTCGCTGGGCAAAGATATTCACGCCGATATTTCCTTTCGAATTCCGCATAGAAGAGTTAATTCCATAGCGGTTGGTGTTGTGATTTCCAAACTGAACATCAACAGTGGTCGAGGGTTCTACCGCAGGCTCTTTGGTTACGATGTTAATTGCGCCTGCCACAGCGCCGCTTCCATACAACGCTGAACCGGCGCCTTTTACCACCTCTATCCGGCCAATATCAATGGTGCTCATCTGCTGAAGCCCGAAAACGCCGGCAAGCCCCGAATACATGGGCTGCCCGTTAATCAGGATCTGGGTATGTTCTGCTCCAAGCCCCTGCATCCTCACCATCGTGAAACTGCAGGACTGGCATTGGTTTTCGACTCTTACTCCCGGTGTACCTTCGAGCGCCTGGTAGATATTACAGGCATTTTTATTTTCAATCTCCCTGATTCCTATGATCTCCGTCCTTACCGGCACGTCTTTCACAGAACGCTGCGTCCGGGTTCCGGTAACCACAAACTGGTCGAGTTGCAGTACATCTTCTTCCAGCTCGAAAAAAACAGTAACCGCTTCATTTTTCATCATAAAAACTTCCATTTCCATCGCCTTGTATCCTACAGCCCGGGCAATTACTGAATTCTTACCATCCGGCAGGTGAGGCAGGACAAAATGCCCTGTGCTGTCGGCAATAGTTCCCATATTGGTTCCTTTGACAAAAATGGAAGTGTAAGGAATATGCTCGTTGGTTTTCCTTGACTTAACATCCCCAAACAACATGGCATCAGTCTTTTGCTGCCCGGCAGCCATTATTCCGGATAGCATCGCGATTGCTATGACAATAATCTTTTTCATAAAATCCTCTTCTTTATTTCTTGGGTAAACTTTGTGATAAATCCGGCTGCAAAATTACCTGCTGGTGACGGACGCCACAATCCCGTAAAGTAGGGAATTATGCCCGGGTCAGTCACTATTTATAGGGATGATCGGAGCTAAGAGTCAGAAATATAAGGGTATAAAAAAGGGGAGACTTTGAGGGAAGGCCGGTTTTTGTGTGTTACCTGAATTTTTGCCTAAAGAGACAGGTTGTCGAGCGAAACAATTTTGTTGGAAATGGCAAATATTGTCAATCCTGACTGGCTTTTGATTCCGGTTTTCTGACTGATATTCTTGCGGTGACTCACCACAGTGTGTACGCTGATATTCAGGGTATCAGCAATTTCTTTATTGGATTTGCCATTCACCAGTTGAATCAGCACATCCCGTTCGCGGTCGGAAAGCTGACCAGATGCTGCCTCGGTGTGAACCGTTTCGTTAAGTTTAAATTGCCGGTCAATGATAACGCCGATGGTTTCGCATGAGTCGGTAATCTGGAGAATTTCATCAAATTGATTCAGCGCCTCTTTTTGCCAAAACGAATAGACCAGTCCAATCCAGCAAACCTGGGGGTTACCCTTTTTCAACGAAACGAAAAGTGTTTTCTGGCTTTGAAGGATGGAGGGGTTGACCACTATAATATTCAATTTTTCTTTGCTGATGGCTTCAAAGGCTTCGTTTAGCTGGTCAAGCCTGAAGATGCGCAGGTGCTTTCGTTTGAGCAAAATATTCGAAAGCCCTTCGAAAATGATATCAGACGGCTCGATGATGGCGATATGAATGTTGGACTCAGCCATTGTTCATACCGGATTCGAGGCGTTTAATCCCCGGAATAAGGATTGATTCCTCGATAGTGCTGTGGATGGTCAGGTCGTATTCCAGCTCAACCAGGCTAAAAAGCAGTCTGCGTCTGGTGCTGCGGTCATTTTTGACAGGAATATGCCGCAACAGCAGGTTCTTGAGTTCAATAAGCTTTGACTCAATATCTGTGTGGTGATCCAGGTATTCGTCTGCCGAAAATTTGCTGCCCGCTGAAAACACGCCGGGGTGGTCAATCAGGCTCAAAAAATAGGGAAAAGCTACCTGGTCTTCATACTCAAGGTGCTCGGTTACCTCCTCAAAATATTCATCAAAAAACTTCCCTACCAGTTTGATTTCGGGAGTTTCGTTCAGGTGAAACAACTCTTCGGTCAGGTTCCGGATTTCAGGATACTTTTCCTGCTTGTAATAGTAGTGACTTCTTTTTAAAAACGCGATGACAGTCATGATGTCAGCACTGGAATTGACTGTGTGGCTGGTTTTATGAAAACCATTGTAAAGGTTGGCAACAGAGAGAAAAAGTTCCAGGCTGATATTATTCTCATTACAAACCTGGGTCACGGTTTTGTCATGCACAACGTAACTCAGGTCAAAATGCTCCATCATAAGCATTAACGAAGGATTTTCGAGAAAAAGGCCGGTCAGTTTGCTTTCTGGTTTTACGAATGTTTTACTGGTCAGTTGCATTGGCCTGAATGTTTAAAATAATATCCACTTATCGGGGTTCAAAAATATTTGACGGACGGTTACATGAGGTTTATGAGAAATAATAAAAAAGCCTTGTCCGGAAAAAAAATTAAACCAAAGGCTGCCGGAATCGCTCCGGCAGCCTTTGATCTGAAGAATTTCTGAAGATTACTTCTTCTTTTTCTTATCGGATTTCTTGTCTTTCTTTTTGCCTTTTTTGGTAGCTTTTTTGGCCAGCTTTTCTTTGACGGCAGCCTGTGCTGCAGCAAGGCGGGCAATCGGAACGCGGAACGGAGAACAACTTACATAGTTGAATCCGAGGGTGTGACAGAATTCCACTGATGAGGGCTCGCCACCATGTTCTCCGCAAATACCAATCTTCAGGTTTGGGCGGATGTAACGGCCTTTACACACGGCTGTACGCATCAACTGGCCAACGCCAACCTGATCGAGCACTTCAAATGGATCGTATTTGAGGATTCCTTTTTCAAGATATACCTTCAGAAATTTGCCAACGTCATCCCTGGAAAAACCGAAGGTCATCTGGGTGAGGTCGTTGGTACCGAAGGAGAAAAACTCGGCTGACTGAGCGATTTCATCGGCCATCAAAGCGGCGCGTGGCACTTCGATCATGGTTCCCACCAGGTGGTCAATGTAGTCGTTGCGCTCTTCGAAAACCTTTTTGATGGTCGAACGGACGATATCTTCCTGCATCTTCATCTCTTTGAGGTCGCCGGTGAGCGGGATCATAATTTCGGGCTTGGCCACAATACCGCGCTGTTTCAGGTTGAGTGCAGCTTCGATGATGGCGCGTGCCTGCATCTCCGAAATTTCGGGATAAGTGTTTCCAAGGCGGCATCCGCGGTGACCAAGCATCGGGTTGACTTCGTGCAGCGAATCCACTTTAGCTTTGATAACGCTAACATCAACTCCCATAACTTTTGCCATCTCTTTTTGACCTTTTTCGTCATGCGGAACGAACTCATGCAATGGAGGATCGAGCAGACGAACGGTTACCGGAAGGTCCTGCATAGCTTCGAAAATACCTTCGAAGTCGCTGCGCTGGATGGGGAGGAGTTTTTCGAGAGCTTTCCTTCTGCCGGCCTCATCCTCAGCGAGGATCATTTCGCGCATGGCAAGGATACGGTCGCCTTCGAAGAACATGTGCTCGGTGCGGCAAAGACCAATACCTTTTGCTCCGAAATTGCGTGCATTCACCGAATCTTTTGGCGTGTCAGCATTGGTGCGGACAGCCATGGTTGCAACGGTGTCTGCCAGTTCCATCAGCTCGTTGAAATCGCCGCTGAGTTCAGGATCAATAGTGCTGATTTTACCTTCATACACCTCGCCGGTTGACCCGTTGAGTGAAATCCAGTCGCCCTCTTTCAGCGAAACTCCTTCCGTTTCAAGCGACCTGGTTTTGTAGTTGATTTTCAATCCACCGGCGCCGGAAACACAGCATTTACCCATACCACGAGCCACAACGGCTGCGTGTGAGGTCATCCCTCCGCGGGCGGTGAGAATACCTTCGGCAGCGTCCATACCGCCGAGATCTTCGGGAGAAGTTTCGATGCGCACGAGGATTACTTTTTTGCCTTCGTTAGCCCAAAGCTGAGCCTCATCGGCATTGAAAACGATCTGGCCGGTAGCGGCGCCCGGTGATGCCGGAAGGCCTTTGGCAATGACTTTGCCTTTTTTCAGGGCAGCCTTGTCAAATACCGGGTGGAGAAGTTCGTTGAGTTTGTTGGGCTCAATTTTCAGCAGCGCTTCGCTCTTTGTGAGTTTATTTTCGCGGTAAAGATCCATGGCAATTTTCACCATCGCAGTTCCGGTGCGTTTTCCATTGCGGGTCTGGAGCAGCCAGAGTCTTCCGTCCTGGATGGTGAACTCGATATCCTGCATGTCTTTGTAGTGGTTTTCGAGTTTGCGCTGGATTTTGAAGAGTTCTTTGTAAGCTTTTGGCATCAATTCCTCGAGCGAGGGAAAGTCGCCTGCGCGCATCTCTTCAGTAATTCCCTGCAATGCTGCCCAGCGGATCGAACCTTCGTGGGTAATCTGCATCGGAGTTCTGATACCTGCCACAACGTCTTCACCCTGCGCATTCACAAGGTACTCTCCGTTGAAAAGGTTTTCGCCGGTTGCCGAGTCGCGTGAGAAAGCAACGCCGGTAGCTGAGTTATCACCCATATTACCAAAAACCATGGCCTGCACGTTTACTGCGGTTCCCCATTCGGCGGGTATGTTGTTGAGTCTGCGGTAAGTAATAGCGCGCTCATTCATCCAGCTGTTGAAAACTGCCATGATGGAGCCCCAGAGCTGTTCCCACGGATCGGTGGGGAAATCCTGACCTGTTTTTTCTTTGATGGCGCCTTTAAACCTGGCAACCAGTTCTTTAAGATCATCGGTGGTGAGGTCGGTATCTTTTTCAACCTTACGCTCCTCTTTGAGCTGGTGGATAATGATTTCGAAAGGATCTTCTTCATCTTTGGATTCGGGTTTGAGGCCCATCACCACGTCGCCAAACATCTGAACAAAACGGCGGTAGGAATCCCATGCGAAGCGGTCGTTGCCGGTTTTGCGTGCAAGTCCTTCCACGGCTGCATCATTCAAACCAAGATTCAGAACGGTGTCCATCATACCCGGCATCGAAGCCCTGGCGCCGGAACGAACGGATAACAACAGAGGATTTTCGGCATCGCCAAATTTGGCGTCCATAATCTTTTCAACATTTTTTACGGCTTTTTGTACCTCTTTTTCGATGAGTTTTACCACCGTTTCACGGCCTTTATCATTGTAAATGGTACACACTTCGGTGGTTACTGTGAATCCCGGAGGAACCGGAACACCTATAAGATTCATCTCGGCGAGGTTGGCGCCCTTGCCACCAAGGAGGTTTTTCATCGTAGCATCACCTTCGGCTTTGCCATTACCAAACAGGTAAACGTATTTCTGCTTGTCTTTACTCATAAACTAACGGGATATTAAATTTGTTACTTGGATATTGATTTTCAATTTGATAATTAAAAAATTGGCGCAAAAGTATAAATTCTGCCGCACTTATTAAGGCAAAATAATCCGTATTATTGCATTTGATTTCTCCAAAACGGCTGCAGGTGGATTTTGGGAATGATATTTGGTAGGCCGGGCGCTTTGATAATTAATTGGTTGACCTGATGAAATCCTATTCAAAAAGCACCTTCTTACTTTTTCTTACCCTGGTTGTATTGGGGGGATGCACACCCACGCTGAAATCGCAGGTTAAGAAACAGAATTTCAAAGCACTAAGTTATGGCGACTGGAGACCGCTTGGTCCATTCGGGATGCCAAACCTGGTGTCGCTGGCCAATACTTATGGTGTAGGTCAGGCCAACCGGCTGGCCTTCGATCCGTGGTACGATGGCGAAAAGAACCGGATTGTTTATGCCTGCTCCTCCTTTGGCGGACTTTGGCGCAGCGAGAACGACGGACTAAACTGGTACAACGTGAATACAGATTTCCTTCCATCTACCTCAGTGGCAGATGTTTGTATCAATCCTTTTAACAACAGAATGATCTTTATTGCTACTGGTTATGCTGATGGTGGTGTTCATGATACCCGAGGTCCTAACTGGTCGCAGATCAACCCGATACCCACATCGGGTATTTTTCGCAGCAAGGATTGGGGAAATAGCTGGGAGGATGTTTCCGGAGGTTTTATCCAGGATTTTGATTTCAGCGGGATGCCCCGTAAAATGGTGATCAACCCGATGAACCCCGATCAGATATTTATTGCCAGCACCAACGGAATTTATCGCAGCGACAACGCCACTTCAGGGCAGGTCAGTTGGAAAAATGTGTTTTCGGGACTTTTGCCCGGCGAGCAAGATTTCAGAAGTATTGCCCTAAAACCTGATGATGCCAATATGATTTATGCCGGCAGCAAAGATATTTTCAGGTCGGGCGACAGCGGCAAAACCTGGGAGCGGTTGACCGGCATCAACTTCGGGCTGGATTTGCGAAGCATGGCGGATACATTCGCTGTTGACCGTATCAACCTGGCTGTCACAATTGCTGATCCCGACAGACTTTACGCTTACATTATGGGCGATAAAATTGTGGGAGATAAGAGATTTAAAGGAGCCTACATCGCACTTTTTGAGAATGAAAAATGGAGAATCATTGACACCCGCTGGTCGGCCGGATTAACCTATTTCGCTGTGCAATGGATAGCACTGGCCGTTTCGCCGGTGGATGTGGATGTGATTTACTACGGTAACTCAAGGGCAATCGGCACCGAAAAACTCGACAGCGTTCCTTTTGGATTACGATCTCCTTATTGTGGCGATGGGTTTCATGCTGATGTGCATGATCTTGTATTTCAGCCAAATGTCAATAACCCGAAATTGTTCTGCGCCAATCACGGCGGAATTAGTGTAAAATCTTTTCCCAATCCCAACAACAGTGGCTGGGAATACCGCAACGAAGGCTACAACTCATCCACCATCTGGAGTTTCGATGATTCGCCGGCAGTCGAAAAAGCAGCCGTAATCGCCACACAGGACAACGGAACCCTGGTGTATTACGACACCCTGGGACACAATTGGCATTTTATCGGTGGTGGCGATGGTTACACCTCCCGCATTGACGATCGGCAACCGAACGCTGTCTATTTCTCGAACGACGACAGGGCGCTTAACCTGTTCGATATCAATACTTTTAAACAGATCAACCAAACCGGAAAAATCCCTTTAGACCCTTACACCGACAAAGATATGGCGATGACTGTCAAAACTTTCCCATTGGTAAATCATCCCAATACAGGAGAACCATGGTTTGGCTTTTCTGAGATTTTCACCAAAGAAATTTTGCGTCCAGAGCACATCACGCCACGCGAAGAGGTGTGGACAAGGCAATCCGATCTTTACCTTACGGAGCCTGAAGCCTGGAAGCGGCAAATCACGGAAATTTCTATCTGCAAGGCCGATCCTGATGTCGTTTACGTTGTAACGGCCGGGCAGCAAAACCCACCAAACATGGACTGGCAGTTGAAATCGGGTTTGTATAAATCGGTAACCGGCGGTATTAAGGGATCAGAACGCAAAGAGAGAACTTTTACACCGATTGATTTTCCGGGCAAATTTCATGACAATGACACCCTCGCTATCATCACCGGAGTGCTGGTAAATCCGCTCAACCCTGATCATGTCTGGATAACATACACCGGAATCATCCGCGAATACAGAATCTGGGAATCAAAAGATGGCGGAAAAACCTGGCAAAATGCTGACCCGGAAGGTATCTTCGCTATCAATCCAGTAAATGCAATTGCTTACCTGGAAGGGTCGGACGACAGGATTTACCTCGGAACCGACAAAGGTCTGTACACCAAAACCAACGGCACAACCTGGCAACACATCGCCGAATTCCCCAACGTCCGCATCACCGAAATCAACATCAACCGGAACTTCAACAAACTGCGCATTGCCACTTTTGGAAGAGGACTTTGGGAAGGACCATTACCGGAATAACCTAAAACCAGCCCAGGCGGAAATAACAAATATCAAAAGACAAAAACCAAATAACAAAAGAAAAAAGACAAAAAGAAACATTCGGATAGAATACAGAAATAATCAATAGGGTAGAAATTCCTTGGCTGCACAACAGTTTGGAATTTGATGCTTTTGATTTTGAGATTTCTTTGTAATTTGGGATTTGTTTGATTTTTGAGATTTGTTTGTGTTTTGGGATTTGTTTTTTGGTCATTACTTCCAGGTGATTTTTCCTAATACAGATGGAACCGCTTCCGTCAACATCTTACAAAACCTTTGTCAGGATAGAATTTACCACTGCCTAACGAACTTTTCCTATCTTTGTGAACTCAAAAACAATAGTATTATAAAGGTACTAAAACCAACATTCAACACCTCTAACTTACTCAAAAAGAATAAGATAATTATGGGCATAAAAAAGCTTAGCAGCATATTCCGGCCACAACGCATCGCACTGATCGGTGTGCCGGCCAATCCAGAAACCGTGGGCGGACTGACATTGAGAAACCTTGTCGGAGGCGGGTTTCGCGGGGTAGTTTACCCGGTAAATCCAAAATATGAAGCCGTGATGGGTATTCCCTGCTTTCCGAGTGTGAAAAGCCTCCCGAAACCTCCGGATCTTGCCGTTATCACTACCAATGCCGCAGCAGTGCCGCAGGTGGTCGAAGAGTGCGGCGAAGCCGGGATCAAAGGGATAATCATCATGTCGGCAGGTTTCAAAGAAATCGGTGAGCAGGGCAGATTGCTGGAGGAGCAGGTGAAAAGCATTGTGAAAAAATACGGGATGCGCGCTATCGGACCCAACTGTCTGGGTGTGATTGTACCGGGTCAGAAGCTCAACATCAGCTTTTCGGCCGGAATGCCAAAGCAGGGACAAGTGGCTTTCATTTCGCAGTCGGGAGCGCTGTGTACCGCCGTTTTGGACTGGGCGATGAGCGAGAACATCGGGTTTTCCTACTTCGTTTCGATTGGCAACACCATGGATGTAGGCTTTGGCGACCTGATTGATTTCCTCGGCCAGGATGCAAACACGAAATCCATCGTTTTGTATGTCGAATCCATCGCCTTTGCCCATGAGTTTATGACGGCAGCGCGTGCCTTTGCCCGCAAAAAACCAATCATCGTTTACAAAGCAGGACGTTTCCCCGAAAGCGCTGTAGTTGCTGCATCGCACACCGGCGCCATGGCCTCCGAAGACGCAATTTATGACGCCGTATTCCGCAGAGCCGGCGTGGCCAGGGTCAACAATATGGGAAACCTTTTCGATTTTACCGACCTCATCGGCGGCAAGAGAATTCCCAAAGGACCTAACCTTGGAATTGTTACCAATGCGGGTGGTCCGGGCGTTATCGCCACTGATGCGCTGATTTTCCATGGAGGCAAACTCTGTAAACTAACCGACGAAACCATTCAGAATCTAAACAAGGTACTCCCCTCCTACTGGTCGAAAAGCAACCCGGTGGACATACTCGGCGATGCCACACCCGACCGCCTGCAATCAGCCACGGAAATTGTAATGGCCGACCCGACGGTGGACGCAGTGCTTGTCATCGTAACTCCGCAGGCAATGGCCAACCCGACCGAATCAGCAAAAAGAATCATCAAGCTTTCGGAAGGCTATTCCAAGCCCGTGATGGCTGTGTGGCTCGGTGGCCGCATGATGGAAGAGGCCATGAACCTTTTCAACACTGTGGGAATCCCGGCATACCGAACACCCGACCAGGCAGTGAGAGCCTTCATGACCATGGTGGATTATTCGAAAAACCTCGAATCGCTGTTTGAAACGCCTAAGGAGGTGCCGGTTTCGTTTAAATATGACCGCCCGGCGCTCAGGGAAAGATTTGTAAAGGAGGTTTTTCCCAAACAAAAAGTGCTTTCGATGAAAGATGCGAAAGACCTTATCAACAGCTACGGAATAAAATCCACCAAACCTCGGCTGGCCAAAGATCTGAATGAAGCCCTTACCATTGCGCGGGAAATCGGTTATCCGGTCGTACTGAAAATCGAATCCCCCGACATACAGCACAAAATGGAAGTTGGCGGCGTAGTACTGGATATCGAGAACGACGAAAGCCTGAAAGGTGCTTACCACGGTATGATGGAAAAACTCAGCAAAAACGCACCTGAAGCAAAGATTGAAGGGGTTACGCTCGAAGAGATGATTGATGTGAAAGATTCGGTGGAGCTTATTCTCGGCATCAAAAAAGACCCGGTTTTCGGCACGGTGATAATGATTGGTATGGGAGGCACCGAAGCTGAACTTATCAAGGACCGCAGGCTGGAGTTTCCACCGCTCAACGAACGGCTTGCTTCCCGGATGATCGAATCACTGAAAATATACCCATTACTCAAAGGATATCGCGGACGGGGACCAAAGGACATTAACCAACTGATCGAAGTGATGATCCGGCTCTCCTACATGGCTGCCGATTATCCTGAAATTGAGGTAATTGACATCAACCCGATCATCATCACCAAAGACAATGTGGTAGCGCTTGACGCTACTGTCGTTATTGACGAAAATACGTTGAAAAACCCGGTGCCTGCCTACTCGCACCTCTTGCTCCGGCCTTATCCGGAACGCTATATCAAAACGGTTAGATTGGCCGATGGTACGCAAACCCTTCTGCGTCCTATCAAGCCCGAAGATGAGCCACTCTGGCTGGAAATGCTTGGCAGCTGCTCAAAGGAGGCGATTTACTCGCGGTTCAGGTACAATTTCCATTTCGACTCACACGAGGTGGCCACGCAGTTTTGCTACATTGATTACGCCCGCGAACTGGCGATAGTTGCCGAGGTGGAGGAAAATGGCAAGCGCAAACTGATTGGTGTAGGCCGTTTGATTTCTGATCCGGATCTGGAAAATGTAGAATACGCCATTTTAATCACCGATGCCTGGCAGCGAAAAGACCTGGGTAAGATTCTGACCGAATACTGCACCGAAATAGCCAAGATCAACGATTACAGAAGGATTTTTGCTGAAACCACCAAGGACAACAAACCCATGATTTCGGTATTTAAAAAACTGGGATTTGCGGTCACCTTCAATTCCGATACGACAGTGTCGGTGAATAAGGACCTCATATAACAGTCAGCAGCAGGAACAAAGCGGTCTGAATCGCTTACATCTGCGTCATTACGGTATCCCTGATCGAGTTGAAAATATCATCAATGGAACCTACACCATGCACCTGGACGAATTTTCCCTGTCCCTGGTAAAACTCGATCAGCGGAGCGGTCTGTTTATGGTAAACACTCATCCGGTTAAGGATCACCTCCTCGGTATCATCCTTCCGTCCCTCGAGTATGGCACGGTTTAGCAGCCGTTTGACCACCTCATCCTCATCCACATCGAGTGCGACTACAAGGCTTATCGAATCGTTTCGGTGGCTGAGCATTTTGTCGAGATCTTCGGCCTGACGACGGGTTCGTGGAAATCCGTCGAAAATGTAACCGGCTTTGCCCTGCAGTTTGTTTAACGCATTTTCAAGTATTTCGATCAACAACTCGTCCGGAACCAGCTCACCCCTTTCGATGATGGATTTCACCTTCAACCCGAGAGGAGTCTCATTTTTGATTTCCGAACGAAAAATATCGCCGGTGGAGATGTGTGCAAGGTTGAAATGCTCGGCAAGTCTTAGAGATTGAGTGCCTTTTCCTGATCCCGGAGGTCCAAACAAAATTAAGTTCAGCATGATAGTCAAGTTATTGGATTAATAAAAATTTCGCCCGTCAAATATAAAGCATTCCACCAAACCGGCTGCATGAAATAATTTTACTTTTGCCGCCGCAAACACCGATTTTGAGAGTTATCCGCTGTTTTACCATTTACCATGCCTGTTGATTCAGTATTTTACTTTCAGAATGACACCATCCCTGAAGCCTGCCTGGTTTACACCGGCTTGGAAGTGGATCATTGCCTGATATCCAGCCCTGAGGAGGATTCGCTTTTCTCACTGATTTCGAAAACCCCGAAAGAGCGGTTTATCACCATCAGCGAAAAAACACCCGCGGTGATTAACCCAATGCCCATCGGGCAACCGGGTTATTTCTGGCAATTCCTGGCACTTTTGCTGGCCGTGTTCATTTTTACTTACATCAGGTTTGTGCGCAAAAGTTTCTACAAAAACCTCAGTGCGGCCTTTTCGTCAAAACTGCTGTTCCGGCAAATGATACGCGATGATCTGCTATTTCCGGTATCGAGCAGGTTACCACTTTTTGTTGCCTTGGTGCTTACTTACGCCGTGCTTCTGTTGCAGATTGATGAGGTGCTGGTTTCGCAGAGTTTTCTGAGCAAAAGTGAGGAGTTGTTCAGGTTGCTGCTCTACCTTGGTGTGGTAACCGGCATTCTTACCCTTAAAAACCTGCTGCATTGGATTGCCGGCGTGGTATTCGAAACAAGGCTCATCACCAAAGAGTACCTTACCAATTCATTTTATTTCAATACTGTCGGAGCCATCTTCCTGATCCCGCTCTTGATGATTTCAACCTTTTCCAGATCGGAAATTATCCTCATTCTGACCCTGGTCATTTCAGCAGTTTTAATCCTTTTGAAGTTGTTCCGTGCATTTACTATCGCATTGGGATTAGAAAAATATTCCTACTTTCAAAATTTCGTGTACTTTTGCACGCTCGAAATTTTACCCTGGCTGGCGCTTTACAAGTTGGTGTCCAACGGGAGTTTTTAAATAATAATTAATTCAAAGTCAGGAATTTAAGAAAACCTTACGTTGATGATAAAGAATATACTGATCTCACAGCCACAGCCATCTGATCCGGTCAAAAACCCCTATAGTGAACTTGCTGCCAAGTATGATCTCAATATTGATTTCCGCCAGTTTATTAAAGTGGAAGGAGTTCCTGCGCGTGACTTCCGAAAAGACAAAATCAACATCCTGAACCACACGGCCATCATCCTGACCAGCCGCAATTCGGTGGATCATTTCTTCCGCCTTTGCCAGGAGATGCGCGTCGAAGTTCCTGAAACCATGAAGTATTTCAGTATCTCGGAGTCAACATCCTATTACCTTCAAAAGTACGTTCAGTTCAGAAAAAGAAAGATTTTTCACGGCCACCAGAATTTCAAGGATTTGCTCGAGATCATCAAAAAATACCCTGACGAAAAGTTTCTGTTTCCCTGCTCTGACATCCACAAGCAATCTATACCCAAGATGCTCGAAACGAGCAAGGTAAAATTTACCAAAGCCATAATGTACCGCACCCTTGCAGCCGATCTGAAGGAGATCAATATTAACGATTACGACATGCTCGTCTTCTTCAGCCCGATTGGCGTTCAATCACTAAAAATGAACTTTCCGGAGTTTGAACAGGGTGAAAAATTTATCGGAGTATTTGGCCCAGCCACTGCCAAAGCGGTTAAAGATGCCGGTCTCAGGCTCGATCTGAATGCCCCGACCAAAACAGCGCCCTCGATGACCATGGCGCTCGATCAGTTTCTTGACAAAGTTTACAAGAAAAACGGGATTAAGTTTGCACAGTAAGCCAATCCTGACCTGCCGACCTCCCATTCGCCAGAATACTTCAACAAATCCCATTCCGGCAGATTCCGGGATGTAATGATATGCCGCTTACCCAAAGATTCAGAAAAGAAGAACGACTATGCAGCCGACACCTGGCCGCCAGACTTTTCAAAGAGGGCCGGTCGTTCCTGGTCTATCCTGTCAAAGTGGTCTATCTTGAGGTGAAAGAGGAAGACATCAGCAGGATGAAATCCAACCTCCAGGTGATGATGACTGTATCGAAGAAGCGATTTAAAACAGCAGTTAAACGAAACAGGATCAAAAGGTTACTGCGGGAGTGCTGGAGAAAAAACAAATCCGGTATCACCCTGCAGGCCAAAGAACGGAATATTCACCTCGCCGTAAGCCTGATTTATATTGGCGAAGGGCTGCCGGATTACGCTTTCCTAAACTCAAAAATAATATCGGTTGTCAAGCGTTTAACACAGGAATTATCTGCATAACATTCAAATCTTCACCATGAAAAATTCAAATCAAATTCTTCGTTATAACTTTTCGGGTTTCGTGCTGATCTTTTTATTTTTGTTTGGAACCCTGAGTTTAACCGCCCAGGAGAAAAACAACGATTTTGAGATCATCAAAAATCTCGATATTTTCACCGAAATCTACAAGCAGCTTGATATTCATTATGTTGATCCGGTCGTCCCCGGTCAGTTGATGAAAACCGGCATTGATTCCATGCTCGGCACGCTCGACCCATTTACCAACTTCATTCCGGAGTCGGATATTGAGGATTTCAACCTGATGACCACCGGGCAATATGGTGGTATCGGTGCTTTGATCCATAAGAAAGACGATTATGTGGTGATTTCTGAGCCTTACGAAGGATTTCCGGCAGATAAAAGCGGGTTGAAAGCCGGCGATAAAATCCTCGAAGTGGACGGTCAGTCGGCTAAAGGGAAGAACACCGACGAGGTGAGCAAAATCCTCAAAGGTGAGCCCGGCACTACCATAAAACTCCTTATAAAACGTGAGGGCACCGAAAATCCTTTCGTAGTGGATGTGAAACGCGAAAATGTTAAGATTGACAACATTCCTTATTACGGGATGCTCGACAATGGCGTGGGCTACATCAAGCTCTCCGGTTTTACGCAGGACGCCGCCCGTGAGGTAAAGAAAGCCTACACCGAACTGAAAGAGAAAAATGAAATGAAAGGGTTTATCCTCGACCTCAGGGGAAATGGCGGCGGGCTGCTGAATGAGGCTGTGGACATAGTGAATCTTTTTGTGGATAAGGGGGAATTGGTGGTAAGCACCAAAGGAAAAGATGTTGCCAAAAACAAATCCTACAGCACATCAGCCAAACCGATTGACACCGAAATCCCGGTCACAGTGCTGGTTGACAGAGCTTCAGCTTCAGCATCCGAGATTGTCTCCGGCGCCATTCAGGATCTCGACCGGGGAGTTGTTATCGGGCAAAGGACTTACGGCAAAGGGCTGGTGCAGAACGTATTGCCCCTCAGTTATAATTCGAAGTTGAAAGTTACTGTTGCAAAATACTACATCCCCAGCGGACGATGCATCCAGGCTATTGATTACTCGCACAGGGATGAAGATGGTTATGCTACAAAAGTACCTGATTCACTGATTTCGGAGTTCAGCACCAAAGGCGGACGGAAAGTGTATGATGGCGGAGGCATCGAGCCTGACCTTGTAATCGAACCGCCAAAGTTCAACCCTATTACCCAGGCGCTTTTCACCGAGTTTGTCATATTCGATTACGCCAATAAATTCAGAAGAGAAAACGACCAAATTGCCGAGCCGGAAAAATTTGAAATTACCGATGAAATTTACAGCGATTTCGTGAAGTACGTTGACAGCCGGGATTTTGACTACACCACTGAGAGCGAAAAAGCGCTGAAAGCTATCAAGGAGGTTGCTGAACTGGAGCAGTATCTGGCCAACATCACCCCCGAGCTGGAACAGTTGGAAAAGAAGCTGATGCACAATAAAGCAGAGGATTTAATCACACACCGCGATGAGATCAGCGAAATCCTGAAAATCGAAATCGTTACCCGGTACTATTATCAGAAAGGCAAGGTTAAAGCCAGCCTGACCAATGACCCGGAAGTGAAAAAGGCCATCGAAGTAATTGGAAACCAGAAAGAATACTCCACCATACTTTCAAGCACAACCAAAAGAGCTTCGATGAATTAGTGGGTTTCCACGAGGCCATAAGCGTTTATACGATTGGCGGCCTGATATTCAGGAAAAGCGACAGCCAGTGGATTGTTTGCTGACCTGAGGGGAAAATTGGGGATCAACAATTATATCTCATTCGCGTAGAACGCTTTGCTGAAACTGTATTTGAAGGTAAACTGAATTTTTGTGGCTGAGGTACTCCAACCGTCATTATAATTTTCCCGTTTTATCCAGATCACTTCTGCGCCGGCAACCACATTGGGAACCGGATAATAGAGCAGGTTACAACTGCTGTAATAACCTTTACTGAAGGAATCATCATTTTGGCCATCAGAATTTCCGGTGTCAACCATGGAAAATCCAATTGCACTGCTGAACTTTTTGTTCCACTGATGATTGAGGTAAGTGGAAAAACTAACTATCGGCAAGGTGACCCCTTTTACAGGCGCTTCAGCATTGCCAAAATCCTTCTGAACCGCAATATCCGTAGGACCATCGTTCATATAGTTTTGAATTCCCTCCCCAATCACCGCCTGGCCGATAAACTCATCATTTCTGGTCAGTTTCAGTTTGGTACTGAGATTCAGCCCCCAACCAACCGCTTTACCACTTAAATCATATGCTTCCTGCCCCTGGTCAACCCATTCAATTTTCCTCACAATCCCGGCCAGTTCGGTGTAGCCCCAATCCCTTGTCAGACGAAACTCAGCCGATAAATCCGGCAGGTTAAATCTAGGTTTGACGTCCTGAAGTTCAATCCTGTCGGCATAAATTCCTTCGTCGGCGGAAGCGCCTGGCCGCTCCAGCGCAATGGCAAGCCTGTTCTTTCCATTTAACGGGATAAAACGGATCTGGACATTCTTAGCCAGCGACATACCCACCGGCCCCCAATATTCGATTATATTGGGATAACCATCAAAATCAGAGAACAGACTCCAATTGTGCCCAACACCCAACTTGCCCAATTCTGCGTACGCATACAGCATGTGGAAGGTAGTTTTGCCGGCATCAGCACCCACTCCGAACAGGTCGAAAGCAAAGCGGATGTAAAGTTCGCCGAGGCTGGTCTGAGTGTAGCTTTTCAACCCAAGATAGGACTGCCGGACGCTAAAATAGACGTTGCCATCGCTGCCGTATTGATTCCTGAATGCCGGCAACTGGGTGGGACGCATCACATCAAAGTAGCTGGGATTGACCTGGTTAAAGTTGTAACCAATATCTGAAGTCATTGTTCCGGCAATTTCGATCACCGGTTTTCGCTCCTCCTGAGCAAACAATCCAATGGTTGCCGCGCAAAAAAACAAAACGAGAAAGTGCTTTTTCATCACAAGGTATTTATTTGATTAGTTAATCCAGTGTTCACAAATTCAATGAAATTGAAATCCGGCCGAATGCCACTCTTCGGCTTCTCTTCAATTAGCGTACAGGGCAAAGTTGATAATAATAAGGATTGGAAATGAGATAAAAGGAGCCGCTGAATTTTCTCCTGAGAGGAATGATTTCCGGCGACTTTTGCCATAATGAATTTCTTTTGAAGTGCGAAGGTAAAAAAAAGATGAAATGAGGTCTTGCAAACTTTAAAATGGCTGGAAAATATATCATGACGTATGATACTGAAACTTTTCAAAACTCAAGGTTGAATGCTTTGCACCTCCGGAAAGAAAAATCATCTCAAAAATAAAATTGTATTTTCGCACTCACTAACTAAATGGAATTCATGGAACTTTTCAAGGTTTCACTCGATTTTGAGGTCTATCAGACCATTGATGAGTTAAGACCAGAAGACAGGGAACTTCTGATGCACGCTGAACACGCTGCCGGCCGCGCCTACGCACCCTATTCGCTGTTTAAAGTGGGGGCTGCTGTCAGGCTCAGGAGCGGAGTGATAGTTACAGGCAACAACCAGGAAAACGTCGCTTATCCGTCCGGTTTGTGTGCCGAGCGGGTGGCGTTGTTTTATACTTCAGCAAATTATCCCGGCGAAAATGTGGAAGCGATTGCTATTACAGCCAAAGCGATGAATTTCAGCCTTCAGGATCCTGTGACTCCCTGTGGCTCCTGCAGACAGGTGATGATGGAAGCCGAAAACCAGAACCAGCACAAAATAAGGGTGATTATGCAGGGTGGAGAAGGAAAAATATGGATTTCAAATAGTGTTGAAAACCTGTTGCCTGTGTCGTTTAAGGCCGACGGGCTGAAGAAATAAACATCCCGAGGGTTTATCTGTTTTACTCATCAAATTAACACTAAGGATCATGCAGCTGATCTCCACCAAAATCTGTAAAACGAGCGACATCGGCATCCATAACAATCTTTTCGGGGGCACGATGCTCTCGTGGATGGATGAAGCCGGCGGAACCATGGCAGCCGAGCTGGCCTGTACTCCCAACATGATTACCCTGAAAATGGACGAAGTCATCTTCAAAAAACCAGTCAGGGTCAGCGACCATATCCGTATTTACGGAAAGCTGATTGCAGTCGGCAATACTTCCCTGACGCTGCAGGTTGAAGCCAAGAAATTCTGTTTTCAGAATCAAACCGAAGAATCCGTGTGTACCACAAGGATGACGTTTGTAAACATTGACGAAAAAGGCCTCTCCCACCCGATCGCTTCAACCGTAAAAACAAAACTGGCAGAAATCATCAAACTCAATAACTAAGTTATATCATGAGAACAAAACACTATTTTTTTCTGGTAATTATTTTAATCTTTTCTACGGCTTTAAAAACAGACAAACCAGCCTATATTCTATATGATCTGAAAGGCAAAAGCGTAAAATATAAAAACCTGTATAACGATGCCATGAAAGCCGATGTGATCCTTTTCGGCGAGCTGCACAATAACCCTATAAGTCACTGGCTGCAACTGGAACTGACCATGGATATGCACAAAGAGTCAGGCGATAATCTGATTTTGGCAGCCGAGATGTTTGAAGCCGATGACCAGCTTCTTCTCGACGAATATATAAGCGGAACCATAAGGCAGCGTAACTTTGAAGACGAAGCTAAATTGTGGAAAAACTACACCACCGATTATAAGCCTTTGGTTGAATTTGCCAAAACGAATAATCTGAAATTTGTGGCAAGCAATATACCACGCAGATACGCTTCGGTTGTTCACCAGAGAGGCTTTGAAGCGCTGGAAGCACTGCCGGATGATGCCAAAAGATATATCGCCCCGCTGCCAGTAGCTTATGACCCCGAACTTCCGGGTTATAAAGGGATGATAGAGATGATGGGGGGAATGGGCGCAGGCCATGCCAACGACAACCTTCCGAAAGCCCAGGCTATTAAAGATGCCACGATGGCTCATTTCATCCTGCAGAACCTGAAGCCCGGCAGCAAAGTGATCCATTACCACGGAACCTATCATTCCAACAACTTCGAAGGGATATACTGGTACCTCAAAAACCATAACCCCAACCTCAACATTCTCACGATTGCTTCGGTGGAACAGGAGGAAATTGACAGTCTGGCCGTAGAAAACGCAAAGCTGGCCGATTACACCATCTGCGTGCCGGCTACGATGACAAAAACGCATTGAGGATTTACATTTTTGCGATAGTATCGCTTCGCGCGATCCTATCGCTATTTTTTTATCAATCGCTTTGTGTTTAGCGATAGGATCACTTAGAGTGATACTATCGCAGCCAAAAAGCAGCCGGAGCAGAGATGTTCCGGCTGTTTTATTGTCATAGTATGGCTCTCAGCCATCCTATGACTACCATCGGAATTTTTTCTATTTAGTGAGTGCCAGAAAACTCCCAAAAATAGATTTTCAACGATTTATTTACCCCACCCCTAAAGGGAGTAAATCGTTGAAAATCATTGCTCCCTTAAGGGATGGGGAAAACAATGATTTTCAACAATAAGAGTTTTCTGGCTGGCACTATTTAGCGATGAGGCTGTCTCAAAAGTCTGGATTTAACCCGAAGCGTTGAAAATCCACATGAAAGACTTTTGAGACAGCCTCTTGATCTAAACCAAATCACCTGTCGGCCATAAAAGTGACTAAGTTTCTCCCATGTGAGAAAAGCCCTTTTGGGGAATAACCTGAATTCAAAAAGTCGGCAGTGGCTCCGACAGGCTCAGCCACCATGCTTCGACAAGCTTTCGACTGAGCGCTCACGCCGAAGTCTCAGCCACCAGTCGGCAGTATCACACCCCATTTACCCATTAACCCAATACCGCATTCCATCATTAGATTCAATCTAACAACTTGTTGGTTAGTTTTGTAAGTTAAGAGCCTGTTTCCATTTTCGATCCTGCGCAGTAAGGAGGAACTACAACGAAAAACCGGAAATCTAGCCTCGCCGCTTTCAGGCACTTTGGAGGATGAGTAATTGCCTGTATGACATCTTATCGTTACTATGATCTAAAAATCGGATTGGATAAATCCTTTCCTCGTAGATTTTGTTCACCTAATAAATTTGAAAGTACCAGCAAATCAAGTTCGGGTTACATGAAAAATGTTATTGCAAAGACGTTTTGGCGACTGCCGCAAAGTTTTCGTAAGCACAAGAGAATTTTTAACCAAATGTTCCTCAAATATGTTATCAACTCATTCCTAACCCCCCAAAAACTTTTATCTTTGGCCTTTTAAAAAATGAGCGCAGATGCCGACTTTGCATTGGATAGGTAAGGAAAAGGTGATCAATCACCATATGGATGTACCCTTCAGGGTGCTTGAACACGGCTATGGTTATGACGGCGGTGAGCAGTGGCAGACTGAAACAGGCAGTGGCAACCGGATCATTCACGGCGATAACCTCGAAGCGCTTAAATCGCTGCTACCCGAGTACGAAGGCCGCATCAAGTGTATCTACATTGACCCGCCTTACAACACTGGTGAGGAAAGCTGGGTTTACAACGATAATGTGAACGACCCCAAAATAAAAAAGTGGCTCGGGCAGGTGGTGGGAAAAGAGACCGAAGACCTAAGCCGCCACGACAAATGGCTCTGCATGATGTATCCCCGCCTGAAGCTGCTGCATAAGCTCCTCGCCGAAGACGGAGCAATTTTCATTTCCATTGATGACAATGAACTTGCAAATCTGAAACTGATATGTGATGAAGTTTTTGGCACAACAAATTTTGTTACAAATTTTATTTGGGAAAAAAGAACTAACAGAGAGAATCGCAAGGAAGTATCATACAGACATGATTACATTTTGACATTCCGAAAGAATAAGCTCTCAACAAGCTCATCAATCAAAATGCTACCAATGTCAGGAATGGCTTTAGACAGATATAGAAATCCTGACAACGATCCAAGAGGTTTATGGAAGTCTGATCCTGCAACTGCTCAATCTGGACATGCTACTAAAAGTCAGTTCTATGTGGTTATTGCACCAAATGGGAAAAAGCATTTGTTACCAAGTGGAAGATGTTGGGTGTACACAGAAGATGTAATGATTGAGGCTATCAAGGAAAACAGAATTTGGTTTGGAAAAGATGGGAATGGAGTTCCAAGAATTAAGACATATTTGGATTTAAAAGACAGGGGATTAGTACCTGAAACTTTATGGTTTGCAAGTGAGGTTGGCACAAACGAAAGTGCAAAAGTTTTTCTCAAAGCAATGTTTCAGGGTAGTGCAGTTTTTCAGACACCCAAGCCCATTAACCTTATTGAAAGAATACTCCAAATTTCTACTGACATCAATTCCATCATCCTCGACTCCTTTGCAGGCTCAGGCACTACAGCTCATGCGGTGCTAAACCTGAACAAACAGGATGGCGGTAACCGTAAGTTTATTCTGGTGGAGATGGAAGACTATGCCGATAGCATCACAGCCGAAAGGGTAAAGCGTGTGATTACAGGCTACAACGGCAAAGAAGGCACTGGCGGCAGTTTCGATTATTACCGGCTGGGGCAGCCCATTTTTGGCAGCGACGGCAACCTGAACCCAAAGGTAGCTACTGAGGATATCAGACGGTACATCTATTACACCGAAACCAAAACGCCGCTCCCCGCCCCTACCCACAGCGACAATACCGCATTTCTGGGAATGCACAACCACACTGCTTACTACTTCCACTATGCTCCCGACCACATCACTACGCTCGATCATGCCTTCCTGGCCACGATGAAAACGCAGGCCGGCCAGTATGTGATCTATGCCGACAACTGCCTGCTCACCAATACATTCATGACCCGTCACCACATCATCTTCAAAAAAATACCGAGGGATATCACACGATTTTAAAAATGTCTAATCTTAAATAAATAGTATACAAATGAAACTGCAAGTCAACAATTTAGGGGCAATCAACCAAGGGGTTATTGATCTATCAAAGAGATTCAATGTATTTTGCGGCCCAAACGGAACAGGAAAGACATACATGGCCTATGTAATTTATGCGATAACGAAATTGGAAAACAAAAGTATTGGTATTGCATTGGATGAAAACAACATGAAATCTGTTATGATTAATAATTCTTTTTCAATCCAACTTGATAATGAAATCCTATGGGAATTTAGAAATAAAGAAATCAAAACTGTAAAGGAAAACCTGTGGAACCTTTTTTCAACCCCACAAGATAAAAACAAATCGTTCTTCTCAAGCACTGAGTTGTCAACAGCAGAAACAAAAAAAGAGTTCATAGATAAGATGTTTGAAGTGGAGTTAGATATGAAGATTGGTTTGTACAATTACAATTTTTCGATTGTGAAAGCAGAAAACTCTCAGGAAGTTCAAATCAAGATTGATGAAAACACCATTAAAGATAAGACCTTTTTCAGTTTTATGGAGATGGTGTTTCTTTCAAGGCTCTATTCTCTTGTTGCTCTTTATCCTATAACCTCCTCCGTAATTTTTCCTGTTGAACGCAATTCAATTTACACATTTAGCAAGGAGCTGTCTATTAAAAGAAACGAGGCGCTGGAGCATTTGGAGGCAATTGCCAGTAAAAAGGACGTTGATTTATTCGATTTGTATTTTAAAAGGAGCACAAGGTACCCACAGCCAATCAGGGACATTTTGGAAGTTGCGGAAGATTTGGAAAATACACAGAAACATAGAAGTAGTTTTTATGAAATTGCAACTGAAATCGAAAAGGAATTATTAAAAGGCAAAGTAATTATTAATAAAGAAACAGGGGGAGTTGATTTCCAATGTGATAAATCTCCCAAAAACAAGTTATCATTTCACCAAAGTTCTTCAATTGTGAAAACACTCGCAAGTCTTGTCATTTATTTAAAGCACGAAGCGAAAGTCAACGACTTGGTTCTTATTGATGAACCCGAATTAAACCTGCATCCCGACAATCAGGTTAAGCTGACAAGAATTTTTGCAAGATTAATTAATAAGGGGTTACGATTAATCATCAGCACTCACAGTGATTACATCGTTAGAGAGATCAACAATCTGATCATGTTATCTCAAGAAAGTGAGCAAATGAGAAATGAAGCAAAAAGGCTGAATTATAATGATGATGAATATTTGAAAAAGGGAATGGTCGGCGCCTATTATTTTGATTTCAAAAAAACAAAGAAAAGAGAATCAAACCAGGTTGATGTGTTGGAAGTATTGATTTCAGAAAGCGGTTTTGAAATCCCTTCAATAGATGACACTATCAACCTTCAGAATGAAATTGCTGAGGAATTATTTTATACAATCAAGTATAGGAATAGCAATGAGTAAAATTGATAATATTTCCAATGTTCTCGATCCTTTTTTCAAGCCTGAAGGATTAACTAAACTTGAAGAAGGACAAGCAGGCATGAAGGTTGAACTGATAAGCGATGGCCAGAAGTTTTTAACCTTGAGATTCGACGGAAACCTTCCCAGGAAAGATTTTCCAAAAGGGATGTTCCCATTTTTTAACAGGGGAGAGCCAAAAGTCACAAAGCTATGCGATTATATTCTTTTCACAGAAAAAGATAGAATCCTGTTCGTTTTACTGATAGAGTTAAAAAAAGGTCATGACAATGTTACCGATCAATTACAAGCGGGGAAATGTTTTGTAGATTATGTTATTTCGACGGTAAACAGGGTGTTTGAGACCCATATCGAACCTGAAATCAGGTATATTTCAATAAGAAAAAGGCATATTAAACCAAAACCTAAGCAGAAACAAAAAGACGTGGAATACGATCAGAATAATTTTCATACATTTGGTAGCAACAAGTTTTGGTTAAAATCCTACTTAAAGTAAAAATGGAACTCAAACCCGCCCAACAGCAAGTGATCAATGATCTTTCGATGTTTTCATGCCTTCCTTGCCACAATGAAAACGCAGGCAGGCCAGCATGTGATCTATGCCGACAACTGCCTGCTCACCAATACATTCATGACCCGACGCCACATCATCTTCAAAAAAATACCGAGGGATATTACACGATTTTAAACCATTACCGCCATGATCACACGGATAAAGATAAACGGTTTTAAAAGTTTGCTCGACAATGAGTTGTATTTTGGCCCGTTCACCTGCATTGCAGGCGCCAACGCCATTGGTAAATCCAACTTTTTCGACGCCCTTCTTTTTCTTTCTCACCTGGCCGATAACACAGTGTTACAGGCCGCCAAGTCTATTCGCAGTGAGAACCAGCGACATTCGAATATCAAAGACATTTTTTTCAGAAGCGGCAACCGACATATAGACACCATCCGCTTTGAAGTGGATATGATCGTACCGCGCAACGCCGAAGACGACCTGGGTCAAATGGCGCATGCTACCATTACCAGCCTGCGCTACCGATTGGCCCTTAAACTGAACGATGAAGGAAACGACCGGGAATTGATCGAAATCATTGAGGAAGAATTGCTGCCCATCACTCAAACCGAATCGAAACAAAATATCTTTTTTGAACATTCCGACGAATGGCTTAAGTCGGTGTTGCAAGGTAGGCGTTCCACCAAAGCGCCGTTCATTTCGACTGAAGAGGACAGGATCAAGCTTCACCAGGACGGCAGCAAAGGGCGTACATCTGAATTTATAGCGCAAAAGATGCCACGGACGCTGCTGTCAACTGTAACTGCTGAATCGCCAACAGCATTTTTGGTTCGTCATGAAATGCGGAGTTGGATGATGCTGCAATTGGAACCAAGCGCGCTGCGTCAGCCGAATTCAGTGTTTGAGGTAAAAAATGCAACCATATCGGCCAATGGTCATAACCTTCCGGCTACACTATACCGTCTTAGTGGCAACGATAACGAAAAGGATGTATTTCAACAACTAACCAATCGCCTGAAAGACCTGGTGGATGATATTGATGAAATACTGGTGGACAAAGATGAAAAACGCGACCTGCTGACACTCCAAATCCGTTTCAAGGACGGGCTTGTATTACCGGCACAGTCACTCTCCGACGGCACGTTGCGGTTTCTCGGTCTGGCCGCCATCGAAGCGGATATTGCAGCCAATAGCATTATATGTCTCGAAGAACCGGAAAATGGCATCAGCCCGAAGAAGATAGAAGAGATGCTTGGCCTGCTGAGGGATATGGCTAGCGATACTGATTTTGCCGTTGACGAAGACAACCCTTTCAGACAGGTCATCATCAATTCACATTCGCCGCTGGTGGTAAGCAACATACCCGACGAAAGCCTTTATCTCGCTAAAGATAAGGAGGTTTTTATGGAGAGTTTCGGAATGAAAGTAAAATATACAACTTTTTCTGCCCTCAAAAATACATGGAAAACAAACAGAGAACTTGCCGAATTCACATCGAAGGGCGACATCATTGCTTACCTCGAAAGTAGAATTATGAGTGAATCCGATCAGGTTGCTGAAAATGAGCCTCAATACATTTCAAAAAAGAAAAGAAGGACAGTTTCTGAAAACGTAGGACAGTTGAAAATTGAATTTTGAGCAACATATGGAAACCTTAAACATCACTTTGTTGAGCGACGGAAGTTCAGATAAGGCATTGATTTATGTTGTCAAATGGTTACTGGATGATCTTTTTCCCCGGTTGCCTAATGCAATTCAATATGCTGATTTTCGAAGATTTAAAAATCCTCCCTCCAAAAAAGATGTAGCCTTACAGGTAAAAGCAGCAAAAGAAAACTATCCTTTTGATGTGCTGATTTACCATCGCGATGCTGAATCCAACGATCTCAAAATGGTGAATAAAAGAAAGCTTGAAGTGCTGGAACAAATTGGTGATGAGGATAAAAATACTGTTGTATGCGTTGTTCCGGTCAGAATGATGGAAACATGGCTGTTGATCAGTGCTGAAGCTATAAAAAAGGCAGCAGGCAACAGATGCTTTTCAGGTGAAATTGATTTACCTGTGGTTAGCCGACTTGAGCAGGAATCAGCTCCCAAGGTATTGCTGCATCAACGTTTAACACAGGCAAGTGGATTGAAAGGAAGGAGGCTGAAAAAATTCAATGTTCATAAGGCAGTTCATCTTGTGGCTGAGAATATCCGCGATTATTCTACATTAAGAAATTTGGCAGCATTTCGTGTTTTTGAAAGTGATTTGAACGAGATGGTAGCAAACAAAATCAGACAGCAATAATGGAACTCAAACCCTACCAACAGCAAGTGATCAATGATCTTTCGATGTTTTTGGAAAATGTACAGCAAACCAAAGATATACGGGAAGCATTCCATACATTCTGGAGCGCGCATCCGCGCACACCGTTGCATCCGTTTGCAGGTTCAGCCATCGAACCTTACAAAAACAACGTGCCGCGCGTTCCGCACATTTGCATGAAAGTTCCCACAGCAGGCGGTAAAACCTTTATAGCCTGTAATGCGCTGAAAACCATTTGTGACTCTTTTGCCTACGACAAACTCAAAGCGGTGATGTGGCTCGTTCTTTCCATCACAATCCTCGAACAAACAATCAGAAACCTAAAAGACCCCTCACATCCCTACCGGCAAAAGATTGAGCTGGTCTAAATAAACTGGACAGAAAAAGACTACTTTTATAATTTAATTTCTGTCAAGATGAAAAGAACAAGAAGAACATTTAGCTCAGAGTTCAAAGCCAGAGTGGCTCTAGAAGCTGTTAAG
>Ga0209835_1000410_pt1 | contig 28660 bp, 30 predicted proteins | sample LakKivwa52mmetaG_FD_184138 | JGI IMG/M metagenome (GOLD analysis project Ga0209835, IMG submission 184138) | Anoxic lake water microbial communities from Lake Kivu, Rwanda to study Microbial Dark Matter (Phase II) - Lake Kivu water 52m metaG... | ecosystem: Environmental > Aquatic > Freshwater >... | reverse complement strand
AATAAATGGCGATTTCATTAGGTTAATTAAAATATGGAACAAGCGAATATTCAATTAATGCTGCAGGAAATTTTAGCTGACCTAAGCACACCAGCCAGCTGGTGGCAGATTGCAATCGTAATTGCCGCCTTCTTAATTGCTTGGGCAATCAATGGTGGCCTACGCGCTTATGTCATGCGCAATGCACCTGAACATTGGAAGCTTGGTATCGGCGGCGTCAATCGTGCGTTATTTCCTCTATCTGCCTTATTTTTTGTTTGGTTAGGTCAGCTAGTCTTAGCTACCTGGCAGCACACAAGTATTCTCGTATTGGCTAGTCAGCTATTGATAGCCATGGCAGCGATACGTTTAATTGTGTATGTCGTACGCTATATCACCGAGCCAGGGGGCATGCTTAAAGCCCTTGAAAGTACGATATCCGGGCTTATTTGGCTGGTGCTTGCATTGCATCTAACCGGTGTTTTGCCAGGCATATTTGATGCGTTGGAAAGCGTTAAATTTAATTTGGGTAAAAACCCGATTAATTTATTAATCGCGCTGCAAGGTGTGTTGACGGTCATCGTCACTATTCTGGTTGCTTTGTGGTTTAGTCGTGTATTTGAAAACAGGCTGATGCGCATTCAGGATATCAATATGAATGTGCGTGTAGTACTTTCAAAACTACTGCGGATATTTTTGTTATTCATCGCAGTCATGATTGCCTTGTCTGCCGTGGGTCTTGATATTACGATGTTATCCGTATTTGGCGGTGCGCTTGGTGTTGGCCTGGGTTTTGGTCTGCAGCGTATTGCTAGCAACTACGTCAGTGGTTTTATCATTCTCCTCGATAAATCTATGCAAATTGGTGACGTGGTGACAATAGACACGCATTATGGCGTAGTGAGTGATTTGCGTACGCGTTATCTTGTTTTGCGCAAATTAGACGGTACGCAAGTGATTATTCCAAATGAAAGCTTGATTACCAATCCGGTTATTAATCATTCATTTGCTGACCATAAAGCACGTGTGCAACTATCGATACAAGTGAGCTATGACAGTGATTTAGATTTGGCGATGCGTTTAATTGAAGAGATTGCACATGACCATCCGCGTGTCTTGATTGAACCAGCTCCAGCGGTGCATTTAAGGACGTTTGGTGAGAGTGGCATCGATCTGACGCTTACGGTGTGGATTCCAGATCCGGAAGAGGGCTCGGCAGCTCTGCAATCAGAAATTAATATGAAAATCTGGCAGGCGTTTAAAGCAAATAACATCTCAATTCCGTTCCCACAACGAGAGGTTCGTGTGCTGAACATGCCATCACAAACCGGAGCTAAATAGTAGATTTATCTTGATGCCCGAGTTCGTTTCGTAAATAAAAAGCCCACTGTAACAAGTGGGCTTTTTATTTACTGCAGAAACAAATTATTTTAGTTTTGTTTCTTTATACATCACGTGCTTGCGAGCAACTGGATCAAATTTTTTGATTTCAAATTTGCCAGGCATCGTACGTTTGTTTTTAGTGGTGGTATAGAAGTGACCTGTACCAGCACTGGATTCTAATTTGATTTTTTCGCGCATGATAATCTACCTTAATTAGATTTTTTGGCCGGCAGCGCGCAACTCTGCGAGCACTGCATCGATACCGTTTTTGTCAATGGTGCGCAAAGCGGCATTAGTAATACGCATGCTTACCCAGCGATTTTCGCTTTCAACCCAAAATTTGCGGTTTTGCAAATTAGGTAAAAAACGACGTTTTGTTTTGTTTTGTGCGTGAGAAACGTTGTTACCCACCATCGGCTTTTTGCCTGTTACCTGACATACACGTGCCATGGTTATCTCCAAGAACTCTATTTTGAGAAAGAGCGTGATTATAGTACATAACACAGACTCGTTTCAAGCAAAATATTGGTTAATTATGAGTTAATTACTTTAATGTTTACCAGTACTGCCAAAGCCGCCTTCACCACGCTCTGACACGTCAAAATCGTCTACGACATGAAACTCTGCCTGTACTACAGGCACAATCACCAATTGGGCAATACGCTCCATTGGATTTAGTTCAAACGCAGTGTTGCCACGGTTCCAGCAAGAAACCATTAATTGCCCCTGATAGTCTGAATCAATCAAACCCACCAGATTGCCCAGCACAATGCCATGTTTATGGCCTAGACCGGAGCGCGGCAATATCAACGCAGCATAGTAAGTATTATCGATATGAATTGCCATGCCAGTGGGGATTAATGTCGTTTCTCCAGAATTTAAAGTGATGGGTGCATCTATGCAGGCACGCAAATCCAGCCCTGCAGATCCCGGAGTTGCATAACTTGGAAACTGACTGCGCAGACGGTCATCAAGAATTTTAAGGTCGATGAGGATAGACATAATCGTTATTTTTCTAAAGGTTTAATCAAGTTCGTATTAAACACTAAATAGGGGCAATAAAAAAGCCGCTTGAAACTCAAGCGGCCTAGGTTGCTGAATTTAAAATTTATATTGCGCGTTTATCCCGACTAGATAATTAATACCGGCTGCGGGCTCAAAAAATCTAGAGTTTGTATCGTTGATTCGTACTGATCCAATATATTCTTTATCGAACATATTTTCAACACGAACATACTCACTGAAATTCCAGCGAGCAAGGTTTTGTGAGAAGCCTGCGCGTAAATTGAAGATGGTGTAAGAATGCGCCGTGTCGCTATTCACATCGTCTACGTATACTTTACTATTATGACGGCCTTCTAGCGCTGCGCTAAATCCTAATGGTGTATATTTCCATGCAATCTCACCATACAGTTGCGTTTTGTATGTGCCAGGAATTCTGTTCCCAGATTCAATGGTATTTCCCAATTTGTTGGTATAGTTTGAATCAAACTTTGCGTTAAGGAGCGTATATGCCCCATATAAAGAAATGTTGTTGTCTAGCTCTGAGTTGATAGATATTTCTGCACCGCTGCGGCTTGTTTTTCCTGCATTGGTAAAGCTCGCTCTGCCGTTCAGGTTGTCTTGAGTAACAATCTCATCATCTGTATTGATTTTGTAGAGAGTAACGTTCATTTGTGTGCTGTCATTCAAAAATGCTTTAGCACCAATTTCATAGTTATTACTTTCACTAGGTTTTAGGCCTAAGTTTGGCGTGCTGTTCGCTGCAGAGGTAGTAAAAGCTGCTTCAATGAATGTTGGCGTTTCAAATCCTTTACCGAAATTAGCATATAAATTGAGTGCTGGAGTTACTTTCCAAATTGCACCAACAACAGGCGTAGTTTTTTGGTACTCTACTTCACCACTGTTGTTGCCGTTATTCAAGTTGCCAGTGACAAAGTTATCTTTGACTTTAAGTTTGACTTTTGTATGCCTTGCCCCAGCATGAATGTCTACATTATCTGACAAGGAAATTTTACCTTGTACATACTGATCAAAGTTTGTAGAAATGTTGTCCTCGTCTCGATTGAGTGCGGAATTAGTGTTGCCAGTAACAAGAGCACGTTTGATCCCATTGACCGTGTTGATATCTAGACGCTTGTCATCCATCTTGCCGTAAGTAAGTCCGAAAGCCAGATCGTATGGCATATCAAATAGACTGCCAGTATTGTTCCATCTTAAATCACTACCCCAAAACTCACGATCAATTGCACTTGCTCTACCTACAGCAGTTGTTGTGCTAGTTGACAGATATTGTAAATTTTTTCGATTACCAACGTAGGTCATTAAAGTCAGTTTATTATTGGCATTAAAAGCATGTTCAATATTAAAGCCAACTTGTGTGTGGTCACGGCTCACTCTGGTTTTTGCGCGATATGCACTGTTAGGCACATCTTTAGGGTTGGAGAAGGCTGAAGGGTCATTTTTAGTTGCTACTCTGGGTAAGCCTAGCGGATCTTCTGCATCTTGTTCAAACCAATTTACCAATGCATTTACCTTGGTATCATCGCTGATGTTTATTTTGAATTTTGCAGTAGCTTGTTGTTTATCACCAGCGCTGTTTTTTCTGTAACCATCTGTCTCAAAATTTGATACATTCAGCAAATATTCAATATTTTCAGAAGTCCCTGCGGCGTTCATAATCTGACGCTTGGTGCCATAACTGCCAAACATTACTGTCCCACCAATTTCTGGTGTTTTTGGGGCGTCCTCGGTGAGCATTTGTATAACGCCACCAGATGAGTTGCCGTAAAGTGATGAAAATGGTCCGCGCATGACTTCGATAGATTTAATCGCAGATAAATCCACGATGCCAGGTTGGCCTTGGCCGTCAGGCATACTTAGCGGAATGCCGTCCACATAAACGCGAACACCACGTACACCAAAGCTGGAACGAGAGCCGAAACCGCGGCTTGAGATTTGTGGATCTTGTGATTGGTTGGTGCGGTTTTGCGCGGTGATGCCAGGGACACGAATCAAGCTTTCAGAGAGCGTCATTTGCAGTTGCCCATCCTGAATATCTTTTTTCTCGACCACATCAATCGCGACTGGCAAATCGAAACTGTTTTGTTCAACTCTGGTGGCAGTCGCTACGACTGGAGCGGTAACAATCGAACCTTCTGCTGCGATGATTTCTTGACTGCCGGCCAGCGTGCTCAAGACAGCCAGATACAGTGCTTTATGATGATTTAAACGACGATGTGACATAACTAACCCCGAAACTGATATCAATAATGAGGCGAGATTCTAATGGAATTTGCAGAAAATACACTCATTATTTCCATGATTTAAACATGGCTTTAGTGGCTGAGGTTACAGCCTAAGTGCTGGCGCTATAAATCTTTTACAACATGTGGGCGATATGTTCTAACAGGTGTTGCGCTACCAGTTCTTTATTGGTGCGCGGTAGTGAGTGAGCGCCTTTGTCATCGAGCAGTGTGACGCTATTTTCATCTTGACCGATGCTCTCACTAATCAGATTGGCGACAATGAGTGGGAGTTTCTTGGCTAGTCGTTTGGCTTCTGCATGCGCCAGTAAATTTTCTGATTCAGCGGCAAATCCTACGCAGAACGGCGCATTGGGCAAGCTGGCAACTTCTGCCAAGATATCTTTGTTGGGCTTAAGTTCTATAGTAAGTGACGACTTACTTTTTTTAATTTTTTGTGTTGATGTCTGTACTGGGCTGTAGTCAGCAACTGCAGCGACACTAATGAATATATCCTGCTTGGCAACATGGCTCATCACGCTTTGATACATTGCTTCGGCACTGAGTGCAGAAATGAATTTAACGCCTTGTGGGCAAGGCAATGCGGTGGCGCCAGAAATGAGTGTGACTTGTGCGCCCATATCGGCAGCTTTTTGTGCAATGGCATAACCCATTTTGCCCGAGCTTAGATTGGTGATGGCGCGAACCGGGTCTATCAGCTCCAAGGTGGCACCGGCAGTAATCAGTATTTTTTTACCGCGCAGACGTTTGGGTTGAAAGTATGCCAGTACCAGATGCAACAGTTCTTCTGCCTCCAGCATGCGACCGAGTCCGATTTCACCGCAAGCCTGCTCGCCACTCGCTGGGCCAAAAATGCTAATACCATCGGCAGTGAGTTGTGTCACGTTGCGCTGTGTTGCTGGGTTTTCCCACATTTGCTTGTTCATTGCGGGTGCGATGAGTAGCGGACAATCTCTTGCCAGGCATAAGGTAGACAGCAAATCATCTGCGCGCCCTTGCACCAGCTTTGCCATAAAATCAGCACTGGCTGGCGCAATTAAAATGGCATCTGCATTGCGGCTCAGTTCGATATGCGGCATACCGTTTGGAATTGAGGCATCCCACATATCCTTAAAAACTGGCTTACCGGAAAGGGCTTGCATGGTGACAGGTGTGATGAATTGGCAGGCAGCTTCTGTCATCACGACCTGCACGTCGATGTTTGCTTTTACTAAAAGACGCACCAGTTCTGCAGTTTTGTAAGCAGCGATTCCGCCGGTAATGCCTAATACAATGGATTTGTTTTTTTGCATAACATCTAGACTTTATGTAATGCTTTCATTTTAATATGAAAATCACGATAAAACATGAAATAGTAGGTGTCTTAAACTTATCTAATCCTAAGTTGTGTAACCGTTATTTGTGGAATCATAATTTAGCAGTGAGGCTAAATGGCAATTACAGACTGGCCTGCAAGTGAGCGCCCCAGAGAAAAGCTAGTGGCGCAAGGCGCGGCCACATTGTCAGATGCTGAGCTGCTGGCAATATTTTTGCGCGTGGGTGTTGCAGGCAAAAGTGCAGTTGATTTGGCGCGAGACCTGCTGACGCAGTTTGGTAGTTTGAATGGCATATTTGCCGCAAGCGAATCAGAGCTGAGTCAGGTGCATAGCATAGGCAGCAGTAAATACGTGCAGTTACAGGCAATCTTTGAGATGAGTCGCCGTGCGCTCAACGAGCAGTTACAGCAGCGTGATGTGTTTCAATCGCCACAGCATGTCCGCGATTATTTAATTTTGCGCTTGAGCAGATTGAGTCGAGAGGTGTTTCTGGTGATGTTTCTTGATGCGCAAAACAGACTGAATGCCACCGAAGAAATGTTTAGTGGTACGCTTACACAAGCCAGCGTTTATCCGCGTGAGGTAGTGAAGCGTGCAATGCATCATAATGCTGCAAGCGTGATATTTGCACATAATCATCCTTCTGGAGTCGCTCAGCAGAGTGCCGCAGATGAGATGCTCACTGCGCAGCTCAAACAGGCTTTAGCGCTGGTGGATGTGCGGGTGCTGGATCATTTTATAATTGCGGGTAATGAAGTTTTATCATTTGCTGAGCGTGGTCTGCTTTAGCCATGGGTAAAATTGCTAATCATCAGGATGGGTCATGCTAATTGATAATGCACATTGGTTAAATCTTGCTGTTGCACTCGGTATCGGGCTGTTGATTGGTGCAGAGCGCGAGCGTAAAAAAGCTGATGATGGTGATCGCAGAAAAGACAATTTGGGCACGAGTGCCGTTGCCGGTGTACGCACTTTTACAGTAGCCTCTCTATTAGGCGCAGTCAGTGCTGCCATTAATTTATGGTTGCTTATTGCAGCGATTGTTTGTGTCACGCTATTTGTTACCTCCGCTAGCTTTGTTAGCAAAAACGACAATCCAAGTTTGACCACAGGGGTAAGCCTGATATTTACCATTATTCTTGGCGCTCTCTCGATGAGCGAGGTGGGGCTTGCTGCAAGTTTGGCCGTCGCCGTCGCTATTCTACTGGCGGCAAAAGAGCCGATTCACTGGTTTGTGCGCGGAGCAGTGACCAAGGATGAAATGAATGATTTTTTCATTTTGGCAGCGGCCACGCTGATCGTCCTGCCCATTGTGCCCAATGCACAAATTGGCCCTTTTGACGCAATTAATCCCAGAAATCTTTGGTTGGTGGTGATATTGGTGATGTTCATAGGCGCACTTAGCCATCTGTCTCTGCGTCTGTTGGGCAGTAAGGCTGGTTTGCCGCTGGTGGGTTTGGTGTCGGGTTTTATTTCCAGCATCGCTACTATCGGCGCTATGGGCGGACGCGCTAGTAAAACACCTGAGTTGATGGGTAGCGCTGTTGCAGGTGCTACGCTTTCCAGCCTTTCAACGGTGTTGCAACTTAGTCTGCTGCTACTGGCAATTCACCCCCCAACTTTATATGCGCTGGCGATGCCAATGCTGTTGGGTGGATTTGCCATCTTGATTTATGGTTTGCTGATTACCCTGAGTTCGTTTCACCAAAATGCTGCAGCTAGTGATGACCTGGGCAGATCATTTAGCGTTAAAACCGCAGGTATGCTCGCTGCGATTATTGCCGTGGCGTTATTAGCCTCTGCGGCCTTGAATACTTGGTTTGGGCAAGCCGGTCTGGTTGTGGCTTCTGGGGTCGCAGGATTGGCGGATGCGCATGCCGCTGTGATTTCAGTGGCATCATTAGCTTCTGCGGGCAAGCTTGCGGTGGCAGATACAGCCATTGCGATTTTGGTGGCATTTACAGTAAATGCCTGTTCAAAAGTGATTGCCGCTGCTATCACAGGTGACCGTGTATTCGCCAGAAAAGTGACGCTAGGTATTGCGCTGCAGGTTGCTGTTATCTGGCTTGCTTGGGCTTTATTTTAAATCAGCATTTTTGTTTAAAAATTAACTAGAAAAAATTATGAATAAAAATTTCAAATTAATGTGGTGGGTACTGGTTGCAATTATCGGTGCATATGCTGTGGCAGGCATCGCGCTCAATCGTGGTGAAAGTATTAATGCCATCTGGCTGATTACCGCAGCACTGTGTGTGTATGCCATTGCTTATCGGTTTTATGCTGCATGGATTGCTGCCAAGGTGCTGGTGATTGATGAAACGCGCGCAACACCTGCGGAGCGTTTGGATAATGGCCGTGACTTCATACCGACCAATCGCTGGATAGTATTCGGACATCACTTTGCCGCAATTGCTGGCCCGGGGCCGCTCATTGGCCCCACGCTAGCGGCACAGTTCGGATATTTGCCTGGCACATTATGGATATTGATCGGTGCAGTGTTGGGCGGTGCAGTACAAGATATGGTGACGCTGTTTTTCTCTACACGTCGAAATGGGCGTAGCTTAGGCCAGATGGCGCGCGATGAAATCGGTGCTGTGGGAGGCACCGCAGCGCTGGTGGGTACTTTCATGATTATGATTATCCTCATTGCCGTACTGGGGTTGGTGGTAGTTAACGCCATGAAACACAGTCCGTGGGCGACTTCAACAGTGGCTGCCACCATACCGATTGCGATGATAGTGGGTATTTACATGCGTAATATTCGCCCCGGGTGCGTGTTAGAAGCTTCAGTGATTGGTGTCGTGCTGCTGTTGCTTTCTGTCTGGATGGGTGGCTGGATTAATCAGCATGAAACCTTGCGCGTCTGGTTTGACCATGAAGGTTTGCCGCTGGCCTATGCCATTATTCTTTATGGCTTTGCTGCGGCTGTACTCCCCGTGTGGCTGTTGTTGGCACCGCGTGATTACCTTTCTACCTTTATGAAACTGGGCACGATTATTCTACTGGCAGTTGCGATTGTGATTTTGCGCCCAGAGATTCACATGCCTGCGTTGACACAATTCATTGATGGCACAGGTCCGATTTTCGGCGGTAAGTTATTTCCGTTTGTCTTTATCACGGTCGCGTGTGGGGCAATTTCAGGTTTTCATGCCCTCATTGCTTCCGGGACTACTCCAAAATTGCTGATGAATGAGCGCGATATCCGCATGATTGGTTATGGCGGCATGCTGTTGGAGAGTTTTGTGGCGATTATGGCGATGATTGCAGCTACAGTGCTTGAGCCCGGTGTATTTTTTGCGATTAATAGCCCAGCGGGAGTGGTGGGTAAAGAGGCTGTGGATGCCGTAGCCAAAATTAATAGCTGGGGCTTTGCCGTCACGGTAGAACAAATGCAACAGCTAGCGCGTGACATGGGTGAAAGTACCTTGTTTGCACGAACCGGTGGCGCACCAAGTCTGGCAGTGGGCATGGCCAGCATTTTTGGCAGCGCCTTTGGCAAGCATCTGTTGGCATTGTGGTATCACTTTGCCATCATGTTTGAAGCGATATTTATTTTGACCACACTAGATGCCGGCACGCGCGTAGGACGCTTTATGCTGCAGGATATGCTGGGTAACTTCAATAAAAAACTCGGTGAAACCTCTTACACGCCATCCGTGATATTCACCAGTAGTGTCGTGGTGGCTGGCTGGGGTTATTTCCTCTACATTGGGGTGATAGACCCGAACGGCGGCGTGAATATTTTATGGCCATTGTTCGGTATTGCGAACCAAATGCTGGCCGCGATTGCCTTATGTGTAGCGACTGGCATTTTGGTGAAATCAGGTAAATTGAAATATGCTTGGGTGACTGGTTTGCCTCTGCTATGGCTGGTGGTGATTACCACCACCGCTTCTTACCAAAAAGTGTTCAGCACGGATATTCGAGTGGGTTTTCTGGCTGCTGCAGATGATTTGGCAAGTAAGCTCTACAGTGGTGTATTACCACCCGAGAAAGCCGCGGTTGCACCGCAGCTGATATTTAACCAGCATCTCGATGCTTATCTGACATTGTTTTTTGTGGTGGTGCTGTGGGTGGTAATTGTCGATATGCTGCGTTTATGCCTGCGTTATGTGGCGGGTAAACCAGTGCGTAAGTTGTCTGAAGTGCCGCATGAGCCGAGTCGGCTGGTCGAGAATTGGGTAAGAGACTGATTAATGTTTAAAAAACTGAAACATTTATGGCACGTCATTCGCCGATTAAGCGGTGATGATGCTTATGAGCAGTATCTTAAGCATCATGCCGAGTTTCATCAAAGCAGCATAGATGTGCCGCCGCCGTTGTCACGCAAAGAGTTTTTTAAGTTGTGGCAGGATAAGCAATGGAAAGGTGTAAAACGTTGCTGCTAGAAAAACTGAATCAATCACTGGATGAAGCGGATATATCACGCATCATTGAAATGGCTTGGGAAGATCGCACGCCATTTGAAGCCATAGAAGTGCAGTTTGGTTTAAATCAGGATGGTGTGATTAAACTCATGCGCAGTCGTTTAAAGCAAAGCTCGTTCAAACTTTGGCGCGAACGTACGCATGGTCAAACCACCAAACACCTGAAGCTGCGCAGTCCCGAAATCAACCGTCACAAAGCAAATCATCGCGTTAAGCAGTTTTAGTCTGGCTTGAGAGGTTAACTTAACTCGCGCAGGTTTTTCTTCTGGCAAATCGTCAGCATGATTAAACCTACAATAATCATCGGCAAACTTAGCCATTGCCCCATGCTCAAGCCCAGAGACAATAGCCCTAAATAATCATCTGGCTCGCGGGTGAACTCCACCAAAAATCTGAAGCTGCCATAAAAAATCAGAAACATGGCGGAAATCGTGCCTTTGGCACGTGGCTTGGAAGCATAAATCCATAAAATCAAAAACAGCACAATGCCCTCCAGTGCAAATTCATATAGCTGAGATGGGTGGCGCAGCACGTCATCTACATTAGGGAACACCATACCGAGGCTGGAGTTGGTCACTCTGCCCCATAATTCTGCATTGATAAAGTTGCCCATGCGTCCAGCGCCTAGGCCAATCGGCACTAGCGGCGCAACAAAATCCATAATGCTGAGCCAGCTTAACTGGTATTTTCTGCCAAATAGCCACATCGCAGCCAGCACACCTAAAAAGCCACCATGAAAACTCATGCCCCCTTGCCACACGGCAAAAATTTCACTTGGGTGGGTTATGAAATAGTCCAACTGATAAAAAAGTACATAACCTAAGCGCCCGCCGATAATGACGCCCAAGGCACCAAAAAATAATGCATCATCCAGCATGCTGATATTCCAGCGGTGCCAGCTGCGATGGTTAATCTGCCATTTCCCAAGTAGCAAAAACGCAACAAAGCCGGTGAGATACATCAGGCCATACCAATGAATACCAAACGAGCCTAAATGAATTGCAATGGGGTCAAACTGTGGATGAACAAACATGGGTGACTGACTTGTGTTGAATAGGCTGTGATTTTACCTGAGATTTTCGGGGTCACAATATTTTGATGTTTTTTCTGCGCGGGGACATGTGCAGATATGCTGCGGTATTTTGTTCTCAATTTTCCTAGTGCTCGTTTACTGTGTATTAATTTTTGCAAGGAAACACATTTTTCTTTGGCTAGTTGCTCTCTGCTAGTCTAAAATTACACTTCTGTTTAATTTTCAAATCATTACGGATTTTTATCATGCCAGTTTATCGTTCACGTACTACCACACATGGTCGCAATATGGCGGGTGCACGCGCTTTGTGGCGCGCCACCGGCATGAAGGATGCTGATTTTGAAAAGCCTATCATTGCTATTGCCAACTCATTCACACAGTTTGTGCCTGGCCATGTGCATTTAAAAGACTTAGGCCAGTTAGTTGCGCGCGAAATTGAAAAAGCGGGCGGGGTGGCCAAAGAGTTCAACACCATTGCGGTGGATGACGGCATTGCCATGGGGCATGGCGGCATGCTTTATAGCTTGCCGAGCCGCGATTTGATTGCCGACAGCGTGGAATATATGGTGAACGCACACTGTGCTGATGCGCTGGTGTGCATCTCCAACTGTGACAAAATCACCCCTGGTATGCTAATGGCGGCCTTGCGTTTGAATATCCCCGTGGTGTTTGTGTCCGGCGGCCCAATGGAGGCTGGCAAGGTTAACTGGCAAGGCACGATACATAAGCTTGACTTAGTGGATGCCATGGTGGCTGCAGCCGATGACAAGGTGAGCGATGCAGAGTCTGATGCAATTGAGCGTTCAGCTTGCCCAACCTGCGGCTCATGCTCCGGTATGTTTACCGCCAACTCTATGAACTGTCTGACTGAGGCACTGGGTTTGAGTCTGCCCGGCAACGGTTCAACATTAGCAACACACGCGGCACGCAAGGAATTATTTTTGAAAGCGGGTCGTTTAATTGTGGAGTTGGCAAAGCGTCATTATGAGCAAGACGACTACAGTGTGCTGCCGCGTAGCATTGCCAATATGAAAGCGTTTGAAAATGCCATGAGTCTGGATGTGGCGATGGGTGGCTCCACCAATACCGTGCTGCACTTGCTGGCAGCTGCACATGAGGCAGGTGTAGATTTCACCATGAGTAACATAGATCATATTTCACGCAGAGTGCCATGTTTGAGTAAGGTGGCGCCTGCAACAGCAAAATATCATATGGAAGATGTGCATCGTGCGGGTGGCGTGATGGGTATTTTAGGCGAGCTGGATCGTGCCGGTGTAATTCATCGCGACACCCCTACTGTTCACAGCCCAACCTTGGGTGCGGCTTTGGATCAATGGGATATCAAAATTACCCAAGATGAAGATGTGAAGAAATTCTATCGCGCAGCGCCTGGTGGTATTCCTACCACCATTGCATTTAGCCAATCTATGTTGTGGCCGGATTTGGATGATGACCGCGCGGAAGGCTGTATTCGTGACAAAGCCCATGCTTATTCGCAAGATGGCGGTTTAGCCGTGCTTTACGGCAATATTGCATTAGATGGCTGTATTGTAAAAACAGCGGGTGTGGATGACAGTATTTTGAAATTCACTGGTCGCGCACGTATTTTTGAAAGTCAGGATTCAGCAGTCGATGCGATTTTGAATGACAAAATTGTGGCGGGCGATGTGGTGGTGATTCGCTATGAAGGCCCTCGCGGTGGTCCTGGCATGCAGGAAATGCTCTATCCGACTTCTTATCTGAAATCCAAAGGTTTAGGCAAAGCTTGTGCCTTGCTGACGGATGGTCGTTTTTCCGGCGGCACTTCCGGCTTGAGTATCGGCCACGCTTCACCAGAAGCCGCTGAAGGTGGCGCCATTGGTTTGGTGGAAGAGAACGATACGATTGAAATTGACATTCCTAATCGCACTATTCATTTGGCAGTGAGCGATGAAGAGCTGTCACATCGCCGCCTGAAAATGGAAGCGAAAGGCAAAGATGCTTGGAAGCCATTCAACCGTGAGCGCGCAGTGTCGCCAGCTTTGCGTGCATATGCTGCGATGACTACCAGCGCGGCCAAAGGTGCAGTGCGTGATGTGTCACAAATTGAGAAATAATTCATTTGATTCATCAGCCGCCAGATGGTGGCTGATTTAGTTTAGGCATAAGAACAGAGTATATTTAAATGACGCAAAGCAGCGCAGTAAAAGCAGCCAATCCATTTGAGGCCATCGAGCAGCATCACATTAAGTTTATCCGTGATGAAGCTGGGCTCGATTATATTGAAATTGATAATGAGCACGCTACGGCAAAAATTGCGTTGCAGGGCGCTCATGTCATGGCCTGGCAGCCTAAATCACAGCAGCATCCGGTGTTATGGCTTTCGAGTAACGCGCGCTATGTACAGGGCCGTTCGATTCGAGGCGGTATCCCAATCTGCTGGCCGTGGTTTGGCGCACACCCTACTGACGGTACATTATGTCCGCACGGGTTTGCACGTGTCATGCCTTGGCAGCTGATAGATGCAGAAACCATTAAAAATGGCGCGACGCGTCTGGTATTTCAAATGCTGGAACCTGAGGAATCCAAGCGTCAGCTCACCTACTCCTTTGTTCTGACTTTAACCATCATCATTGGTGAAACCCTCAGAATGGACTTGGCGACGACGAACAAGGCTGATCATCCGTTTATGATAGGTGAAGCGTTACATACCTATTTCCACGTAAGTGATGTAGCCTCCATTAAGATTCATGGGCTGGAAGATGCCCTATACGCGGACAAAGTCTCTAACTACGAGCGCAGGGTAGAAACTTCTGATATACAGTTTAAGAGTGAGTTCGATCGTGTTTACCTGAACACTAATGCAGACTGTGTGATTTACGATGCCGGGTTTAACCGTGAAACTCGTATCTCAAAATCTGGCAGTCAGTCTACTGTGATTTGGACCCCTTGGCAGGAGAAAGCCGAGCAAATGGCCGATATGGGTGCACCAAACGAATGGCGCGGCATGATTTGCGTAGAAACAGCGAATGCACTAGAAAACTCTGTTGTGATTAGTCCAAATAGAACACACACGCTGTCGGTTGAATATCGTGTCGAGTCACTATGAAAAATAAGCAAAATTGCTGTCAACCTCTGATTTTGAAGCTTCGTTGAGTAGTTAAGCCGCACTGAAATATTGATGCACTTTTAGCTGCTACAGCAATATGAAAACAGTATGAATATTGCGTGCTTATTTGATTTGACTTACTTGTTTAAATTTTAATTATGGGTATGATAATCACGTTGTAAACATAAAATAATCATTAGTATTAAGCGTTAATTCAAGGAGATAGCATGAAAGCATTATTTTTAACAATCGCTGCTGCTGGTTCTATGTTGGTTGCAGCACAAGCAGGTGCAGTTGATGCTGCTGCTGCGCAAGCACTGGCACAAAAAAGCGGCTGTTTAGCTTGCCACAGTATCGACAAAAAAGTATTAGGCCCATCTTACAAAGATGTTGCTGCTAAATACAAAGGCGATAAAACAGCAGAAGCCAAGATGATCGAAAAAGTGAAAAAAGGTGGTAGCGGTGTTTGGGGTCCTATGCCTATGCCGGCAAACAGCCCACAAGTTAAAGATGCAGATATCAAAACTATCGTACAATGGGTTTTGACACTGTAATCCGATTTAATTGAATAAAAAAACCAGCTTATTAGCTGGTTTTTTTATTGCGTGAAACTTCACTGAAACAAGATATTATTGAACAAGACCAAATAGATATAAAAAGACTGCAGCAATTCCAAGAGGTGCAATATAGTTGTTGGTGTAACGCCATAATTTAAATGCCGCGTCGTTCAGATTAAGCTCCTCCTGCACATGCTCTTTGCGCATGAAATAGCCGGCGAATATCGCCATTAGCAGACCACCTAATGGCAGTAATATGGTGGAGGTTAATTTATCCAGTGATTCAAATATATTTAAACCGAACACAATTTTGATGTGTTGCCAGTCGTTGAATGACAGCAGCACCGCAACCCCCAGCAGCCATACGGCCAGTCCAAGAACAACGCAGGTTTGTTTGCGAGAAACGCGGGTGTTTTCTACCACCCAAGCAATCGTAGGTTCAATCAGAGAAATTGCCGAGGTCCAAGCCGCGAACGCTACCAGCATGAAAAATAGCGTTGCAATTAAACTGCCGCCCGGCATATGACCAAAAGCAATCGGCAACGTCTGGAATATCAAACCCGGCCCTGCATTTGGTGCCAGCTGATTGGCAAATACCAGTGAATAAATCGCTAAGCCAACCAATAGTCCTAACATGGTGTCCGCCAGTGCAATATAGATTGTGGTGCGGGCGATAGACACGTTACGCTGCAAGTAAGAGCCATAGACCATGACAGAGCCCATGCCTAGGCTGAGTGAGAAAAAAGCATGACCTAGCGCAGACAGTACTGCCACCGGTGTGATTTTAGAAAAGTCCAGGCTGAACATAAAATCATAGGCCGCAATCATATTGCCAACAGACATGCTGTAACCTAGCAGAACGAGCAGGATAGCAAACAAAGCGGGAATCAGAATATTATTGGCTTTTTCCAAACCTGAATTCACGCCATGTGCCACAACACCCATAGTGAGACACATGAATATAGAATGCCAGAACAGTAAGTTAAGCGGAGAGGCCAGCAGCTGCTCAAAGTTGCTTGTTGATTGTGCGGCCGAAATGCCAATAAAAGTGCCGGAGGCTGACTGGGCGATGTAATTGAGCACCCAGCCGCCAATCACGCTGTAAAAGCCAAGAATCAGCAAGCCGGTGATCATGCCCATACCCCCGATAATCTTCCACCATCCTGGAACTCCAGCTTCTGAGGCCAATGTAGCAATGCCGTCCAACGGATTTTTTTGTGCTCGCCTGCCCAGCAAAATCTCAGTCATCATCAGCGGGATACCAACGAAAAAAATGCAGGCGATGAATACGATGACAAAAGCGCTGCCACCGTTAACGCCTATCATATAGGGCAGCTTCCAAATATTTCCCAAGCCTATGGCTGAGCCTGCTGTGGCCAGCATAAATGTCCAACGATTGCGCCATGCGCCACGATGATGCGTCATGTTGTCAGTGTTTATTTCTTCGTTTCAGAAAAATATCGCTCTGTTTCACCTTTGATGACCTTGGCGAGTAATAACAGTGCGATTAAATTAGGAATGGCCATGAGGCCATTGGCTAAATCTGAAAAATTCCAGACAAATTCAAGGCTGGTGGTAGCACCAACAATCACCGATGCTGTAAATAGCACGCGATAAGCAGCGATGGACTTAGGCCCAAATAAATATTCAATCGCTTTTTCGCCATAGTAATTCCAGCCTATCAGTGTGGAGTAGGCAAATAATGCAATCGCTACAGCAATCAGAACTCTGCCGTTCTCGCCTAGCGTTTCAGCCATACTGGCGCTGGTGAGTTCACTAGCATTTACACCTTGTGTCCATGAGCTGGCAGTAAGAATAATCAATGCTGTCATAGTGCATACCACTAAGGTGTCAATAAAGGTTTGCGTCATGCTCACTAGTGCTTGTTTTACCGGGTCATTGGTGCGTGCAGCTGCGGCTGCAATAGGCGCTGAGCCAAGGCCCGATTCATTTGAAAATACACCGCGTGCGATACCGTAACGCATGGCAGCAGCGATCGTAGCACCTGCAAATCCGCCACCGGCGGCAATCGGGTTGAATGCATGGTAAAAAATCAGCGAAAAGGCATTTGGAATTTTGTCAAAATTCATGCACAAAACGACAAGCGCGGATACAACATAGCCAACAATCATGAACGGTACCAATAAAGAGGTAAACCTACCAATGGATTTGATGCCGCCCAGAATCACTAGACCGGTCAATATCATGAGTACCCAGCCGGTGGTGATGGGGGAAATGTGAAATGTGGCTTCAAAAATTTTTGCAGTTGCATTGGCTTGCGTCATATTGCCTATGCCAAATGCAGCGATTGCGGTGAAAATTGCAAACAGCGTGCCTAACCAAGGCATTCCAGCCCCTTTGGCGATGTAATACATAGGGCCGCCACGCATGCCGTGCGGACCTTTTTTGCGATATTTTACCGCCAGCACTGCTTCTGAATATTTGGTTGCCATGCCAACCAGCCCTGTCATCCACATCCAGAACACAGCACCTGGGCCGCCAAGCGTGATGGCTGTGGCCACACCGACAATGTTGCCGATACCAACGGTTGCTGCCAGCGCAGTCATCAGAGCAGCAAAATGGCTGATATCACCTTCGTGATGATGGTCTTTGTGAAATATGAGTTTGAATGCATGCGGCAGTGCCCTGAACTGCATGCCTTTGAGCAGCACTGTTAAATACAAGCCTGTACCTAACAGTAATATCAGCATGGGCGGCCCCCATACCCAGCTCGATAAGGTGGCAATGGCTGATTCGATAGCGTGCATACAAACCCCTGTAGTTGATAGTGTCAACGGGGATTATAGACAAAGCAGGGCTTACTGTGTGGGTTTGGCTAGTTTACCGATGTTATGATTTGTAAAATTCGTTTAATACTGCTGACATGTAGTACTGATCCAGTACGCCGGCGCTTTCGCGCAGGCTGTGCATTGCCCACATGGGTGATCCTACATCTACCGTGGCGATACCCAAACCTGAAGCGATAATCGGGCCTATTGTGCTGCCACAGCCTAAGTCGGTACGGTGTGCATATTGCTGATAAGGCACCCCGGCACGCTCACACAAGCTGATGAAACGCGCGGCAGTGTCTGCGTTGCTGGCATAGCGCTGATTAGCATTGGATTTGATAACTGGACCTTTATTCACCATGACATGGTGGCATGGTTCATAAGCATTGGGAAAGTTCGGGTGATAGGCATGCGCCATATCGGCACTGATAAAGAAACTCTGCGCAAGTGCGCGTAAATAGTCTTCCTGACTAAGTTTGCTGCAGTTGGAAATACGCTGAATGACATCTGCCAGAAAACTGCCACTGGCTCCGCTTGCACTTTCGCTACCAACCTCTTCATGGTCAAAGAGTGCGCACATGGTTGTCGCTTCAGGTTTTTCGCTTGCCAGCAGCGCAGACAGTGCTGCATGACATGAGGCCAGATTGTCCAACTGGCTATTTGCAATGAATTCTTGCTGTGCACCCCAAAAGCAGCCTTTTTGCGTATCAAACACGTTCAGTTCAAAGGTGAGAATATCTTCAAGCGCAACGCCTGCCTGTTTTGCAATTAGGTTTAAAAACTGCTGTTCAGCCGCAATGCCGTCTTCAGTTTCGCCAAAGAATAATGGCAATTCGTTTTGCTTATTGAGTACTAAACCTTTTTCATTGACTTCGCGATTCATGTGAATGGCAAGGTTGGGCAGTCGCACCAGCGCATGATCAAACTTGATGAGTTTCAGTGTGTGGCTAGTCCCATTGCGTACACTTACACGACCAGCAATGCTCAGATCACGATCTGTGAACGTTGCCAGGATAGGTCCACCATAGACTTCTACCCCGATGCGCACGAAGCCGCCGCCGGCATAAGCTGCTTTAGGTTTAAGTCTTAATCCGGGAGAATCGGTGTGGGCACCAACAATGCGTAGACCTGTCTCAGTCAGCGCTTTTTTGACCAATCTGAAAGCGATAATAGAAGCGTCACCCCGCGTGACGTAGTAACTGTGACCAGCTTTTAACTGCCAAGCATCCGTTTCATGTAACTCAGTGAATCCAGCATTGTTGAAACGCACTTTAGCCGTATCAACCGCATGCCATGCGCTAGGGCTGGCATCAATAAAATGCAATAAATCTTGGGCAAATGTACGAGCTTCACTGGAAATTTTCATAGCGTGTTGATATTAAGCCAGTCTTTTTCAATTAGGAAATCGGTATACAGTTTCGCTTCTGGGCTGCCCGGCTCCGGTTTCCAATCGTAGCGCCATTTGACGATAGGCGGCATGGAAAGCAGAATTGATTCGGTGCGGCCGTTAGATTGCAGACCAAAGATCGTGCCTCGGTCATAAACCAGGTTAAATTCTACATAACGGCCACGTCTGTATGCTTGAAAGTCACGCTCGCGTTCGCCATAAGGGATATCTTTGCGGCGCTGTACGATAGGCAGATAAGCCTGCAGGAATGCATCGCCTACCGCTTTATGAAACTCAAAGCTACGCTCGAACCCCAGCTCGTTGAAATCATCATAAAAAATACCACCAATACCGCGTGGCTCTTTGCGATGTTTCAAAAAGAAATAGTCGTCGCATTCTTTTTTTAATCTCGGATAGTATTCTGCGCCGAAATTATCTAACGCCGCTTTATTGGTGCGGTGAAAGTGAATCGCGTCTTCTTCAAAGCCGTAGTAGGGCGTTAAATCCATTCCGCCACCGAACCACCAAATATCCTCTTCAGCCTTTGCACCTGCAACGGCGTTGTCATCGTTGCTTGAAGCTTGTCGTACTGATTGTACTGTCTGCGCATCAAGCACCTCGACGCCTTGTTTCGGCTGCAAATTCTGTGAGGATATTGCATCTGTTTTGTTCGGCGCTTTTGCAATAAAAAAACGCACGTTCATGTGCACGGTGGGGATGTAAGGGTTACGCGGGTGAAACACCAATGAAACCCCCATCGCCTCCCAAGGACGGCCAGCCGCTTCCGGATGGGCTACGCTGGCCGCAGGCGGGAGTTTGGTGCCCAGCACGTGAGAGAAGCCAATGCCTGCACGCTCAAACACGTTGCCGCCTTCCAGCATGCAGGAATTGCCACCACCACCTTCCGGGCGCTGCCAGCTATCCTGCAAAAAGTTTTTGCCATCTACCAATTCAATCGCCTCTACAATTTTGGCTTGCAGATTTTGCAGATAGCTTAAAACGTCAGTCGTGTTCATTAGAGTTCTCAATTTTAATTTACTGGGCGATTCACAATTTCAAATGAGAGCAAGGCGCCCCGATGCAGACAGTACAATAAGTAAGGCAAAGCGGGGTAACGCCGCTATCGTTTGCAAGTTTGAATTGCTTACCCTTTAACTGCGCGATAACCGATATCTGTCCGATATTGCGCACCATCAAATTTGATTTCATCAAGAATATTGTAAGCCTGCTGTTGCGCAAACTTTACAGTTTCGCCCAAGGCGGTAACGCACAATACGCGACCGCCGCTGGTGAGCACTTTGCCATCTTTTAAGATAGTGCCTGCATGAAACACATGTGCATCGGTAAGCTGTTTCGGTAAACCGGTAATTTCGTCACCCAGTCTCGGTGTTTCAGGGTAGTTGGCTGAGGCCATCACCACACCTAGTGCGGTGCGTCTATCCCACTCCGCTTCCACTTTGTCCAGTGTGCCATTGATCGCATGGTCGGCCAAACTGACCAAATCACTCTTCAAGCGCAGCATAATCGGCTGTGTTTCAGGGTCACCCATGCGGCAGTTAAATTCCAAAGTTTTGACATTCCCATTAGGTGTGATCATCAACCCGGCATATAGAAAACCAGTATAGGGAATCCCATCTTTGGCCATACCTTCCACAGTAGGTTTGATAATTTCACGCATGACTTTGGCATGGATTTCAGGTGTTACTACAGGTGCAGGTGAGTACGCCCCCATGCCGCCGGTGTTTGGCCCTTGGTCTTTATCCAGCAAACGTTTGTGATCTTGGCTGGTGGCCATCGGCAAGATATTTTTGCCATCCACCATGACAATAAAACTGGCTTCTTCACCCGTTAAAAACTCTTCAATTACGACGCGTGCACCTGCGCTGCCCAGTTTGTTGTCAGCCAGCATGGCATCAATCGCTGCATGGGCTTCGTCTTCTGTCATAGCGACGACAACGCCTTTACCTGCGGCCAGGCCATCGGCCTTCACCACGATAGGTGCACCTTGTTGTGAAACATAGTCATGCGCGAGTTTTGCATCGGTGAATGTGGCGTAAGCGGCCGTCGGAATATTGTGCCGCATCATGAAGGCTTTAGCGTAATCCTTGGAGGATTCAAGTTGCGCCGCAGCTTTAGTAGGGCCGAAAATTTTCAGACCCGCAGCGCGGAATGCATCGACTACCCCCTGCGAGAGTGGCGCTTCGGGGCCGACAATAGTCAGATAAATATCACCATCATCCTGCACAAATTTAACTAAATCCGGTACGGAAGTAATCGGCACATTCATCATGTCCGGATCCAGAGCAGTGCCTGCATTGCCTGGCGCAACATAGACGCGGCTGACTTTAGGGTTTTGTGCTGCTTTCCAGGCTAGGGCGTGTTCACGGCCACCGCCACCAATGACTAAAACTTTCATAAATTTATTTAATGGGCAAATCACGTTGTCACGTGTTGGTTTCGGCCACTTCGTTTAACATTCGTTTTACTCATGTTAGCCTCCACCGCAACTTCGTTGTCGCTCATTCCTTGTCTATCATAATGATATGCCTGCGTCATTCGCTGCGCGGCTCCTAGTGCTTTACCCCATTAAATCAATTTTAGGGCGTTAAATTTAATGTCTGAAATGACGGATACCGGTCAACACCATCACCAAACCATGCTCATCTGCAGCGGCAGTCACTTCTTCATCACGCATGCTGCCGCCTGGGTGGATTACACAGGCTGCACCCGCTTCTGCCAGCACATCAATACCGTCACGGAACGGGAAAAATGCATCTGAAGCCACCACAGAATTTTTAAGTGACAAGCCGGCGTTCTGCGCTTTAATCGCTGCAATTTTTGTACTGTCTACGCGACTCATTTGCCCTGCGCCCACGCCCAATGTCATGCCGTTGCCGCAGAATACAATGGCGTTGGATTTAACGTATTTGGCCACACGCCAGGCAAACAGCATATCTTCCAATTGCTGCGGAGTGGGTTGCTTTTTAGATACTACTTTTAAATCCGCTGCGCTGATTTCATGATTATCCGCAGTTTGAATCAGGATACCTGAACCCACGCGTTTAATATCCTGCGCGTTTCGCCCTTGATCCCACGCCGTGTTGCCACCCCGCGGCAGTGCAATTTTTAGCACACGCACATTGGCTTTGGCTTTGAAAATTTCCAGCGCTTCTTCGGTGTAGTCCGGTGCGATCAGCACTTCTACGAACTGTTTGCTGACAGCTTCGGCTGCGGCTTTATCCAGCGTGGTGTTAAAAGCGATGATGCCGCCAAAGGCGGAAGTGGGGTCGGTCTGGAACGCTTTGCTGTAGGCTTCCAGCGCATGTGTACCGATTGCAACGCCACATGGATTGGCATGTTTGACGATGACGCAGGCGGTGCTGTCAAAAGATTTAACTGCTTCCCATGCGGCATCTGCGTCAGCAATGTTGTTGTAGCTCAGTTCTTTGCCTTGCAGTTGTTGCGCCGTGACCAAAGAGCCTGGTGCAGGGTATAGGTCGCGATAAAACGCAGCACTTTGATGTGGATTCTCGCCATAGCGCAAGTCTTGCAGCTTAACAAAGCGGCTGTTCACTTGTGCTGGATATGCATTGCGGGTGCCGTCGTTATTGAAACTGGACAGATAGTCGCTAATCGCGCCATCATAATTGCTGATACGGTTGAATGCGGCTACTGACAGTGCAAACTGAGTAGCTTGTGAAGTAGCGCCGCCAGTGCTTTGCATTTCACGAATGACTTCAGCATACTGGCTGGCATCGGTCAGTACGGCGACATCTTTCCAGTTTTTGGCAGCAGAGCGCACCATGGCCGGACCGCCGATATCAATATTTTCAATCGCTTCTTCCAGTGTGCAATCAGGATTAGCCACTGTGGCTTCAAAAGGATACAGGTTAACTACCACCATATCGATATTGGGAATGCCTTGCGTTTGCATGGCAGCCACGTGTTCCGGCATATCGCGTCGCCCCAAAATGCCGCCATGTACTTTAGGATGCAGCGTTTTTACGCGGCCATCCAGCATTTCCGGGAAACCAGTGTAGTCGCTGACTTCAATCACAGGAATGTTGTTGTCGCGGAATAATTTTGCAGTACCGCCGGTCGATAAAATTTCTACGCCCAATGCGTTTAAATTTTTGGCAAATTCAATAATGCCGGTTTTGTCGGAAACGCTAATCAGCGCACGTTTAATAGTTGCCATATGAAAACTCTAAGAAGTATTTAAAGGAAAGATTATTCGAGGTGGTACTGCTGCAGTTTTTTGCGCAGGGTGTTGCGATTGATATTAAGAATACTGGCGGCCTTGCTTTGATTGCCGCCGACTTTGTGCATGATGTATTCCAGCAGAGGCTTTTCTACACAAGCGAGTACCATGTCATAAACCGCATGTGGCGGCTCACCATCTAAATGCGTAAAGTAATCATCCAATGATTCTTTAACGGCTTGGCTTAATTTGCAATCTTGAGACATAGAATATTTAAGTTATGCGGCGAGAGCTTCTGATGCTGTAGTGTCAGAACCGTCATTTTCAACGTAAACCAAGCGTTCATTTTTGGATTTGAGTTCAACAAAGAAATCATTAATCGCCTGTAGTTGCAGTTCGATAGTCTGCAGCGTGTTCATATTGTGGCGGAACTGGGCAGACCCAGCTAAACCTTTGGTATACCAAGATATGTGCTTGCGTGCCATGCGCATACCGGTGAGATCACCGTAAAATGCATATAAATCGTGCAGATGTTCCAGCATCACGGCATGAATTTCGTCGACGGTGGGGGGCAGCATATGGCTGCCGGTTTCAAGGTAGTGTTCAATCTCACGGAAAATCCAAGGGCGACCTTGTGCGGCGCGACCGATCATCACGGCATCTGCACCGGTATATTCCAGTACATATTTGGCTTTTTTAGGTGAGATGATGTCGCCATTGGCAATCAGCGGAATGTTAATCGCTTGTTTCACTGCGGCAATCGTGTCATATTCCGCCTCGCCCATATAAGCACAAGCACGGGTGCGGCCATGAATGGTCAGTGCCTGCACGCCGATATCTTCTGCCATTCTGGCAACGTTGAGTGCATTACGGTTATTTTTATCCCAGCCAGTGCGAATTTTCAAAGTCACCGGTACATCTACGGCTGCCACGACGGCTTTCAGAATTTGCGAAACCAGCGGTTCATCTTTCAGCAATGCAGAGCCCGCCATGACATTACAGATTTTTTTAGCAGGACAGCCCATGTTGATATCAATAATCTGAGCACCGTTATCCACATTGTGTCTAGCGGCTTCCGCCATCATTTTCGGGTCAGCACCGGCGATCTGCACGGAAATCGGGTCTACCTCGCCTTCATGATTGGCACGGCGTTTCGTTTTTTCGCTACCGTATAGCAATGAGTTGGAAGTGACCATTTCAGAAACAGCCAAACCCGCGCCCATTTTTTTGCAAAGCTGACGGAAAGGTCTATCGGTAACACCTGCCATGGGTGCGACCACCAGATTGTTTTTTAAGATGTGATTGCCGATTTGCACTGATTTAACTTTATTAACTGCGAAAGTTGCTTATTTTATACGCAATCAAGGCTTGAGAAAACCAAAAAATTTATTATTTAGGCATACAATTCACAATAATTTTTGTAGGGGTATTGTTATGGCTGATCGGCGTGTCGCGCAACAAATTTCAACAACACATATTGCCTTCGCCAGTTTTATCGGTACTGCGATTGAGTTTTATGATTTTTATATCTATGCCATGGCGGCTGCATTGGTGATTGGCCAAGTATTTTTCCCAGCCAGTGACCCAGCCACACAATCATTGAATGCTTTTTTAACTTTTGGCCTTGCTTTTATTGCCAGGCCTGTTGGGGCAATTGTATTCGGACATTTTGGCGACAGGATCGGGCGTAAGGCAACGCTAGCTGCTTCACTGCTGCTGATGGGGGTATCAACATTATTGATTGGTTTACTGCCGGGTTATGAAAGTCTAGGCATTTGGGCGCCGATTATTTTGTGTATATTGCGCTTCGGTCAAGGCTTGGGTTTAGGCGGCGAATGGGGCGGTGCTGCATTGCTGGCAACTGAGCATGCACCTATAGGTAAGCGCGCTTGGTTTGGCATGTTTCCCCAGTTGGGGCCATCGGTTGGATTTTTATTGGCGACATTGAGTTTTTTGCTGCTGTCTTTGTGTTTAAGCGACGCTGAATTTAAAGCCTGGGGTTGGCGCTTGCCGTTCATCGCGAGCGCAATATTAGTGTTGGTGGGCTTGTATGTGCGATTTAAACTGGCAGAGACTCCGGAATTTGCCGCAGCACTGGCTGAAAATAAAATTCATGCAATGCCAATCAGACCGTTGATAGCTAACCATTCGCGTTCTGTAATGCAGGGTGCGTTGGCCATGGTGGTCTGCTACAACCTGTTTTATACCGCGACTGTGTTTTGTTTGAACTACGGCACCAGTCAGTTGGGAATTACACGCCCTGACTTTTTGGGCATGCTGTGTGTGGCAATTTTAGGCATGACTTTAGCTACACCATTGGCAGCTTACTGGAGCGATCGTCTTGGTCGGCGGCCAGTATTGCTTGTCAGCAGTGCGCTGGCGATATTGGCAGGCTTTGCGTTGAATCCCTTGCTGACAAGCGGGTCTGTTGTGCAAATTACACTGTTTCTGGTAATGGCATTATTTTTGATGGGGGCATCATTTGCGCCTATGGGTGCCTATCTGCCTGAACAGTTTCCGGTGCAGTTTCGTTACAGCGGAGCAGGTTTGGCTTATCAGCTGGGAGGAATTCTTGGCGCTTCATTTGCCCCTTACATATCACAGTTATTGGTTGCGGCAGGAGGATTAAGCTGGGTAGGTTTTTATATGTCGGCTGCTGCGCTTATCAGTTTTGTTGCGGTGATATTAATGAAAGAAACAGTGCTTCATTAATTTACAGCGCATTTGTAACGCATTTTGATGATGCTGCATGGCAGTAAAATCTTCGCTAAGGTATGATAATTCTGCAATTTAATGAAGCCTTGTTTTTGGATTGACTGAAAATACATATGAAAAATAAAAATATTGTCTGGCAGCAATCATTGCTGAGCAGGGCTGACCGCAATAAGCGCAACAGACATAAAAGCGCAGTGTTATGGCTTACCGGCTATTCCGGTGCCGGAAATCCACGTTGGCGCATGCAATAGAGCGACGTCTGTATGAAATGAATTGTGCGACATTTGTACTGGATGGCGATAATGTCAGACATGGTTTATGTGCAGACTTAGGGTTCAGTTCGTTGGATCGCGAAGAAAACATTCGTCGTGTTGGCGAGATGGCCAAGTTATTCACTGAAGCGGGTGTGATTGCAATTACCGCATTTATTTCTCCATTCATTGCTGATAGAGATCGTGTCAGAGCGCTTGTACCGGCCGGAGAGTTTATTGAGGTGTATTGCCGTTGTGCACTGGAAACCTGCGAAGCGCGAGATGTGAAAGGTTTGTATGCCAAGGCCAGGCAGGGGTTGATCACTGATTTTACCGGCATTTCTTCGCCTTACGAGCCGCCGCTTAATCCCGAACTGGTTGTCGATACGGGCGTAAACAGTTTGGATGAGTGTGTAGAGCAGGTATTAAACTACTTGCAGCAGCATCAGTTATTTGATGTTGCTTGAGGCGAAGTTAATCGTTCAAGTGTGCTGAGCCATTGTATGGCATGGTGTTGGTTGTCACCGCACATCTCCATGCTTGGTTGCAATCCCACGCAAAATAGCGGCCTTTCGGGCTTGCCAAAAATCAGACAGCGGTTGTTTTCATCCAGCTGCACGCATCTTTCACCCGCCAGTTTGCCGTTAGGCATGCCAGGGATAGGGCTGTTAATTGAAGGTGCGATACAACAAGCACCACACTCCGCACGACATTCCATATCAGGCTTCAGTCCAAGGGAAGTTCAATGCAGAAACAGCCAGTTTGATTTCTGCAATCGCCTGATTTGCAAGCTGGCTAGGGCCTTTAACGCCGACTTCAGTGGTGCGGCGATTATCAAGTTTGGGTAGGCTGAACAGTTTTAATTCAGGATATTTGGAGACAATGCCGCGCATCATATCAATCAGCTGGCTTTCGCCCGCGTCCATCACCCAGATTGAAGTTTCGGTGTAATCTTGCTGGTGAAATAAATGGCGGTAATGTGTATCCAGCACCCACTCAATCATGGGGTGTGCCATCTGCGGAAAACCGGGTACAAAATAATGTTCTTGAATCGAAAACCCTGCAACACGATTCACCGGATTCGGAATCAGTGCTGACCCCGCTGGAAAGTCTGCCATCAGTACCCGTTTCGGGTATGCGCTTTCGCCATATTGCGCTTCAATTTCTGCGACCGCCCCGGCATGGCGCTCGATTGGCATCCCGGCAGCATCAGCAGCACATTGTCTGGTGTAATCATCCGGTGTGGCACCAATGCCGCCAAAGCTGAACACAATGTCGCAACGCTGCATGCTGGCTTTGAGCAGGCTGGTGATTTGTTCCGGAACGTCCCCCAGATAATGCGCCCAAGCCAGTTGCAGGCCGCGGGATTTCAAGGCTTGAATGACAAAATTCAGGTGAGCGTCTTGGCGTTTGCCAGAGAGAATTTCATCGCCAATGATATAAAGGCCAATAGATTGCATGTTCATTACTTAATTGTTTGAAGCTGATCTAGTAAAGCTGGAATATCTTGCTGAATAATGCTCCACAAAATATCGTTATCTATTCCTAAATAACCATGAATGAGCTGGTTCCGTGTGGCGATCATCATGCGCCATGGGATGTTTGTGTGCTTATTACGGATTTCCTGGGGTATACGTGTTGCTGCTTCGCCTATAAGTTCAAGATTGCGCAGAGTAGCGTCATAGGTGATACCACTTTCAATGAATTGTTGCTGACTCATGCCTTCGGTATAACTGATAGCAGTTTCACTGAACTTAATCATGTCAGCAATATAAAAACGCCACTCACGTTCAGACATCAATGGCTTCACTTTCCACATAAGGTCTTAGTTCTGAGCGAAGCGCTTTGTCTGTTACCAAATCCACGCGACGGCCAAACAAATCCTCGAGATAAAACTGCACACCGAAATAATTGTTTGAGCTTGCAGGCTCTTGAAAACTTACTAAGATGTCGATGTCACTTGCCGATGTGGCAGTGTCACGCGCCATAGAACCAAATAGAGCGAGACGACTCACGCCATAGCGTTGGATAAGCAATGGCTTACTGTCTCTAAGTGCTTGAATGGTTTCCTGTTTTTTCATGGAGGGCTATAAAATTTTTAATAGCATTTTAATACTAAATTTTACTCAATGCTTGAGTGAATTAATGTGCACTTTCCCAGTTGCTGCCCACGCCCACTTCTGCGAGTAGGGGCACATCGAGTTTCGCGACGCTTTGCATGAGCTCGGGCAATTTTTGCTTGATTAAGTTCAGCTCTGCTTCGGGTAC
>Ga0209835_1000408_pt1 | contig 28689 bp, 22 predicted proteins | sample LakKivwa52mmetaG_FD_184138 | JGI IMG/M metagenome (GOLD analysis project Ga0209835, IMG submission 184138) | Anoxic lake water microbial communities from Lake Kivu, Rwanda to study Microbial Dark Matter (Phase II) - Lake Kivu water 52m metaG... | ecosystem: Environmental > Aquatic > Freshwater >... | reverse complement strand
GCATGTTCTAATGTTACTCATGGTGTCTCCTTTGTTTGATTATTTGGGGACACCATACTTTTTAGTTAGCCATTTTTGTTAAGGTTTTTTCATTGTCGGTAGCGAAAATTCCTTTTCAGTCAAGTTCAGCATCGCTTTTCATGCTCGGTAGCGAAAGATATCTTTCAGTCAAGTTCAGATCAAATAAACTATGTATCTTCCCTTCACTTTAGCTGCTGGATCGTATAGTCTAAAGCTTGCTCCAAAAGCTGTTGTGGGGGTTGGGCGATAAAGTCATTTTCCATGAGGTGTTTCATCATATTACGGGCATCGGTGATGTCCTTTTTGGCAAGGGTAAAAGCCTCGTCAAAGCTGAGGTCGATTCTGGCTACTCCATCGGCAATGGCTTGCATAGCTACGTCTGCAGCTTCCTGAGGAAAGACATTAGCTTCGTCCATCGTGGGAACGATGTTTTCGGGGTTGATGCCACGTTTTTCGGCAAAATCTGCCAGAGAGTGCGCAGCGCGGATTGCCATCTGGTCTGTGATCTTTTTTGCTCTCACGAGCAGAGCGCCTTTGAGGATACCCGGGAAGCCACAGGAGTTGTTGATTTGATTTGGAAAATCTCCTCTACCGGTGGCAACGATATAGGCTCCGGCAGCTTTGGCATCGTGAGGATAGATTTCTGGTACGGGATTGGCACAGGTAAAGACGATTGCCTTGTCGTTCATGCGTTTGATCCATTCCGCTTTGATGGTATCCGGACCGGGGGTGGAAAGGGCGATTAGTACATCGGCATTGTTCATTGCGCTATCCATGCTGTCCCAACAGTGTGGATTGGTGATCTTTGCCAATTCCCACTGTTTATATTTGGTAGGATTTTCGCTCAAGTCCTTACGTTTGGGATGGATGGCACCGCGGCTGTCAAAGAGGATGAGGTTTTCCGGGGGCATGCCGGATTGCAGTAAAAATGAAGCAATAGTAGTATTAGAAGCACCTGCGCCATAGAGCACGGTGCGTACATCTTCCATCTTTTTATTCGTAAGCTTGAGCGCATTGATCAATCCCGCCAAGGTGACCGATGCCGTGCCTTGGGCATCATCGTGCCAAACGGGAATATCACAGCTCTTGCGCAATTCATCGAGTACGTAATAACAATTTGGCTGGGAGATATCTTCCAGATTGACAGCTCCAAAGGAGGGCTCCAGCATCTTGACAAAATCTATGGTTTTATTGGGATCGGGAATACCGTTTTTGTCGCGGTTGTTGATACAGAGGGCTGTGGCATCCACACCTCCCAAATATTTCATCAGCATGGCTTTACCTTCCATGACTCCCAAGCCTCCGGCAGGCTGGCAATCGCCATCTCCCAAGACTCTGGTGCTATCTGATACCACGGCAACATAATTTCCACGATTGGAAAGGCTATAGGACATCTCGCTATTGTCGCGGATACTTGTCGAAACCGCAGATACGCCAGGAGTGTACCAGACATTGAACCAATTGAAACCATAAATTCCGGCTTTGGGGATGCTTTGCATCTTGCCACGGTAAAATTCATGCATCAAAAGCGAGAGTTTTTTAAGAAACATCGTTTGGGCTTTGGGCTTGATATCTGCACTAAAGAGATTTGCAAATACTTCTTGCAGATTGCTAAGATCGAGCTTGAGGTCTGGCATGCTACCTTCCATTTATCATATTTCGTTAAAATCTGGATTTGATGTGTCGATTGATCATGAGGAGATACCCATCCAAATAGGTAAAGCCTTCATTTTCATAGAGTTTGCGTGCAGAGGGATTGTCTGTATGAACTTCGAGCTTTGCCTGATAGCCCAGTTCCGTGGAAATCTCCAGCGCTCTTTGCATGAGCAACTTGCCGATCCCTCTGTTTTGATAATCTGGCATTACAGCCATGTGATGAATATAGGTGCGCCGAAAATCGTGTGTGAGCCAGAGAGTGCCGATCATCAGCTCACTCTCATAAGCAATCAGCATCCTTCCCCCATTTGCCAAAGTGTGTATTACTGCTTCATAAGTATCGCCACGGGCAGGATTTGCTACCTGGCAGGCGATCCAAATCGCTGATATCTGTGCATAGCAACCGGCACTGATCTCGGTATGGACTTTGATATGATATGCCATAGCTAAAAGGGTGATCCATATCGCTCTGAGAAATACTCTGCAGAGCGGGTAAAGCGATCCAGAGTATCTCCTACCACGCCATAGAGGACGCTATTGTCTCCATCCAAGCGGAGATAAAATTCTTCTCCACCGCGCACGAAATCGAGCAGGCGCACCTTTCCAGAGCTGAGATATACTTTTACGGAACAATGAGGATTGGCAAGGGCTTCTTGAAATTGGCTGTTGTCCCCATCCAAAAAGACATAGGTCTTGAGCACGGCTAGGATATTCAGCATCCGTAGCATTTGGCGGTTTTCGGGAACGATCTGAAAGCTTTGATTGGCATCGGTATAGGTCCAGATGCCTTTATTGATGCTGAGTGTATAACTGTTGAAACGGTATTTTACTTCGATCTTTTCGATCTCGCGAGCGTCGATGTTTAGGATATGCGGGTCTCTCCAATAGGGAAGATCGGGATAGAAGTTTGCAGAAACCTTTAGTCTGGTTTGATAGATTTTGCTGCTATTGCTATAGCGCAGGTATTCGAAAGGGGCTTCTGTCGATGCCAGATAGAGGTGGTCTTTGAGCTTCATTTTACGGTCATAAACCTTTATCTGCATTGCGTTTTCTTCGTTCACACGGTATCTTTGGATAGCATCTTCACCGGAGGCAACAACCATGCTGGGAGCGTCTCCATGAATGATGTCTTTGAAGAGGGCTTTGAGCTTGTCTTCGTCCACGGGCCAATCGACCGGGCTGCTTATCCGCCATCCTTTATCGGTATTTTGGATGGCTATGGCAAGCGTATCCAAGACGATCTCTATTTTTCCGATTTTCAAGGAATCGAGACTAACAAGGGGCATGGGCTTTTCCACGGGTTTGTTTTGTCTCAACAGGAAATAGAGCCCGATGAGAACTACCAAGATAATGAGCAGGGTCACATCACGCTTTTTCATAGCTTTCTTTTATCCTCTTACGATAGGCTTTATAACGCAGGAAAACCAATATCCCGGTAAAAATCAAGAGTAAGGTAGGCAGGGCAATGCTGATGCTCTTAATCAGAGTCTTGAGGCTTTGCTCGAGCTCGGTCAGATCGGTTTGCAGATTGTCAAAGCTGGAGAGAAAGTTGCGCAAATTGAAAGAGCTGCCTCGAATACTGCGGGAACGGATTTTGATCATCGAATCATTGTCCAGGAAATAATCCAGAGCATTGAGCACCGCATACCATCTGGTTCCATAGAGCGGGTGTTCTGTTTCGACCACCAATTCCCGGTCTCCAAAAAACATGATTTCGGCACCCTTTACGGAAGATCGATAGTTCTGTGGCAGGGGATAGTTTTGAGTTTCAAAATAGCTTATAAGATCGCTCTTATACAGAGCTGCCACGGTTTGGGGAGGCAGAGGAAACATATCCGGAGTGGGTCGGCGCATGACATAGGATTCGAGGTCATAAGTGGGACCACTCAAAATTGCCGAGGTATGCGAAGTAGTGATCTGGGGGATGAGTTTGTGAGCCAGGCTATCATTTACTGTGGATATCTGGGAGGCAATGTACATCACGATATAGTTCATGTCTTTGGCAACGATGCTGTTTTTGGTGCCAGAGGTGATGGGGAACATGGGGTAGGGGACTCGGTCATACATACCCATGCTTTGGATGTCACAATTGAGATCGAGTACCATATTGCGATGGATGTTTACTCCATAATGCTTCATCAGGTCAAAGAAATTGGATTCAATCTCCCGCAAGGGTTCCCAATAGACAGGGATGCGTTCCTGCAGCACGACCAGTTTTCCGCCATGCATGAGAAATTGATCGATCTGGTACATCTGATTCACGGAGAGCGAATCTACAACACCGGTAAAGAGCATTACCTTTACATGATTGGGGATATAGTTCAGGTCTGTAGCGTGCACCTTGTAATGACGGCTAAGGGCTCTTTCAAAACCATCGGAGTTCATATATGAATAGGTGGAATCCCTAAAGACGGCAATCTCTTGGCTTTCTTTGCGGCTCATACTTTGGATGGTTGTGGTGATTTCATATTCGAGCCTGCTCTCCATTGCCATGCTCAAGTTCATCGATTGCCGGGTATCTTTGTATTCAAAGGTGATCCCATATACCACTTCTCTAAAAGCCATTTGATCGTTTTCATAGGTGGGGACAACGTTATAGCGGAGGTTGTTAGAAGCTACGATAGTACGAAATTCATCCGCATTGGTAAAGCGGACATACTCAAATCTAAAGCGGTTGCGGCTATTGAGGTTATACTCTCCCAAGAGGTCTTTGAGATAGCGATCGAGGCGTTGGAAATCTGCCGGGAGATTTGGCGTGGCATATACTTTGACGATGAAGTTGTCTTCCAAAGTGCGCACTGCTTCTTTGCTAGCTCTGCCCAGCGAATACATGCGTCCCTTGGAAAAATCCAAGCGCAGATAGAGAAAGGAGGCTACCAAGTTGATGACAATGATCAGGGCGAGTTTGATGACCAGGCTACTTACGATAGTATTTACTTTGCTCTTCATTTCTATCTACCTCTCCTGCATCATGTTTTTGCTTTTGAGGTTAAATTCTGCCAAGAGCAAAAAACCGTAGATGATACTGCCAAAATAGATGAGGTCGCGCGTGTCCACGATGCCCTTGGTAAAGTTTTGGAAGTGAAAATCAAAGCTGATGAATTGAAAGACCCCGATCAGCGCCGGAGGTAAAAGCGGGATCATGTATTGCAAGACATAAAACATACCACAGAGCGCCAAGGCGAGGATAAAAGCCATAGTCTGATTTGCTTGCAAGCCAGAGGCAAAGACCCCAATGGCGGTATAGGCTGCTCCAATGATGATCAAACCGAGATAGCCACTCAGCAAGGCTCCAAAATCTACACCCCTGCCAAAGATCACAATGATGATGGCAAATACCAAGCTATACAAAAGAGCCAAAAGCAATAAACCCATGATGGCAAAAAACTTGCCCCAGATGAGTTGATAGAGCTTGATCGGCAGGGTGGAAACAAATTCCAGTGTACCTCCGCTCTTCTCTTTGGCTATGCTTCCCATGCTGAGTGCCGGGATGTAGAAGAGAAAGAGCGTATGCATCAAGCTAAACACAGCCCTTAGGTCGGCAACGCCAAATTTGAACACGGTCATGGCAAAATAGACACCGGAGACTAGCAAAAATATGGCAAAAACTATGTATGTACCGATGTTGTGCAGGGCAGCCGAATATTCTTTTTTAGCGATTGTCAAAATGCTTTTATTCATCTTTCTTATCCTCCAGATCGGAATCCACTTCCTCGCTGGAAGGGATGCTTTCGCTAGCTACAGAGCTGGTGGCAGGGCTTTGAGTAAGGTTGTGGAAAATCTCTTCCAATGAGTATTGGCGGATATACATGCCCAAGACCATCAGTCCGGATTGGCTGAGATACTTTGCCACCTCACGTTTGATATCGACACTTTCATCAGCTTCAAAGACCAAAGTTGTGATGCCATTGGCATAGCTTCTTTCGACCTCTATGATGTCATCCGGAAGATTGGTAGAGAGCGTATCTGGCACTTCTTTATCGATCTCGGTGTAGAGCCTGATCCGATCCGCAAAGCTTTGGCTGAGACGGGTTTTATTGTCATCGGCAATGATCTTGCCCTGGTTGATGATGATTACTCTATCGCAGAGGGCTTGTACCTCTTGCATGATATGGCTGGAGAGGATCACGGTCTTGCTCTCACCCAGTTCCCGGATCAGCTCCCGGATTTCCATGATCTGATTGGGATCAAGTCCACTGGTGGGTTCGTCCAAGATCAAGATACTGGGATCATGTATGATCGCCTGTGCCAAACCTGTGCGCTGACGGTAACCCTTGGATAGTGTTCCGATTAGCTGGCCCATTACTGCGCTCAAGCCACATTTTTTTACCACGAAATCCAGCCTTTGGGCAAAGTGTGTTGCTTTCATACCACGCAAGCTTGCCACATAGCGCAGGTAGTCATAGACTATCATATCTTCATAAAGCGGATTACTTTCGGGAAGGTAGCCAATGGCTTGAGAGGTGGCGATGGGATCGTCGTAGATATTTTTATCATTGATACGGATACTGCCTTGGGAGGGTTGTAAAAACCCCACCATCATCCGCATGGTAGTAGTCTTTCCGGCTCCGTTGGGACCCAAAAATCCTACTATTTCTCCGGGGCTAATGCTAAAACTGATGCCATCGACAGCATGGATGCTGCCAAAGTATCTACTCAGGTTCGTTATCTCTATCATCTATATTCCTTCAGTTTAGTTCATCATCATTTGCATCAGGTTTTTACCGGGTTCAGTGAGGGCAATCTTGTCCCCCGGCTTGAGACCGGATAGGACTTCCACCATCTGTAGATCATTGTTTCCCAGCTTTACTTTGACGGCTTTGGGACTCTGCTTGGGTGGTTCTTTGCCACTGCTTTTTAGAGTATCGGAGGGTGGGATCAGATAGACGATGTCTTGGTTGTTTTCGTCGCTAAAAATAGCACGGATGGGGATCACCAAGACATTGTAGCGGGATTCTCCCACGATGGATAGATTTGCCGTCATTCCCGGTTTTACCTTGCTCCCATCGGCATTGATGGAGACTTCAATGGGAAAGACCTTGGCATTATTTTCGCTAATGGCGGCGGGGGCGAGCTTGGTTATTTTTCCGCTGAATTCCTCATAGGGAATGGCATCGAGAGTTATTTTGGCACTTTGCTGAAGGCGAAATTTGCCAATATCTACTTCGTTGATATTGGATTTGACTACCATCTTGCTGAGATCGGCAATCTTTACTACTACTGTTCCTTCGCCATAGCTGCTGATGCTGGATTGTACCATTTCTCCGGCATTGATCTTACGTTCGATCACTACTCCGGAAGCAGTGGCAAAGACCGGTATCACTTTGGAGGAGGTATCCAAATCGCGGATCAGCTCATATTGATCACTAGCTTGGCGCTGTTCGATTTGAGCGGATAACAATTCGTCTTTGGCGGAGTCATATTCCTTTTGAGAGATAAAGTTTTGGCGCAAAAGCTCTGCCTTGTCGGTCTCATCTTTGCGCGCATTGGCAAGGCGAATTTCCGAGCGTTGCAATTGTGCTTTGGTATTAAAGAGTATATTAGCCTGGTTGTAGTCCGGCTCAATATCGGCAATGATTTGACCCTGCTTGACAAAGTCATTTTCATCTACGTAAAACTTGATGATCTTTCCGGACACGCGAGACTTGATCGCTACCACCGTCTGCGGCTGAACTTCTCCGGTGATTTCCACCTTGCTGATGATATCGCCGTTTGCCACGGTATAGCTTTCTTCCGTAGTGGCATTGGGGTCTGTCTTTCCCTTTTTTCCGCTTATCTTGATAATCGCGATTACGATGATCACCAAGAGCAGGATACCAATGATCCATTTCCATTTCTTGCGCATTTTCCTACCTCTCTTTGGGCAAGGCATTGCCCATACTGGATGCCAAAGGCAAGCTTCAGACAAGGCACAAAAATGTGCCAATCGTGTCAATGAAAACCTCTATTTGGGGCTATCTGCCTTCTCTATCTGCACAAAAGAAAAAGCTTCTGCTCAATCTGCTATTTCGCTACGCTTACGGTCGGTGTGATGTAAGATCTTTTTGCGCATCCTCATCGCATCCGGAGTAATTTCCAATAGTTCATCGTCTCCGATATACTCGATGGCTTGCTCCAGACTAAAAATCCGGGGTGGAATCAGCTTGATCGCATCATCTTTTCCGGCAGCACGGTTGTTTGTAAGCTTCTTGCCCCTACATACATTGATGATCAAATCCTTGTCTTTGCTATGCTGTCCGATTACCATGCCGGCGTAAACATCGGTATTGGGAGAGATAAAGAAACTGCCACGGGGCTGAAAATTGTTTAGCGAATATCCCAAAGCCACACCATTTTCCATAGCGATCAGAGAGCCATGGCTGGAGCCTTGGATTTCGCCTTTGTAATCTTCATAGCCCAAAAAGGCTTGACTGATCACACCTGTGCCGCGCGTCTCGGTGAGAAATTCATTGCGCAGCCCAATCAATCCCCGAGAAGGAATCTTAAATTCCAGGCGGGCATAGCCATCCACTGCCGGAGCCATATAGACCACCTCGCCTTTTCTGCGTCCCATCAAATCAATCACCGTGCCCACAAATTCCTGTGCCACATCGACAAGCGCCATTTCCATCGGTTCCATAGTAACCCCATCCACTTCTTTGTATAGCACCCTCGGCTTGGAAACCTGAAATTCATAGCCTTCCCGACGCATATTTTCCATGAGGATAGAAAGCTGCAATTCACCACGTCCCTTTACCAAAAAGGTATCGGCACTGCCGGTACGCTCTACGATCAGCGAAACATTGGTTTGCAATTCTTTCTGGAGCCGCTCCCAGATCTTGCTGGAAGTGAGCCATTTACCGCTACGACCCATAAAGGGGGAATCGTTTATGATAAATTCGATACTGATGGTAGGCTCGTCTATCGAAATACTTGGCAGGGCTATCGGAGTTTCTTTGTCTGCAATGGTCTCGCCGATATCGATATTTTCTATTCCGGCGATGGTTACGATATCTCCGGCATGGGCTTTTTTTATCTCTTGCTTGGTGAGTCCTTCATAGCTAAAGATGGCGGTAACTTTAAAGAGCTGTTTTTGATCGTCTCGCTTGATCAAGACGACTTCATCACCCGTCTTAATACTGCCATTGTGGATTTTACCGGTGGCAAGCTTGCCCAGATAATTGTCATATTCAATGGCGGAACTGAGCATTTGAAAAGGCTGTGAACGGTTTTCTGTGGTATTTGGGACTTCTTTGATCACCATATCCAAAAGCGGAAAAATCCCCTTGGGTTCATGATCCAATTCCTTTATCGCATAACCTTCTTTGCCAGAAGCATAGATCACTGGGAAATCGAGCTGCTCACTATTGGCATTGAGCTCCAAAAATAGCTCGAAAATCATGTCCAAGACATCGTGTGCGCGGGCATTGGGACGATCTATTTTATTGATCACCACGATGGGCTTCAAACCCATATTCAAAGCATTCTTTAGCACATACTTGGTCTGCGGCATTGGACCCTCAAAGGCATCCACCAATAGTAAGACTGCATCGACCATATCCATGATGCGTTGCACTTCTCCACCAAAATCCGAGTGCCCCGGGGTATCTACCAAGTTTATCTTGTACCCATGATAATGCAAAGAGGCATTCTTTGAAAATATGGTAATTCCCCGTTCCTTTTCTATGTCATTGGAATCCATCACCCGCTCGGTAAGTCTCTCATTGTCCCGAAAGACACCAGCCTGCCTCAAAATGGCATCAATAAGCGTAGTTTTGCCGTGATCCACATGTGCGATGATGGCTATATTCTTGATTTTTAACATGTTAGTCCTTATGATAGTGATTTGTTCACACCTTTTCAAAGTAGCCGGATAAGTCAATCGATTATGAGACAATGGACGAAATGAAAGGAAAATTGATGATTTTGACGGAAAAAACCTTATGCCCCAGAGCAAACAAAACGCTGATTTATTCTATTCTGCTTTGGGTCGATTTCAAGGGGGCAATACGGTAGCAATACGGTCATTCACCGTATTGCTACCGTATTGCTACCGTATTGCTAGGGAGGAAGAAGGAAAACAGATAGTTCAGTGAAATGCGGTTATGTATATGTAATACATATATTTATGTAATCATATTGCTTGACCTTATACATTATTGATGCGTAGTATATTTGTGATGGACAGCCGGTCGTCGTAACGCTTTGAACATCTGACTTTTTTCATGGACGCTAAGGCGCGTGCCGGTACAGATAGCAGTCATTTGTGCTGAGACAAATTGCTAAGTGGTCTTTGGACTATCGTGCGTAAATGACTCATACGAAGTGAGTGAAGTGTGACAACTTGATGGATTCTGGGGTGGCAATCTCCGAATTGCCACAGCGAGTGCAACTCGCTATTTGTAAATCTGCCAATTCGGAGATTGGCAGTCCAACGGAGCTTTGGTAAGCTCCGCTACCTTTCTGTACCGTAGCATTCCGGTGCTACGAAACTACCATACGTCTGAATAGAGTCCCTGAAATCTGCAAACTGGGTCACCGAAATCAGCAAATGCCAAAACAGATACAAATCCAAGACTACAAGTGCTTCCTTACGAAATCCATATCGGATTATTGCATATATCATTACAGGTATTTTTTATCATGATTTGAAGCTGTTGATAGTGACAACCACTTGGACAGAATCGTGCCTGATTTGCAGGGTTTGGTGATCAAATCAATGATATTTACTAAAACAATGTCCATGTAGTTTTCTGCAAATGCTTTTCAGATATTCTATTCTCTCATCGACTTATCAATTTTTTTTAAGAGATCGCAGTTTGCAGATTTCAATGACTCCTTATAGCCGTGGAAATGGGTTCAATCCAATGCTATTACTCTGAAAAATTTTCTGGATATCGCCGGCTGGACATAGTATGTATTCCCTGTGTAGCCAATGGCTTCAAATCCCTCGTTGGGGTTGTTCGATGCCTCTATTTTATATGAGTTTGTTCCGGAAACGTTATTCCATTGCAAAATGATGTTTGCTCCAGAAAGATTGATGGATACGATTGGTGCTTGCAATGCCATTCCTCCCTGCCAGATATAGCTCACATACTCCGGGTGATCCACAAAGGGATTGCGATTGCCTTGGTGTATATATACAAGATCGTTTCTATTTCGCTCTACATCATCGACAGGGTCCAAATAGTGCCACTCGATCATCCTCCCCAGCATATCCACTCCACCACTTGTAAGGCTCATGTTGTAGCGTACACTAAAGTATAAGAGAGCCCTTGCCAGATTCCCTTTGTGTTGGTTGGCAGGCTCGAAAACCAATTGGCCACTGCTGTTACTTCCCCGCTTGCTAAGATACCCATTGAAAGTTGGAAATGTGGCATTAGCATTCACTACTACATCAAACGGAAGATTCCCACGAGAGGAGTTCACTGTGGCATCGGTGATGAAGAGATGATGAACATCTGCTTTTTTGATGCTGACTTCCGAGCTTCCAAACCAGCTTTGAGCAAAGGTGTGCTCAGTATTGGGATCCGAACCCCCATTATAGGTACTGTTTATGGTATAATCCCTTCCCGTATATACACATCGCACTACCCCATAGGAGTTGTCCAAATCCTGAAAGAGAAACGTTTTTGCCCCATCATAACTGGAATATGTGTTACTATCGATCAAATCATGAAGGGCATTCTTCAGGGTAAGACCACTTAACCCTTGTACAGATTCATAATAGCCATTATAGGGATCATCCTGGTGAGTTTGAACTGAGATAGCATTGGAATTCGCACTAGTTCCATAGGCATTGACAGCGCGAATCCTGTAGTAATATGTGCTGCTTGCTGATAACCCGCCTATCTGAACATTTGTCGAGGTGCAATAATAGTTGTTATAGCCAGGTATCAGTGCGGAGAAAGAACCGTTGCTTGCCACATCTATCCGGTAGCCTGAAGCGCCAATACTGGCATTCCAGTTTGCGGTGAAAGATGAAACTGAAACGCCACTGGCAGGTAGCGCCAGGGGGCTTGCAGGAGGAGAATTGCCACTGGTGGAAAAACTGTATTCTTCTCCGTAGGATGTGCCCTGGCTGTTTGTGGCGTATGCCCGGACATAAAAGATAGTCTGAGCAGCCAAATTTGTGATAGTGCTGGAAAAAGACCCTGTACCAGAACCATTTACGGTATACTGATGGACCAATGAAGGAGATGGCATTGTGGAATAGCACACTCCCCTACTGGTTACTACTGCACCTCCATCTGACAACACCTCTCCACCTGAGATAGCAGAATTGGCAGTAATCGAGTGGATTGGAGCTGTCTGGACTACCGCCAGTCCCAGCCCCGTAAAATCGGTGAGAGTGATATCATCGATATTGAGTCTATTGTTTGAATTTCCGGATTCGGTTGCCCGTTTAATTCGGATGCGAACATTTCCCGAAACGTTTATGGGACAGGAAAACTGTTGGGGTACATCCGTGGAAGGGGCGGTGAAGACCTCACCTGCTTGAATCCATGTGTTCCCGCTATTGATGCTGTATTCTACACACCAATCTACTTGACTGTCTGAGCTATAACGTCTGTAATAAAACGATAGATTACCCAAGCCATTGGGTTTATCTGCCAGCATTGTCATAACTGATGTAGAATAGCCCCTCAATCTTGCCGAACGAATTCCATTCTTCCAATCGGCAGAATCAGTGCCGATTAAGACATTATTCAGATTCCACGATATTCCCCCCAGGTTCACATTTCCGGAAGCATATGCAGTTTTTACCTCTCCATTACCCTCAAAATTCGCCACGTATTGTCCATGTACTATGCAGATACCAAACAGCATCAGAAGCACGAACAAGCCAATCTGTTTCATTTGCCTTTCCTTATGTTTTTCTAATAATCGGTTCAATCCCTTGATACCTGCATCAATGTCAAGTATTTTATAATTTGGATAAATCAATTTTTGGTACTGAGCCTCGCAAAAAATGGCTTGACAGATATAGCACTCGCATTTTGCATAATCGTTGATGCTGCAATATGTGATTTGGGTATATTGTGGTAGTTGTGAGGTGAGTTATGAACGATTTGAGCCGGATGTTTTCAAAGTCTGCCATGGGGCATATCTATCACAAGATAATCCTCGATAAGGCAGGTAAGCCGATAGATTATATGGTGCTTTCTGCCAATGAATCCGCTGCCAAGATCTTGGGTTCAACGGTGAAGGACATGGTAAACAAGTCCATCTTGCAGGTGGTTCCCAATTTAAAAAAGGATCAGTTTGATTGGATCGGGTTTTATGGAGATTTGGCGCTCCATCAAAAGGAAGCGGAGTTTGACCAATACACTGAGGCAATGGGCAAGTGGTTTAGAGTAAATGCATTCTCACTAGAGAAATACTATTTCCATACCATATTTATCGATATTACACCGGAGATACTGGAAAAGGTTCATCTCCAGCGGGTGATCAATGCTTCCGAGCGGTTTTTAGAAGGCGATAATACGCAGATCGATTTTGACATGATCTTGTGCACCATGGCAGAGATCACGGGAGCCAAGTATGGAGTTTTGCATCTCTATTCAGAAGACCACAAGACTTTCCGGGCAAAAGCGGTTTATGGTGTATCCGAACATATCACCAATGCCATCAGTGTCTTAGGCTTCAACCCCTTTACGCGTGTGTGGGATTGGGATCAGCATCGAAATGATCTGATCAAGGACAATATCATCACGCGATTTGAAAAACTAAGTGATTTTAGTGCAGAAGCGCTCTCAACCAAGTTAGTAGATTCGGTTTCGGCTTTGCTCGATTTGGGAGAGACATATGTAGTGCAAGTGCAAAGTAACAATCTCACCTTGGGTGATTTTGTGTTGATCATGGAGGCTGGATCGAGATTTGAAAATGAAGAGATTGCGAAGCTATTTGCCCGCCAAGTAGGACTCTTGCTGAGCCGCAACCGCGCTGAAAACAAGCTACACCGGATGGTTGAAATCGAAGCAACGCTTTCGACCATTTCCTCGAGTTTTGTCTGCATTCCCTTTGGCAAAACCAGAGAGTACATCGATAAAGCTCTGGCTGCGGCAGGAGAGCTATGCAAAGCGGATAAATGTATGTTTTATTGTCCCAGTCTAGGTGAGGTGAGCTTTGCGATGGAATACCTCTGGGGCAAGGATCAGGTCTTGGATCAGGATTATGAGGTCTTTAGGCTGATAAATCGGGCAAATCGCTTTTGGTATACTCAATACAATCAAGGCTTGCCCATTGCTTTTTCCGATCTTGCCGAGCTTCCTGCCGAAGCAGTGGAAGAAAAGAACCTCCTGCGAAAACTGGGGATTTGCTCTGCAATTGGCATTCCTATCCTGTCTGTAGGGGGTGTAAACGGGATGATCCTATTCATGCGGAACAATGCCGGGAAAGCGTGGACAGTAGAAGATCACCGGGTTCTGAAAGCCATTGGCGAAATCTTGGCAGGAGCCTCAGAACGGATGGTAAACTATCGTAAGCTCCGCGAAAGTGAAGAAAAATACCGCTTGATTACCGAAAACTCTTCGGATGTAATCTGGGTTTACAATCTGGATAGAAAGAGCTTTACCTATGTAAGTCCCTCAATTAGCAATTTACGCGGCATCAGCGTAGAAGAAGCGCTAAGGGAAGATATTGAAGATAGCGTAGAGCCGGATTTTCGGGATTATGTCAAAAGCAGAATGAAAGACTATCTGGCAAGATATCAGATAGATAAGGTATTTCCGCCTGCTAAGCTGATCGAAGTGAAACAACCTCGCAAAGACGGAAGCAGCGTTTGGGTGGAAATATCTCCCACCTACAGGTTCAATGCGGAAAACGAAATTGAAGTCATCGGGGTGAGCCGCAATATCGATAGCAGAAAGGCTCTGGAAGCTCAACTCAGCAAAAAAACTGAGGAACAGCTAATCCTCCTCGACAACATCGCTACCCAAGTGTGGTATCTTGTCGATCCCGAAACCTATGGTGCGGTCAATAAAACCCACGCAGATTACAACCAACTCAGTAAAGCAGATATGGAGTATCAGAATATCCGCCGTTTTCTGCCAGAGGAAGTAACCTCCTATTGTATTGAGAATAATAGGTATATCTTTGAAACTGGTCAACCGCTCTTTACTGAGGAATGGTCTCCCCACCCCTCCGGCGAGCACCGCCTTTTATCGATACACAAGATTCCCAAGCTCGATGCAAAGGGCAGGGTCGAATACGTTGTCTGTTCGGCGGAAGACATTACGATGATGCACAAAGCCAAAGAAGAGCTGGTACTTGCCAAGGACAAAGCTGAGGAGAGCAATCGGCTTAAAACGGCTTTTCTGGCATCGATGAATCATGAATTGCGCACTCCGCTCAATCACATTATGGGCTTTGCCCAAATCTTGGGAGGAAGTGAAGATCCGGTAGAGATATCCGAATGTGCTACACATATTTATAAAAGCGGAGAAGCTCTGCTTATGATGATCCAAGATATCTTTGACCTTGCTTTGGCAGAGCAGGAGATAATTGGTCCTCGCTTGCAAAAGGTAAGGTGTTTTGATCACTTCTTTGAAAACAAGGCAAATCTTGAAGATATCCTGGAAGCTTCGGGTAAAAAAGGAAACATCGAGCTGACCTTCAATCCCGATCTTAGAGCTTTGCATGCAGATATCGAGATCGACGTGAGCAAAGTAAATCAAGTATTGAGCAATCTCTTTCGCAATGCGGTAAAATTTACTTCTAAGGGCAAGATAGAATTTGGTTTTAATCTCGATCCCAAGGGCAGCATCCGCTATTTTGTCTCTGATACCGGCATCGGGATTCCCATAGCCAAGCAAAAAGTGATATTTGATTTCTTCCGTCAAGCCGATGATAGCAACACCCGGGTTTATGGTGGAGTAGGGATAGGCTTGGCGATCTCCAGAAAAGTGACCGAAATTATGGGCGGTGAACTAAGCTTGATCTCCAAGGTCGATGAAGGCAGTAGCTTTGTGTTGGAAATCCCCTGTAAAGCGCAAGGTGATGAGGATGAAGAGGATAAACAGATCCGGATCCCGAATTTTTCTACCTATACAATACTCATTGCCGAAGATGACCTTTCTTCCAAGATGATTACCCGTGGTATCATTGGCAAGACCAAAGCCAAGATTCTCGAAGCGGAAAATGGAAGGGTCGCCGTCGATATGGTTCAGACGCAACACGTTGATGCCGTAGTAATGGATATCCGCATGCCGATCATGGATGGCTATCAAGCCTGTAAGATCATCAAAAGGCAATATCCCGATTTACCTGTATTGGCACTCACTGCGCACGGAGTGCAAAATGATAATCCCGAGTTTAAAATTCACCGCTTTGACGCTTTTCTGACCAAACCAATCAATCGCGATCTGATCTATCTGGAACTGAGTAAGTATCTGCGATGAGTCCTTGCCTCAAATGCGTTTGGCAAAGCGATGGTCTTGCGGTCTATTCCTCAGCGGTAGCGCTGCTAAATGCCTCCATTGTGGATATTGAAGGCAAGTGTCTGGTGGTGGATTCGATGTTGCGTCCAGTGGATGCGCGTTGTCTGGCTACCCTAGTGAAAGATCATGGGAGAAAGCCGGATTTTATCTTTAACACCCATGGCCATAGCGATCATTGCTTTGGCAACCGGATCATCCCCCAAAGCCATACGCAAATCATAGCCCACAAATCCTATCGCCAAACCCTCCAGCGAGAGAGGAATATGTTCAAGCCCAGTTTGGATATCAGCTCCGAAAAACATAGCGTGCCGGAAGCGCAACTGCTCTTTGAACAAGGTGCAGTTTTTCGTAAGGGGCAGTGGGAACTGGACACAAGTCCATGCGCTGCAGACAATTCAATCATCATCCATGCCCCAGGGCACTCTCCTGATATGAGCTATCTCTATTTGCCCCAGCAGGATCTGCTCTTTGCGGGTGATAATATCCTAAACAGCGATAGCGATGTAGTAGCCCTGCCTTATATCTTTTGGGGTGACGCCCCTGCGATGATAAATAGCTTGCAGATGATCCTTGATTTGGGAGTGAAGACGATCATTCCGGGGCATGGCTTACCAGTGGGAAGGGATAAGGTAGCTAATGATCTTTGCTACATGCAAAATCTAAAGCGAGCAACGGAAAAGGTCTTTGATTCAATCACCGAAACTGATCTTGAACGTCTCATGGATATCCTCAAAAGCGAAGTTCCAGTTTCAGAGACTTATCCGGAGATCAAAAAGCGCAAGATTTGGGTACCACAAGTGCACGAACTCAATCTGAGACGCTTGGCACTAAATCACCTGGGCTGGGAGTGAATCGGGTTTGATAAAGGCAAACCGCCGGAGAAGGTCTCAAAACCTTTCCCAGCGGTATGAAATGCTTTTCTAATCAGTTAATCTGGTGTTTGATTTTTATCTGTACTATCCCAAGGTGGAGATCTGTTCGCTTAGAAGATCATACTTGGTCTGTACTTCATCCAGCTTTTGACGTTCCTTTTCTACCACTTCGGGCTTGGCATTGCCGATAAAGTTTTGATTATTTAGCTTGTTGCGTATTCCAAATAGTTCCTTTTCCAGCTTTTCCAGTTGCTTTGACAGTCTTGACTTTTCGGCATCAAGATCAATCAAACCGCTGAGTGGCAAGAAGATCTCGATATTGCGAACAACAGCACCAAGCGAAGGTGTGGGCTTGGCAATCTCGATACCGCAGTTCAATTGCTCCACCTTGGCAAGCTTGGCAAAGTATGAAGCATAGTCCGTAAAGAGCTGCTCTTGCTGTTTGTCGGAGAGCTTTACGCATACCGTGATCGTGGCTGCAGGTTTGAGATCGATCTGTTTTCTCAAGTTACGAATAGCGGAGATACTCTCTTGCATCAAGCCCATCTCATCCGCTATTTTGTCATCGATCATAGACTTATCAAAGCTGGGATACTGTGCAATGATCAAGGCTTCTTCGGGCATAGGAAATTCACACTTGATCAGATTCCAGATTTCTTCTGTGATAAAAGGCATGATCGGATGTAGCATGCGCATCGCAGCCTGCATCACATCCAGGAGGATATATTTTGCCGTGAGCTGAGTAATGGCAATCTCGCTTCCCTCTACTGTATGCAAACGGTCTTTGCACAGCTCCAGATACCAAGAGCAATACTCATCCCAGATAAACTGAAAGAGCGTTTGTGCGGCATCGTTGAGACGCAGGTTTTGATAGTGATCATGAGTTTCGGCGATCACCTGATGCAAGCGTGAATATATCCACCGGTCTGCAAGCTCCAGCTTCAGTTCTTCTCGCTGTGGCAATCCCGGAACAGCTTCAATATTCATCATGATAAAGCGGAAGGCATTCCAAATCTTGTTGGCAAAGTTCCTGCCTGTATCGAGCATACTATTGGAATAGAAGACATCTGCACCTTTGGGTGTATTAAAGATCATCGAAAAACGCAGAGCGTCCGCACCAAACTGATCGATGATATCTATCGGGTCTGGCGAATTGCCCAGAGATTTGCTCATCTTTCTACCAAGATCGTCTCTCACCGTACCATGTAGCAATACGGTATGAAAGGGAATCTTTCCCTTGAATTTGAGCGTGGACATGATCATCCTTGCCACCCAGAGATAGATGATTTCCGGTGCCGTAATCAATACATCGGTGGGGAGGAAATACTCCAAATCTTCCGTTTCGGTGGGCCAACCCATAGTACTAAAGGGCCAGAGCCAGGAGGAAAACCATGTATCCAATACGTCTTCGTCTTGTATGATATTGCTACTTCCACACTTGTGGCAGGAGATTGGAGCTTCGATACTCACCATCATTTCGGAACAGTCTTGGCAATAAAATGCTGGGATGCGATGCCCCCACCAAATCTGACGGCTGATGCACCAATCCCGGATATTGGTCATCCAATGCATATAAACTTTGGTCCAACGCTCGGGCTGAAACTTTACTGCACCGGATTCAACTACTGCGATGGCAGCTTCGGCAAGCGGTTTCATCTTGACAAACCATTGATCCGAAAGATAGGGTTCGATCACGGTATCGCATCTATAACAATGACCTACGGCATGGTCATGATCTTGTGTTTTTTCCAAAAGCTGTTGCGCTTCGAGCATCTCCAAGACCTTTTTGCGGCAGGAGTATCTATCCAAACCGGCAAAATCTGCACCAGCATCGGCATTCATAATCCCATGCTCATCCATGACCAAGATTTGCGGTAAGTCATGTCTTTTTCCGATCTCAAAATCATTGGGATCATGAGCAGGGGTCACTTTTACACAACCCGTGCCAAAGCTCGAATCCACATATTCATCTGCAACGATTGGAATCATGCGCGAAGTAAGCGGAAGACTTATATTCTTGCCAATCAGATGCTTGTATCTATCATCAGCAGGATTTATAGCTACGGCAGTATCTCCCAACATGGTTTCCGGTCTGGTAGTGGCAACCACCAAAAATCCGCTACCGTCTGATAATGGATAGCGCAAATGCCAGAGCTTGCCCTTTTCATCGTTGTGATTCACTTCATCATTGGCAAGGGCAGTAACGCAACGGGGACACCAATTGATGATGTATTTTCCCTTGTATATCAAGCCCTCTTCATAGAGATTGACAAAAACCTCTTTCACTGCACGGGAAAGCATCTCGTCCATAGTAAAACGCTGTCTGCTCCAATCGCAGGAAGCTCCCAAAAGCTTGAGCTGCTCGATGATGATATTTCCCTTTTCGTGCTTCCATTCCCAGATCAATTCGATCAGCTTTGCCCTGCCAATGTCATGACGCGTTTTGCCAGCTTTGGCGATGTTTTTTTCCACCATATTTTGCGTGGCAATACCGGCATGATCGACACCCGGAAGCCACAAAGTGGGCTCGCCTAACATCCGATGAAAACGCACGACGACATCCTGAAGTGTATTGTTTAAGACATGACCCATGTGCAAGATTCCTGTTACATTGGGAGGGGGAATCAAGACTGTGAAGGGTTTTTTGGCTTTGTCGATCCGGGGGGCAAAAAAACCGCCCTCTTCCCAAAACCGATACCACTTTTGTTCAATACCTTTGGGATCGTACGTTTTGTTGATTTCCATCGTTTTCACCTCTTATCGTGATAGTGGAAAGTGTATCTGGCAGCCAGCAAGACGGGGTCTTCGGATTAGATTAGTGGCAGCTTGGAACTGATGATACACTATCCCATTTTGTTCCACATTTTTAGCCTCTGCATTATCGTCAACCAATTTTGGGGGCAAGCCGCGCTTCACGATAAATGGATTCCCTTCAATTTGGCAATGATAGAAGCGTTGCGCTTGCTTTTGTGATGTTTACTCTGAACTACTTAGATGGGAGGACATGCCGTTTTTGGAGCTCTGGGGAGGTTTCTGGCAATTTCCCTCTTGACAGATATACTGCTTCTAAAACTTTGTGATTTGTTAAATTAAAAACGAAGGTGGTGATTTGTTTGCCGACAGTAATAGCCAAGGAAAATGAGCCTTTTGACATCCTGCTAAAGCGTTTCAAAAAGAAATGTGAAAAGGCTGCTATCCTCTCTGAGATCAAGAAGCATCAAGCTTACGAGAAGCCTAGCGTAAAGAAAAAGCGCGAGGAAAACACGGCTCGTAGAAAGATGTTGAAAGCTCAGCGTCGTATGCAGCGTTTCATGAAATAGGATACTTTTTGGGGTACTCTGCCCTTGGGTAGAGTATCCTGATTTTGGGACAAAAGTTATGGAAAGAATATCTGCCGATCTAAAAAAAGCCATGCTGGACAAGGATTCCCGCCGCGTGATGGTGCTTCGGATGCTAAAGACCGATATCAAAAACCGTGAAGTGGAATTGATGCGTGCTTTGGAAGCGGATGAGATTTTGGATTTGATCCAAAAGACGATCAAGATGCGCACTCAGGCATGGGAGATGTATCATGAAGAGGGTCGCAATGACCTTGCCGAGATTGAGGCAGCAGAAATAGCCATCCTCAAAGAATATCTGCCCCAACCTTTGGATGAAGATGAGCTCTTGCACGTGGTGCAGACAGAGATTGCTCTTTTGAATGCCCAGGGCATGAAAGACATGGGCAAGGTAATAGCTGCCGTAAAAGAAAAATATGGGCTTAGGATAGACGGGAAGCAGCTTAGCATAGTAGTAAAAACCGAGCTAAACAGATAGTATTAGCGGCATCGAATATTTTTAGGAGTTGAGGATAGATATTTCCGAGACTCCATAGTTTTTTTACAGGGAGTAAAGATGGGAATCATCGACTGGATAATCTTGGTCTTTTTAGTGGTGTGTATCGTCTTTGGATACCGCAAGGGGCTATTGGGAACTTTGGTACAGATGGTGGGTTTGGCGATGTCTTTTGTTTTGATCGGGCATTATTATGCCGCGGTGCGGCACGGACTGATGCTCAAGTATGCGCTCAATCCGATTCTTGCCAACATCCTTGCCTTTATCCTCATTGTGGTGCTACTCCTGATCCTCTTCAAGCTGGTTATCTATCTGGGCAACAAGCTATTAAAGCTAATGCACCTATCCTTTATCAATCAGGCATTAGGTGCGGTGTTTGGTTTTGTCAACGGGCTTTTGGTTTTGATCATACTCAGTATCATCATTGGATTTGTACCCAGCCTGGAAAAGCGCTTGAATGATCCCTCCCGCCATCGTGTTTGTTCCGCAGTGTATGTGATCAAAGAGGATCTTATCCAGAAGGCAGGGCTCAAGGGCAGAGACCGCTTAGCCAGATTTTTGGAAGCCAAACAATTTTCAGACACAAAGAATAAGAAATAGGGAAAACATAGGTTTACAGTGAAAAACCTCTATCAAGACTTGGAGTTTGACAAGATCAAACAGAGTATAGCAGATAAGTGCCATAGTGATTTGGGCAGGGCATTTGTCAAGACCTTGGTGCCGGGAACACAGATCAGCGAGATCGAACAGAACCTCGTCATCAACAGTGAAATCCAGTCTTGTGTGCAGCAGCGGATAGGTTTTAATTTTGAAGAACTGGTGGATATTGCTCAGCTCTTTGACGATCAGAATGCCACGGTTTTTGGCTTTGAAGAATTTCTCAATGTATATCACAATGTGTTGATTGCCAATCTACTTGCCTCCGCTGCCAAGGGATTGGATGAATACCCCCGCCTGAGCCAATTGCTATCCAAGATCAAGGCTTTACCAGAGCTTTGCGCACGCTTTACGCAGATCTTTGATGCGGAGGGTGAGGTCTTGGACAATGCCTCTCCAGAACTTGCTCGCATCCGTAGGCAGACTTCCATTCTTACCGGAAGGATTCAAAAGCTAATGCAAAACCTGCTCAACGATGCCGGCATGGAAAAGTATCTGCAGGACAAATTTATCACCCAGCGTAATGACCGCTATGTAATTCCCGTCAAGGAAAGTGCCGGTCCCTATGTCAAAGGTATCGTGCAAAGCCGTTCCGCTACCAAAGCAACAGTTTTTATCGAACCAGAGGCTGCTGTCCCGCTTTCTAACGAGCTCCAGCTACTCCGGCAGGAAGAAAAGAGCGAGATTTATCGCATCTTTTTGGAATACACGACCCAGATCAGAGCTTTTAGCAGATACATCACTCGTAATACAGAACTCTGTGCCCAATTGGATTTTCGCTTTGCCATCGGCAGGCTCTGTAATAGCTTTACGGCGCGCATGCCCAAGGTGTGCAGCGAAGCCAAGATCAAGCTCTATGGTGCCAGGCATCCCTTGCTTTGCGAGAAAATGGGCAATCTTCACAAGGTGATCCCCTTTGATATCGAATTGGGAAATGACTATCGTTTATTGATCCTCAGCGGACCCAATACCGGCGGAAAGACTGTTTTGTTAAAAGCAGTGGGTTTGATCTCACTGATGGCTTTGTCCGGCATCCCTGTCCCCGTGGGGGAGGATTCGGAAATTGGGCTATTCGAAAATGTTTTTGCCGATATCGGGGACGACCAATCCATCGAAAATGCCCTCAGTACTTTTTCCTCGCATATCGACAAGATCAAGCGGATGCTTAATAACGCTTCTTTGCGATCTCTGGTCTTGATCGATGAAATAGGTGCCGCAACCGATCCGGAACAGGGCTCTGCCTTGGCACAAGTGATCTTGGAAAGCTTTGTGCAAAAGGGAGTGCTGGGGATTTTTACCACGCACTATACCTCGCTCAAGGTCTTTGCGGAGAGTGCGGAAGGCTGCACTAATGCCTCAATGCAGTTTGATACAAACAACCTTTTACCTACCTACCGCTTTGTAACCGGCTTCCCAGGGGATAGTTTTGCCATCGAAGTAGCTGCCTCCTTGGGTTTGGACTCTGCTTTGATCGAAAGGGCAAAACAAATCAGCGGTAGCCAAAGCGTCGAGTTTACAGAGCTACTCAAAACCATGCAAGAGCTCAAGAAGAGCCTAGCACGGGAGCAATATGAATTTCAGCTCAAAAATCGCAATCTCCAAGCGCGTATTGAAGAGCTGGATAACAAAAACCAAGGTCTCGAAGCCGAGATCAAACTCCAAAAGAAGCAACATTACAAGGAACTGCAAAGAGAACTGATAGCCCTCCAAAAAGCCTATACTTCGGAGCTCAACGACATTCGCAGTATGGACAAAGAAGAGCGCAAACATCGCTCGGAAGGCAAAATAGGCGAGCTTGACCGGCAGCAGCAGGAGATAAAACAAAAGATCCGTGAGCTCAATCCCCAAGACCGTGCCCAAGTTTTTGCCCCCAAAATCGGTGATCTTGTATGGGTAGAGGATTTTGAAACAGATGCCATCCTCATCGATATCAACGGCAGCGAGGCAACTGTGGATATGAATGGCATTACTTTCAAGACTCGTAGCAGCAGTCTCTATGCCACAGACAAAAAACCGGAAGTGATTCCCCTGATCAAGACGCAAAGCTCTGCCAAAGCCTCGGTAAAACTCGAGCTAAAGCTTTTGGGGCTTACCTTTGACGAGGCGCAACCGCTCATCGATGAAGCCCTAGACGAAGTGATCGTAGCAGGATTTCACAGTTTACGCATCGTGCATGGCAAAGGCACCGGTGCTCTGCGTGCAAAGGTGCAAGCCTATCTCCGCTCAAAGAAACAAGTAATCTCAATTTCCACACCTCCTCCCGAAGCAGGTGGCTCTGGCGTAACCATTGCCAATGTATAGGAGATAAATCGTGGATGCTCATCTCATAGACCAGATCAGAAACAGCAACGACATCATAGATGTGATCCAATCTTATATCCCGCTCAAAAAAAGCGGGAACAGCTACAAATGTATCTGCCCCTTTCACAACGATACCAATCCTTCCATGCAGGTGAGTCAATCCAAACAAATCTTCAAATGCTTTAGCTGTGGCAAAGCCGGAAACGTTTTTAGTTTTGTCCAAGAATATGAGAAGGTGAGTTTTATCGAGGCGGTGAAAAAGCTCGCCCAAAGAGTAGGAATTGTAATTCCTGCAAGCGAGCGCACCAAAGTAGTTTCGACGAAGCGCGAACAACTATTGGCAGTTTACAAGAGCGCCAAAGATTTCTTTGCCGAAAATCTCTTTGCCCATGGCGAAAATGTGCTCTCCTATCTGAAAGAGCGCGGTTTTCAAGCGGAAACGGCAAAACAGCTCGAACTGGGCTATGCCCTCAATAGTGAAAAGGGCTTGCTTGCCCATCTGATGCGAGAAGGATATGGTACCGATTTACTAAAGGGGAGCGGCTTGTTTACTCCCGTTCAGGGTAATATCTTGGATATCTTTCGAGACCGTCTCATCTTTCCGATTCATAACAACCACGGCGATGTAATCGCCTTTGGCGGTAGGCTACTCATGGAAAAAAGCGGTGTAGGTAAGTATATCAATTCTCCCAGCACCGAGCTTTACACCAAGGGCAAAGAACTCTATGGTCTCTTCAAGACCAAATATGAGATCGGCAAAGCCAAAAGCGTGATCGTCTGTGAAGGTTATTTTGATTTCCTGCGGCTCTTTGAAGCGGGATTTACCAATAGCGTAGCTTCTTTGGGCACTGCGCTAACCGAAGACCAGATCTATCTGCTCCTGCGCTATGCAGAAAAGATTCTGATGCTCTATGACGGTGACGATGCCGGGAAAAAAGCCGCTATAAGAGGCTCGCTCCTCTGTCTCAGTAAAGGTCTCGATCCCTATATCGCTACTCTGCCCAGCAAGACGGATCCGGATAGCTACATCGTATCCGAGGGTGCACCAGCACTGCAAAAGATATTGGACGATGCCAAACCTTTTATCTCCTATTTTGCCACATCCAAGGAGCCAGAACAAAAGCTCCCCGAGCGCATCGATCTCATCCTCGATGCTTTACGTAATATGAAGGACCCCATCCGCAAAGAATTTCGTATCAAAGAAACGGCACAGAGCTTTGGGATTAGTGAATCCGCATTGCTCCAAAAGCTAAGGCAAAGCTCTGGTACCATTGCAAATAGCGCTCCAGAACCAGAACCGGTACTAGGTTTTCCCGAAGAACGCTTGATCCTCGCTTTGGGATTAAAAGAGAAGGATTCATACATAAAACTTGCAAATGAGCTTGGAGAGGATTATTTTCTCAGTAAGCCCTATAAAAACATATACAAGTACCTGATGCAAAAGGTGCGCGTGGATGATATCGACAATCCCGCCGCCATTTTGGATGGCTTGGAAAATCCCGAGCTACGGGAAGGCTTGGCTGATCTGCTCTTTGAAGAGCTGAGAGATTTGCGCTTTGATGATACCTTGAAGCAGGTAAGAATCCGCAAAATCCAGCATGACATGGATTTAGTAAACCGGATGATTGAGAAAGAGCCGCATAATATCGAGCTAAATCAAAGACGGACAGAGCTATTCGAAGAATTACGTAGCATGACCAAGAGAATTTTTCGAACTCGCCTAAAGGTGCCGGAATGACATTACCCTTCCGGCAAAGACGCTTCACAGACAAGGAGCTTTGATGATTACTTACAACGAATGTTTGAAAAAACTGGTGGAACTCGGCAGAGAAACCGGATATATTACTTTCAAACAGATCAACGAAATCTTACCAAATAGTCCATTCTTTTTGGACAAAGTGGATGACATCATCTTTGATTTGGGTCAGGATGGTATCGAGATAATCGATGAAACTGAAAAAAGGGTTACCAAGGGCGGAACTTCCCTGCGCAAAGCAGCACCACCCAAAAAGTTTAAGACCAGGCGTTATTATGACGACCCCGTGAGAATGTATCTCAAAGAAATGGGCAGAGTACCGCTTTTGGACAGGGAAGGCGAAGTAAGGGTAGCAAAAAAAATCGAAACCTATCAGAAGATGATCAATCAAAACGTCTTCAAATCCGGCTCCACCCTCCGCGAAATGTATAACTTCTTGCATCGTTATCGGGAACGCAGGGTGCGGCTCGATCAGATTTTTAAAGTCGATATCGGAACCTGGATCGATAAAAACCAGGACGTCCGCATCATCGATAAATTCCGAGATATTCTCAAAGAAAACGAAGTTACTCTCGATCAAGTGGGAGAAATACTCGATAATTGCGATTTTGACGATACCGGCACCGCAAACCGTCAAGAAGAAATTGACGAACTGCGCAATAAACTCATCAATACCTTTGGAAATCTAAACTATAACGACAAGCTGATCAAGAGAATGGTCTATCGCATCCGTTCACTGGTAGAACGCATCGACGAAAGCCATACCAGCATTACCGAGCTTACCCGCATCAAGCGTTATACCATCGACGAAATCTGTACTTATGGCAGAAGGGCAAAGAAATCCGATGAAGATTTTGTAGAAGTCCAACAAGAGACCAAGATGGACCCCAATGTCTTTATCGAAACCCTACGCAAGATCAAAAACGCCCGTCGTAAGATCAGACGCGTAGAGCTCGAAACCAAAATGACCGGCAACGAATTGGTCTTTCTTCTGCGGGAAATAGACCGTGCCGAACGCAATAAAGAAAAAGCCCAAAACGAAATGATCGAGGCAAACGTACGCTTGGTGATCAGTATTGCCAAACGTTATAACAATCGTGGCTTGGAATTTTTGGATCTGATCCAAGAAGGGAATACCGGTCTCATGCGCGCTGTGGAAAAATATGACTACCGCAAGGGCTACAAATTTAGCACCTATGCTACCTGGTGGATCAGACAAGCCATTACCCGCGCCATCGCAGACCAGGCTCGTACTATTCGTATCCCTGTTCACATGATCGAATCCATCAACAAGATCAACCGCACCAGCAGAAGACTCATGCAAAAGCTAGGACGTGAGCCCTATCCGGAAGAAATTGCCGATGTTCTTGATATCCCTGTGGACAAGGTCAAAAACATCCTTTCCATCTCCAAAGAACCTGTCTCTCTGGATAAACCTATCGGACATGACAGCGAAGATAGCATCCTCGGAGACTTTATCGAAGACAGGACTATCATTTCACCCGAAAGATTGGCGGAACGTAGCCTCCTCAAAAAACAGGTCGATGAAGTATTAAAAACCCTCACCACCAGAGAAGAACGCGTGATCAGGCTGCGCTTTGGTATCGACGATGGCTATCACCGTACCCTCGAAGAAGTAGGAAATATCTTCCAGGTGACCCGCGAACGCATTCGCCAGATCGAAGATAAAGCCCTCAAAAAACTCCGCCATCCCTCACGAGCAGCGATTTTGCAACAGTTCTTGGATAACTTCCATGTGAAATAGCTTGTCAATAGTATTGTACATCAAAGAACCGGCTCATAGTCGGTTCTTTTTTTGGGGTGGATTTTTCATGATTAGGAACTGACGAAGCAGGAGTCATTTGCGCCAATCCAAAGTGATTATGGACAACCAGACTTTCAGGCGCAAAGGACTCATGCGGATAGTGTACCGTAGCATTCCGATGCTACGAATCTCTTTTATTAACAGCCACCTTTAGCTTACGTTTTCGGAGCTTCGTAAAGCTCCGTTACGCTGAGTGTTTTGGAGTTCAAGTCGCAAACGCAGATGATGGAGTTTGCGCAAACCCATGGCGAATTGGACTTCAATCAACACGACCATAGTTTTACCACATGTCATGATACTGAACATGACTGAACTTAACTGAAAAGATTTTTCCGCTACCGAGCATGAAAATCGATGCTGAAGTCCAATTCGCATTGGGATTTGAGGCTTTTTTTCAACTGCGTTTGCGAATTGAACTCCAAATCGTTTTCATGTACACGTCCAACTCGCCTTAGTTGTTGAGGCTCTGTTTAAACAGCGTTTGCGAATTGAACTCCAAATCACTTCTCCATCACATTTAGCACCCCTGTTTTCTCATCATTTGCGATCGTAACCGCACAATATTATGATATTATGCGATTTCAACCGCAGATCATAGGATTATGTGTAACCTCGACTGGCATCTCTATGACTTTTTCTAATACTGCATTTCATTATCTGAGGATCGGACTTGCCTCTCTGCAGGGACTAATTAGAATGTCCATAGGTGGGTTGGCTCATGCGGGTTTGCGCTACTCAAAACCTAAGATACTATATTACTACATAGATGATTTGGTTTAACAAAGTGGATACCATCAAAACTAAAAAACAGACAAGAGAAGAGACAGATATGGATAGATTGAAACCATCAAGCCCAGAGCTTGATATCATAGTGGCAGATCATCATGGCAATAAGATCCTAAACGTCCTTGCGTCCTTTTTTATTATGCTGTGTATTGGTGGCTTGTATGCTTGGAGTATTGTTGCCACCGAGCTGATCGATAATTATTCTTTCACGGTTTCACAGACACAGCTAATCTTTGGGACGATTGTAGCGATCTTCCCGATCACCATGATCTTTGTCGGCAGGTTCTTGGCACTGCTTAGATTTCGCTATCTAGGCTATATCTGCGGGGCATTGTATTTCTTTGGCTATTTTGTAGCGGCAAAATCGCAGGGTTTTTTGTCCATGTCCTATTGGGAATAGGTGTTTTAGCTGGGATTGCTGTAAAGAGTCACTCAAAACTTCAAATTTGGCTCACTTGGACATTAGCAGATAACAGAAAGATTATGAACAGGTTAAGCCATATTCTTTCACGAAGTTGGACTTGGACATTTACTCTTGATCGATCCTGTTTAGATCACTAA
>Ga0209835_1000407_pt1 | contig 28701 bp, 28 predicted proteins | sample LakKivwa52mmetaG_FD_184138 | JGI IMG/M metagenome (GOLD analysis project Ga0209835, IMG submission 184138) | Anoxic lake water microbial communities from Lake Kivu, Rwanda to study Microbial Dark Matter (Phase II) - Lake Kivu water 52m metaG... | ecosystem: Environmental > Aquatic > Freshwater >... | reverse complement strand
ATCTTGGGTTGCAGGGCGAGCAGCTTGGTCTTCAGCGCGAAAGCCAGGCGGAAGTCAGCAGGCACAATCGTGTTTCGGAAGGACAGGCCGATAGGCAGCTTGACCTCCAGAGAGCTGGTATTGAAATCGATCTTGAGAAGCTGAATCAAGGATGGGCTGCACAAGAAATTGACTTTATTGATTCACAGAATGCTGCCCTCAAGCTCGATCAGGACTTTGCGATTGCCTGGGCGGGGCACCAATCCCAAGACGCCTACTACAGAGCCAGCTACGATCTTGGCATGGCGGACCTTCGCCTTCGTGCGGCAACTGCCGAAACACCAGAAGAGAAGGCGCGCTACAAGCTGCTTGACCACATGACTCCAGCGCAATGGATGTGGGCTTTTGGTGATTCAGGTGGTGGTATCCATGTCTCTGGTGGCGGATACCCATCCGTGGATTGGACGCCTTTGGAGTTCGTGCGCAATGAAAGAGCTGGTGGATTCCTCAACCCAGGCCAGCAGCCAGCTGGCGGGAATCAGACGACGATCAATGGCATGACGGTCGATCGTGGCAGCTGGTCTGGGTCGTATGGCGGGCAGAGCCGGCCACGTCCACAAGGCGCCCCCCCACAGAGAGAAGTTGTGTTCGATGGGAGTGGTGCATGGAGACCCGAGGCACAACCAGCGCCTGGCGGGCAGAGCCAGCCACGTCCACAAGGCGGCCCTGCTGTAAGAGTCTCTCGTCGTGGTAACGACATAAGTGTTGCTGCCGGCCGCATGGCTGCGGCCAACGCCGCCTCTGCTGGCGTGCTTGCGGATCTACGCGATGGGAAAATTGTTCCCACCAGAGGCGCGATTACTTCTGCCATCCAGGGCCAGCTCGAAGGCGAGCACGCTTCTGGGATTGCGATGGACCTTGCCAACGAGGTCTACACGCAGTTTGCCACTGAAAAGGAAGCTGAGATCAGTGGCACACTTAACATGATCGTTGCGCAACTTAATGTGATTGAGAACGAGTTGAATGGCGCAGGCACAACCAAGGAGCTCGTTACTGGCGCTCAAAACAGCTTCGACGACTTCAAGACGAAGTACGGCCGCAACGTAGAAGAGCTGAAGAATCTGCAGAAGTTGTTTGCGACAAGACCGCAGACGTTCCAGCAGATTGGTACAATGATCCAGACGTACCATGCTCTTGATCGTCGATTCGGGACGTTGCGTGCGAAGATGGCTGGAGAAAGCGCTGGTGCCTCGAGGCACACGCTTGAAAACACCAAGCCACTTGAATGGGGCAAGTAGAGCAACGATTCAGTTCGTAGTAGGAGAAGAGCAATGCAGCAGCCACAAGACTCCTTTTCTCCTGAAGATCTGCAGATGCAGATGGCCCACCAGCAGCAGCTTGCCATGCGTGCCTCCATGACGCAGAGCAAGATGAACAGCTATTACATCGATCCGGATGGCTTCTACGAGAAGTACGGCCGCTCCGGAATCGCTGCTCTCCAGAACGAAGCGGATGCGCTTGGCCTGGTTTTCAAGCCGACAGGCATTGAAGGCGATGCCGCCCGCGTCTTCCTCAACAATCTGGTTCCGTTCGGCCTTCTTGGGACAGCTGCGTCGGCTTTTGGCTATGATGAGTTTGCCGAAGCGGACAAGTACCAGATCGGCAGTGCGGCGAAGATGGCCGGCATTGGAGGCATGGCGGCCGGCGCCCTTGTCCCAGGCATGGCCGGTGCCAAGGCTGTAGCCGCCCTACTCCGCGCCAGGCGCATCTCCAAGTTCTTGCAGAAGGGCGGATCTGCCGTGAAGGGCAAGGAGCTGACCAAGGTCATGGAAGGATGGCGCACCTCTGGTGGCGATCTGACCAAGGTGAACGATGACTTCATCCGCCACATCGATGACGTCATGGAGAACAAGGTTGCCGCAAGGGCGCGTGACGCGGAAGGGACGCTTGTCGAGCAGTCGAAGGGATGGTTCAGGCGCTTCACTTCCGGTGAGGCCAACGTCGTTCCAGGGAAGACCATTGCCAAGCTGAAGATGGAAGCCATGGAGGCTGCCGCCAAGGCACAGAAGGCCGGGAAGACTGGCGCTGCGGCCGCCAAGACACTGACGGATGCCGACAGGCTTCGTGTGATGGACAAGCTCGAGAACGCCTACAATGCCCTGGAGGTGGGCATGATGCCAACTGGCCAACGCATGCTCGGTGCCGGCGTTGGCGTGGGTCTCAGCGAGGCGGCCAGGGCCACCTCTGTTGGCATGGCAGACGAACCACTGAAGAGCCCGGTGGACCGTTTCTATGAAGCCGCCAGCGGAGGCGTGCATAGTGGAATGGTGGCCGGCGGGTCGACAGTTGGTTTGGGAGTAATGGCTCGTGCATCGCTTCCTGTCCGTGGGTTGATTGGTGGAAGCGCGATCGGCTATGGTGTTGCCAACGAATCGCCAGAGCTTGCCTTGATGGGCGCTGGCCTTCTCGTTCCTGGTGTGCGCTACAAGCCGAAGGCAACTGCAGTGAGTGTCGCAACGGGTCCAGGCACTCCAGCCAAGACCGGGATCAACTTCGCCGCGAACCTGGCGCACGCTCCAACGAACGTGGAGGTTGGACCAAGGCTTCAGTCGATCAGGGAATCCATAAGGCGGATGGTGCGTGCCGGCGAAACGGAGTCCGCGATTGACTCCAGGCTTCGCCGGATCTCTGGAAACATTCCGCAAGATGGCATACTCCCTGTCAGACCAAGAGGGGATGCGGCTGGTATCGATAGGAACTTCGTGACTGGGCGCCCCACTCCTGGAGATGTTGCCAGAGAAGGGATCCTCCTCCATCGCCTGAGCCCGATCTGGAATCCAAGTAGGTCTGGTCCTGGTGGACTAAAGTTCCCACAGCAGGGCGAGGTTGGCGTCCCGCCTGCTACAAGCGCCAATGCCCCAAGAACTCCAATCTTCAGAGAGCGGGCTGAGGGGGCTCGCCGGCTTTCCTATGCAAAGTGGCAGGCTGAGGTGTCGAGGGTCTTTAAGAAATTGGACAGTGGACTTCCGATCACAGATGAAGAGCGTGCAATCGTAGCCGAGTTTCTTCGCCGCGTCAAGAGGAAGTAGCCAACAGAGGTCATCATGCCGGTCTTCGCGCAGTCAGCATTCAACAGGGCGGCTGGGCGAGACCCAGAATCCGTCATCCGTCTCAATACCCTGCGCTCCCAAGGGCTGCTCGATTCAGACGGATACAACCTGGGCCTCAATGCCATCATGGGCAACCCAGAGGGTCCAGGTTTCGCCGACGACGTCATCACGAACTTCCTTCATGGCGTCAGGCAGAACCCGCAGATCCTGCAGAACTCGGCCAACATGGAAGTGGCCAGGCTCTACTTGCCCCATGCCAGCCAGCGGATCGACCTGGATGGAGCGGTGGCACAGGCTGCCCAGGGATACCTGGAAGACAGTCTTGCGGCCGCATCCCAGCGTCAGCTGATCAAGCAGGAGCAGATGGGCCAACAGAGCCGGTACGGGACGCAGCTCTCCGCACCGCCGGCTGGCGTGTTCGACGCCATCAAGGAAGCCCGTGATGTGGAGCGGGCCATCAACGTCTACAACGAGCGCCCTGAGATCTTCTCCTTGGAGAATGTCAGGGAGCTTTCCGCCATGTCCCAGCGCTACAACATCCCCTTCGATCCCTATCCGACTCCAGACCATGCTGTGCGACTGGGAGCCGCGACCGAGGGCGGATGGCAGACCATGTTCGACGGGGCCTCTGCCAACAGTGTGATCAGCCAGTTCATGACGGGCGCCATTTCCGGGCTCACGACGGTCACGCCCAAGAATGCCAAAGAGCCACAGGCCAAGGTCGAGGAGTTTGCACGCAGCCTTGGCCATCTCTTCGGTTTCATCGGCATGGGGACTGGCAAGTCGATCCCCCTGTCTGGGGCGCATGCCCTCGCCAGGGGCATCGGCCTGGATGGTGTCGTGCAAGGCCTGGTGCGTGGGGCGTCGCATGGCCGGCTGGTGAAGACAGCTGCGGCCATGGCGGGTGGCGCCTTTAATCTTGGCGTGGCAAGTGCCATCAGTGCCCGTGAGGGTGGGCCAGCAGCCATGCTCGAGTCTGCCCTTGGTGGCCTGGTGCCTGGTGGCTTCTTCCCGATTCTGCGCAATGTGCCTGGAGTCGGAGCCAAGAAGCAGATCATCACGGCGATGGTTGGTGCCACCTACGACAGCGCCGGCACGTTTGCCGAGGAAGGGTTCTCTCCACAGGCGGTCTATGACTTCCTTCTTGGGGCCTACTTCGGCTGGCAGGAAGGCGGGGTGAATGTCCACGGCATGCCAAAGGCCGAGGAGCTGAAGTACCTGAAGATGCTGGCGGATCGTGGTGAAGGCGCCAAGGTCATTGTCGACATGCTCAGGAACCAAGGATACGTTCCGCCCAATCTGTCCAGACTGGACCTCATGCAGACGCAGCCCAACCCGCAGCGGGGGATGCGTCAGGACTATGCCGGGCAGTTCAAGCTCTTCTTCACTGGAACAGACGCCACGTCTGAGACCGTGATGCGGGCATGGGCGAAGAGTGCCGGCTTCAAGGAAGATAACCTGGTTGCGCAGAGCGAACTCCTTCATGAGATGGATGCCATCGAGGGATTCCTCGAGACAACCCTGAAGGATGTCAGCAAGGAAAAGCGCAAGGAGTACGCCAAGCTCGTCCTGAAGAATCGGCTTGCCATCAACGAGCTGTCTGTCGAGAACAACGCTCCTGTTGAAGAAGCTCTAAGGAAAGCCGCAGCTGCTTCGTCCACCAGGCTCTACCAGTATTGGAGCAATCATCTTTCGCAGTCCGGGGCCGTCATTGTCAACCTCAATGGGCTCAAGGAAGGCGATTCGTTTGAAGTCTTCAGGAAGCTGGCGAATGAGGCAAAGACCCGCAGTGGTGTTACGGAAGTTGGGGACGAGAGGCTCGACTTCACCAAGATGATCCTCAACGACACCAGCTCCAGGCCACGGTTCTTCATCAGCAACGGCAAGACGCTCATCTTCGACACGGTGTCTGGCAAGTTCATCGAGGCAAAGGGTGATCCAACAGAGGCGACAGGGGACTATGCCCAGGGGCCTTCCAACGCCATGGTCTCTGTCGTTGCCATGGATCGTGTCGAGACAGGAACCGTCAACGACGCCATCTCCAGGGTGTTCGAGTCCTTCGCCTCTGCTGGCACGCAGAACAGGCGTCTGATCGCAAGGGGCCTCGAGCCTGAGCCTGGCAACTCCACCTTCGACAGCGAATTCAACTCGGCCATGCTGCGTGTGGCGAACAACGCTGCGACGGGTATGGCCTTTGAGTTCCCAGGGCATCGTGCCAGGATCTCGCACAATGAGGACGCCGTCCTTGTGACCATGCAGCGTGCTTCCGGTGATGGCCCGATGGAGGCGAAGGCGCTTCGTGACGTGGCGGACTCACTCAACGAGTCCTTTGCGAAGAAGGTTGGCGCCGGCTTGGCGATTTCGGTGGACCCAGCGCAAGGGGCGATCCGGATCACGCGCAAGTATGACGTCCCAATGGAGCAGGTTGTCAATTCGGCTACTGTCTTCGAGCACCTGGTCACCGGGTATCATGGCGAGAAGGGATTCAAGGGCATTCTTCCAGGCGTGAAGTACGGCCATGGCGTCATGGTGGATCCTTCCTTCATGATGCGTGGCGGGATTGCGCCAAAAGAGGCGCTGCGGAAGTCCATGGCCGATGTCGGGAACGTGACGCCAACGGCCTTCGTCATCCGCGTCAAGCCCATGACGATCTCTGGCGATGGCCCTGGTGCGATCTACATCGACGTGACAGACAACCATGTGCAGATTCGGATCCCGAAGACGGAGACGGGCGACCCTGTCAACAGGTACAAGGCAGAGCCAGAGGCGTGGACGCTGGCGCAAGATCTGGCCAATCGTGTGGCGGAAGGTCTCTTGGGCGGGAGTGTCTCCATGTCGACTGGGGAGGACATCCCCTACTACATGGTCGACTCGCCAAGGCGCACAAGCGAGTACGCCAGGCAGACGGACGTCTCCCAGTTCTTCGGCTACTTGAACAAGAAGGTGACGACCAAGGATCTCTTCGACATCTATGAGCTTGTGGCCCCTCGCTTTGGCGGGATGAATGTCGAGTTCGGCATGCGTGTCGCCCCAAAGCCAGGCGCAGATCATGGTCAGATCCGTTGGGCTCGTCCAATGGATTCGGTGGAGACGTGGGAGACAACGCTCAACACCAGGGAGGTGCTTGATTACGAGGGCTACCGTGGGGCTGAGTCGACCATTGGCGGCCTTGCTGTTCGTGTCGCTGAGACGTTCTACGGCAAGGGGTTCAACACTGCCGAGGTCTGGAAGGATGCCCACAAGGCTGAGACATCTGCAGAGTGGATGGCCATGCTTGGGCAGCGGATTGGGAAGACCCTCAGCGGAGACGAGATCCACGCGAAGATCTACTACGGCTCGAAGCAGTGGGCCATCCGCAAGGCGCTCCATGCCAAGAGGCTTGCCGCTACGCCTGACGTGGCAAAGGCAATCATTGCCGAAGAGGCCATGAACGCCAGGATCAATGTCGAGAACATCTATACCCTCATGAACCGCTCGCTCCCAAGCGGCGTGCCCACTGATCGAGGGAAGGCCACGCGCATCTCCGTGGTCTTCAACGAGCAGAAAGGGTTTGGTGATCCAGGGCTGCGTGAGGACGACCCGCACATCTTCATGCAGCATGGCGAGTCGCTCATCAGCTACTTCGAGACGCCGGAAGTCTCCCGTGCTGCCAACAGAGGCAAGGCGCCGGTGTCCATGGCAATCGACATGTCGGCTCAGATGTTCCGCTTGACGGAAGCCCGCATGCACTTCGGAACGGCTGCCATGTACGAGGGGAGCGTCGGGTATTCCAGTGATGGGCGCGTGACGACCAACGTCACGTTCAACAAGGAACTCAATGTCGGAACGCTGACAAGGAGCGGGAACGAGCATCGTCGCATCATCAGGCTTGGCAACATGATGCAGAGCCTGCTGTACCAGGGTGGGTCGAACAGAGGGTTTGTCCCAATCGCCCTCATGTCCTCTCCTGGCAAGTCGGAATTTGGCGTCGTCGGGTGGGAGAAGATCGAGAACGCCGATGCCGAGATGATCGCCCACTTCAGGAAAATGGGCGTCGATCAATGGCCAGGTTCTTCGCCAAAGGGGTTCAACTACGACTTGGCGATTCGTGCTTACGAGAAGATGGTCGAGTCACTGACAGAGGGCGTGAAGATCACGGATCCAGTCGTGCTGGAGAGCCTTGGGTCTGCCGAGAAGTCCTTCGAGATCCTCAAGCCGATCGCCGATATGGATGTGGCCAAGAGCATCGCCTTCGCAAGAATGAAGGCGATCACGCTGGTGGACCCAGGCATCATCTCGAACCCGCACGTCAGTGGGCTCCTCTCTGGCGTGGATTTCAACAAGCGAATGGGGGCCTTCTCCGGGAAGAAGGAATTCCTCAACGTGCCTTCGCTTGTCGAGGAGATGCTTCGCGTCAGAAATCCAAACATGAGCAGGGAAGACCTGGTCATTCATCGTGACCATCTCCTGCAGACGGACGAATTCAAGGATGGCTTGCTTGTCGACGTCATGTCTGACATCCGCATCCTGAAAGAGATGAAGGAAGCCGGCGACATCGCTGGGTCGACGGACTCGACAACGGACGGTGAGGCCTTCATCACAAGGGAAATGGCAGAGGCCATCTATCGGAAGATGAACCCGCGTGAGCTGGGCAAGGAGGCCGGTAGGGGCTACACGATCAAAGCTGTCGTGAACCTCTATGGGGACATACCGCACAAGCCGAGCATGTTCGTCTTCGGCAAGCTCTCGCTCCAGGTGATGACGCCACAGATGGAGGCGATCTACCGCGCCTCTACTGGCAAGAAGAACATCCCGCACATCATCCTGACCGAGACCACGATCAAGAGCATGAAGCTCCATGGGAAGGACAACGCTGGAAGGGTGAGCGACCGCTATGCCAATGGCATGGTGAAGGGGATCGAGAGCCACTACAAGAATTTCAACGGAGACAAGTTCCTGCGTGCAGTGACAGGTGAAGGAATCCAGTTCGTCTTCACCGAGCATGACAATGCCCCAAAGGTGCCGAAGCAGGTGGCCAACTTCATCGACGCGAACATGACGTCCTTCCACAACTCGAGGACGGGCGCCGAGGTCGACGCCAGGGAAGGAACGGAGTTCGGCGGGCTGATGCGTTCGGCAGCCAGGGAGCTTGCGCACAACCAGGACAAGGCTATCGCCCGTGCGATGGAAGAGCTGGCAGATCCAGAGACATTCATGAACGAATTGAAGCGCCGTTCCCTCGAGGATCCGACGCTGTCGAGCTTCATGGATTGGGCCGTGATCGCCGGCATTGACCCGCGTGCTCCCTACTTCCATGCGACACTCGCCAAGGCGCTGACCAGCAGCCTGGCTGACTCCGCCTATTCGCTACGCCTTGGGAAGGAAGATGGCGTCATCGGGATTCTCAGTTCCGAGATCCTTGGCGTGAACGAGATGGAGAACGGCGCCCTCGCCTTCAAGGGCGAGAAGATCTACAACGAGAAGGGTGAAGAAATCCAGGTTGCCGGGCTCCAACAGAGGCGGCGGATGACCAGCACGATGGACGGCAAGGAGTTCGAGTTCGATGTCAACGTGATCGATGAGGGCTCGGTCATCCTTGGTGCCGATGCTGCGAACCGCTTCAAGGTTGGCGACAAGGTGGTCCTCATCCGGACGCCCATCAACCGTGGCAACGGAATCGTGGCCCTCACGGTGGCCGGCTTTCGTGGGAAGGATGTCGGGAACGGCGTGATCGTCAGCCGCAAGCACGCATTCGGATCGTTCGAGGGCGACCTTGACATCGACAAGGTGTTCGTCTTGAAGACGACGAAGAACGTCAGTTTCGATGCGCTTCATGCGCTTGCTTCCCATCCCGAATGGGGCGGCTACACAAACCAGCTGGATGAATCCAGGAGCCGGGTGCTCACCGCCATTCGTAAAGAGGGCGAGGGAGCCACAGTCAAGTACCTGGAGAAGGGTGACGACTGGACGATTGATGGAACGGCCTTTGACTTTGCCTCCATGTTCAAGTCCACCATCTACAGTGGGAGCAGTTCCAATGTGATTGGCCAGGTGGCCAATGTGATGGGACTTCGTGAAGCATTGCTCAACGCCAGCCGTTTGGTCATGCTTGAGAGCGATTTGGCCGGGAAGAAACTGCGTTTCCGCATGAAGGAAGAGTCCGAGTTCACGGATGTCGACGACGGCTATGGCCGGCTCCGCGTGAAGGAGTACATGGGCAACCTCTTGCAGATCGCCCTGGACGACGTCAAGCTCGGTGGTGTGGTGGGCAGGCGAACCTACACTTACAAGGGCCAGAAGATCGAGAACCCATACTTCTTCGATCGAATGGCAATCCTTGGTCGCCTGGTGCAGGCACAGCAATTCATCGATGGCAAGTGGGTCGACGTTGATGGGTTCAGCGTCGTTGGCGCGGAACTCATGGACCGTGCCAGCAGGAACCTGGAACGCAAGTACAGCGAGTATCTGACTGGCAAGGATCCCGAGACAGGAAGAACGCTCGAGGCAGGCGAAGTCTTTGCTGCCATCCATCAGCTGGATCTCTTGAAGACGAACGCCGGCGCCAGGGACGAGTTCTTCAAGGCGGCATTCCAGAGCCTGCCAAACGCCATGGAGCGCCGTGTCGCGCTGGATGTCAACCGGCTTCGTCTTGCGTCAGGGATGAACCGATTCGCCCTGCCAATGGAGCAGCCTTCGACTTTCCTCGAGGACATCGTCGGCGACTACATCGGCGGCGGAAAGATCGGATCCTACAATGAATTGATGGCGTCCATCAAGACGTTCAAGACGGTGTGGAACAGCTCTGATGGCGAACTCGACGGTGGTCTTGCGCTCAAGCGGGCGCAGGAGGATGCCGGCCGCATCGCCAAGGGAATCGAGAGGGTCTCTCAAGACATCGAGGATCTGGTCAGAAGCGAGGCCGCCAAGCTCGAGGCGAGGCTCCCAGCCGGAGCCGTTGATGCGGCGAGTAAGGTCATCGCCCAGATGAACGGCACCGGGTTGTTCTTCCACCTTGCCGGGTCGAAGCGCAAAGTGGTGTTTGGCGAGACGAATGCCCCAGACAAGGAGATCAGTGTTTCCGATGCCATGAGGAAGGCAAGGGGGAGCGGTGCCACCAGAGGTGAGTTCCGCTTTGCCGATGGCGAGTACATGCTTGATGCGACACGCCAAGGCAAGCTCCTCTCGGCTGATGCTGAACGGGGTTGGGCTGAAGAGAGTCACGCGATCTACAGGACGCTTGAGTATGTGCGTCTTGGCGGGCTGAAGATGGAGCGCTTCAAGCAAGTGTCTCCTTTGTCTGGAGAGCTGAGTAACCTTGGGTGGATCCATGATGCGATCGTTGGGCATGTCGAGAAGAGGCTGACCAACGAGCTGATGGGTGACATCGGTGATGTCATCAAGATCTCTTCCGGTGAGATCCCCATGGAAGGATCTCGTGTGATGGATAAGGCAAGGTCTGCGATCCTGTTGGCTGACACTGTTCTTGGCCGGGACTCTGATGGCAACCCAATCCTTGATGCGGCCTACATGCCGCCCGGCATGAAGGAGTTCGTCAAGCGTCTTTCGGAGTATGCGCAGGGCGATCTTGTCGTGAGGCGCATGCTGGCTGCAGGCAGCGACAAGATCAAAGTGGAAGGCTCCATTGCCGAAGACCCGCTTGGAAGGCTTCTCGTCGGCAGCAAGGAAGTCATCGCCAAGGCCATGCCGCGTGTTGAAGAGACGACGAGGGCGGCCAAGAAGGCTGCAGATGCCGCCAGGCTGGAGCAGCTTGACTATCTGAAGGCGAAGTTCCCTCAGCTCAATCAGCTCATCCGTTCGTCCGACAAGGTGGCCAAGGATCTGATTGCCTACACCATGCGCCTGACGTCAAGCGACGCCTTCTATGCCAGGGGCACGACGGTGTCGAACGAACTCAGGCAGAAGCTGGCCATCGAGATGGCCAAGGACGATGGCGACTTCTCCTTCCTTGGGAACCAGACAAGGCAGAGTGTCAGGCAGAAGCTGATGGAGATCCCGGACTACGAGATCGCCCAGCTGTCTACTCAGGGGCTGGTCAAGAGGATGATTGAGAACGTCATCCAATCGTTCTCGGAGACGTCGATGGCAGGGCGGGCGCCGGCCGGCTCTGTTGGCATGTCGAAGGAAGACGCAAAGTCCGTGTTCAACGAGCTGCTGCAGATGCACGCCTTCTCGAGTGTGAGGGTCGACACCTTCCCTGAATCTGGCTTCGTGGTGTCCAGGCATGTGGCCGATCTTGTTCCGCTCATTGTGCCGAAGGATGTGAAGTCTGCGGATGCGAACACCTTCATGTCCAAGTTCGGAGTCAAGATGACGGCGGCCTTGGGAGAGGCTGCCACCAGAGAGGAGGCGTTCCGCCAGAAGGTGCCTGAGACTCCGCGTGTTGATGACATGGACCTTTCCAAGATCCCGAAGTTTGAAGCGGACATCGATCCTGAGAACATGACGATGACCATTGCGGATGGCACCGTCATCGACTTCAAGGCAGACTCGAGACTGTCCAAGCCTGAGGCCGTGAAGATGGTGCGGACTTTCCTCGATGTCTTGCAGAAGCGGCCGGACGTGAGGGAGTACTTCCCCTACATCGTGCAGTGGTACAGCACCTACTCGAGGGACTGGAGTGGCGATCGTCGCACCGCCAAGCTGACGGATTCGCGTGACCTCATCCGCATGATGAAGGGGCACGGTGGGATGCCTTCCCTGGAGCGGCTCATCACGTCACCTGATCCACGGACGAAGTACTTCTTCAACTCCCTGTCCAAGGGCATGGCTCTCCCGGATCGGGTGGCCAAGACCCTGGAGGGGTTCTATACGCTGCGTCCGACCTACGACAGCAAGAAGGAATTCACTGGCGTTGAAGTGGTTGTGCCATTCACGTCGATGATGGACGTGGCGAACCGAACGGAGCAGTGGCGCAACAGCTATTCGGACACGAAGAACAAGGCCATCGAGGAGATCACTGGCGACATCGTCATGCTGCCCTACGCAGAACAGAATCGGATCCAGCGGATTGCAGCCGGCATCATGGAGGGCGGCGACAAGCTATCTGTGGATTACCCGGAGGTGGAAGCGGATCGTGCGTGGATCCAGCAGAACCCGGAGGGCTTCCGCAGGGCGCAGGACATGGCCATGGGATTCCGCAAGATGCTTACGGAGTCATGGTCTGGTGACCTGCTTGACCACATGGAGCGCAAGACCTTCATCATGCCGGATGGGACCAGGTTTGGCGGTGGAATCCTTGGGGCGCTCTCCAAGATGGAGGCCCTCTTCGGCGTGACGTTTGACCAGGCGATCAAGAGGACGCCAAGGCATGAAGACAACTACTACCCGCATGTGAACTTCGACAGGAAGACGGAGAAGGAAGAACTTTGGAGGGCCGTCAACAACCATTTCGGCAGCCTGGATGAAGGGGCCAGGACGAAGATCTTCGAGGATCTTTTGGAGAAGCGCGATCTGGCTGGCGTCGAGCACTACTACCACACGATCCAGACCCCAGGCGCTGTGAATCCAAACCAGCGAATGGCTTCGCTTCTGCGTCGATCCGACCTGAAGATCAAAGGCTACGACATGATGGCCCCCCGCGCCATCGGAACCTACTACGAGCAGCTGGGGAGGAAGATCTCCAATGACGAGCTGTCTCTGGTGGCATCCTATGTGATGCTGTCCATCAAGACGGGCAAGGGGGATCTCGGGGCGAAGCTCAAGCCACTCTTCGACGAGGCCCAGAAGAACGTCGGCGATGGGATCGATGTGCGCGACGAGTGGGTCAAGTTCATGGACAAATGGACACGGAACGCCATCGGTTACCCGTCCGTGTCCAACGAGGGCTTCTTCGGCGTCGACCTCAACGATGCGACGTGGGCTCCTCGCCTGGCGTCGTTCATGAAGCTCATCGGTCAAAAGTCAAAGTCGCCGACCAACGACTTGCGCTGGCTTGCCAAGGTTGAGGGCCAGTACTGGTTGCTCTCGCTCCTCACGTTCCCAAAGGCTATCATCAACAACTACTTCGGAGCTAACCTCAACACGATCAAGGACATGAACTACGACAGATGGAAGACGGCCGGCGCTGTCGTGAAGATGGTGCGTCAGCAGATCGCCAGGTCGAACCTGGAAGAGGCTGTCGACATTGTGCTGTCCAAGGGCGCTGTTGTTGCTGACCCTCTTGATCCGAAGTTGCGGACAGACATGATCCAGCAGCTGCGTGGCATTCTGACCAGCCCAGGCGTGCTGGCGAATTTCACCAGGTACGAAGCGGAGCTGTCCAGTCAGTACTCCAAGGGACAGATCCGTGGCGCCTATGATGCCATCAGAGGCGGGATGCCTATTGCCGAAGCGCTCAAGAAGCATGGCATTGCCAAGGCGATGTGGGATCGTGCGGTTGAGGTCGGCGGTGGAGCGGTATCGAAAGTGGAGTTCGCCGTCCGATCGAGAGCCTTCGTCACCAACTTCCTCTATGCCCGTGAAGTGATGAAGCTCCCTCCGCGTGAGTCGATGGACTTCGCGCTCAAGGGCGTGAAGAACACCCAGTTCTTCTACAATGCGGCCAACAGCCCGGAGTTCCGCAACAGTGCGATGGGAAAGATTGTGACACGCTTCCAGTCTTGGGGCTGGAACCAGGTGCGCTTCGAGTCGGACATCGTGAGGGAAGCCCAGGAGATGGGTTGGGATCCGACGACGGAAGAATATCAGCGGTACTCCAGGGCCATGGCGATCAATGGGACTCTGTTGGCCCTGGCCGCCTTCCTCCCATTCAGCCTGTTTGCCAACGCTGTCCCACCGCCCTACCAGTACGGCCTTGAGCTGGCGCAGTGGGCGTGGGACGACGACGAGAAGAAGAAGCCGTTCGCAGGGACTTTTGGTATCAGCATGCTGACAGGTCCGACGATCTACAACACGCTCGTCGGGCCGGCAAGCACGCTGATCACCGATGGATTCGCTTGGAATCCCTACTCGCTTCTTCCCTTCGGAAGATCGGTTGGTGCTACGGTCAAGACCTACAAGAACCCGCAGTATGGTCTCGACATGTGGTTCGGCACTCCATTCATGGGCGTCCGAGACTTGATGAAGGACGATCCTGAAGAAGAAAAAAAGCCCAGGACCATTGGTGGTCTCTGGGCTGAACGCAAGGAAGACGACATCTCTGCCGACAAGGAAGAGGAAGAGTGATCAGTCCCATCCCATCTCGCGTCTGAATTCGCGTGATGCTCTTGCTGCGATGAAGGCTTCACGAACTTCCTTGTCGTCGTCGAGCGTACTTGTCGCTGCATCTTCATCGGACAGAAGCGGCCTGAGCTTTGTGAAGAGCCGGGCCGCTCTGTCTACCTCAATGTGGTAGCCCATGGATCCAGGTGTTGGATCCTTTTCCCGAAGGAAGAAGTCCTTGATGGTTTCCCAGCTGTTCATGGAATCTCCTTCCTTGCAGGTTGGGATCGGCTTGTTCATGATGCTCTCCCTCTCAGCAGGCGTTCATCGGCCAGTTGCTTCATCACGTTCAGGTGGTTCACATGGTCGGGATGCCCCAGCTTCTCCACCTTCAGGGCCAGGATGATCGGCGTCCACTTGGCTTCATCCTCGAGCACGCAACGGCGTGCCAGGGCAAGGTCCGCTTCGATCTCGGCAAATGGTCTCGGCATGATCGGCTCCTTCTTTCATGGCTGATCCTCCTGGCTCTTTTGGTCTTTTGACTCCTTCCAATCAAAGTGCTTGATCTCTTTCTCGCAGTCGCAGCAAACACCGTTATCATAGGTGGCTGCAAGATTCCATCTTTGAAGACTCGTAACCCATGAGGCTATCGCATCACAGGATACATTGTTGCTTCCGCAGTAGGGGCAATGAGGGTTCTCGGTCTCATCCTGCCGGGCATGATTGGTGTCGCCACATCGGATCGTTGCCTCCAGCTCGGCCACGCGGGCATGGAGGGCGTCAACCGTGTCCATCGTCCTTGCGACGCATTGCACCGCTTCAGAAAGGCGGCACTCAGCCGCACGTAGCGCAGCGGTTGCCGCCAATCCGTTCCTGTCCTTTGGTTCCATAGCTTTCTTCTTCAATATGAGAGGGGGCCGGCTGCCCAGCCCCCTCTGTTGGCCATCAGACCTGGATGATCGGGAACGGAAGGTCGGCCACCAGGCGATTGTAGACAACCTCCATCGCCTGCTCCTTGTAGAAGTCCAGCTTCGGGCAGGTGAACCGGAACATGGGCACCTGGCCTTCCTGGCGTGGCACGGTGACCATGAGCTTCAGCTCCACCGGCCAGACCTCCATGCCTTCCATCACCGGGACGTTGAGCTTCCAGATCTCAGGCAAGGCGGCGAAGGACTCACCACCATCCTTGCTGGTGAATCCGATCTCCACATTGCCATGGGAGCGGGCGGCCGTGAACTTGATGGCGCTGGTCAGCTCCATGTTCTTGACCGCCAGGGCCAGAGCCATGCGCTGTTCGTCACCAAGTGCCAGGTCATTGCCCCAGGTCTCGATCTGCTCAAGCAGGGACTCCTGCGTGAAACCGCCGACCCACCGCTGGATCTCCTTGCTCAGGGAGAGCTTCATGACAACAGTGGCTTCGGCCCCATTGTCGGTGTCGGGCCAGAAGGAGACGTGCATCTCCTTCTTGTCGATCTCGATGTAGGGCGATTCCTGGCTGTAGATGCAGGCGGCCTGGCGCATCGTCACGCGGGACTTGGTCATCAGATCGACGGCCACCTTGAAATCACGATAGCCCTTGACATTGAGCTTGTTCTGCCGGAAGAAGACAGAGGTGTGCGTCTGGTAACCAGGCGGAATCAGCATGATGCGCCGGCCATCGTGCGTGATCAGCGTGTTGGGATTGCCAAGCCGCCCGGCCAGGTCGTCCATGGTCAGGATGGTCTTGATCTCGTTGGTCTCGGGCTTGTCACTCATCATCGGTCTCCTCGTCTTGGGGTTCATCCGGGTCGACCACCTCGGCCGGCTCCGGGTTGGGTACAGGCTCAGTCCAATCCAGGTTCAGCTGCGGATGCTTGGCATCCGGGCTGATCGTGTCCACCATGAAACGTGGGCCATACTCCACAGCCCTGGACTTGACGGATCGTGGCGGAAGGGTGACAACCAGGTCCGTTTGGACCTTGAAGAACGGGCTGTCTTCGTCAGGAATCATGACGATCCCGATGGTCATCTTCACCTTGCCACGTCGTCCTGTGTTCCAGGCACCACGGACTTCAGCCATTGCTTCCTGGAAGGTGCTCTCCAGTTTGCCAGCGGCAATGTTGGAGAGTCTCAGTTCCTCAAGAGCCATCGGGATCCTCGCTCATCTTGACCAGCATGTCCACTTGCTGGTCTGCTTCGTGTGTGTCGCATATTCTGCCAGCAGATGCGTGGACAGCTTGCACCTCTGGTGGCGTCATGTACCAGAGAGTTTTGATGTAGTGGTCTGGTGGCTTTCCACCAGGGACAGAGAGCCACCAGCTCCTTGCCCACAGGAGTGACCACAGTGCCTTGATTTTACCCATGACGTCTCCGGTAAAGTTCGGGCCAGTCAACATCGAAGTAGATTGTGTTCTTGCGTGTCCGTTTGGTGGTGAATGTCATCTCTCCAGTTGCATCCCATAGGCGAGTGAAGACTGCTTCCGGCAGGTTGGGAATGAAGGCGTTGACTCTGGCAAGGATTCCGTCAATCGTGTCGAAGATGATGTAGTGCTCATGGCCAGGCACATGCCTGATTGCTTTCGTCTTGGATGTTGTGGCTTTCCCCTTCGGGTCAAAGAGGTAGATCTCCCGTTTCACCCTGCTTTCCATGGGCGCCTCCAATTCGCCTGATGAGTACGTCTGCCAGGCAGGCGGCGTCCCATCGCCCATCCTTCTCTCCACCTCTCGGGCCGAACCATGGGCCGGCCGGCCATTGGGTTGTTACATGGTTGTAGGCCATGGTCTTGGGTGTTCCACCCTTGACCTTGCCGAACAGCTCGTTGTGCCAGGCGCTGGGTCTCACATGGGTGTAGGTCAGGCCAGGGCAGAACTCCTGCAGTCCACAGATGATGCCTTCCCACAAGACGAAGCCGCTCCACTGGGCAGCGATGACAGTCGGCTTGTCGAACTTCATCAGCCAGTCGACATGGCCACACTTGCCGCATTTGTGGGGCGCCTTGGCCAGTGGCTTGATCACTGGCTCCTCGATGAGGATGTGAACCTTGCCTTCCATCCATGGGTGATCTGTGCCAGCAGAGATGGTCAGCATGCGCTTGAGCAAGTGCCTCATCCCTGGCCGATCATACTGCACGGTGCCCTTGTCTCCACCGATGGTGGGCGTGTCTTCGCACAGGGTGATGCTTCGATCCTGGAGCAAGGCGCACACGGCTCCGAGCTTTCCGGAATCGATGCCTGCGTAGAGTGGCTCGATCATGGGATTTCCTCCGGTGGGATTTCTCCTCCGATGTTGCGTGGTGGTTGCTGATGCAGGTACTCAGGCTGTGGCGCCGGCGCAGACTGCCCAGCCTCGTCGGCGATCAGCCTTGACGTCCTGTCCCTCAAGTCGATGATGCGTCTCTGCATGTGGTCAGGAAACTGGCCCAAGTTCTCAGTGATCAAGAGCCAGTCCTTCATCACGCAGAGCGCCATGCTCCACTGTGCCATCAGTACATCCGGACGTAGTCACCTTGGGTGCAAGTAACCCAAGGCACCAGCTGATCCCATTCATCCTGCATGGCGTGCAGGTCTTCATGGGTGTAGTTCTCTTGGAGCTTGGGATCCGTCAGGATTCGACGGATCTCCTTCATCCGCGTCTTGACGGCAGCCCAGTCGATGTAGGGCTCGGGCGTGACCATGTATTGCTGGACTATCCGTTCGGCTGCTGCGGCAACCGGACCTTCTTCTTCCTGCAGTTCCAGCATGTGGCCAACCGACAGAGGCGGATTGGCTTCATCGTCGCCAGGCCCACGGTAGGACGGCGGCGCCTTGACAACCTGGAACTTGCGGGTGTCGGACAGAAGCGGCCTGCCGCTGGTCTCGATGACTGTCCGGATCGGATTCTCCATGAGCCACTTGATGGTCGCCTCGACGGCCCTGGCTCTGTTGGCCGTCTTTTGGGCGACCGCCTTCCACTCGTCGGCTTCGGCCTCGATCACCTTCTGTTCTCCCTTGAGGAAGGTGATGTAGCGGCCCAGGCCCTCTCCCTTCTTCAGCAGGCCATCGACGATCTCTTCGGCCTGCGTGTGGAAGGAGAGAACGCTTGCTTCGTCGCTCGGGTCGACGAAGACCATTTCGCTGCGTAGCTGGTTGAGCTGGCCGGCCAGCTCGCTGATGGCTTGAACGGATCCCATGTGTCACTCCTTGGTTGGTGTCAGCTTTGGGCTGATTGGTGTGAAGTTGTAGGTGTCCATGTCGAACTCGAGCAGATAGTTCTGCCCTCTTGGACCATCGGTGTTCTTGAGGACGGTTACCTGACGAAGGCGTGGGTTGTCACGCACGTCGGTGATGGAGAGAACGATGTGGCTGTCGTTCTCGATGGACCCAGATTCCTTTCCTGAGTAGAGGTCGACGACGCCAGACCTGGCGTCTTGCCGGCCGATGTGTGACAGCATGAAGATGATGTACTCGCTCTGCACCACCATCTGTCGCAAGCCTCTGGTCACTTCGATGATGCGCCTGCGTTCGTCGGAAGAGAAGGTTTGCATCAGTCCGATGTGGTCGATGATGGCGAGGCGGTGGCCCATGCTGGCCATCAGGTCGTTCAGCTCGGCGATGTTCGGTGCTTCGCTGGTCAGGTGGATGTGCGACAGGGCCTCTTGGACCTGGTCACGATACTTCTGGTAGAGTTCGTCCAGGATGGTGTCGGTTGCGCCGAGCACCTGCTGGCAGAATCGCTTCAGCATCATGGCTGGTGCCATCTCGAGGCTCAGGTAGGCCATGCCCATCCTGATCTTGATGGCCATCCACTGCATGAAGGATGTCTTGCCAACAGAGGTGGGCCCCATCAGTGTGATGAGTGTGCCTGGGAAGACCTTGAGTTTCGGCTGGGTTCCGTTCGGATCGAGGATGGAAGACAGGTCGATGTAGTTGCCGGATCTCTCCATGGCAAGCCGGCGTTCCAGTTTGGTGAAGCCCTCGTCGACAGTCAGCATGCCGTGGTTCAGGTTCTTCTTCTTGAAGAACATGCACTCAGGGTCGCAATGGGCTTGCATCACACCGGAGTACTTGTTGTCTCCAGTGCAGCTTGGACGGTAGCCGCCACGGTACCAGTACCTCACTTGCTCTTCGATGTATTTCGGGCTGTACTTCTTCTCGTTGTCGGCCAGTGTTCCGTCTCCCCTTCGGACCCAGGTCTGCAGTGCGCTGATGGTTGCACGCATGGGTATCCCCTGCCTGGCCCAGCCGCATGAGATTGCGCCGACCATGTAGTGACGGGTGCCATCCTGCGGCCCAGCTTCGAACATGTTGTGCAGGCAGGTGAGCTTTCGTCTGTTGGATGTCATCGGGTCTTCGGCGTCTGCGGGCTTTTGGGTGAGGTTCTCGAGGTTGGATTGAGCAAAGACTTCAGCTTCTGCGAAGGTTGCGAGATCCTTCATGTCGTGCATGTCGCCGCTTTCGGCGAACCGTGAGTAATCGAAGTCAAGTCGTGGTCCCTTTGCCAATCGGTAGATGGCATCGATGTCCCACTTGGAGACTTCTTCAAAGGTGAGTGGAATCTTGAAGAGTTCTGCGGACAGGTTCCATGTGTTCGGCCAGCGGAAGATGGCAGTGCGATTGTAGATCTGGTCGTAGCCTTCAAATCCCATGAGCATCTCGTCGACCATGTGCCTGACGACACGATGCAATTCAGGGCTTGCCGACATGCCGAACAGATCCCGATGGATCAAGGCATGGAGTCCACGCCCACTGAAGAAGTACTGCACGCACTCTGGTGGGATGCCGGCAGAGTCGTGGAGTCTTGTGAGCAAGGCTTGGACGCGCTCACGGGACTTTCGGCTATCATGGTTCACGCCATCTACATCGATAGGGATGTGGCTTGGCACGATGATGCCATCGTACTGGCCGATCTTCCCGTTGTTCATCTTGAGATGGAGCTTCAGTTCAGGCGCTGGATAGAGGAAGATGCTACGATAGAGTTCTTGTGTCCTGTCTTGCTTCTGTTGCTGGCGTTTGGCCAGCTCTTGGAATTGCGCCACCGTGACGAAGTTGTTGCGCTTCCCTTTCCCGGTGGCGAACTCGACCATGTTGGACATAGACCCTCCAGGTGGGATGGCTTGGAGCCGTGCCCAAGGCGTGGGGGGATCGCCTCGGGACACGGCTCCTTGCGTGAATCAGAACGGGAGATCTTCTTCGTCGATGACGGGCTTCGATGCAGGCGCGTCATCCAGCATGGAGTTGGCCTTGGCGCCTGGGCGCTCCGTCTTTCCGGACGACGGGCCTGTCTCGTTTGGATCGAAGAGCTTGACATAGCCGCCCTTCACGTCCTTGTTGAATTGGGCGATCATGCGTGTCTTCATGGCATCCGTCAGGCTGGCAGGCCAGACCTTCTTCCAGCAGTCCATGTAACCGGACTCGCCCATGAAGAGGTAGACTGAGATGGTCTTGCCGATCAGATCCTGTTCCTTGAAGGATCCATTGGCCTGCACCTGGACGCCGGCAGCGGACAGCAGCTGGCTCAGGATGAAGGCCGTGCCCTTCTTGTCACCTTTCGGATAGGTGATGGCCCACGATCGTTCGATCGGGAAGGGGACGTCCTTGTTCTTGGCGAAGGTCAGGCGGAGCGACAGGTCGCACCAGTCCAGGCCTTCGTCCTTGGTGTTGTCACGGACCTTGTCGATGGTCAGTTGGTAGACTCCATTGGGGATGGAGACGGCATCGAAGTTCTGCTCTTCGTAGCCTTGTAGTTGTGGCATGGATTACTCCTTGTTGATGAGCTTCTGGCTTGCTTCGTAGCCCTGGTTGATGGTACGCAGGCACCAGGTCTTGCCTTGTCCAGAGTCGCCGATGATGAGCACCTTGGGCTGGATGCCCTGCTCCAGGTAGAGGCGGATGACCTTGCCCAGGTCCTGCTCCATGATGGCAGGCAGCAGATTGAGGCGGTCCTTGGCGAGCGGCCGGAAGTCATCCGGCTTGGTCTGCCAGAGGAACTCCGACTCGGGCTTGGCTCCCAGCTTCTTCTCGTCGAGCTTCAGCACGACATGGCAGTAGAGCACGACGTCGAAGTGGCGTGCCATCTCGTACTTGTTGGCGCCCTTGACGCCAGGCACTTCGATCATGCGGCCGGTGGCCTCGTCCTTTTCGTAGTCACGGTGTGCCGTAACGACGATGGACATGGGCAGCTTGGCCATCATCTTGAAGAAGCGGCCCAGCCGGTCACCGTAGATCATCCACTCCTGCTTGTCCATCACCTTGTAACCACGCTTGTTGGGATCGCAAGCGTTGGTGATGATGTTGCGCTCGTTTTGCGACATCATGGTTCCGGAGTCCAGGCAGAGCACTTGCATGCCTGACTCTTCGGCGATTGGAGTGAGCGCCCATACCTCCTCTGTTGGCGCATTGGTATCGGCCCCGATCAGTGGATGCGTGTAGGCCACGGCCTTTTTGGTAAAGAGCTTGGCCATCACGCCAGTGACATGGTCGATACCACCACTGATGGGATAGGGGGGATAGCCCATCAGCCTGGCGATGTAGTCGTTGCTGCCGATCGATGCCAGGCTTCGGTCGACGTCCAGGATCAGCGTCTTCAGCGGGTCCACGGTGTCTCCTACTTCTTCTTGGTTTCCAGCAGCTCCTTCTGTGGGGTCTTCTTGCTGTCAGGCGAGATGACCTGGCTCTTGCCGATCCAGAACACCTTGCCGTTGGAATTGATGAGCGCACTGCGTTCGGGCATGAGGTCGACGCCAATGCTGGTCTTGGCCAGCAGAGGCTGCAAGGACAGCTGCCGTTCGCGTGGCTCCAGGCGCAGGGCTCTCTTGATACTGGCATCGTCCAGTGGATTCTGGAAAGGCTTCAGCCACCTGAGGACGAGGCCGGTCATGATCTTGTTCTTGGCGGCCTTGAACTGGATCTGTTCCATGGTGTCTCCTTGTGGATGTGATGTGTGATAGAGTGGGAGGGGGCTCATGCCCCGCTCCCAGTGGGGTCTCTCCGCCGGATCTTCCCTAACCAGACTACCGGGGTTCGTTTTGTCGGCTGGCATTTTCTGCGTCAGCCTACTGGCGTTGTCGGGTTGGAAGATGGGCTGCATGTTGGCTGCCCTCTGCAACTTCTGGAAGAACCAATCGTGCAGTGCCTTACCATGCAGCCCATTGTTTTATCGTCATGATCCAGGGCGGTGATGGACTGGGGCATTGTCTTTGTCCCCATAGACCAAGTCCTGGAAGCCAATGTCAATTCGTTAGTCCACCATGGCCAGGAAGTGGTCGATCGCCTTGCGGTTGGCCTCTTCGGACGGGAAGGTTCCCATCTCCGTGTAGACGGAGGTGAATCCGTTGAGCAGGGACCAGGCACTGTCACCTTCGGTGGCACGAAGCACATCCATGGCCACGTTGTCGCTGATCTTCAGCTTGTCAGCGGCACGCAGGAAGTCGGCTCGTCCCATCGTGATGGTGTTGAGGCGCTGAAACCTGGGCGCCAGGGTGCGCAGGTGTGGAGCCAGGCCCATCAGCTTGGCGACAGCGGCCTCGACTTCTCTCTCGAACTCCTCTTCGTTGGAGGCATTGTGCTTGAAGGTGAAGCCGCCAAGCAGATGGTCGACACGCATGCCATTGAGGCAGGCCAGGCGGGTGAGGTTGAACAAGATCCCGAACTTGGCCGTGCCATCGTAGCTGTTGCGCACGTCCAGGCTGGCGGCAATCAGGTCGCCGACGCCAGGGTCGGCATCGATGATCAGGCTTGGATCGTCGATGGTGTAACGCCGCAGGAAGTGGCGCCCATCCCAGATCTGCTTGGTGATCGAGGCATTGAAGCCGGCACGGTCGAGCACGCGTTTCGCTGCTTCGACAACGAAGCTGTTCTCGACCAGGTTGTAGTCCTTGCTGACGATGCCGGCCTCGACATTGGCGCCGGCCGGATCCAAGACGATGGCGTAGCGGGAGGCTTGCAGTTGGCTGGTGGTGAAGAGAGGCAGCTTCTCGATTTGGGCGAAGGGATTGGTGACCCTCGCCACATCTCCTCTGGGTGGCATGGACATCTCCTTGTGTTGGTGATACGACAGTGTGGAAGGGGATGCCATGATAGCATCCCCGGAAGTTGTTGTCAAGAGGTTGTCGGAAGTTGTTCAGCCCGCTCCAGCAGAGGGCTCAGACGGATGGCTCGCTCCCATTCTCGGGAGTGTCGAGGGGCTGGCCCTCGGTATCCGAAGGGTGGTTGGCCGGCTCCTCTGTTGGCGGTGCAGCAGCCAGCTCCTTCATGTCCAGCACGTTGATCATGTCGGCACGCACAGCCTCAAGGCGTGTGACGCAGGCTTCCTTGATGCTGTCCATGGCGGACGACACGATGCGTCTGGCTTGGTCATCGGTCAGTGTCAGGTTGAGCGTACTCTCCGTGGAGTACTGGCCGGGCAGTTTGAATTCCGCTTCGATCTTGATGTTCTCATTGGTGTTGCCCCCGTTGTAAAGGGACAGCCGCTTGAGGATGATCTCGTTCATGTCTTGGCTCCTGGTTGGTACGGGTCACACTGGATGATCTTGTGGAGCAGAAGTTCCATCGCTTGCATGCGATGGCCGTCGATGTGCATGCCGGCATGAAGATCGCTGCGCATGCACTCGATGGTTTCGTTCAGGCATTCACGGATGAGGTGGGTCTCCCCCGGTGTCAGGGTCACCGTTGTTCCCGTCCATTTGGGTGGTTGTTTTGGATCCATGTTGGTCTCCGAGTGGTAGCCATGCCATGTCGAACCTCTCTTGGAGAGTGGTCAGTCTCTCCAATTTCGCAGGGTTGTCGTCCTCGTAGTCGTTGTAGTCTTGGATGGCATTGTCGATGGCATCCTGGACGGTTACGAGTTCGTCTCTCGAGACAGTGAGCATGAAGGTGTGTGGCAAGAGTACGCCTTCCATGTCATCGATAGACCCTGTAGTTGGGATGAACACACCGCTCCCACACTCGGAGCAGTTGTAATGCCCTCCGTGTGGGAAGCGGACGTGTAGATCCAGGTGATGGTTACAGGCCGGGCAGAGCATTGAGCAGGTCTTGGACAGCACCATCGGCTTCGGCTCGATCGTCCTGTTCGGACAGAGCTTTCTGCCTGAGGGTATGGCGAAGGGTTTCCATCGTAGCCATGGTGAGCATGCCAACGAGTGCATCCATCGGACAGTCGAGCTTTTGCCTGGTCAGTTCGATCAGTTGTTCCTTCTCTTCAATGGACATGTGTCCATAGGCTATGGTTGCGGCCATGCCAACCATCAGCATGTGATGGCGTGGGTCTCCCAGTCCCTTGTACATGGCCATTGAGTACCCGATGATCTCGACTGCGAGCTGGGCTCGCTGCTCGATGGTCAGTTCTTTGCAAAGAGTGAACTTGTTCATGCCGGGATCTCCTTCGGGCCATTGGACCACTGGACATTGACGGCACGCCGGCAGCTGCCCACCAGTTGCAGGACGTCGACGTTGATGACGTGCTGCTGCTGGGCCAGGATGGTCTCGGCTGTGTTGCGGGCATCCGTTTCGTCGCTCGCTTCGTAGAGCGAGGGGTGCTGCTTGTCGCTGTGTGCGATGAGCAGGAAGGGACGGTTCATGCTGACCTCCATGGTGGATAGGTGACTGCCGTGCTGTCGCTTGGTGAGAAGACGACTCAGAACTGCCGAGTTCTCCACTCGGTTGCAAGTTTTCCGGATCCTCCGGATCTGCGCATTGACCTTTGAAGCTGCTCCCGCAAGATTTGCTGGCAGAAGATGATCGGGTCGTTGATTGATACCGGACCCTCGCTCTTCGTAGGCAGCAAGGAAAGCTGTCTCGAGGTCGAGGAATGCGTGGGTCTCTTCGTCTGGGTAGATGACATCGTCTCGGTGCATGACATGTTGTCTCCTCAGTGGTGGATGGTGGATGGGACAGCTGCCAACAGATGGAGGCGTCGGGACTCGAACCCGATGCTGGACTTTTAAGTGACCATGCAGAGCCACCGATGGCGCCCCCTGGTTGTCAGGGTTGGCGCCTGTCGATGAAGCGCCGATCGATTCCCAGCAAGGATCGGCGGTCATGCTTGCGACGGTCGGTGGCCTTGTTCTGCCAGATCAGCTTGAGTTTGTGACGACGGTTGCTGAAGCCACGTCGGCAGCTATGCCGGCGATCTTTCTGCCTGCGGTCCATGGGTGTCCATGTGCGCAGCCAGTTGGTGAACCACTGGATCATGGTGTACTCCTGGTGATGTTGGTGGTGATGTAAAACACCCGAGGCACGGAGTCGATCAACTCTCCGTGTTGTCCCTCGGGTGTTTGAAGTGACAGACTCGGTGGATGTCGCTGGTACCACCTATCTGTCGGGGAGGTTGGGAGCAGGATGTGAACAGCCACGATCTAAGATCGTTGGGCTTATCGTTACTCATCCTGCTCCCGCTTAGTGATGATAGGATGTGAACAGCCACGATAAATCGTTGGGCTTATCGTTACTCATCCTATCCTCGTGTTTGCCTGTCCAATCAATCCACTGTGGTTCCGTTTGCGCAAGCTACGGCAGCTTCTGATAGGACAGGCAGTTTGGGTGACAGGATTTGAACCTGCGTAGTCTTGCTCCCAAAGCAAGTGCCTTACCGCTCGGCCACACCCAAGTGGATTCAAGGTAGGAAACAGCCCGCTCTGCTGGCGGCGATGGGGTGGGAGTAGGTCCATCCCAGTCGCTATGCCACACAGAGCGGGCCTCCACCAGGTTGATCAGTTGTTCATGCCGGAAAGCAGTTGGGTCAGGCCGGGAGGCATGCCACGCCGGCCACGTCTTCGAGTGTCAGTTTCCTCATGGTTCCTCCGAGTCCTGGTGGATATTAAGTCCTTCGATGGCAGGACTCCCATCGAGGAACAGTTGTAAGGCAAGCTGGCCGTCTGTTTCGGCCAGCCTCTCTTGTTCGATCTGAAGTTGCGCCCGGATCTCCGCCAGTATGACGGAGATGTGGACCGGCGCCGAATGCCGACGCCGATCCAGTTGCATGCCGCGAATCACAAGCTCACCTCATCGAGGAGAGCCTGGATGCGCTTGCGCAGGGCCTGCATGTCGACGGATCCCCCTTCGGGGATCACTTCGTTGAGCAAGAAGCGCAAGGTCCCGGCGGTGCGCTTTACGGCGCGGAGTTCTGCCTCGTAGGCAAGAACGGTTTGGCCAAGCGTGGGCTTGTTCATGGCTGGTCCTTGTGGTTGGCTGGTTGGCTGGAAGGTAAAGCAGTCCCCTCGTTGACCGTGCTGATCTCGGTCGGAAGGGGACTCTGCAGGTCAGCGCTCCTGCAGTTCGGGATGGTCAGGTTGGCAGGATGAAGTCCGGCCGGCTGGGGTCAATGATCCCTTGGCCCGTTTCCGGATCGTCGAAGCCACCGGAGGCTTCGTATTCGCTCACCTGGTTGCGGCGGATGATCTCGATGAGCTTGTTGATCTTCTCGCCTTGCTCGATGTCCTTCCGGCACATGCCGGCGAGATCGAGGCGGAGTCCGTTCTCGATCATGCGCAGTTCCGCCAGCTCCTGCTGGGTCTTCCCCAGCAGAGCCTCGTAGCAGGCAGTGGTGCGACGATGGTTCCGCCTTTCGACCCTGTATAGGACGAGCATGGCCGTAAAGCAGACGAAGTAAAGGGCAAGCATGGATTGCCACATGATTCCTCCAGCGAAGGAGTTTTGGCCGATTGTTGATACTCAAGGTCTTTCGGCCACAGACCTCAAGTGATACGCGAAAACAAAAGGGGGAGCTGGGCTCCCCCAATGTCAGTTGGATGAACCGTACTTCCTGAAGAGGAGGTCGCTCATCCACTGCACCCTCAGGCCGTCCTCAGTACTGAGCCTCGGACGGAACCGAAGGCTCATGCTCGCACTCATCGCCTGCTCAGGCGTGAGCAAGCGCCGACCGATGAAGCAGGCCATGGCGCACGCAGCCATGACTGCCTCGAGTGGCGCATTGTTGCACCAGTTCGGGTCTTGCAACAGACCCGGAGCCCATTTCTGGGCCATCGCTGCTGTCGTGCTGGCTGGATCAGCCAACAGAGCATTGAGTTCAGTCAAGTCCATCTATCCTCCGGTAGTGATTTGACGAGTACCCCCCCCATCAAACCCCCCACCCTTTCATCTATTTCATTTACCCTAAATGTAGAAAAGGCCCTTCCAGAAAATGTGGTACTTTTTTCTCAGCTTTATCTTCATGTTTTTCTACCACTTTTTTCTCAGCCTTGTAGGTTTGTATTTCATCTGGTGCTTCGCACATCCTACTTGTTTGGCGGAATAAAGGAGGGGTGGGGCATCTGGGCCTCCTCTGTTGGCAAGGAAGCCAATGGAGCTTCGCTTTTGTCCAGAACTGGTTTATTTGAGATGCCAACAGAGCGCGTTTTCCGAATTTTTCTTTTTTTTTTGCGCCAGGAGTTGACAAGAGGGGGGATGAGATCGTATACTTTCAGCGCTCTCAGCGGGTAACAGCAGCTTCCAGTGGGTTAAGAGGAGTGGGGACTTAGGTTGTCACTCCTCTTTTTGCTTTGGGTTAGGATGCAGAGGTCGAATAATTCGGGGATGGGGTGTGGGGAAGGGGATCAGCGATGCGTATGGTCATTTATGCCGGGGTAGAATATGCCGTCATGCCAGTTGAAGAGGCGGATGCGCGTGGGTTGGACTATGTTCCGTGGAGGGAGATCTTCAACAAGAGGAATGAAGCGCATACCCATGTGCTTGCCGATGATGGGTGGGTGCAACCGATCGTCCACATCTTTCGTAGGACGATTTTGGTTACGCCCATCATGACGGTATCGAGGACGTCGAAGTCGCACAAGCTGTTCACCGATTCGAGCAAAGCGTTTTTCGAGAAGACGAGGATGGGTGGTAGAGGGTATTCTCCGCCAGGCGATGGAGAACTCACCGCCAAGCACATGGCGTTTGCCCATGCCTATGTGCTTTGTGGGTTCAATCCGGAGAGGGCGTTTCGCATGCTTTGGAGAAGGCGTGCTGCAAAACCCTTGCAAATGAGGGCGTTGGCTCGCAAGTTGGCAGAGGATCCGAAGATCCAAGCCTATGTGCATGTGACGCTCAAACAACAGATGGAATCCGCTGGGCTTGGATCGGCCTATCTGCTCGAGAAGCTCAAGGAGCATGTGGAGAAGGGGAACCCCGACATGCTCCACTTGGCTCTTCACATGAGGGGACTGGAGGTGTAGCGTGATCCTTGAACGGTGGAACGACTCGCTTGAGGTGTCCCTTTCAGGGGCAGACCAGATCGATGTCTACGCCAGTTGGGAAGACAACCACCAAGCCGCATCCACCTACGTCTCTGACCCCACCCTCGGCAAATCCGCACACAACCTTGCCGCTTCCGGGAAGACAACCATCGTCACGGCATGCGTCGAAGGGTGGCGAAGGCGTGTCCGGTCGTTGTCTGCAAGGAACGTTGGCGCCTCTGCCAACACGCTGACCTTCCTGATCAACAACTCGGTCAAGACCTATTCGATCTACTCCTGCACGCTTCAACCTGGTGAATCCGTCCTCTACGCCAACGACTCCTGGGTCT